>Ga0335078_10012757_pt1 | contig 12454 bp, 23 predicted proteins | sample Lox_Sample_32_FD_206711 | JGI IMG/M metagenome (GOLD analysis project Ga0335078, IMG submission 206711) | Soil microbial communities from Loxahatchee National Wildlife Refuge, Florida, United States - Lox_Sample_3.2 | ecosystem: Environmental > Terrestrial > Soil > Wetlands | place: USA... | reverse complement strand
CACCAGCGCGGCGGCGAGCGGGACCAGCGGGAGCCGCCACTGGCGCGGCTGCCGGCGCTCGATGCCGCGCCGTTCCTCGATCGTCCTCATCGGGAACACTCAACCTGCGGTTGAGGGTTTGTGGAGAGGTCGGCTCCGAAGGGCGGCTAGCTGATCGCGCGCCGGCGATCGTCGGCCTGGAGGTCGGCGAGCTCGGCGTCAAGTGCCTGCACGGCGGCGGTGCCGGTGCTCTGGAGGCGCTGGCGTGCGCTGTCGAGGTCGGCGGCCACCAGGTGGCCACGGAGGCGCTGCACGAGGCGCCTGGCGTCGCTGGCGAGCTCCAGCGCGTGCTCTATGGGGGTGGGTGTGTGTGTGTTGGTCATGGGCACAGCGTAGAGCCGGCGGCCGGCGTGCAGGCGGTGTCTGGACGGTGTTCTAGGCGCCCCCGGCGGGCGTGCTCGCGGTGAGCTCGCCGCTGGTCCGCCGCATGTACCGTAGGCCCTTCCCGCTCCCCCGGCCCTCTGCGGGCGCGGGATCGACGCGCTGGGGTCATTCGGCCGTCGGCGACGGGAGCTGCCCGCCGGGAACTAGCCAAAGGACCGTAGCAGCTTGATCGTGGCCAGGCCGGCGAGCAGCCCCGCGATGGCGGCGACGATCGCCACGAGCCAGCCGAGCGCGCTTGTGGGCAGCTGCGCATCAGGCATCCTGGTGGAAGGGGCGCAGGTGGTAGTATGCGTGGCTGTGCTGGCGCATCTGCGCCTGCGTGGGGTCGCTGACGGCGTTGGCGAGCTCGGCGGCCAGGCGTGGCGGCTGGACGGTCTGCGCGAGCGCGTCGGCGGGTGCGTGCGCGAGCAGCGCGCCGAGCATCGCGGCGGGGTCGCCGCTGCCGGCCAGGCCCGGCATCGCCTTGGCGAGCTCGGCCTGCATCTGCTGTTCGAGCTTGGCGGCGAAGCGCGCCTGGAGGCGCCCGCGCAGCCGGTAGGCCGCTCCGACCGATGCGACCTGGCCGGCGCCGGCGCCGGCGAGCATCCACAGCCACCAGCTCACGCGATCACCTGCCCATCCGGTCGAACAGCGTCCCGAGCGCGATCGCCAGCACGACCCCCGCGACGACCCCGACGATTGCCCACTCGTACACGGTCACGGTTCACTCTTTCACACTTTCCACTGGCCGAAGTCGGCCGCGTAGGCGTAGTCGGTGTCGAGCTCGGCGCCGATCGCGGTCTGCCGGAGCTGCGCGCGGTCGGCCCACACGCCGCCGGACCAGGCGAGCGTCTGCCAGGCGTAGGTGAAGCCTGCGCCCTGGATCGTGCGCACGAACGCCAGGCCGCCGTACCCGCCGGCGTCGTAGCGGCCGTCGAGGGCGCCCTTGGCGGCGCGCATGTAGTCGAGCGCGGCGTGCAGCTGCTCGCCGGTCGCGTCGAAGTCGCAGGCGAAGTAGATCGGTCGGCCTTGTGGCATCCCGATCGCGTGCGCGGCGGCGAGCGCCTGGCGGCCGTCGTGCTCGCCGGCGGGGGTGCCGCCGGCCATCGCTTCGCCGCCGATCTCGTAGAGCGCCACCAGGTCGATGCCGGCCCTGGAGAGCGAGAGCGCTTCGGTGTGCCCGAGCGCCTTGCCCTCGCCGGTGAGATAGCGCCCGGCGAACGTCGCGCCGCGCTCGCGCAGCTGCTCGCCGGTGTAACGGGCGAAGCTGTAATCCACGCCGCAGCGGGGCAGCGGGATCGCATGGTTGACGTGGACGGCCTGCGCGCGCGCGGCGACGAGCTCGCGCCGCCATTGCGGTTCGAGCTCGTGATCGCGGCGGGCCTGCGCCAGGTCGTGCTCCAGCGCGGCGATCCGCTTGCGCAAGCCACTACCGAGCACCTGCGGCCTCGCGCGCGAGGCGTTCGCGGCGGGACCGCTCCAGATCCTGCCACGCCAACGCTGCGTAGAAGACGCCGACGGCCATCAGGATCGCCCATCGGCTACGGCGCGGGAGAGCCTGCCAGTTGGTCGTTTTAGGCGCTCTGTGCGCCACGGATGGCCTGGAGGACGTAGAGGCAAACCAGGAGCGCTACGACGGCCAGGAGCACCGCTGCGAGGGCTACGCGGGCCATGTCGCGCATCGTGACCGCCATCCCTTCGACGCGGGCGGCGAGCACGTCCACCTCGCGGCCGAGCTCGCCGCGCGGGCGCCGGTTCTCGGCGCCGGCGTCGCTGGAGGGCCCGCCGGCGGCGCCGTTGCGTCCGGGGGATTCGGATGGTGGGGCGACCTTTGGGCGGGCGGGCGGCTGGTCGGTCTGAGCGGCCTGCACGGCGGCGAGGTCGGCCTCGGCCCTGGCGACGGCGGCGGAGTCGTCCTCGCCGGGGTGCTCGGGGGAGGTCTTAGGCTCGGAGTCCATCGAGGGCACCGGCGTTCTCAGGGACGGCTATGTCGGGGGGCCCACCCGCATGGGTGCGCTGCAGCAGGCGTTCGCGGGCTGGCTGTATCTTGCCGAGCTCGGCGTGCAGGTCGTCTACCTCGCCGTTGAACATGCGCACCTGCGACGGCTGGAGCTTGTCCAGCTTACGGATCGCTTTGACCGCCTCGTCAACGGCGGCGCTGACGCGGTGCAGCGCTGCGACGGCGTGCTCGTAGTCGGTCATCGGGCCGATCCTAGCAGATCATTGGAGGTGGCGTTGCTCGATCTTTTCGAGCCGATCTCGAACTTCCTTGGTGGCGCCGGTGTTGGCGTGTAGCTCGCTGAGGAGCGCGTCGATGGTGCGTAGGATGTGTAGCCCGACTTTGCCGACAACGCCGAGCAGGCCGAATATCGCGGTCAGGAGGGCAATGATCGCGGTGAACCGTTCTGTGCTGCCGGTGAGCGCGATGATGAGCTGGTGTGTCATTCGCCCTCGACCACCCATTCGACTTCTTCTTCGGGGGTGAGCGTCTGGCCGGCGGGCACTTTGATGCTTACGCAGGTTTCTTTTTTTACTGTGATCGTGGGGCCATTGCTGATGGTGAGTTTGCGGTTGCCGATGCCTGCCGTCACATAGAATGTTTGGTCATAGGGCTGTGCTTTGGTGGGTTTCCCGACTTCCATCGCGGGTGTGACTTTGCCTACCGGGTTGTAGCCGATGTTGCCCCTGGCGATGGTCCCTTCGCCTTCGATCAGGGCTGATTCTTTGGGTTCTGTGATCTGGAGGTTGTTGTCGGCGATGATCCCATTTTTCATGTTGAAGGTCTCGATGCCGTAATGGTGGGTGCCCACTTTCGCGGCACTTTGGCGTACTGTGTTTCCTGTGACTGTGTTGCGTTCGCCGTTGATGAGGTATATTCCGGCGCTGCTGTTCGTTGAGCCGTAGCCGGTGATGCCGTTGAGAATGTTGTTGCCGGTGACGGGCACTCCGACTGCTTCTTCGAGGTAGATGCCGTAGGTGCTTGTGCCGGCATCGATGTTGTTGCCGGTGATCGCCCCGACCTCCATGTCGAGCGCGAAGATATTGGCAAAGCAGGGGTTGCCATAGATCGTGACGCCTGTGATACTGGTGGGGGCTACGGGCACTCCGGTGCTTACGTCGAGGATTGTGGAGGCGAGTATCTTGATGTTGCACCAGCCGTTTGTCTCGACTTCGCCGCCGTTGACGTTCGCGCCGGTTTCGCGGGTAAAGATTCCGGCTGCCCAGCACCAGTACGGGTGGCAGCTGTTGACGGTGGCGAGTCCTTCGAGCCGGAACCCGTGGCGGGTGATCATTTTGGTGTTGTTAACGATGAACGTGTACTTTGTGGTGTTTTTGAGCGTTTCGGTGGATTTGAAGGCTTCTACTTTGATTTTTGTGGCGCCCTTTTTGGCTTCGGCGGTCACGGTGAGTTGCTGGTAGCTGATGGGCGCCACGCCCGCGTTGACGAGGAGGATGCGTTCGTTGGCCTGGATGGTTTCGGTGAGGGGGTAGATGGTGAGTTCGGTGTATTCGGTGCCGTTGACGACTTCCTGGTTGAGCATTGCTGACCCGAAGCCTGTGCCGCCGTCAACGAAGCAGCTGGTGAAGATCGAGTTAGCGCAGAACGGGGTGACGAGGAAGGCGTCGCCGGCCTTCCCGCCGGCGGCATGTATGCCGAGGCCGGCGGAGCGCGCCTCACAGCCATCGACGTGGCCGGCGACGGTGTTGACGAAGTTCGCGGCGCGTTCTTCGCGTTCGGCTTTGGTGAGTTCGCCGAGTTCGCTGGGCGTGAACGCCGTTGTTGCTTTGAGTGGTTCGCCGTCGAGGACGAAGGCATGTCCGGGGGATTTGTTGACTATTACATCTTTGACTTGCGGCTCGTTGCATTGCATCCATATGCCGACCGTGGCGCCTGTCGGGACGCCCTGCCACCGGACTTCCAGCTCCTTTACTGTCTGTGACCCGAGGGCGAAGCAGGCGGCTCTGATCGCGCAGGGTGCTTCTGTCGCTTCTGGGACTTCGATGACGGTACCGGGGCCACGCCCGCTTCCTACGAGGGTGATCCCGCCCTTTTTGTTGAGGATGTTGATATAGCTGGTAGCGGACGAGCCAAGCACGTAGTTGCCGGCGAGGAGCTGGATAACCCCGCCGGTGTTCAGGAGTTTGTTGACGGCTTCGTTGATGGTCTTGTCGTCTTCTTTGCCTGTGCAGACGAGGTCTGCCTGCGTGTTGTTGATCGAGTTTGATGCGGCGACGACGACGGTGGCGCTGCGAACGCCGCCCGTGCCTGTCGGCGATGTGACGGCCGGCGCGGGCGTCGGGACGCTGATTGGCGTGCTGGTGGGGACTGCTTCGCTCATATTTTTACGAGGCTGTAGCCGATGCTGCCTTCCCCTGTGAAGGCTTGCTGCCATTCTTCTTCGGCTTCACCTAGGATCGCCCATTCGTTTTCGATCGGGTATTCAGCTTCGCTGTTGGCGATGGCGAGCAGGAGGGTGGCCTGGAGTTCGAGTTCGCCGGGGCTCTGGATGAGAAGCGGGTTTTGGAACTGTACTCCCCATGCGCCGAGAAACCAGCTGGTTGGATGCACGGTTTTGCTGTAGGGCTGGAATACCGTGAGCTGGGGGCTACCTTCCCATAGCAGCTCGCCGCGGCGGCTGAGGGCCATGCGGCCTGCGACTGTGATCTTTGTGGCGAGCGCGAGCGCGACGGTGGCGAGGACCGGTTTGTCCCTGATAAGGACGGGGTGGTAGAGGCTGAATAGTTCGAGCCCGTAGCCTGTCGGGATTTCTCCCTGCGCCTGCGGGAACGCTGAGGCGAAGTGCATCGGTTCGGCGTACAGTTTGCCACGGTTTTCTTCGAGGCGTTCTTTCTTCTGGAAGGCGGGGATTTGGAGCTGCCTGTAGGTTTGGCGGGTGGCGTTCGGTATCATCGTTTGCGTCCTGTGCTCGTGCTCGTTCGGCTGCTCGTGGTGCTCACCGGCGGCGGGGTTGTAGCTTGTTCGGCCTGCCGGTTTTCACGGTTTTCGCGTTCTTGGCGTTCGCGTTCTTCATGGTTTTCGTGTTCTTGGCGTACGCGTTCTTCGCGGTGTTCGCGTTCTTCGCGTTGGCGTTCCTCGGTGCGTTCTTTGTCTTCTTTTTCGATGCGTTGTTTTTCTTCGAGTCGTTGGTTTGCTTCTTTTTCGTTTTCGAGGAGCTTGTAGTCAGGGTCGGCGGTGGTGAATGTTAGTGGTTCGTGCTCGCCGCCGCCGGATGGGCCGGCGCCTGCCTGGTCGTGTTCTTCGGGTGCGGCGATGATGCCCTGTAGTTCTTCTTCATAGCGTCTCAGGATGTTGCCTGCGTCGTGGAGGATTGCGATGCTCATTTGACGTTTTTGCGGAGTTGGCGGACGGAGGGCAGCTGCTCGTCACGCCGGCGGACGGTGGCGCGTTGACGCGCGGGATTCGTGAGTGCTGCGCCGGTGAGGGGTTTGCCGGATTTCCCGCGTGGGGTGCGGTCGCGCTGCTCGTCCGCGCGCGCGGCTGCCTGTACGCGCTGGCGGGTGCCGGTCGAGACGCGGGTCTGCCGGTCGTGCGCGCCGCCGGCGATCGCGCGGCTGGCCTGTTGTGTGGCGGCGGTCACGGGTGTCTCGGCGCCGAGTCCGGCGGCTCTGGCGAAGAAGAAGATGGCGACGACGATCAGCCCGGCGCCCAATATGAACTTGAGCACTCTCACCCAAAATGAGCCTTCGGTGAGTTTGGAGAACACCTTGGCGATCGCTTCGGTCCAGCTGAGCGGGTTTGGGAGTTTTGGGAGTTTCACTTCGGCTTTCTCGGCTTCGCCGAGCTTTTCACCTGCGTTTTCGCTGGCTTCGGTCGCGGGCGATAGGAGCTTTGTGGCTTTGCCGAGCAGTGATTCGCTGCCGGCTTCTTCGTCTGCTTTCCTTGTGCCGGGTGTGACGCCGCCGCCGAGTAGCGTTTGCCCTGGCGTGTAGTTCGGGTGTTCGCGTTCGTTGGCGGTCGCGGGGCCTGCGGTGGGGTTGGCGTGTGTGCCGCCGGCGAGGGCCTGGTCGATTTCGGCCTGGTTGTGGCCGTTGGCGCGCATCAGTTTTTCTTCGCTCTGGCGTTTCTGTGTGCTCGCGCGCTGCGCCTCGAATTGTTCGAGCAGGGGGAGGCTCATGCGGGCCTGCTCATCGAGCCGAAGTCCTGGCCGCCGGTTTCCTGCGCGTTTCGGATGGCGTGGCGGTAGACGACGATCATCACGATCGAGACGAGCGCGACGCCGATCAGCGGCCAGATGGTGCCGGTCAAGAGGGCGGCGCCGGCGCCGATGCAGCCGGCCATGCCGAGCCCGAGGTAGGTGTACTTCATCGCGCTTGCGGCCTTCCTGGGGTCCGCGCCGACGTTCTCGATCGTCCACGGGCTGCTGTTCATCGCGCTCAGCACCTCGAACGCGGAGCCGAGCGACATGAGGAACAGGCCGGCGGCCTGCATCGAGAGTTTCGCCCACACTCAGCTCGCCGCCCGGATCACGCGCTTGACACCGTGGATTGCCCGTGAGAGGCGCGTCCAGGCGCCCAGGAGCCCGTCGAGCAGCTCGGGCGTGTGGTCGCCTATCCAGGCGCCGGCGCCGAGCGCGTAGAGCAGGTAGGCGGCCAGCAGCAGGTCGAGCATCAGCCGCGTTCCCGGTTGCGGTGCATCAGCTCGTGCGCGGTCGCCTGGTGGTGGATCGCCTGGCGGTGTGTGCGCGGCGGCTGCTGGGGCTGGCCGGCGCGCGGGACGTTGCGGGTGCCGGCGGGGATCGGCGCGCCCTGCGTGCTGATGTTCGTGGCGCTGGTGACGGCGACGTTGCCCTGCGTCTGCGCGAGCACATGGGTGTAGCGGGCGGGAATGTCCTGTGGCGGCGGCTCGGCAAGCACCGGCCCAGCGACCTGTGTGGGTTCGTTCTCGGGGGTGCGCCACTGTGCCTCGTGCGGCCGCGGCGGGGTGCCTCTCGGGCCGAGCGTGTGCATCTTCTTCGGGACGTGCCTGTGCTCCTGGCCGGCGGCGTGCCGGGGCTGTGCTGAGCGCATCAGCGAGTGCGCGGGCGCGAGGTGCTGCTCGCGCGGGTTCACCCTCTCACCGGCTTCTTGCGTTTCGCCGCTGGTTTGTGGGCAGCTGGCTGTTTGCGTTTCGCCGGCACCGTCTTGTGCGCCGGGGCGGCCTTGTGTGCCTGTTTCTTCTGCTGGTGGCTGGCCTGTTTACTCGTCTTTGCTTTGTGGTCGGCGGCTTTGGTCGCGGCGGGCTTCTTCGCCTTCGGTTTCGTGACCTTCTTCTTCGCGTGCGTCGGCGCGGTCGCGGCTTTGGGTGTCGCCGGCGTCGCAGCTGCGCGGGCTTCGCGTTCCTCCGCGCTTTTCAGTTCATATTCCTGCTGGCGTTCAGCGAGCTTTTGTTTGCGTTCTTCCTGGTTTTCCGCGCGCTGTAGTTCCCTGGATTCGCGGCCTTCACGCGCTTCACTTTCACTTTTGGTTTTCGCTTCTTCGCGGTCGCGTTCGCGTTCGGCGGCTTCGGCTTTCTCTGTCGCTTCGCGCTGCGCTGCTTCGTTGCCCAGCGTTTTTTCTGCTAGTGAAAGTTCACCGTGCAGCTTTTCGGCTTCTTGGTCTTCGTGTTTGATTTCAGCGGCGGACTGTGTACCCCCGAGATATGGCTGCGCGCCCACCAATTCTTCGGTATGCGGCGTCTGCGTTTTTTTGCGGTACCACAGGTACACGAGCACGATCAGCCCGATGCCGAGCAGGATCACTATGACTTTGTGGCGGCGGAGTGCGTTCATCGGCCGTGGGGGATCGTGCGCAGCCTGGTCTGTGGGTAGCCGCGTGGCTGGGGGACGGTGGCGATGGCGGCGGCGCCGCCGGTCATCGCGTGGCGCTGAGCCGCGACCTGGTTTTCGTAGAACTGCAAGGCGAACTCGATCGGCAGGGGTGTCTCGGTGCCGACCGGGACGACACCGCCGATCTGCGGCACGTCGTAAAGGTAAGGCCGGTCGAGATACCAGTAGGGGTTGACGGTGACGTTGTGTGTGCGGTGTTCCCAGCGTTCACCGGGCCCGCGGCCGACGCCCTGCTGTTCTTCGGGCTCGGGGCGGCGGGGCGGCCCGATCCGCTCCGTGAGGTTCGGGACACCTGGACCGGGCAGGCCCTGGTAGGTGTTCGGAACGTCCACGAATCCGGGGACGGCGCGGCGGATCGAGAGCATACTCACGGGCTTATTCGGCCTTGGCTGCCTTGATCGAGTTACTGAAAGCGTTGCCGATCGCCGTGATGACTTCGCCGGTCTGCTTGTGAGCGACCAGCGTGGCGATGATCGCCAGCCACACGATCAACACGGCTATGTCAGCGATGTTGCGCACTCTGTTTCACCTTACCCTTTCCTGCGTTCGTTGTCTTTGCTTCGCGCAGCTGCGTGGTGCCCTGCGCGACGGCGACGCCGTTGGCGAGAATGTCGCCGACTAGGACGCTGATCGCCAGCGCTGACGCCAGCGGCTCGGAGAACGCGGCGATCAGCGATATCACCAGGTATACGATGCCCCATGCGACAAGGAAGCCCTCGGGGCTGACGAGGGGCCCGATACCGACGACGCTGGTTGGGGTGGCGGCGGCGGTCGGTGTTTCGCCGCCGGCGAAATAGCGCCAGGTATAGATCAGGCCGACCATGATCGCGCTGATGACGATGGCGCCGCCGGTGCTCACTAGTAGTATCCTCTCGTGTTCTCTGATTCGAGTGCCTTTGTGGGGTTGCCGTAGTCATTCTCGATGTATTCGGCCATCGCTTCAATTTGTTGTACCGCGTCGGGTGAATCGTACTTTGGGTATTTGCTGGCGGTTGATCCGGGGCGGGGGTCGTGGGGATCGTTCGCGTTTTCCGGGTTGATCTGTCCGATGCCGTAGGCGCCGGTTTCCTTGTTGACTGCGGCCGGGTTGCCGCCCGACTCCTTCTGGATCACCGCGAGCCATGCGCTGACACTCCAGCCTTTCTCGTGCGCGAGGGTTTCGAGCTCGCGCTTGGCGGCGGCGGGCAGGCTGGTGCTGGCGGCGGGGGCTGGGGTGCCTTCGACGGCGGTGACGGCCTGTGCGCCTGTGGCGCTGGCGTCGCTGGTTATCCCTTTCAGGACTTCGCCGAAGCTGCGGTTACGCAGCGAGCTAGTCAGCAGCAGGCCAGCGCCGAGCGCTGATGCAAACCCGAGTACGAGCAGCGCAGACGGCACACGCGGCTACTTGCCCGATTTGCGATACCAAATGAAGCCGAGCACGAGCAAGATCACCAGAAGGATCAGCCAGTGTGAACGTCTCATCGTCCGTTGCCTCCTATCTCGCTCCGCCGCTTACACCGATCACGCCCACGAACCGGAAGCCCGCGAGGTGCAACAGGAACAGGAAGATCACGGCGAACGCGACCAGCGCGATCGTCGGGACCTTGTAGTCCAGGAACGGGACGGTGACCTCCCCGAAGGGGATGCCGCCGCCTGTGTTCTGAGGTTCCATTTCGGGTGGGATTCCGTATCCGTGAATTACCTGTGGCGCGATCGCCATCGGCCGTCTATTCCATCATCCGGGGTTCGCGTTCTGCTGTCTGCCCCGGCACTTCGCGGCGGCCCTGTTCGCCGACCGCTGCGACCGCCACGTCGTTCGTGATGATGCCCAGCGTGCCTTCTTCCCAGTTGGCCATGTTGAGCGCCAGTGACGTTGTGTTGACCGTGGCGAGCCATTCGTTGACTTCGTTCGCGCCGGCATATTTCTGTTCACCCATCGAGTACAGCAGCGGGTAAACGCCCACGTCATTTTTCACCGATCCGGGGACGCTGGCGAACGCCATGTCGCGGATCACTTCGCGGTCGAGGGTGCGGAACCGCACGCGCGCCCAATCCATCTGCATCGGGTTCCCGAGCACAGTGCCGACTCGTTCCCCGCTGGTGTTGCGGGTGACGAGAATGTGCGTGCGGATCATCTGGCCGACGCGGTTGAACACGATCCGGTTCTGCCCGGTCGCAATTTTGATCGAGGGCTGTTCGGTCCAGTATTGGACGGTGCCGAGCAGCGGCGGGCGCTGTTGCTGCACGCGGCCTTCGGGGGCGCCCGGTTCCGGCTCGGTGCGGCCCTGCGGCAGCGGCCACAGCCGGACCCACGTTCTGATCCGCAGGGTCGGCGCGGTCGTCGGGTTTTTTTTGTACTGGCCGGTCAGCGACGCGACGGTGAGCGCGAGGTGATATTGCGTCGCTTCGGTCATGTTCGAGAGCGCCCCGAGCCCGGTTGGCGCTATCTCGATCGGCAGGAAGAACGTGACGTTGGGCTTCTGGACTTCTTTGTTGAACGACGGCAATTCGGCCATGTCGGGCCGCGCGAGGTAACAACCCCACTTGCACGCCAGATAGGCCGCGAAGCCGCCCAGCGGCCCGTAGATTTCGTGGCCGCCCTGATCTTCAAACTTGAGGGTGCGGAAGATCGTCCACGGCCAGTCGAGCAGACCTTCGCCGGTGCCGGCCGTGCCTTCGGTTTCCGTTTCGACCTTGATGACCAGCGCGCGCAGGTAGCCGTTCGCGGGCACGCCCTTCGGTTCGAGAATCTGATCCGCTTCGCCCGCTTTGATGCCCGTCCAGAACGGGCCTTCTTCCCACACCGGCTTCGACGCCTGCGTGAACGGGATTTCGATGCCCGCGACGCCGGGGACTGACTCGTACCCTTCCTGCGAGGCGGGGACCGCGACGGCCGAGCCGACGAACCTCGCGCCCAGGCGGGTGAGAAAGTCGGCGTTGGCGTCGGGGTTACGGTGACGAGGGATCATCGAGGTTGGGCTCCTAGCCGTAGGTGAATGTGAGTGCGCGAGAGAGCCAGAAGTCGGGCGCCTTGGCGATCAGCAGCCGCACCGCGAACAGGATCAGCGTCATCTCTAGGAACGTGTGAAACAGCGAGACGGCGATCATGCCGCCGCCTCGCCGTCACTCGACTGTTGTGTGCCGCTGCCCTCGATGCGAGCAGCTGCCGCCACGTCGGCCTCCCGCTGAGCCTGCAACGCCTTGATCGTCTCTGCCTGTTCAGCGAGCTGACGTTTCATGGCTTCGGCGTCCTCCGACGTGATCGATGGCGCGGGCGCGGCCGGCGTCTCCGCCGGCTGCTCGGGCGCGATCCCCAGCAGCTCGTCAGCCAACGGCTCCAGCTTGCCGCCTGCCAGCTGCTCGACCTGCTTGGCAAGGACCCCGACGATGCCGGGGAGCTTGTTCACGTCGGGCACGAACGTCGAGGCGATGCGCTCGGCATCACCCGCGAGAACCTGTAGCGCGCTCGGCTTCTCGTCAGCCGATGCAGCGGCGTTCGTTGGGTCTGTCATCGCCCAGCAGCCTGCACGCCAGGGGCGCCGAGCACAACCCCGCGAGCGGCCAACAACCGGGGCGACGGTCGCGGGGCGATTACTCCCACTCAGTCCGATCGCAGGTTACACGCCGCCGGCGGCCGACGTTGCAGCTTATCACACGGAGGGGTATGTTAGACTGCTCAGGCGCGGCTTCGTTGTGCGGGCCGGTCCAGCGCTGGCGACGGGCTTGATCCCCCGTGGTGCCGACGCGGCGAGCCGCGCACCTTTCACATCGAGTAGCGGGTGCGCATCAGTTCGTCGGTGCTGGTGTCCACGTAGAGCGCCTCGTAGAGCGGTAGCCGGCGGATTGCCTCGCGGACGACGGGTGCGGCGTCGCCGGCCATTTCACCCATTCGGCGGACTCGCTCGGCTTCGGTTTGGCGCCAGAAGAACAGGTGGCTTACCTGGTCGAAGGCGACGCGGGGAATGCTGACGGGGTTCTGTGAGGCGGCGAGCATCGTGATCTTGCGGCCTCGGCCGGTGCGCCAGATCGCTTCGAGCTCGACGGCGACGCCGATTTCGTCTAGGTAGGCAACCTCGTCGGCGTAGATCGCCCAGCGGCGTTGCGCGTAGGCGACGGCGAGCACGGCGGCGAACCGTTCGGCCTGGATTTCCTTGTCCCGCTTGCTGATCCCGAACGGGCCTGGCCGGTAGATCACGCGGGGTGCCTTGCGGTAGTCCAGGCGGGGGTCGCTGGTCATCTTGTAGCCG
>Ga0335078_10012756_pt1 | contig 12454 bp, 13 predicted proteins | sample Lox_Sample_32_FD_206711 | JGI IMG/M metagenome (GOLD analysis project Ga0335078, IMG submission 206711) | Soil microbial communities from Loxahatchee National Wildlife Refuge, Florida, United States - Lox_Sample_3.2 | ecosystem: Environmental > Terrestrial > Soil > Wetlands | place: USA... | reverse complement strand
GTACTTCAGGAACAGGAAGAACATCCCGAACGCCGTCCCGGCGCTGGTGCCATAGGCCAGGCCGCGCAGCGTCGCCCGGTGCGCGCGCGGCCGCCGGCCAGCGCCGGTCTCCGTGCTCACCAGCACCGTGGCCACCAGGCAGACGGCGCCGCCGAGGTAGACCGGCAGCCCGGGCCGCTCCCCGCCAGCCATCGCCACCCCAACCGGGAGCAGGGTGGAGACCAGCGCGGACACCGGGGCAACCACCCGCATCGGCCCGGCGGCCAGGCCCGCATAGAAGATGATCAGCCCCACGCCGCCCACCGCGCCGCCCGCAGCCGCCCAGGCCAGCCCGGACGCGGGCAGCGGGCCACCCGCAGCCAGCGCGGCCGCCAGCAGCAGGATGGCCCCGGCCGGCGCGGACACGGTCAGCACGGACAGCGCCCGGGTGCGCCGGGACACGGCGCCGCCCAGGAAGTCAGCGCTGCCGTAGAGCACGGCGGCCGCCAGGGCAAAGACAATGACCATGCGGGGCTCCTGGGCCGGTGGCCCGGCTAGGCTCGGCCTCCCACGGGAAGCGGTCGGAGTATCGAACTATATAGTTCACTATACTGACCGCCGAGGGTTCCAGGAAACGGATAAACGATGGCTGCGACGGACATAACCGGTGCGCTGGCCCGGACCATGCAGATGCTGCGGACGGAACGGGGCTGGTCGCTGGACCAGCTGGCCACCCGGTCCGGGGTGAGCAAGGGCGTCCTGGTCGCGCTGGAACAGGGCCGGTCGAACCCTAACCTGGCCACGCTGGCCCGGATCAGCGACGCGTTCGGTGTGCCGGTGACCCGGCTAGTCGAGCTGACCGGCGAGCCGGAGGTGCGGATCACCGGGCCGCAGGCGGCACGGGTGCTCTGGCACGGCCCGTCCGGCGGAACGGGCACGATCCTGGCCGCGACGGAGGCGCCGTGGGCGGCGGAGCTGTGGCGCTGGACGGTGCAGCCCGGCGAGGGCTGGGGCGGCGATGCGCACACCCCGGCCACCAGGGAGCTGGTCTGGGTGGAATCCGGGACGCTGACGCTGACCGTGGCCGGGGTGGCCTACCAGGTCCAGGCCGGGCAGTGCGCCCGGTTCCCGGGCAGCGTGCCGCACGCTTACCGTAACGAGGGGACCGGGCCGGTGTCCCTGACCATGGTCGTGGTGGTGCCACCCGCCCCGGCCTGACCCGGGCCGGCCAGCGGCCGGATCCGGCGCCGGGACCGCGGCCGCCGCCCAGTCCTACTTCCAGACTGTGCTGCCGGGCGTGCCCGGGCTGCTCAGCGACGGCCCGGTGGATGAGGACGAGGCGGACCTGGTGCGCTGGCGGCCGCCCACGGCGACCAGCGGCAGCCCGAGCCCGAGCGCCACGGCGGCGATGATGGCCGCCCCGGTCAGCCGGCCATCCGCCTCGCTGGTACACAGCCGCTCCAGCTGACGCTGCTCGGCCAGCGGGGCGGCGGGCCCGGACCCGCCGGTATTGACGACCCCTGGGTCCATCCTGACCTGGACCGCGCTGTCCGAGGTGAGCCCCGGGCCGCAGTACCCGGCGACGGTCTTGGACACCGCGATCACCCGCAGCGGGACAAAGATCAGGGTCAGCGCCGCGGCCAGCCCGCCAGCGATGATCGCGACGCCGCACAGCCGGAGGAATCCCCGGCCAGCTGACTGCATGACGGTTCCTCCTCCAGGCCTGCGCCGGCCTCCGTGCCCACCCAGCCGCTACCCCACGATGACACAGTCCCCCCGGACGGCAGCCGGCCGGGAGGACAGATTCCCGTCTGGCCCGGCTGCGCCTAGGCTCGCGCCATGTCGATTGACTGGAGCACCGTCGCCGAGCTGGCCACGGCGGGCGGCACCCTGGCCCTGGCCGTGTCCACGTTCGCCTCGGTCCGCTCGGCCAACCGGGCCGCCCGGGCCGCGGAGGAGGCGCTGATGGTCGGGCTGCAGCCGCTGCTGGTGCCATCGCGGCTGCAGGACGACCGGCAGAAGATCTTCTTCATGGACGGCAAGCACCTGGTTGTCGAGGGCGGCGGGGCCGCGGTGGAGGTCGACGGCGACGTCGCGTACCTGGCCATGTCGGTGCGCAATGCAGGCCAGGGCATCGGGGTGCTGCGCTGCTGGCATGCCATGCCGGGCCGGCAGCTGGGAGAGCAGCAGCCGGAGCTGTCGGTGTTCCGCCGGCATGTCCGCGACATCTACGTGCCCCCGGCCGACCTGGGATTCTGGCAGGCCGCATTCCGCGATGGCCAGGATCCCGGGCGCGACGAGGTGATCAGGGCGATCAAGGCCAGCCAGCCGCTCACCGTCGACGTCTACTACGGCGACTATGAAGGTGGCCAGGGGATGATCAGCCGCTTCATCATCCAGCCGGTAGGCGGCAACGACGTCCGGTGGCTGGCCACGGTCGGGCACCACTGGAACGTCGACCGGCCCGATCCCCGGTGGCGCCCCGGGGATGGGGACGTGGCCTAGGGCGGCCTCAGTCGGCGCAGTGCCGCTGGGCATGCGCCGCGGCCACGTCCGCGGCCACGCTGCCGTGCTGATACAGGCTCAGGTCACTGGGGGAGACACCCCAGTTCCCGTTGAGGTAGATGAGCGTCTCGGTCTGGCGGCCCTGCTTCCCGGCGCCGGGGAGGGACGCGGTCACCACCGCCGTCTTGCCGGTCACCGCCACCCGGGTGATCTGGTAGGACCGGCCGGCCCCCGGGCAGCCCCGGTGCACCGCCACCCAGGCCTGCTCGGTGATGGCCTGGCGGGCCGGGGCGCTGAGCATCTGGTAGGTGATGGCGTACTGGCCGGCCGAGTACAGCGACAGGTAGTCGCCCGCGTCCGAGCGGACCGCGGCCACCGTCTCCGGCTCCCCCAGGGGGACTGTGGGGCGTGCGCTCGCCCTGGCCGTGCTGGCCGATGGGCCAGCCGCCGCGCTGCCACCCGGCGAGCACGCCACCATGGTCAGCCCGGCCGCCGCAGCGGCCGCCGCCATCGCACTCGCCTGGAATCGCATCCGGTCCTCCCTGTCCGCCTGACGCATAAGAGACGCCCGCCGGGGCCGTCTGGTGCACCTGCGTCAGGGCAGCGTGAGCCGCCCGCCGTTGCGCTGCCCGCGGCGGCCGTGGCTCATCATCCAGGCGGCCAGCACCGCACCCGCCGCGCCGCGCCGCGGGCGGCCAGCGGGCCAGCGCTCATCCCGCGTCGCGCTGCGCCATCATCTCCCGGATCGTCGTCAGCTCGTTCCGGATCGCCCGCAGATCATCGGCGATGGCCATCAGCGCGTGCAGCTGGCCCTTAGCCAGGTCGTGCGGGTTCTCGGTGACGCCCGCCTGAGCCCATCTGAGCACGTGCTCGGCTTCCTGGTAATGGTTTGGCGTAGTCATGAAGCGAGCTTCTCACCCTGGCCAGGGGGGGTGTATCCCGGTTCGCCCGGGTAAGAGTGCAGCACAGGCGCAGCGGGGAGCGCTGGCCGGAGAGGACAGGTGGGCGATGGCCGGGCAGCACGGGAATACGGCTAGTTCCGACCCAATGATGAGCGCGGTCGTACTCGCGCTGCTGGTCCTGCTGGTGATCGTGCTCATCGCGGCGGCCTGAGCCGGTCACGAGCCTAAGCTCAGCCGCCCGTCGACCTCGTGCCCGCGCTGCCGGGCCATTTCGGCCAGCCGGGACGTGGCGAGCGCGCGGTCGTGGCGCAGCAGCCGGGACTCGGTGGCCGGCAGCCGGGTGACATCCATCCATGGGTTGTGCTCCCGGTGGCCGTCCACGGCGGCCAGCCGGTAGGACACCTGCCCGTCGGACCGCATGACCCACTCCCAGGACAGGGCGGCGAACTCCCCGCCGCGGCTGCTGCCCAGTTTGGCGATGACCCCGGTCATGCCCCAGGCTCGCCACCGGACCGGATCCTCGCCGGTCACCCGGTCCGGACCGGGTGCGGTGGCCCCCTCGGGCTCGTCCGGAGTCTTCCACGCACCCGGCCACAGCGCCCAGACCAGCTCGGCCACGACCCAGAAGGCCGCAGCCAGGCTGAGGATGCCACTGTTGGCCAGTGCTGCCAGGCTCATGGCCGGCCCCCCCACTTCTGCCCGGACAGGATTCCTTTGCGACGCGCGGCGCCCGGCAATGGTTTACCAGGCTTGGCCTATCGTCCTGCCGACTGCCGTTCTTGGCCAGCCCTGGCCCCGGGATAACCGGGCAGTAACAAAAAGCAGCGGTCTCCCCGGTGCTGGCTTGCCCGCCGGCCGGTACCCGTTTGCTGCTGCCCAGCAGGCGCGGGCCAGGGCCGCGGGTACCCCGTGCGGGGAAGGTCCCAGCGCCACGAGCCCTACGGCCCTGTTCCTGTCGTGCCGCCGGGCACATACTGTAAACACGCTGATGGCGGCCATAGCCACGTTGCGTCACCGGCCGGGGACGGGAGGGCGGCAGGACGATGTACCTCCCTGCGGAACGAGGGAAGATGCGGGCGGCCGACGCGGACCGCGACCGCGTGGTGGGAATGCTCAGCACGGCCTACACCGAAGGCCGGCTGTCCAAGGACGAGTACGACGCTCGGCTGGAGAGCGCCTTGTCCGCGCGCACCTACGCCGATCTGGACCAGGTCGTGGCCGACCTGCCGGTCGCGCCGGCCACCGCGGTGACCCCGGCGGCCAGCACCACCACGCTGACCCCGGTGGCCAAGACCAACGGGCTGGCGATAGCCAGCCTGGCCTGCGGGCTCGCGCAGTTCGCGTTCGGGCCGCTGGCGACCATCCCGGCGATCGTGTGCGGCCACCTGGCCCGGAGCCAGATCAGGCGCACTGGAGAACAAGGGGCGGGGCTGGCGCTGGCCGGCCTGATCCTCGGCTGGACAGCGGTAATCCTGGGAATCATCCTCATCGTCGTGGGCCTGGCCGTATCCGTTGGGATGCACGGCACCATGCACTGACCCCGGATCAGTCAAACCGCAGCCGTCAGTCCTGGTCCTCCCCACCGAGGACGAAGAGGTGGGGCGATGACCGCCGCCGACACCCGAGTACAGCTCAGTTCCGTTCGAGGGCCTCTGTGGCCGCGTCGATGAGCTTCCACAATCGGCTGTCCGTCCGGATGTACCAGACGCGGCGATCCCCGTCCGGGCGCTCCTCTTCGAGCATGCCGAGGCGGACCAGTCGCCCAAGCTCGTTAGCAGCGTCGCTTGGCAAGATCACTTCTTTGGGTGGCTCCGACTGAAAGAACCGACTCAGGCGCTAACGCTGCAAGCCGTTTCGTAACCCAGGCGGCTGCGTGTCATCCGAGCGTCCCGCCCATGACACCGGCGCCTACGACGATGGCAACGCCTCCTACAAATGTGATCATAAGGGTGCGCTATCTTTGTCGGTCAGCCCCCACCATGGCCGGTCAGTCACAGTGGGCACGTTACAGCAATCCGGGGAATGGGCCGGCCGCCGGGTGATTGCGCGGGACGGGCTGGCAGGCCGGGCAGGTGCTCCTGGCTGCCCGAAGCTGGTGACCTGCCGGGGCAGATACTGGATACCAAGACGCCTCGGCAGCGATTGGTTTTGTGCCGCCAATCCGGGAATATTGCCGTAGCCGACCACCCAACTAAAGGTCATTTTGCCCGGGTGGCCGCGGGCGGAAACGGCTCCCAGTTGCCTCACTCGGGAAGTCAGCGTTAACAGCTGGCTACGCGTTTCGTTGCTACGGTAATCCTGCTGTCATTCGCGGAAATAAAAAGGGGGAATTGCCAATGATACAGAGAAATACGCGAAACGCCCCTGTCTGGCATGCGCGGCGGCCAGCCCGCCGGGCGGCCCGGGTCATGGTAGGCGCGGCGGTGGCCGTGGTGGCCGGGCTACCGGTCACCCTGGCCGCGGCGACGATACCCGCCCTTGCCGCCCCCCACTCAGGCGGTGCGGCGGCCAGCCACACCCGCCCGGCCACCAGCACCGTGCGGCACCCGGCCGCGGGCCGGTGGCATCACCGTCCTCGCTGGGCCCACATCGCTGCTGGCAGCTTCTATACCTGCGGCATCCGCGCCGGCGGCACCCTATGGTGCTGGGGCTACGACGGGTTTGGTGAGCTCGGTATCGGCCGCCGTGCCTTCAACACCATCCAGGACCGGCCCCGGCAGGTGACCACCCCCGCACCGGGCGGTTGGGCCAGCATTGCCGCTGACGGCAACCACAACTGCGCCATTCGCCTGAACAGCACCTTGTGGTGCTGGGGCGCCAACGAGGTCGGCCAGCTCGGCATCGGCAATCAGACCAGCCAGAACCGGCCGCGGCAGGTGACCACCCCCGCCCCCGGAGGGTGGGTCAGCGTCAGCGCCGGCGGCGACGACACCTGCGCCAGGCGCACCGGCGGCACCCTGTGGTGCTGGGGCAACAACTTCGAAGGCCAGCTCGGCATCGGAAGCCACACAAACCAGGACCGCCCCCAGCCGGTGACCACCCCGGCGCCAGGCGACTGGGCCAGCATCACCGCTGGGGAGTTTCAGACCTGCGGCATCCGCCCCGGCGGCACCCTGTGGTGCTGGGGTCAGAACGACCACGGCCAGCTCGGCATCGGCAGCGACACTGACCAGGACCAGCCCGTGCAGGTGACCACGCCGGCGCCGGGCGGGTGGGCTGCCGTCACCTCTGGTGAATCCCACACTTGCGCCACCCGAACCGGCGGCACCCTGTGGTGTTGGGGTGAGAACGACTGGGGCCAGCTCGGCATCGGCGGCGACACCGACCAGAACCAGCCCGCACAGGTGACCACCCCAGCGCCGGACGGATGGGCGAGCGTCAGCGCCGGCGGCGGCAGCGTCCACACCTGCGCCACCCGCACCGGCGGCACCCTGTGGTGCTGGGGCTTCAACGCCTGGGGCCAGCTCGGCATCGGCAGCGAGGCCAACCAGGACCGGCCCGTGCAGGTGACCACGCCGGAACCGGGCGGGTGGGCTGCCGTCAGCGCGGGCGGCGGTCACACCTGTGCCATCCGCACCGGCCGCAGCCTGTGGTGCTGGGGCTACAACGGCCTGGGCGAGCTTGGCATCGGCAACATCACCGACCAGGACCGGCCCCAGCTGGTCTCCGGCTGCGCGGACCGAGCAGCCCAGGCCCAGCCTGCCCGCGCCACCAGCTCGGCTGTTCGAGGTCGCGGGGCCGGTCGTGCCATCAATGGGCCATGAGGAGGAAGAATGCTGTTCAGCGCAAAACCTGGGAGCCCATGCAGCAGGCACAGGCTCCCAGGTCAAGAGCGGAGGCTCGGGGATTTGAACCCCGGATGGGCGGTAAACCCAAACCGCATTAGCAGTGCGGCGCCATAGACCGGACTAGGCGAAGCCTCCCGTTGACCGGAACGGTCCGCATCAGCGTACCGGGCCGCCGCCAGCCGTGCCAAAGCACTGGGCCAACGCGGGGCGGCCCCCGCGCGGCGGGGCCGCTCCCCGGAACCTCAGTGCAGCTCAGTGCACCTCGGTCACCTTGTAGTCGCCGTTGGCGTAGGCCTCCCGCATCCGGGTCTTCGCGAACTTGCCCACGCTGGTCTTGGGCACCTCATCAATGAACGACCAGCGCTCGGGGAGCTGCCAGCGGGGCACCCGCTCGGCCAGGAACGCCCTCAGCTCCTCCGGTGTTACCGTGGCTCCCTCGCAGAGCACGACTGCGGCCAGCGGGCGCTCACTCCACTTCTCGTCGGGTACCCCGATGACAGCCGCCTCGCTGACGTCCGGGTGCGCCATCAGCGCGTTCTCCAGCTCCATCGACGAAATCCACTCGCCGCCGGACTTGATCACATCCTTGGCCCGGTCGGTCAGCGTGACGTAGCCAAGCCGGTCGATGGTCCCGACGTCGCCGGTGCGCAGCCACCCGCTGTCGAACTTGGCCGGGTCGTCGTCCTGGTAGTACGACCCGGTGATCCACGGGCCGCGGACCTGGACCTCGCCGACCGCCACCCCGTCGTTCGGCAGCACGTCGCCGGCGTCGCCGACCAGCCGCCCCTCGACCGTGCAGAACAGCCGGCCCTGGGTGTCCCGGTAACGCCAGACCTCCTCCCCGGTCACCCCGCGCGGCTCACGGGCCACGCTGCCCAGCGGGGAGGTCTCGGTCATCCCCCAGGCATGCAGGATGCGCACGCCCAGTTCCTTCTCGAACGCCGCCATCAGCGAGTGCGGCACGGCTGAGCCGCCGCACGGCACCAGGCGCAGCGAGGACAGGTCGCCGCCGTGCGCCCGGATGTACTGGAGCAGCCCGCTCCAGATCGTCGGCACGGCCCCGGCGACCGTCGGCCGTTCCGCCTCGATCAGCCGGACCAGCGGCTCGGGCTGCAGGAACCGGTCCGGCATGATCAGGTCGGCGCCGGACAGCACCGACGCGTAGGCCAGCCCCCAGGCGTTGGCGTGGAACATGGGCACCACCGGCAGCACCCGGTCCTGGTCCGACAGGGCGAACACGTTGCCCAGGCAGACCCCCATCGAGTGCAGGTAGGTGGACCGGTGGCTGTACACCACGCCCTTGGGCATCCCGGTCGTGCCGCTCGTGTAGCACATGGCGGCGGCGGACCGCTCGTCAATCTCCGGCCAGCTGAATGTCTCCGGTGCGGCGCCGAGCAGTTCCTCGTACAGGTGGACCTCGTGGCCCGCCCCGACTAGTGGGTCGGCCGCCTCAGCGGCCGGCGGCCCGGTCAGCACGATGTGCCGGACCGTCTCCAGCTGCGGCAGCACCTGGGCCAGCAGCGGCACCAGGGTCGGCTCGGTGATGATCACATGGTCCGCGGCGTGATTGGCGATGTAACCGATCTGCGCCGGGTCGAGCCGGAGGTTGAGCGTGTGCAGGACCGCGCCCATCGAGGGCACGGCCAGGTAGGCCTCCAGGTGCTCGGCGTTGTTCCAGAGCAGCGTGCCGACCCGCTGGTCACCATCCACGCCGAGCTCGCGCAGCGCGCTGGCCAGCCGGGCGGCGCGGGCCCCGGTCTGCGCGTAGGACTGGCGGCGCACGCCGTCCGCGGTGGCCGTGACCACCTCGCTGTCCCCGTAAACCGAAGTGCCGTACCGCATCAGCGCGGTTACGGTCAGGGGCACGTCCATCATCGTGCTGAGCACGGGCCCGCCTCCTCGCAGTCGCCCCGGCGCGGGCCGCAGAGTCCCGCATGGTCCTGCTCGGATGGTGTCATGCCGGGCGGCGAAACGTCACCCTTCGAGCAGGTCGGCGTCGATCCGCAGCTTGGCCACGGCCCGGGAGACCGTGCTCTTGACCGTGCCGAGACTCACCCCCAGCGCGGCGGCGATCTCCGCTTCGCTCATGTCGTCGTAGTAGCGCAGCAGCACGGCGGCCCGCATCCGCTCCGGCAGCCGGTCGATCGCCCGGCGCAGCGCGTCCTGCATCTCGCTGTCGCCCGCGTGGTCAAGGGCCGGCCGGTCCGGAATATCGTCGGTCGGGTACTCCTCGACCCGGCGGCGCCGCCACCACGAGATGTGCGTGTTGACGATGGCCCGCCGGACGTACCCGTCCACCGCGCCGTAGTCCTCGATCCGGTCCCACGCCTGGTATGTCTTGGCCAGCGCGGCCTGCACGAGGTCTTCCGCGTCGGCCCGGTTGCGGGTGAGCAGGAAGGCCATCCGGAGCAGCGCTGCGCTGCGCGAGGTGACGTAGTCACGGAACCGGTCACCACCGCCTGGCTCCCGGTCCTCGGCCACCGCGTGATCGCCCCCGACGCTCACACCCCAACCGTACCCAGGGAACACTCTGTCCCCACGGTTTGCGATGAGGGCCGGCGAGGCTGGGCTTTACCGGGCAAGGTGGCCGAACCGCTTGACGAGCGTGCGTCCCGCGCCCATCGTCATGACCTGGGACGTTCTGCCGGGGAGGGGCGATGGTTGTCCAACGTGGTGACTTAGCGTGCTGTGTCCGTTGCGCGGGGCCAACGGCAGGCGACCGCCTGGCCCGCCGCGCCGTGCTCAAGGCCGCCGTCCACCCCCCGCCCGCTGCCCCGGCCGGCCCGTCGGCCGCGCCCCGGCTCCCCGTGCTGACTGGGACGGTGCTGACCGGGACGGTGCTGGATACCAGCCCGCAGGTGGTCACGTTCCTCGGCCGCGACGGCGAGCAGCGGGTGGCACTGGCCCCGGACACCACGGTCTGGCGTGGCCGGCCGGGTGACGCGACCGCCCTGGCGGCGGGGGACAGCGTGCTGATCCGGCTCCGCCCCGGGCTGCGCGGCGTGGCCGGCCGGATCTGGGCCAACGCGGGCCGGGTCACCGGGCTGATCGTGGCCAGCGGCCGGGATGGCCTGCTGGTCGACGCCGGGCGGACGTCCCGCCGCCAGGTCGTGGTGATCCCGCCGCAGGCCACGGGCCGGCTTCAGGTCCGCTTCCCGCGGCTGGAACCCGGTTACCTGCTGGACGTAATCGGGCTGCGCCACCCCGGGTACCTGGAGGCCCGGGTGCCAGCGACCGCCCAGCCGGCCTACCGGGCCGGCCCAGGGGCCAGCCCAGTGCGGGCCCGGACCCCGGTCCCGGACAGCATCACCGGCGCGGCCATCTGGCACGAGCCAGCCTGCGACGCGGACGCGGCCGGGGTCCGCTACCCGGCGCTCGACCCGGAAACCGCGTGCCAGGAGCACCCACTGCCCAGATCCCCGTGCCCGCAGCTGCCGTTCTTGTCGGTGGGCAGCCTGCTGCGGATCCGCAACGACTGCACCACCGCCAGCTGCGTGTGGCCTGTGTCCGGCTGCGCGGCCACCGCGCCGGTGTTCTGCGACCGCTGCGTGACCTGCGGCACCTCACCCCGGGGACGGGTGGCCAGCCTGCCCATGGCCGGTTTCGTGGCCATGGGCGGCGATCTGGAGCGGGGCTGTTTCAACGCGACGGTCTCGCTGGGACAGCCGTCATGACCGGCGGCCTGCTGCACAGCGCCGTGGCGGACCTGCGGGACATCCAGCCGCCGGTGATCGCGGCCATCCTGCTGGTGGCCTGTGTGGCGAAACTGTCCCGGGTGCTGCGTACCGGCACGCTAGCGGCCGGGCTGGGCCCCACCGCGCTGTTCCCGGTCCGGCTGCGCCGCCCGCTGGCCACCGCGCTGTGCGCGGTCGAGCTGGCGCTCGGCATCGCGCTGGTGGTCACGCTGTTCCCGGTGGGCACCCGGCCGGGGGTCCCGCTGTTCGCACCGCGCGCCGCCACCGGGGCCCGGGTCGCCGCGGCCGCGCTGCTCGTAGTGGCCGGGGCCGCGCTGATCGAGTTGCGGAGCCGCCGCCCCAACCTGGGCTGCGGCTGCTTCGGCGACCTGAGCAGCCGGCCGGTGGGGGCGCGCTCGATCGCCCGCGCCGCGGTGCTCACCGTGGCCGCGCTGATCTCCATCGAGGCCCCGGCCCTGTACCTGCCGCCCTGCGGCCGCGGGGCGGTGCTGTTCCTCGCCCTGCTGTGCGCCGAGCTGGCGCTGATCGCGGCACTGTCCCCAGAGGTCAGCGAGACCCTGGTCCGGCTGGGTTACTCCGACCCATGTGAGCTGCGCACCATCCCGGCGGACCGGACACTGGCCGCGCTGCGCCGCAGCCGTCAGTGGCGCCGGCACGCCAGCGCGGTCACCACTGAGCTGCCCATCGACATGTGGCGCGAGCTGTGCTGGCGGTACGTGGTGTTCCCGTACCGGGCCGAGGGCGGAATGGCGGAAGTCGTGTTCGCCGTGCAGATGAAGCGGCGCCGCCCGGCGGTCCAGGTGGCCGTGGTGCCGCTCACCCCGGCCGGCCCGGCCGCCGCCGTCGTACCGCCCGCCGGGCTGGCGGCCAGCGTCCAGCCCGGCGTTATGCGGTTATCTACCTGCGTCTAGCCACCGCCGTAGAGACCGGTATATCCGGCCAGACAGGCCGCCGGAGATCCGGCCTGGCCCCTCACACTGGCTGCGCGCGCAGGAACCGCCCGAAATGCGGCACGGTGAACGCGATCAGGCCCCGCTCCGAGCTGTAGATCAGGCCCTTCTTGATCAGCCCGTCCCGGGCCGGTGACACGCTGGACGGTTTGCGGCCCAGTTCGTCGGCGACCTGGGCGGTCGGCACCGGCTCGTCGCCCAGCATGGCCATGGCCCGCATGTACTCACGCTCAGCCGGAGTAGCCCGCTCATAACGGCTGCCGAAGAAACCGACCGCCAGCTCGCCCTCGGCCTGCGGGCTGGCCACGGCGACATCCCCGGCGGTCACCGGGCTGGCCGCGGCCACATCCCAGGTGACCTTGCCGTACGCCTGGACGAAGTACGGGTACCCATCGGCCGCCTGGTACAGCGCGTCCAGTGCGGCCGGCTCGAAATCGGCTCCTTCCCGCTGCGCTGGCGCGAGCAACGCCAGATCCGCCGCGGCCCGGTCGAGCCGGTCGATGGACACGTACCGGAACAATCGTTCTGAATAGCTCTTACTGGCGGACAGGACGGACGGCAGATGCGGCAGGCCGGCCCCGACCACGATAAGCGGGCCGCCGTTCTGGGACAGCTCGTGGGTCGCGGCGCACAGC
>Ga0335078_10012754_pt1 | contig 12455 bp, 4 predicted proteins | sample Lox_Sample_32_FD_206711 | JGI IMG/M metagenome (GOLD analysis project Ga0335078, IMG submission 206711) | Soil microbial communities from Loxahatchee National Wildlife Refuge, Florida, United States - Lox_Sample_3.2 | ecosystem: Environmental > Terrestrial > Soil > Wetlands | place: USA: Florida... | reverse complement strand
CAGGAATCCTTCGCCTGCCGCGTTCCAGGTGGTCGCCCACCAGGTCAGCGGGCACGCGCACGCCATCACCTCGTTGACATGCTCGCGAATGCGCGCCGGCGAATCGACGCCCACGTTCGCTTTATAGCCGGGCGAGACAGCCGGCTGGTCGTTTTCATCCAGGATCACTTTGCCACTGGCATCGGCAATCAGGTAAATGCTCTTGATGTCGTAAACGATGCGCGTCTCGTCGGGATCTTCTTCGTCGTAATACCAGATGGCGCGCTCATCCGGATCGATTTCGTGTTTCTTCTCGATCCGCAGATAGCCCTTCATGGCCGCCCACTGGTCGTTCAGCGCATCGCTTTCTTCGGTCCGCAGCGTACTATCCAGCCTCTCCCGGAACAGCAGCGCGACACCGATCAGGAGCAGCGTAAAGAAAAGGGCGTAGCTGGCGGTCAGCCGGAAACGGAGACCGCGCGAAAGCCGGCCGAGATCGCGTTTCCGGTACACGGTTTACACCTGGCGCTCGGGGACCGTATCGCCGGCGGACCCTGAGGCCCCTCCCGAGGGAGCGCCAGGCTGCCGCTCCGGACCCTCGATCATGTACCCGATCCCGCGGACCGTCTGGATCAGCTTCTGTGAGAAGCGGTCATCGATCTTGCTCCGCAAGTGGCGGATGTACACATCCACTATGTTGGTAAGGCCGTCGTAATCCATGTCCCATACATGTTCCACAATCATGGTGCGGCTCAGCGGCCGGCCCTTGTTGCGCATCATGTATTCGAGGATGCCGAACTCTTTGGGCGCCAGTTCGATTGTCTCCGACGCACGCGTGACCTTTCGGCGGATGCAGTCGAGTGTCAGATCGGCCACCTGCAGACGTTCGGGTGTGGGCTGGCCGCGCCGCAGCAGAGCGCGCACGCGGGCCAGCAGTTCGACGAAGGCAAACGGCTTGACCAGGTAATCGTCCGCGCCCTGCTCCAGACCCCGGACCCGGTCGTCCAATGCCCCGCGCGCGCTGAGGATCAGCACCGGCGGTCCCACTTTCCGGTTGCGGATGCGCTCCAGAACCTGTAGGCCGTCCATGTCGGGCAGCATCAGATCGAGGATGACCAGATCGTAATCGCAGGAGTGGATGAGGTCGAGCGCGACGGCGGCATTCGGGGCGGCATCCACGGCATAGCCAGCACCCTCCAATCCGCGGCCAAGAAAGTCCGCAATCCGCTTTTCGTCCTCTACCACGAGAATTCTCATTGCTCTCAGCTTATCGCAAGTGGAAATCTTCGAAGCGGCGCGCTGAGCCTTCTCCGTCCCGAGCGACAATGGACGTTCCAAGGCCGCTCGGCGTTCCGGGGCCTTGCCGGCAGCCGCGCCGCACGGTGCTCCTGTCCCGTGTGCCTGAGCAAGAAGCGGGACCGCCGCGGCGCGATCCAAACGGCGCCATGCTCGACGCCGGCCGCACGGTGCTCCTGTCCCGTGTGCCCGAGCAAGAGCGGGACCGCCGCGGCGCGATCCAAACGGCGCCATGCTCGACGCCGGCCGCACGGTGCTGGAATTCAGGCCGCCAGGCCACATCGCGCCGCCTCAGACGTTCCCGCGCGCCGGCGCTGTAACGGCCGGCCGGACTCACGGCACCGTCCAGGAACCCTGCTGCACCCAGCCCGTGTCGTTGGTGCCGTCATTCACTTCGTTGTACACCAGCTTGCTGCCCGCGAAAGCGGTTTGAAACGTAACCGCTACATTCAGCGTCAGGGTGTTGCCCGAGCCGCTGGTCGATGAACCAGCCGCGCTGATCGTGCATTGGCTGTTCTGCAAAGTGGTGCTCTGGCCGATCGTGGCGGGTCCCTGCCATGCCGTGCCCGCGTTGTTGGTGAGGTACAGCCAGTTGTCGGCCCGGTCAAAGTAGAGGAAGCACCCGTTGGCGACCGAGAGCTGACTGTTCACGATGATCATCGATGAAGAGATGGCTGTATATCCCCGGTCGTCGTATAGCACAAAGCTGAACGTCTGGCTCATGCCGCTACCCGAGCCAGGTGTCAGCGAGAGCGTCGCAACCGGCGTGTTGACCACGGTGAACGAGCCAAGTTGCAACCACCCGGTGTCTACGACGCCATCATTCACTTCGACGTACACGCCCTTGGAGCCGGCGAAGGCAGGCAGGAAGGTGAGCGCCAAGTTCAGCGTGAGAGTGTTGCCGCCGGTGCTCGCCGACGAGCCGGAGGCGCTCAGGCTGCATTGACTGTTGGCGAGAGTGGCGCTCTGGCCGATGGTAACGGGGCCCTGCCAGGCCGTACCCGCGTTGTTAGTCAGATACAGGGAGTTGGCGGACGGACCAAAGTACACATAACAGCCGTTGGCCGCCGCGAGAGGATTATTCACGAGAATCAGTGAGGACTGGATGGCCGCAGAACCCCGTGTATCGGTATAGGTGATGCTGAAGGTCTGGCTCGCCCCGGTTGCGGCGTTGGGCGTCAGGGCCGCCGCCAGCTGCACGTTGGTGACGGTATAGGTCCCGAGCTGCGACCAGCCGCTGTCCAGCGCGCCGTCGTACACTTCGACATAAAAGCACTTGGCGCCGGCGAAGGCCGGCAGAAAGGTAAGCGCTACGGTCAATGTGAGGCTGTTGCCGTTACCGCTCCACGACGATCCAGACGCGCTTACCGTGCACTGGCTGTTGGTCAGCGTGGCGCTTTGGCCTATGGCGATGGGACCCAGCCACGCCGTACCCGTGTTGTTGGCCAGATACAGGGAATTTCCAGGGGGGCTGAAATACAGGACGCAGCCGTTGGCCCACGAAAGCGTGCTGTTTACCATGATCAGGGAAGACTGAATTGCGGTGTAGCCCTTGGTGTCCGAGTAAATGATCGCGAAAGTCTGGCTCGCCCCACTGCCCGATGCCGGCACCACGCTGACCGCCTGAATGGAGGCCGCGGGCACGGTCCAGTTTCCCATCTGCTGCCAGGAATTGCTGCCGACGGAATTGGTTGCCTGCATGTAGATGTTCCGCGCGCCGCTGAACGCGGTCTGGAACGTAAGCGCAAGATTCAGAGTGAGGACGTTTCCGGAGAGCGAAGCGCTCGACCCGGACCCGTTCAAAGTGCATTGCGAATTCTGCTGGGAGCCGCTTCCTGGGGTGAGGGTGCCGGACGGCGGAGAACCGCCATCCGTCAGCAGGCTCAACGTGTTGGCCGCGCGATTATAAGTGACGGAGCAGGCAGACGTGGTCGAGACCGCAGTGTTGAACAGAACCGAAACCGTAGAAAGATCTGTAGCTCCGCTGGTGTCGGAAAACTGAAAGGCGAACGTCTGGGTGATTCCGGTGCCGGTAGATGGCGTGACCCCCACGTTTGTAGGCGGGGCGCCGAAGGAGAACTTGACCAGGAACGCAGCGTAGTTGCTGGTGCTGATGGACTGAAACGCGTCATACACCGGAAAGTTTGGCGACAGCGTCCAACCGGCTACATACGCGTTGCCCGAGTTGTCCAGGGCTATGCCGCTGGCGGTATCCGAGGCGCTGCCTCCCAGGTAACTCAGATAGAGCAGCGAGTTCCCCGCGGGATTCAGCCGCGCGACAAAGGCGTCGTAATCGCCCCCGTATGTGGACTGCAGGGCGTTGCCCGTGACGGGCAGGTCGCTCGACATGGTGTATCCAGCCAGATAGGCGTTGCCACTCCCATCCACTGCAATGGCGTTGGCTACATCCGTACCGGATCCACCCAGATAGGTGCTGTACAGAAGTGTGCCCGCCGGGCCGAATTTTGCGGCGAAGGCGTCCACCCAGCCGTCGAGGGTTGCCTGTACGCCCCCGAGCACCGGGAAATTTGTGGAACTGGTTGAGCCGGCGATGTAAGCGTTGCCCTGTGCGTCGATCGCGATGCCTTGCCCGCTTTCCGGGTATCCGGTGCTGCCGCCGCTTCCTCCCAGATAGGTTCCGTAGACCAGGGAATTGCCATCGGCGCTGAGCTTCGCGACGAAAGCATCCTGGCCTCCCGCCAGAGTGCGCTGGTAGGCGCCGGAAGAGACCGGGAAGTTGGCGGAATACGTGGAGCCGGTGACGTAAGCCGCGCCGGCACCGTCGACCCCAACAGCCGCACCATGATCGATCGACGCTCCGCCCAGGTATGTGCCGTACAGTAGTGCCGAACCCGTGGAGCTGATTTTGACCACGAAAGCATTCTGCGATCCGTGGTTGGTCTTCTGGAAATTACTTGCTGGAAAGTTCTGCGAGGTGGTGTCGCCCGTTACGTAAACGTTGCCCGATGAATCGAGAGCCACGCCGTACGCGGTATCGGAGCCGCTGCCTCCCATGTACGTGCTGAACAGCAGCGTGTTGCCGGCGGGACCGAGCTTCGTCACGAAGGCGTTGCGGGCGCCTTTGAGGTTCGACTGGATCGGACTGCGCAGCGGGAAATTCGAAGAGGTGGTGTAGCCGGCGACAATCGCGTTGCCGCTCGAATCCACGGCAAGGGCGTAGGCCCGATCGTCCGCCGAGCCGCCCAGATAGGTACAGTAAACCAGGCCGCTGCCATTGGGGTTGAACTTGGCGATGAAGACATCGTTGCTGCCGGCGTTGAAATTCTGTTCCGGACTGGCGGTGGGGAGATTCTGCGAAGCCGTGAAACCGGCGATGTAAGGGTCGCCTGCCGAATCGACCGCCACCGCGTTCGCGGCGTTCGAGCCGGACCCTCCCAGCAGCGTGGAGTAAGCGAGGGTGGGATCGATGACTAATGGCAGGGACCGGTCGTAATGGCCGAGCGCAAACCCCACGGTCCCGTCGAGCGCCACGGCGAAGCGGCCCGGCACCAGTTCGCGCGCGTTGCCGCGCATCTGGTAAATAAGCGGCGGCGCCTCGCGAAGCTCATCGGAGCCAACAGAAATAGTGATGCCGCCCGATTCATTGACGGTGGGCCGTCCGGCGCCCAGGTAAGCCAGCCGGATTACCGAAGGATCGGCACCCGCCCCGACGACATATTGCGACTTAAGGTTTCCGCCGTCTCCGGCATAAATCATTTCGATTCCAGGGTATAGATTGTTACATCGAATGGAATGGTAGAGTGGTACTCCGATGCGCCACTGCTGCTCCGGACCAACCAGGAAATTAGCGGTTGCAGATAGGCGGCCAACGCCCTCTAGACTCGCGGCCGGATTGGAGCCAACCGCGAAGATTCGCACCAGGACGCCGCCCGCGAGAAAAGCCACCTCGCCCGGCGAAAACCACGCGCTCCCTCCCGATCCCTGGGCAACAAACCGCGTCGGCTCTGCTGCCTGTCCGGCATTCTCCGCGAAGAACAGAGGAATCCGGTCACCGTCGGATTGGCCGGCGGCTGCCAGAGAAACCCAGAAGACGGCGGCGAGAACACCAAGGACCACGCCACCGATGTGGCGCCAGTCAATCGCCTTCGGCGTGCGATCGGGCCGGCAGTTTGAAGATCTCATCATCATACCGTCGGACAAAAGATCGGCTGGCTGAGTCAGGAACTTTATAGCGCCGGAAAAGTTCCGCGTCTTGGAGTGAACCGGGCTGGCGGCCGACCGCGAGGGGTCCCGCCAGGCTCCCGGATGCGGCCAGCGCAATTCAGCGCGATCCACACAAGACTCCTGCTAAAATGAGGGTGATCCACGCCTGGAGGAACAGCCTACATTGAATTCTGCAATCCTCGCCCTGGAAGACGGAACGGTCTTCGAGGGCGGCAGTTTTGGTGCGCCCGCAGAACGATCCGGCGAAGTCGTTTTCAACACCGCCCTGACCGGCTACCAGGAAGTTTTCACCGATCCGTCTTACGCAGGGCAGATCGTCATCCTCACGAACCCGCAGATCGGCAACTACGGCACTAGCCGCGAGGACAATGAAGCCCCCAGGCCCTACATCGAGGGCCTGGTGGTGCGGGAGTTTTCGGCCATTGCCAGCAACTGGCGGTCGGACGAGGGAGCCGGCGCCTTTCTCGAGAGCGCCGGCATTCCCGTGGTTTCGGGCCTGGATACGCGCGCGCTGGTCCGCCACCTCCGCACACGTGGGGTGATGCGCGGAGTGCTATCGGCAGTCGAAAAAGACGCTCAGAAACTGGTGGCCAAGGCACGCTCGATTCCTTCCATGGCCGGGCTGGACTTGGCCAGCCGCGTCTCGACCGCCGAACCCTATCCATGGACCAAGCCCGTCGAGCCCTGCTCGCCATCTGAATTCCCCGTCCAGCCGCAGCCGCCGAAATTTCATGTAGTTGCTTATGATTTTGGTATTAAACAAAATATTCTAAGGCACTTAGTACAAGTTGGCTGCCGTCTCACTGTGGTACCGGCGGGGACCTCCGCCGAAGACGTCCTGGCCCTCCAGCCGGACGGCATTTTCCTCTCCAACGGCCCGGGCGATCCCGAGCCGCTTAAGCCCCAGGTGGCCAACATCCGCAAGCTGATCGGGAAGAAACCGATCTTCGGCATCTGCCTCGGCCACCAGGTGCTCGGCCTTGCCTTGGGGGGCCGCACCTACAAGCTGAAGTTCGGACACCGCGGCGCCAATCACCCGGTCCGCAACGAGCTGACCCGCAAGGTCGAGATCACGTCGCACAACCATGGCTTCGCGGTCGATCCCGACTCGCTGAACCTGAACGAGGTGGAGATCACCCACGTGAATCTCAACGACCAGACCCTGGAGGGATTCCGGCACCGCCATCACCCGGTGTTTTGCGTGCAGTACCATCCCGAGGCCGCGCCGGGGCCGCACGATTCGCACTACCTGTTTGGCGACTTTATCAAGCTGATGGAGGACTCCGCGCCGCATCATGCCTAGACGTAACGACCTCCATCGCATCCTCATCATCGGATCGGGTCCGATCGTCATCGGCCAGGCCTGCGAATTCGATTACTCCGGAACCCAGGCAGCCAAGGCCCTGCGCGCCGACGGCTACCAGGTGGTGTTGGTCAATTCCAACCCCGCCACTATAATGACCGACCCCGAACTTGCCGATAGAACTTATGTGGAGCCGCTCACGGCTCCCTACCTGGAAGAGATCATCCGGCGCGAGCGGCCGGATGCGCTGCTTTCCACTGTCGGCGGGCAGACCGGCCTCAACCTGGCGGTCGAACTGTCCGATTCCGGGGTCCTCGCGCGCTACGGCGTGGAGTTGATCGGCGCCAAGATCGAGGCGATCAAAAAAGCCGAGGACCGACTGCTGTTCAAAGACGCCATGCGTGCGATCGGCCTGGAAACGCCGCAATCGCAACTCGTCAACAGCATCAAGGGCGGCCTGGAATTCGCCGCCCGCATCGGCTACCCGTGCATCCTGCGGCCCAGTTTCACCTTGGGCGGAACTGGCGGCGGGATCGCCTACAACCAGGAGGATCTGGAAGAAATTCTGGATCGCGGCCTGGCGCTTTCGCCGGTTCACGAAGTGCTCATCGAGGAAAGCGTCCTCGGCTGGAAAGAATTCGAGCTGGAGGTGATGCGCGACCTCAACGACAACTGCATCATCGTCTGCTCGATCGAGAACTTCGACCCCATGGGAGTCCATACGGGCGATTCCATCACGGTGGCGCCCGCCCAGACTCTCACGGATCGCGAATACCAGATGATGCGCGACGGGGCGCTCCGCTGCCTGCGGGAAATCGGCGTGGATACGGGCGGCTCCAACGTGCAGTTCGCCATTAACCCGGCCAACGGGCGGATGGTGATTATCGAGATGAACCCGCGGGTTTCGCGCAGCTCGGCACTGGCGTCGAAGGCCACAGGGTTCCCGATCGCCAAGATCGCGGCCAAGCTGGCAGTAGGCTACCGGCTGGACGAGATCCGCAACGACATTACGCGCAAGACTCCGGCCTGCTTCGAACCGACCATCGATTATGTGGTGGTGAAGATTCCCAAGTGGGCGTTCGAGAAATTTCCCGGCGCGGACCCCGTGCTGGGAACGCAGATGAAGTCGGTGGGCGAAGTGATGGCCATCGGCCGCACATTTAAAGAAGCGCTTTGGAAAGGCATGCGCAGCCTGGAGACGGGCAAGGCTTTCGGCTCCGAGAAATTCGATCGGAACCTGATCGGAAACAAGCTCATCACGCCGACTCCCGACCGCCTGAACTATATCCGCTTCGCCATGGCCAGCGGATACAGCCTGGAAGAGATTCACGAGCTGACTGCCATTGACCCGTGGTTCCTGGCGCAGATGAAAGAGGTGGTGGATTTCGAAGCGCAAGCGGGAACCCGCTGGATCTTTAACACCCCCGGCTCGACGGCGCACGGGCCGGCGGTGCCCCTCGATGAGGTTCCCCGCGAACTCTTCCGCCAGGCCAAACGCTATGGCATCAGCGATGTGCAACTCGCCCAGACCTGGGGCGCAGACGAAATCGCCGTGCGCACCCGCCGCAAAGATCTCGGCGTAACAGCGGTTTTCAGCCGCGTGGATACCTGCGCGGCGGAATTCGAGAGCTTCACGCCTTACTTGTACTCCAACTACGAAAGTGCCTGTGAAGCTGAGCCTTCGGACCGCGACAAGATCATGATCCTCGGCAGCGGGCCCAACCGCATTGGCCAGGGGATCGAGTTCGATTACTGCTGCTGCCACGCGTCGTTTGCGTTGCAGGACATGGGGATCGAGTCGATCATGGTCAACTGCAACCCGGAAACCGTCTCGACCGATTACGATACCAGCGACCGCCTGTACTTCGAGCCGCTCACGCTCGAGAACGTGCTGAATATCGTGGACACCGAGAAGCCGTCCGGGCTGATCGTGCAGTTCGGCGGCCAGACGCCTCTCAATCTGGCGCTGCCGCTCAAGCGGCTGGGTGTGCCGATCATCGGCACCGACCCCGCCGATATCGACCTGGCAGAGGATCGAAAGCTCTTCGGACGGCTGCTCGAGGAAATGGCCATTCCCTGTCCGCCCAACGGCGCCGCGACGAATGTGGAGGAGGCTTGCGCCGTGGCCGCTCGCATCGGCTACCCGGTGCTGGTGCGGCCGAGCTACGTGTTGGGCGGGCGCGCCATGGTCATTGCCTACGACGAAGACATGGTGCGGCAGTACATGCGCGAGGCAGTCACCTTTTCGCAGGAGCGGCCCGTGCTGGTCGACCGCTTCCTGGAAAACGCCATAGAAGTGGACGTCGATGCGCTCAGCGGCGGCGATGAGGTGCTCATTGCGGGCATCATGGAGCACATCGAAGAGGCGGGCGTGCATTCCGGCGACAGCTCCTGCGTGCTGCCGGCGCAATCGCTGCCCGAAGCCACTCTGCGCACCATCGAAGACTACACCGTGCGGCTGGCCCGCGCGCTGCGGGTGGTCGGCCTGGTAAACGTACAATATGCCGTACAGAACGGGACGGTGTACGTGCTGGAGGTGAATCCGCGCGCCTCGCGAACCGTTCCCTATGTCAGCAAGGCCACCGGCGTGCCGCTGCCGAAAGTGGCGGTCGGTCTGATGCGCGGGCGCAGGTTGAAGGACTACGGCCTGCGGCCGGGCGTGCTGCCGGTGAGCCAGCATTTCGTGAAATCGCCGGTCTTCCCGTTCAACAAGTTTCACGGCGTGGATCCGGCGCTGGGGCCGGAAATGCGATCGACGGGCGAAGTCATGGGGGTGGGGGCGAATTTTGGCGAGGCGTTCCTGAAAGCCCAGATTGCCGCCGGAAGCCCGCTGCCTTCCGAGGGCACAGTGTTCCTCAGCGTCAACGACCACCACAAGGCCGAAGCCGTAGACGTGGCACGGCGCTTCGCCCAAATGGGATTTCGCATGGTGGCCACACGCGGCACCGCCGCCGCGCTGCGGCATGCGGGGCTGGTGTGCAAGACCGTTTTCAAGGTGAACGAGGGCAGGCCCAATGCTGTGGATCTGCTCAAAGCAGGCGGCATCCAGTTGGCGATTTATACCACCACCGGCGCGCCGGCCTTTCACGACGAGAAGGCCATCCGGCGCGCCGCTGTGGTCTACCGCGTACCGTGCATCACCACCTTGAGCGGCGCACGCGCGGCGGCGGACGCAGTTCTGGCGCGGAGCCGGGATCCGGTCCGCGTGTGGAGCTTGCAGGAGATTCATCAGGAGAAGGAATTATCCGCAACGGATGAGCGGCGCTGAGAGCCGGGCGTGGTGCGGACCGCCTCGCCCAAACGGCGTGGACGGAACGCGATGCAACGCCCGAGCCACGCCTCGCGAAACGGATCGGCTCGGTTCTCACTCGGGCGCGCCGCTCGGAGCGCACCCGCGGTAACAGCCGGCTGGTGATGCCGTGCCGGCGATGTGGTGCGCGCCGCTGACTGGGCAGCTTCGCGTCGCGCGCTCGCGGGAGCGTGGGGTGGTCACGACGTTCCTCCCAGGATGCGGTAGATCTGGGCGCCATGCTTCTCGACGATGCCGCTGCCGATGCCGGGGATGGCGAGCAATTCGGCGGCGGTCGAGGGACGGCGGGTCGCGATCGCCTGGAGCGCCCGGTCCGTGAAGATCCGGAAAGCCGGCACGCCGCGGCGCCGCGCTTCCTCCAGCCGCCACTTGCGAAGTGCGTCCTCGATGGCTGCATCGGCGGGACCTCCGCCGCGGGAAGACGTGCGCGGGGAAGCTGAGCCGGAGCCAGCCTGACCTCGCGCGCGGCGATCGCCAGCCGGCCGGGCGGTCCGCCGGCCCTCCGGGCGCTTCGTCCTGCGCCGGCGATAACCTCGCTGGGGTTCGTCGCCATCGCCGTTGTCTTTGACGAGCAGCGCCAGGCGGTGCGGTTCCTCCACCGCATAGCCGGATGCCGTGAGGCTGGCCTTGCGATACGGTACCGACCTTCCGTCCTTTTCAAATACCGCTTCCGTCAGATAGATGAAGCCGGCGCGCGCCATGGCGCCCAGCACCTCCTCGAAGGCGTTGCGGCTCAGCTCGCCCGACGGATATAGCTCGCTGTGCAGCCGGCCGGTGGCCCTTGGCCCCGAGCCATCCAACTCTTCGAGCACCAGGGCCGCGGCCGTCAGCTCGGCTTGGTTGGCCGGCCGGAAGCGCTGGCCGATGGTATTCGACGGTGCACAGAAGTCGCACTGCCCGCAGGGCCTGCGGGCGTCGCGGAGATCGCCGAAATGGCGCACCACGGCGGCCATGCGGCACTGGCTGCTTTGGGTGTAGCGCTGCATCTCCTCGAGCTGGCGCTTCTTCTGTTCGCTCTGCGCAAGGTACGATTCGCGCCAGCGGTCGTGGCCGCGGGTGATGTTCTCGGCGAAATCGACCATCGCGCCGCCATGGATCCAGAGCTTCTCCAGGGCCTTGTCGAATTCCTCGCTGATGTTGCTCAGGCGGTCCTGGAGCGCGGATTTTTCGACGGGCGCCGGGCCGAGTTCGGCAAAGACAGCGTCGAGAAACGAGACGTCGGGATAATCGCGGTCGAAGAAGAAGTCGTGGGTTTTGCGGTCGGCCCAGGCGTGCATGAGGATGGTGCGGCTGGGCTTGCCATCGCGGCCGGCGCGGCCGATCTCCTGGTAATACTGTTCCAGACTTCCGGGCAGCGCGGTGTGGATGACGGTGCGAATATCCGGCTTGTCGATGCCCATGCCGAAGGCGATCGTGGCGACGATCACCTCGGCGCGTCCTTCGAGGTATTCCTGTTGCACCCGGTTGCGGTGCGCCGCGTCCAGCCCGGCGTGATAGGCCGCGGCACGGAAGTGCTCGTTGAGCTCGCGAGCCAGCTCGCCCGATTGCGCGCGCGTGGGTGTGTACACGATGGCCGGGCGGCGCAAGGGGTCGCGCAGCAAATCGCAGACCATGGCCGCGCGCTCGGACGGAGGGATCTCGACGACTTCGATCGCCAGGTTGTCGCGGCGGAATCCCTGGATGAAGCGTACCGGTTTTTCGAGACCCAGTTGCGAGGCGACGTCGTCCTGCACCACGGGTGTCGCCGTGGCCGTCAGGGCGATCACCGGACAGGGGCGAAACGTCGGCAGGTATTGGCCGAGCATGCGATAGTCGGGGCGGAAATCGTGCCCCCATTGGGAGATGCAGTGGGCTTCGTCGATGGCCACCAGGCTGGGCCGGCGTTTGGCGAGCATCTCGGGAAAGCCGCCGATGCGGAGGCGCTCGGGCGCGATGAACAGAAACTGGAGATGACCGTTCAGATAATCGATGCAGGCCTGGCGCGATTCGGCGCGGTCGCGGCCCGAGTGGATGCGGGCTGCCGTGAAGCCGCGCTCGCGCAGCTTGGCGGCCTGGTCTTCCATGAGGGCGATGAGAGGGCTGATAACCAGCGTGGTGCCGCCGCGTACGATGCCCGGCAGTTGGTAACAGAGCGACTTGCCGGCGCCTGTGGGCATGACGAGGAGGACGTCGCGGCCGGCAATCACGGCTTGGCAGACTTCCTCCTGGCCGGGCCGGAAGGAGGGATAGCCGAAGTGGCGGAGAAGCGCCGAGGCGTCGTGGGTGGAGACGATTGGGGTGACCGGTGATGCCGAGGCGGCGTCGTGCTGCCCGGTTGCACCGGCTGAGGTTGGCCGCTTGCTGGACGGTGGTGTCGCTTTCCCGGCTGGCGGCGATGGCGGT
>Ga0335078_10012753_pt1 | contig 12455 bp, 5 predicted proteins | sample Lox_Sample_32_FD_206711 | JGI IMG/M metagenome (GOLD analysis project Ga0335078, IMG submission 206711) | Soil microbial communities from Loxahatchee National Wildlife Refuge, Florida, United States - Lox_Sample_3.2 | ecosystem: Environmental > Terrestrial > Soil > Wetlands | place: USA: Florida... | reverse complement strand
GACGCTGACGGTCACCGCGGCCGGGATCAGCAACACCGGGACCAATGGCGGGGTGACGATCGACAACACCGGAGCGATCGACGTCAACGGCACGATCGGCGCGAACGGTGCGGTCGACCTGACCGCGAGCACGACACTGACCGTGGCGAATACGATCACCGGAAGCTCGCTCCTGGCCACCGGCACAACGATTTTTCTCGACGACGCCACCGGCACGATCGTCACGACCAGCGGCGGCGGCCAGACCTATAACGGCGCGGTCGTCCTGCAGGCGAATGCCACGGTCAGCGACACCGCGAACGGCGCCATCGATTTCACCAGCACGGTGAACGGCACGATCGCGGGTGCACAGTCGCTGACCGTGACGGCGGGTTCCGGTGCGGTGACCATCGGCGGACAGGTCGGCGGAACGGAGCGGCTCGCGACCCTCTCGCTGACGGGCGGCGCCGTGACGCTCGACGGGGTCATCGCCAACGTGCTGACCCTGACCCCGACATCGCTGACCCTCGACGGGAATGGGGCGACGACCGGCACCTACACGATCGATTCAGGGGCCCTCTTCACGTTCCCGGCGGTGGCGACGACGCTCAACGGCACGCTGGTCTTCGGACAGTCGACGACGTTCGCCGGCGCCGTGACGCTGGGCAGCAACACGGTCGTCAACAGCAGCGGCGTCAACGGCGCGATCACGTTCGACAGCACGGTCGATGCGACCACCAACGGCGGAGAGGGTTTGACCGTTGCGGCGGGGAGCGGAACCGTGACGTTCGACGGCGCGGTCGGGGACGCGGCGCTGGCAAGCCTCGACGTGGTCGGGCCCGGCACGACCGACATCAACGGCAGCTCCGTGACCACGACCGGGGCGCAGACCTATGGCGGGCCGGTGCTGTTGACCGCCAATACCGTGCTGACCTCGACCGGCGGCGGCGCCATCGATTTCGCGAGCACGGTCGACGGGCATTTCGCCCTGACCGTCGATACCGCCGGTGCGACGACGTTCGGCGGCGCGGTCGGCGGGTCGATCGCGCTGGCGAGCCTCGACGTCGCCGGGACCGGGACGACGACGCTCGACGGCAATGTGACGACGACCGGGTCGCAGACCTATAACGCGCCGGTCGTGCTGGGCAACACGATCGCGGTGTCGACGACGAACGCATCGGTCGATTTCGCCAGCACGGTGGACGCGACTACGGCCGGCGCACAGGGGCTTACCGTGACCAGCGGCAGCGGCACGATAACCTTCGGTGCAGTGGGCAGCACGACCGAGCTATCGAGCCTGTCGGCGACGGGCGGGTTGATCGTGCTGAACGGCTCGATCACGGTCGCCGGCGCGCTGTCGCTCGATTCGACAGGCGGCGGCACGCTGACGCTGCCCGCCAACCTCACCGGTTCCACGGTCACCCTCACCTCCGGCGGCGCGATCGACCAGACCGGCGGGATCGTGGTCGCGACGACGCTGTCGCTGACCGCCTCGAGCGGGATCGCGCTCGATGACGCGAACCAGGTGACCGACCTCGCCGCCTCGAGCAACGGCGCCGACGGCTTCCTGTTCAACGATGCATCGGCGTTGACCGTGACCGGTGTCGTGTCCAACGGCGGCGGCACGCTCGACCTGAGTTCCGCGGGCGCCTTGACGGTGGACGGTGCGCTGGTCTCTCTCGGTAACGCGCAGCTGAGCGGTACGTCGGTGACGCTCGCCGCCAGTCTCCTGGCGACCGGCACCACGGCGATCACCGCGACCAGCGGCAACATCAGCGAGACCGGGAGCGCTGTCGCCACCACACCGAACCTGATACTGAACGCGGCCGGAACGGTTCTGTTCAACAATGCGAACCAGGTGGAAACCCTCGCCGGCAAGTCGGGCGGCACGTTCCAGTTCGTCAACGGAACCGCGCTGACGGTGGGAACCGTCGCGGGCGCGAGCGCGACCTTCGTCGATGGCGTCACCGTCTCGTTCAGCGGAGCGTCGGGAGTGACCACGGGTGCGGGCGACATCCGCGTGGCGGTCGACAGCGGCGATCTGACGATTGCGGGTAACGTCAGCGCCGGCAACGGCAACAACAATGCGGCGCTGGTCTCGGATACCGGCAGCGTCACCGAGACGGGCGGCGCGATCGTGATTGCCAACGGGCTCATCGTCGACGCCGCGCAATCGGTGACGTTCCTGTCGGGGAACCAAGTCGGCGTGCTGGCGGGCTCGGCGGGCGGCGGGGACTTCTCCTTTATCAACGCGCAGAACCTCTCGATCGGCGGCGTGTCGCAGGTGGCCGATGTCGTGGCGCCGTCCGGGGTGTCCGCGGGCGGGGCGGTGACGCTGAAGACCTCGTCCGGCGGGATCGCGATCAAGGGCGGCATCTCGGCGTCGAACGGCGATGTAATGGTGACCTCGGCCGGTGCGCTGGCGATCTCCGGGAACGTCGCGATCACGACGCCGGACGATCTGCTGCTGACGGCGAACGGCCCGATGAACCTGACCGGCAGCATCACGCTGAACGGTGCCGGCAACGTCATTCTCGCTTCGGCCGGGTCGGTCAGCCAGAGCGGGGTGCTGACCATCGTCGGGCCCGACCTGGTGATCGACACGACCGGGGTCACGGCGAGCTCGCTGCTGCCGACGGGCGGCGGCTCCTATACCCAGGCCAGCCAGATCGCTTCGCTGGCGAGCCGGAACGGCGGCGCGAGCGGATCGATCTCGCTGGATACGCTCAACGCCACGAAGTCGGTCGTGTTCCTGCTGGCCGGCAGCGGCGTTATCACCGGCAACAGCGTGAACGTGGCCCAGCTCGGCGTCGAGACGTCGACAGGAAGCGCGAACCTCACCGGCAGCATCGGCGGCAACAGTTCGACGACCGCGGCGGAAAAGGCGATTGCGGACCCCGACCCGAACAACAACTACCGCTTCAACACCTGCGCGATCGGGTCGGTTTCGTGCGTCGTGCTGCCGGCACTGGAGCCGATCCAGCCGGCGCCGATCAGCAATTTCGCGGTGCTGGTGGCCCGGCCGAGCGAGGACGACATCGACGCTCCGCTGACAAACATCTTCGACGAGGACCGGCTGTGCGACCAGCTGTACCAGACCGCGCCCGATGTCGCGCGGAAAGTGTGCCAGTGACGCGCCGCGGTTCGCTGCTATTGGCGTTGTCGCTGGCGCTGGCCGCCGCGTCGGCGAGTTGCGAGGCGCCGCCGCCGGACGCCTATGTCGCCAGCGCCAAGGATGCGGCCGCCTCCGCGCCGGTCGTCCAGGCCGGCAACAACGAGGCCGGAGAGCCGTGCCGCTACCAGCTTGTCGCGGGCGGCAATACCGGGATCACCTCGTCGCGCGATGCGCTGGTCTTTTGCGGCAAGTGGGACGAGCCGAGCGGACGCATCTTCGATCTCGGCACCGCCGCCAGCGCCGGCAGCCCGTCGAGCGTGATCGCCTCCGGCGCGTGGCGCACTTATGTCGATCAGCGGTTTGCCTGCGGCGCGCCCTCGGAGTCGCGCGTCGCCGGCGGCACCGCGCTGGTCATGCAATGCACCCGCCGCATGGGCGGCTGGCCGCATGTCGCGATGGCGGCCTCGGTCGGCGACCATGTTTTCGGCGCCGATGCGGTGCGGCCCGCGCTGCCGGCGCTTGAGGCCGCGCTGGCGGGGTTGACCGGCCAGGCGCCGGCGACCGCGACGGCAGCGCAATCGGAGGCGCAACGGGTGATCGCCCAGCGCTCCGTCGGCGGCAGTTTCGGCAGCGGCGACGAAGGCCGGTATTTCGAGCTGACCCGGTTGGGCGACGCCTACAACAACATCGACGATCCGGCCGATGCGGAAAGCGCCTTTCGCGAAGCGCTGGCGATCCAGGAAAAGCTGCTCGGGCCGAACGATCCCGGCCTCGCGCTGACCGTGATGAAGCTGGCGGCGCAGATCAGCCACGAGACCAATGCGCCGGAAGCCGAACGGTTGCTCGCACGGGCGCAAACCCTTGCGGCGAAACGGCCGGATCCGCTGGTCTCGGCGCAATACGACTACTACCGGGCGGTCACCTCCGCCTATGAGGGCAAGCCCGACGACGCGCTGCGGCAGGCGGAGGTCGCCGAGAAGGCTTTCGCGCATCTGGTGCCCGACGCGGTGGCGCGCACGCAGGCTATCGAACCTGCCAATACCAACCCCTTCGAGGCCGTGATGAACGAGGGGGAGCCGAGCGCCACGCAGGAGCGAACCGCGCTGTCGGGCCTTGCCGAATCGATGCGGCTGCATGCGACGCTGTTGGTGCAGGCCGGTAAGCGCGACGAAGGAACCGCGCTTGCACAGCAGGCCCAGAAGCTGCTGGAGGTCAACCGCCTTGGCGTCTCCAGCACGGGCGCCCGCTCGTTGCGTCTGCTCGCCAGCAACCAGGCGATCGGCGGCAACTATACCCAGGCGGTCGGCCTCGGCGGCCAGGCGACCCAGATCTTCAACCGCGTCGTGCCCGGCACCCGTCCCGATGCCGAAAGTCTGCTGCGCCAGGGGGCCTACCAGGTCAAGGCCGGGCAATTGGACGCGGCTCGCAGCAGCTTCCACAAGGCGGGCGAGATTCTGGCGCAGCCGAGTTATCAGGGGGATGTCAGCGTGCCCCCCAATCTGGTCGTGCCGTGGCTCGACGCGCTGAACGCCGGGTCGGGGGCTGCGGCCGAGATGTTCCAGGCCGCGCAGTTCGGCCAGACCGGACAGACCGCCGCGCTCATCGCGCAGGCGACGGCGCGGCTGATCGCGGGCGATCCCAAGGTCGCCGAGGCGATTCGCAATTACCAGGACCGCAAGAGCGATCTGGAAAAACTGCAGGCCGACCGCGACCGCGCCGTTGCCGATGGCGAGAGCTCGGACCGCGTCGCCGCGATCGACAAGCGGATCGAGGACGCCAAGAAGGCGCAGAACGAGGCAGAGCAGGCGATCATCGCCGCCGCGCCGAACTACCTGAAGGCCGTCGAGAAGCCGGCAACCGTCGAAGAGGTGCGCAAGCTGCTCGCGCCCGACGAGGCTTTCGCGATGTTCTTCGTCGCCAACGAGGGCAGCTACGGCTTTATCGTCCGGCAGACTGGCGTCACCGCGTATTCCGTCCCGCTGAAGGCGCCCGATATCGCGGAGATCGTCAATCGCCTGCGCGACACCACGATCGTCAAACCCGCCGGCATCCCGACCCCCGACTTTGCCGCCTCGTACCGGCTCTACGCGGCGCTTTTCGGCCCCGCGCAAAGCCAGCTCCAGGGGGTCAACCGGATCACCGTCTCGGCCAGCGGCGACCTCATGCGCTATCCGCTCGAGGCGCTGGTCACTCAGCCGAGCGTCACCGCGGAAAACGGCGATTACCGCAAGGTGCCGTTTCTCGTGCGCCAGGCCGCGCTGGCCTACGTTCCCTCGCCGCGCATCCTCGTCAATATCCGCCAGGCGCATGCCAGCGCCGGCAACCTCCAGCCGTTTATCGGCTTTGGCGATTTTCAGCCGGCAAGCCCGGGGCAGTTGCGGGCTTCGTTTCCGCCTGACCGATGCCGGGACGACTTGACCGCGCTGGAGGGCCTGCCGCGGCTGCCGGAAACGCGAACCCAGGTGACGACAATCGCGCAGCAGCTCGGCGGCGGCGCCAACGCGGTCGTCGTCGGCGACGCCTTCACCAAGCAGCGGCTCGCACAGCCCGATGTCGGGAACTATCGGGTGGTGCTGCTCGCAACGCACGCCTTCCTGCCCAACAGCCTGCACTGCTTCACCGAGCCGGCGATCACGGTATCGGCGCTGCCGCGGGCGGCCAACGCCGATTCCGAATTCCTGCGCACCGAGGACATCGACCAGCTCAAGCTCAACGCCGATCTTGTCGTGTTGTCGGCGTGCGATACCGCCGGCAGCGGTGCGGTCGGCGAGAGCCTCTCCGGGTTGGCGCGGTCGTTCTTCCGCGCCGGTGCACATGGCCTGCTGGTCACGCATTGGCCGGTGGTGACCGGGGCCTCGGTGCCGCTGATGATCGGCACGTTCGGGGCCGGCACCCACGATTCGGTGCAGGCCCTGCGCGCCGCGCAGCTGAAGATGATCGACAGCGCGGGCAGCTCGCCGCAAGCGCCGATCGAGATTTCGCATCCCAACTATTGGGCGGGATTTGTCTTGATCGGCGATGGCGTCAGGGGTTCGCCAGGCACCTGAGGCGCCGACCGCTGCCACGGCGGAGCATGGTGGAGCAGCCGGGCCCGGTCGCGGCAGGACGGTCTTGTTCCGGCCCGGCTTTTTGCTTAAGAAACTGGTAAAAGAAGTCTTCGCACGACGTTGATTTTGTTCGGAGAGGAAGCGCGATGCGTGGTTATGGGAAAGCGGCCCTGGTTGCCGCGTTGCTGTTGAGCCCGGCGGCGCTTGCCGGCCACGAGCCCGTCCTGGCGGCGGAGCAGTCGCCCCCGCCGTCCAGCGTGCCCAGCCCCACAGCCGCCGAACCGGCCCACATCGACGGGTTTCGCTCCGCGCAATGGGGCATGACCGACGCCCAGGTCAAGGCGGCGATCACCAAGGATTTCAACATCGCGCCGGACAAGGTCGAGAACGAGGAGAACCGGGCCGAGCGGACGACGTCGCTGGGGGTGACCGTCCCCGGCCTGGTGGAAGGGGCGGGGTCCGCGCGGGTCACCTACATCTTCGGCTACACGTCCAAGAAACTCATTCAGGTCAATATCCTATGGGGTAGACCGGTCGACCTGCAGGCATCAGCGGAAAATATCGTCGCAGCCGCCAACGAGCTGCGTCAGCTCTTCGTCGATTCGGGCTATGACCCTGCGACGGTCATCACCAACGCCAAGATGAGCGACGGTTCGATCCTGGTGTTCCAGGGCCAGGACGCCGACAAGCACACGACGGTTTTGCGCCTCAAGAGCGACACCGTGACCCCGCCCAGTCGTGGCGGAAAGCCGGAAAAGCCGGTGGTGACCGCCTCGCTGTCGCTCTCCTACATCCTCGATGCCCATACTCCGGACATTTTCCGGCTCAAAAAGGGGCAGTTCTAAGCACCGCGCACCGCAATCGCCGGGCGGCGCGAAATTGCGGCGCCCCGGCCGGCCTGCCGCCCTGCGCCGCGCGGTGAAACCCACCTCCCGCTGATCGGTTCCGGCGCCGCTGGCGCGCCGCGGGCGTCTTGTCAGCGGTTGGCCGCGGTTTTGCTTGTCCCGCATGGTCGCCTCGTGCCGCCGCGGGAAGGCCCCCATGCCGCTGATCGATGCCGAGCCCTATGAATTCGCGTTCGCGCCCGAAGCGGCGGCGCTCGTCATCATCGATATGCAGCGCGATTTTCTCGAACCTGGCGGGTTCGGCGAATCGCTCGGCAACGATGTGAGCCGCCTGCGCCGCACGATCGAGCCGACCCGCGATCTGCTCGAGGCGGCGCGCGGCGCCGGCCTCGCGGTGATCCACACTCGCGAGGGCCATCGCCCGGACCTCGCCGACCTGCCGCCGGCAAAGCAGGCGCGCGGCAATCCGATGCTGCGGATCGGCGATCCGGCGGCGATGGGGCGCCTCCTGGTGCGCGGCGAACCCGGTCACGACATCATCCCCGAGCTCTACCCGCTGCCGGGCGAGCCGGTCGTCGACAAGCCGGGCAAGGGCGCGTTCTACGCCACCGACCTCGACGCGATCCTCAAGCATCGCGGCATTCGCCAGCTGATCGTCTGCGGCGTCACCACCGAGGTCTGCGTCAACACCACCGTGCGCGAGGCCAACGATCGCGGTTTCGACTGCCTGGTGCTGGAGGATTGCGTCGGTTCGTACTTCCCGGAATTCCAGGAGATGGGCCTCAGGATGATCAAGGCGCAGGGCGGCATTTTCGGCTGGGTCGGGCGCTCCGACGCGGTCGTGACCGCGCTGCGCAACAGCCGCTAGGGGGAGAGAATGAGCATCGCTGCCGTCGACGCGCCGCACACGCCGCGCTGGTGGGTTCCGGGCGACTGGAACGGGTTCTTCGGCCTGTTCACCAACGTCGCGCTCAATGTCATCGTGCTGACCGGGCTGTGCCTCGGCGTCGTCAAGATGCCGGACGGCATCGTCTTCGGCCGGGTGCTGCCGGCGCTCGGCATCGCCCTGCCGATCGGCAATCTGTTCTACGCCTATCTCGCCTACCAGCTGTCGAAGAAGGAAGGCCGCGACGACGTCACTGCGCTGCCCTACGGGCCGAGCGTGCCGCACATGTTCATCGTCGTCTTTCTCGTCATGCTGCCGACCTATTTGAAGACCAACGACCCGATCCTCGCCTGGCAGGCGGGGCTCGCCTGGGCGTTCATCATCGGCTGCGTGATCCTGCTGGGCGCGTTTATCGGCCCGACCCTCCGCAAGTACACGCCGCGCGCCGCGATGCTCGGCGCACTCGCCGGCATCTCGATCGCCTTCATCTCGATGCGGCCGGCGTTTCTCTCCTGGCAGGAGCCGTGGCTCGCCTTCATTTCCTTGGCGATCATCCTGGTCAGCTGGTGCGCCGGGGTGCGGCTGCCCGGCGGCGTGCCGGGCGGGCTCGCCGCGGTGGTGATCGGCACGCTTCTCGGCTGGATCGCGACGGTCACCGGGATCGATCCGGTGATGGATCCGCACGCGATCGCGGGCGCGCTGGCCAAGTTCGGGCTGCATCTGCCGCTGCCCTCGATCGATTTTATCGCCGGGCTGCGCGATATCGGGCCGCTCTTGGTGATCGCGGTGCCGCTCGGCATCTACAACTTCACCGAGGGCATGAACAACGTCGAGAGCGCCGCGGCGGCCGGCGATCAGTTCGATTTGCGCAAGGTGCTGCTCGCCGACGGCGTCGGCGCGCTGGCCGGCGCGCTGCTCGGCTCGCCGTTCCCGCCCGCGGTCTATATCGGGCATCCCGGCTGGAAGTCGGTCGGCGGCCGGATCGGCTATTCGCTGGCCACCGGCGTCGTGATCTCGCTGGTCTGCTTTCTCGGGCTGACCGCGCTGTTGCTCGCGATCGTCCCGCTGGTCTGCATCCTGCCGATCCTGCTCTATATCGGCCTCGTGATCGGCGCGCAGGCCTTCGAGTCGACGCCGGCGCGCCATGCCCCGGCGGTGATCCTGGCGATGCTGCCCAACATCGCTTCCTGGGCACAAAACCAGATCGACGGCGCGCTCGCCGCGGCCGGCACCTCGGCCACGCAGGTCGGGTTCGACAAGCTGGCGGGCCACGGCGTCATCTATCACGGGCTGGAGCTGTTCGGCGGCGGCGGCACGCTGACCGGGCTGATGCTCGGTGCCACGGCGGCCTTCATCATCGACCGCCGCTTCGAGCGCGCGGCGATCTATTCGCTCGGCGCGGCGGTGCTGGCCTATTTCGGCGTCATCAACGGCACCGCGCTCGGCATCGGCAATTCGGCCTCGGTCGCGCTCGGCTATGTTGTGATCGCGTTAATCTGCGTCGCCCTATACTTCCAGGGGCGGACCGTTCCCCTCGAAGCACCGGAGGATGCGGTGCCCGAACCGGGCGAATAGCGATGGCCGAGGACGCCGCCGACAAGGACCTGCCGCTGCGCGAGGACATCCGGCTCCTCGGCCGGATCCTCGGCGACACGGTGCGTCAGCAGAATGGCAACGCCGCCTTTGCCACGGTCGAGCGTATCCGCCAGAGCTCGATCCGGTTCCGCCGCGACGAGGACGGAGCCGCGCGCGACGAGCTCGAACACACGCTGAACGCGCTGCCCCGCGACGAGGCGCTGCAACTCATCCGCGCCTTCGGCTTCTTCTCGCATCTCGCCAACATCGCCGAGGACCAGCACCACGTCCGACGCACCCGCGCGCATGCCTTCACGCCCTCGGCGCCGCGCGAGGGCACCATGGCGCACGCGCTCGACCGGGCGCGCGAGGCCGGGATCGCGCCGGAGCAGCTGCGCGCGTTCTTTGCCGGCGCGATGGTCGTGCCGGTGCTCACCGCGCACCCGACCGAGGTGCGGCGCAAGAGCATGATCGATCGCGAGATGGAGGTCGCCGGGCTCCTGGCCGAGCGCGACCTCCACCCGCTCACGACCGCCGAGAACGCCGCCAACGAGACCGCGCTGCGCCGCGCGATCCTGACGCTGTGGCAGACCAATTTGCTGCGCGGCAACCGGCTGCGCGTCGTCGACGAAGTCAATAACGGCCTCGCCTATTACGACTACACGTTCCTGCGCGAGCTGCCGCATTTCTACGCCGATCTCGAAGACGAGCTCGCCGCGCACGGCATCGCGCGCAATGGCGGGCTGCCGTCGTTCCTGCGGATGGGGAGCTGGATCGGCGGCGACCGCGACGGCAACCCGTTCGTCGACGCGGGCGTGCTGCGCGAGGCGCTGCGCCTGCAGAGCGCGAAGGCGCTGCGCCATTACCTCGACGAGCTGCGCACGCTGGGCGCCGAATTGTCGCTCGACGGCCGCCTCGTCGATGTCGCGCCCTCGCTGTCGGAGCTGGCGGCGCGCTCGCCCGACCGCTCCGCCTATCGCCGCTACGAGCCCTATCGCCGCGCGATCACCGGCATCTACGCGCGGCTCGCGGCGACCGCGCGGCAGCTCGACCACATCGACCCGCTGCACCAGCCGGTCGGCAGCGCGCCGCCCTACGCCAATAGCGGCGAGTTGCTTGCCGATCTGGCGATCGTCGCCAACTCGCTGATCGCCAACCGCTCGGAGTTGCTGGCGCAGGGGCGGCTGCGCGATCTGCGCCGCGCCGTCGACGTCTTCGGCTTCCACCTTGCGGCGATCGACCTGCGGCAGAACTCCGACGTGCACGAGCGGGTCGTCGGCGAGCTTTTCGAGCAGGCCCATCCCGGCACCGACTACCTGGCGCTCGACGAGGCGGCCCGCATCGTGCTGCTGCGCGCCGAGATCGCCTCGCCGCGACCGCTCGCTTCCGATTTCCTGCCCTATTCCGCCGAGACCGCCGGCGAGCTGGCGATCCTGCGCACGACCGCCGACGCGCATCGCCGCTACGGACCGCAATCGGTGCCGCATTACGTGATCTCGAAAGCGACGAGCGTGTCCGACCTGCTCGAGGTTGCGGTGCTGCTCAAGGAAGCGGGGCTGCTGCATCCGCGCGAGGGCGTGATCGACCTCGACATCGTGCCGCTGTTCGAGACGATCGAGGATTTGCAGAATTGCGGCGCCGTGATGGACGCGGTGCTCGGCCTGCCCGATTACGCGCGTCTGCTGGAAAGCCGCGGCCGCATTCAGGAGGTCATGCTCGGCTATTCCGACAGCAACAAGGATGGCGGGTTCCTGACCTCGGGCTGGGAGCTCTACAAGGCCGAGATCGCGCTGGTCGAGGTGTTCCGCCGCCACGATGTCGGCATAAGGCTGTTTCACGGGCGCGGCGGCTCGGTCGGCCGCGGCGGCGGGCCCAGCTACCAGGCGATTCTGGCCCAGCCGCCGGGCGCGGTGCAGGGCGCGATCCGCATCACCGAGCAGGGCGAGGTCATCGCCAGCAAGTATTCCAACGCCGAGCTCGGCCGGCGCAACCTCGAGATCCTCGCCGCCGCCACCTTGGAAGCGACGCTGCTGCGGCCGGCCGAGGCGGCGCCGCGCCCCGAATACCTGGACGCGATGGCGCAGCTCTCGGCCGACGCCTACTGCGCCTATCGCCAGCTCGTCTACGAGACCGAGGGTTTCGTGCGCTTCTTCCGCGAGTCGACGGTCGTCGGCGAGATTGCCAACCTCAACATCGGCAGCCGTCCCGCGTCGCGCAAACCCTCGGAGAAAATCGAGGATCTGCGCGCTATTCCTTGGGTGTTCAGCTGGGCCCAGTGTCGGCTGATGCTGCCCGGCTGGTACGGGTTCGGCAGCGCCGTCGCGGCCTGGCTCGAGGCCCATCCGGCGGACGGCATGGACACGCTCAAGGCGATGTACCGCGAGTGGCCGTTCTTCCAGATGCTGCTGTCGAACATGGACATGGTGCTCGCCAAGAGCGACATCGCGATCGCCTCGCGCTATGCCGAGCTGGTGTCCGACCGCGAGTTGCGCGAACGCATCTTCGCGCGGCTGCGTGCCGAATGGAGCGCCTCGATCGAGGCGTTGCTCGCGATCATGGGGCAGAACCAGCTCCTTGAAGGCAACCCGCTCCTCGCCCGCTCGATCCGCAACCGGTTTCCCTATATGGACCCGCTCAACCACATGCAGATCGAGCTGTTGAAGCGCTACCGCGCCGGAGATGCCGACGCGGATGTGGTGACCGGCATCCACCTGACGATCAACGGAATCGCCGCCGGCCTCAGGAACAGCGGCTGAACCTCACCCGACCGGCGGCCGTTCGCTTGCCCCTGGCGGCAGTCCGGCGGCCGCGTGCAGCCGCGCGCCGACCGCGGCGAGCAGCGGGTCGTGGAACGCCGGCGCGATCAACGTCACCCCGGCGGGCAATCCGTTGCCGCGAAACCCCGCCGGCACCGCCAGCGCCGCCAGGTCGAGCAGGTTGACGAAGTTGGTGTAGCGGCCGAGCCGCAGGTTGAGCCCGATCGGGTCGGCCTCGACCGCCGCTATGCG
>Ga0335078_10012752_pt1 | contig 12455 bp, 11 predicted proteins | sample Lox_Sample_32_FD_206711 | JGI IMG/M metagenome (GOLD analysis project Ga0335078, IMG submission 206711) | Soil microbial communities from Loxahatchee National Wildlife Refuge, Florida, United States - Lox_Sample_3.2 | ecosystem: Environmental > Terrestrial > Soil > Wetlands | place: USA... | reverse complement strand
GAGCCAGTTGTAGCCGAGCACCGCCGGCACCGCGACGGCGAGACCCATCGCCGTCATGATGAGAGCCTCGCCCACGGGTCCGGCGACCTTGTCGATGCTGGCTTGGCCCGCGATGCCGATCTCGGTGAGCGCGTGATAGATGCCCCACACTGTGCCGAACAGCCCGACGAAGGGCGCGGTCGAGCCGACGGTGGCGAGAAACGCGAGTCCGCGCTGGAGCCGGTTCGCGACCGCATCGGCTGCATGCTGGAGCGAGAGTGAGACCCACTGCGACGCGTCAATCTGAGCGGTGAGGCCACCCACGCGCTGCTCAGCCGCGCCTAGCCCTTCATCGACGATTGCGCGGAAGGCGCTTTTCGCGCCTAGCCGGTCCGTACCTTCGCGGATGCCCGGCGCGCGCCAGAATTCGCGCTCGGCTGAGCCCGCTTGGCGCGCCAGCAGCATCTGCTCGATGAGCTTCGTCACGATGACGTACCAGCTCCCGACCGACATGACGAGAAGCACGCCGAGCGTACCCCGCGCGACGAAATCGCCGGCCGCCCAGAGCGCGCCGAGCCCATAGGGATTGGCCACCGTCTCGGAAGTTGTCGCAGGAGGACGCGGCGATATTGCCACGCCTGATGTGGTGGGCGCAGGCGCGGCCTCGCCGCCTGCGGCGGGTTGCGTGGGCGCCGGTGGCGGCGGCGCAGGCGCACCCTCGGCGCTTGCAGTGGGTGGCGCGGACGCTGGCGGCCCGGGTGGCGGTGTCCCCTGAGCGTGAGCGAGCGATCCCGAAAGCGTCGCCGCCATCAGCAACATCGCCATTCTATGTATGACCAATTTCAGCATGGGCCTCCGACCTTTTCCGTTACTGCAATTTCCAATTGAACCGGAACGTGTACTGCATCGGCGCCGGCTTGCCGTCGATTGTGCCCGGCACAAAGTGATAGCTCGCTTTGACGCCTTCGAGTGCCGCTTGGTCGAGCCGCGGGAAGCCGCTTGAGCGCACGACCTTCGCATCGGTCACGCGACCGCTCGCATCAATCAATACGTCAAGCACGACCGTCCCCTGCTCGCCGAGGCGCCGTGAGGCTGGTGGATATTCAGGCTCCCGGCTCGCGGCGAGATCGACATGCGGCATGACCGTCACCGGTTCATGGGGTGAAGCCGGTGGTGCCGCGGGCGGCGGCACCGGCGTGACGTTGGTGATGGCTGTGCTTTGCGCCGGGGGCGGAGGCGGCGCCTTGATCTGCACCTCGGGCGGCGGCACGAAGGGTGGCGGTGGTGGCGCGAACGCAGGTGGTGGTAGCGGCGCTGGCGGTCGAGACGGCGGTTTCGCCGCTTCGATGATCTTGGCCACGATCGGCACAGGCGCCACTTCGACGGTGCGGTATTTGAGCGCCGTCACGAGCGAATAGATGAACGCCACATGTAGGAGCAGAACAAACCCGAATCCAACGATGCGGGTCGGCGAAGCGTTGCGCGCGGAAGTCGCCATCAGAACTCCTTGCGCACGCTGGCGAAGACCGAGCGCCGCGGGCCATAAGCCGATGCGAACACGCCGACGCCCGAGCCGCTGCGGATGAGGTAGACCTCGTCAGTGAGATTGATGAGGTCGAGGCGCAACTCGATCGGCCCGCCACTCGGCAAGTCGAACGTGTGCGCGACGCCGAGATTGATCTGCGCGTAGGATGGCACGGTGCTTTCGTTGAAGCAGGCACCGGGATTCTGGGCCCTCAAGCCCGAGCCCGCGATCAGATCGGCGCTGAGCTTAGTGCCGAACCAGTTGTAGGAGACCCCCGCCGACGCTGTTGAAAGCTGGCTGTGGTCGGTGTTGACGAGATGCGTTGCGGCAAAATCGAGATCGGAGAGAGGACAGCCGTTGGCCGGCGTGCTCCCAAAATTGAACTGCGCCGAGGTCACGCTTTCAGCCTTCTCTTCGCCGATCTGAAGATTGCCGTAATAGGAGAAATTGCCGTGGTCGTAAGACGTCGAAATCTCGATGCCTTTGTTGAAGCCGGCGTGATAGTTGAACGGCGTCAGGATCACTGGCGCGCCGAACTGGCCCTCGTCGAGTAGGTTGCGTGCGTACTTGTAGAACGCGTCGATCCCGACCTTGAGGCCGGGCAGAATCTCCTGCTCGACGCCGACGTCAAATACGTGCGAACGCTCAGATTTGACCGGCGAGTTGAGACAGTTAGGCGCGCAGGTCGCGCTCGTGCCGACGGTGGCGGCAAGCGATTGCGTCGCCACAAGCTCGAATGGCGGCGGCGTCAGGTAGTTGGCATAACCGGCATGGACGGTGGTCCCGTCCAGCGGCTTCCACACCGTGTTGAGGCGCGGGCTCAACTGGTTGTCCATGGTGTATTCGTTCACGACGTCGAAGCGCGCGCCGTAATTGACTGTGAAGTCCGGCAGCGCCTTCCATTCGTCCTGGAGATAGGCGCTGTAGAGCCAGCCGGTCTTGGCCTGATCCTGCACGATTGAACTCGGGGTCGAGCCGAAGGCCGCGATGCCGGTCACCGGACACCCAGAAGATGGCAACTCGGCACCAGCACAGGCCGTGATCGGCAAGACCGACGAGTTCGTGTCGGCCGAGGCCCGCTCACCTTGGAGATAAAGTCCGGCGCGCAGCGTGTGGTCGGCGCCAACATTGTAGCTGCCATCGGCCTGGACGCCGTTGGCGAAGCTTTGCCGCAGCGCGTCCTCGGCGATGCCGTTGAAGAAAATGTCGCCGAGCGCATCCGGGTGAAAATGCAGCGTGCTGTATTTCGAGAAAGCCGAAACCTGAAAATCGAAGTCCTGTTCGGCGCGCAGATAGGAGAGTGCCCCAAAGGAGCTGCCTTCAACCTGGTGCTCGGTGAGCGTGCTTGAATCGTAGTTGGTCAGACCATCAATCGGCGCGAATCCGGCCGGCGGACCGAACGCAGGAATCTGCCCCGGGTTGTTCGGAATCTGGAACTGGCCTTGGAAGGTGCCCCCGATGAAGGCGAGTTTGCTCGATGGGTCGATGATCTTGTCGAGATAGACGAAGCCGTGCGTCTGAATGGTATGGTCGTGAATCTGGTTGTAGGAGGACGTGACCGCGTCGATGCCCTGATTCGATTCGAGATTGTCGCCGGAGACGTAGTAGTTATATCCGGCGGCCGAGCCGCCATACTGGAAGCTCGGATTGATCGTGCCGTAGCTTCCACCGCGCATCTCGACCGCGCCGCCGGGCTGGAACAGGCCGCTCTTGGTCTGCATGTCGAGCACGCCAGCAACGCGCAAGCCATATTCCGCCGGCAGCGTGCCGGTAATCAGCTGCATCGAATTGACGAAACGCGGATCGAGGCCTTGGCCGAAGAAGCTCACGCCCTCGGGTAGGGCGATGCCGTTGATGCGGTACTGAACTTCGAGGTGCTCGTTGCGGATGTGGATCGAGCCGTTGGCGGCATTGTCCTGGTTGACGCCGGGAGTCTGCAGCAACACTTGATTCAGCGGCAGATCCTCGCCACCGGGCAGGTTTCGAATGGCCTCGTTCGAAAGATTGTAGGATGAGGCGCCGATCTGCGGCTCAATGCTGATCTGCGCGGCGGTGAGGCGTCGCGCCGTCACCGTTACCTCCTCGCTGGGCTTGGCGGTGAGGAGCGTTACATCGGCGCTCGCGCCCACGTCTCCTGCAACGGTGACGTCGGCGTTGGCGCTGCCTAACCCCGGCTTTTCGGCGACGATCGAGTAGCTTCCTGGCGCCACGCTGGAGAAGCTGTAGCGGCCGTCGGCGGCCGTGGTGGTGTGCGCGATCTCCTTGCCGTTCGCTTCGAGCCGTAGTGTCACGCCCGCTTCGGCATGTTGCTGCTCGTCGCGTGCAACGCCCTCGATGGTACCGGCGGGCGGTGCGGCCTTCGCTGCGAACGCGAGGCCGAGGATGAGTGAGGCGATAGCCGCGACTGCGCCACGGCATGGCAATCTTCGATACGGCGACGACATGACGACCCCCGTGCCAAAACCAAGGAGTGCGCTCCCCATCACAGGGAGCGACGCTGCGAAGCAAATCTCGGTTTTTTCAGGCGGAGGGGGGGCCGCGCGAGCGGAAGGAGGGTTTGGGTGCCGGAGCAAGCGCCGTGAGCGCTGGCGGCGCGAAGGTGACGGGCTCGTAAGCGAGCGGCACCGGGAGCACGACGGGCGCAGGCATCGCTGTGCTCGCGGTCATGCCCATCGTCACGCAGATGGCGCAGTCGTCGTGCGTTGGCGGGATCGGGGCGGGATGGGTGGGCGCGCCTGGCGCTTGCGCGTCCGCTTGCGCCGGCTGCGGAAAGAAATCCTCCGGGTGCATGTGGCCGAAGGAAAGTGTGAGCAAAACCGCCACGGCAAAGAGCGCAAGCCGTGCGCCGTAGCGTCGCATCCCCTCCGAGCGCAGCATCAGCCTTCCCGCGTAGCGAGACGAAGAGCGCAGCACCGAAGCGGCTCGTCTATCACACCCCCGAGGAGTGGTCCAGCTTTTCTGCAAGGGGTTTGCATAATAAGCGATGTTCAATTATGCACGAGCCGTGCTTGCGACGCACGCGGTGCCACTCACTTTCGTGCCCTGAATGACAGTGGAATGGTGGGAGCTGACGCTTCGCGTCGGTGCTGAACGCCGATCTTCGATAAATGCCTAGCGACGCACCGCATCGGCACGTCGCTCGACTCGTCGTGTCCCGATTATTGTCGACGTTCCCGTCGCGTGATGCCAGTCCGAAATAGAAATGCGGGTCGCAAGCATGTCTCCTGCACGATGTCCGCTTTCGAGTAGCGACGAACATCGCCTGAGCGGCCAGGATGGGCGCGAACTGATCGTGAAATACGGGCAAGCGCACGTAGGCTACGAAGTTTGCCGAAGCGGAATAGCTTGCGCTGGCCGAGGACGTCGCCTTAAGAATGCCTCTGCCCGTTCGATATCCCCCATAGGCAAACCGATCTGCCCGATGTGGTCGAGGTTGCGATTGCGCCTTCCGGTTCCAAGGAACGCTTGCCGACCTTGTGACGTCATGGTCCGCGATACGACCCGGCCCGCGAGAGGAACTGAACAGCGGAAAGCCGTAGGCCTTCGCAGTTGGCGAGTCATAACGGCGTTGGCCTACGTCGGCGCTGTCATCGCCGTGCTTTGGGGGCAAGCCCGAGCCGACGACTTCGAGGTTTCGTTCTCGGCCGGCGCCCGCGACGCGGATGGTCGCTTCGCGGGCGGAACGGAGATGCGTCTTCTGACGGCACATGCCGGCCGGCTCTTTGCCGGCAACGGCTTTTGGGAGGATCGGCCAGGACCCGAAGGGTTGCAGGGCGCGCAAATCCTGGTTTTGCAAGCACCAGGCATTCCCTGGCGGGTGGATCACGCTTTCGAGGACAGGATGACGAACGGACGGTGGCGCGACCTGGCCGTGGGAGCCCTCGCCGAAGCGACTTTCTCGACCGACGGGTCCGGTAGACCACTGCCGCAGCCAGTGTCGCTGTTGCTCGCATCAACATGGGATTTGACCGGGGCCGCCCAGGTGTTCAGCCGCGACGACGCAACCAAGACATGGTCCGCTGTCACCCTCGCCTATGATCGGCCGGCACCGGACTTTCTGCCGCAGATCCGCAGCTTCGCCACCCATCGTGACCGGGTGACAGGTATCGATCTGGTTTTTGCAGGAGAGATGCCGCGCGGCATCTTTGTCGGAGCTTTTGATTCGACTGCGCCGGGCCGCATCCGATGGAGCCCCGCGCCGGAACTCGATGCCTCCGCAGTCTCGACCGCCTTTCCCGACCTTGCTGGTCGGCTGCGGGTCAGCAGCTTTGCCGAGGCAAACGGCCGCCTTTACGTTGCGGTTGGCCAGCAAATCTACGAGCGGACCGATGGGTCACAGCCGCGATGGCGCCTCGTCTATACTAACCGTTGGCCCGGTCGGTCCGAGACCGGCCTCAGGGGTCTGACGGCTGTTCCGCTCGCGAGTGGCAGCGAAGCGCTGCTGGCCGCGGTCGAAGGCACCGCGCCGCGGCTGGTGCGGATCAGCCCAAGTGATGGAAGCGAGGTCACCGAACTCGATCTCAACGATTATCTTGCTAGCGTGTGGAAAATGCGCCCGAGCTACGTCATCGCTGCCTACAATGATATGACACGGGTTCACGGTCCCAATGGCGATTCCTTGCTGATCGGACTGATGGCTTTCATTCCCCGGAGCGCTCCGGTCGCGACCGGGCATGGTGTTGTCAATGTAGGTTATGGACAGGTTGAGAGTGGCGCATGGTATTTGGTCCGCTCGCCCGATGCGCGTTATGTTTTGCACGAGGTCAAGGCGGCGTTCGGACATCCCTTGGTAGCGACCAGGTCGATTGTTGCGTCTCCGTTTTCGAGCGAGGGAAGCACGGTGTACATGGCCGGCTATGATGCGAACAAATCGGCGGCCCACAACACGGCCTGGATCGCGCGTGCGAGTGTGTTCGCCGCACTTGGCCTCTCGCCCTAACGGACGCACCAATCTGACGTGCCAATTTCTCGGTTGGAAGTTGAGGTATGGAATTGGTACATGCCGGTCGAACGCATGTCGCCGATGTCCGCTTCCGGGACGCGACCAAAGTTGCGTGAGCGGCCGGGATGGGCGCAAAGCAGACCTAGAAATTTCAGCCGTCGACTTCCGCCGCGGGGCATGAGCACCCCTCGTGCCATGCGCGTGGCTGATCCGCTTTGGCCGTGAATCGGATACTCCCACGGTGCCGCCGGACCACCACGCCGCTCATTATGAATGAGCGGCAAACGCCGAAAAGCGGCAGGAAGCAGCGAAAATTCTGCCGACCATTTCTGACATTGTGGCCCCCGTGGAGAGCCAGCGTAGGCCTTTAGTGGGTCGGTGTGGCGTCCAGTGGGCCGCGCGGTGATCTACCCGACCGCGTCGACTGCCGGCGCGCCGTCGTCCAGAGCGCGAAGCTGCTCGGGCTCGTCATCGCCTTCACCGCGCTCTGCCTCGTCGTTCTGTTCTTGGGATGGCCGCAGCATCCGCTCGCGCAGGACTTCGAGCGCGCGCTGCGCGCGATCGTCAGTAAGCGACGACGAATGCTCGTGCGGTACTCCAGCAAAGCTAGCGCCCAGCCGCGAGCGGACGACGCCCTTCTCGCCGAGGGCATTCAAGGCACGGAGCGCGCCCTCAACCACTCCCATTGCGTGACGCTGCTCCTGGAGCGACAACGCACCTCCCGCAATATCCTTCAGCCGCATCTGAATGATGCGACTGAGAACCTCGACCTCGTCAATACCGGAAGCCTCGGTGATCTCCTCCGCGCGCTGGAGTTTGAGAGCTGCACGTTGCGCATCAAATTCCGCCGCCTGTTTCGGCCAATGCTCAGCGGCGCTCCAGCCCATGACGACCCGTCGGCTGGGGCCGCCGAACTTCTCGACGACCGGGGGCATCAGCTTGCTGAAGCTGCGGTCGGCACCGAGCTCGAAGTACATGCGCTTGATCGCCTCGCGCCGCGCCGCGAGCAGCTCAAGCGTGAGCTTGTCAGTACGGTGTCGCCCCATGATCGTCTTTCGAAATCTGCACAGGCTCGATGACGAATCATATGGGAGCACTCGTTTTGAAATCGTTGGCGCATTATCTCGGGATTTCGAACGGGAAGGGGGATGTTGATCGACGAGGCCCGGCGCCAGGTACTGCGGCAAATGTGCATCAGGCGTGCAGCTGCGGGTGCAGCTCGCCTTCTGGGCGGCATGCCTTTGTTTCAAAAAGGCGTTCTGCCCTGATTATAGGCGGAGGGTCTATGTGATGGTGGATCAACGCGCCGAGCGAAAGTTGGGCAACCGGTTCGTACAGCGCACGTACCAACATTTTGTGATCAGTGCGCTCGACGCCTGTACGGCGCGGCGCGATAAAATTCAGAAACGACCGTTTCGCGCGTCTTTCCTCGACTTCACGATGTCGTTTAAGAGGCATTATGGGAACCACACGCTTGTCCCATCTTTTCGCGTGCGTTCAGTCGGATCGATCTGGGATGCCGACACTCCCGTGGTTTGGGGCGCATCGTGGTGCGGGCGCTGTGGCGACCGCGGAGGCGACGGGGATGGTAGAGACGATCACGGCGGAATTGCAGGGGTTGTTTGCGCCGAAAACGCGTCGCGGCCGGACGATTCTTGCATTGGCTATTCGTCTGTTGCCTACGCTCGGCGTCGGATAGAAAAAACTGCAGGGGGGGTGGATTGGGTTTCGGCGAATTGATTCATCCTCGCGACACGATTTGAAGAAATTCTGTGGGGGGTTTGCGTCCGTGGAGAGAAGTCGGGCTTGCCTGCCGACACCCCTATAGGGGTGTGTCGGCCTGTCGGCATATGCCCTGCCGACAAGCGCCGACAATATGCCGACATCAATGAAGCCCTGCAAAATCGATACTTCCACGCTTGCCGACAATGCCGACATTTGCCGACAAGCGGCCTGAAAATGTTTGTCGGCATGACCTCATGCCGACGACGATTTTTGTCGGCATCGCCACCACGCCGTTTTGTCTTTGGAAGTCGCCACTAAGACTCTGAGGCACAAAGTCCGTTAGGCCGGTATGTCTTCGATGGTGACATACTCGTTGCGGCAGTTCTTGCGGATCCAGCTTTTCGCCTTCAGGTTCTTCGCGACCCGGCTCAATGCCTTCTCGACAGCGCTCTTACGAAGCTCGGCCGGGTCCTTGAAGACGACACCTTCATGGCGCGCGTAGGCTGTCAGCCATTCGCGCCACGCCGCTCCAACCTCATCCCTCTTCGTCGTCTCGCCCTTCGCCTCGACGATTTGCTCCAGGATCTCGAAGGCATCCTGTTCCTTCGGGTCCATGTCCTTGCGCGTTAGGCCGAACGGTTCAGGCGGGCAGACGACGCCGCTTGTGGTCCGCCTCCCCTCGTTGTCGGTCCCCAGCTCGATGACGCGGAGCCCGAATGACACGGGTTTGGCGAACTCGCGGTCGCGCTGCTTGGTCGTCTTGATGGTACCGTCCGCTATCTCCAGCTCGGTATCCATCGCGGCACGCAGCAAGCTATGACCACGGGCGCCTTTGGCTGAATCTTTTCCGCTATGGTGCACACTCAGGACGTGGGCGCCCGACACGATCCGGAGCTTGTCGCAGTGGCGGACGTAGGATCCCATGTCCTCTGGGCCGTTCTCGTTGCCGCCAGCGAGCGCGCGCGACACAGTATCAACGACAATCAGCTCGACCTTGAGCCCTGCCGCGGCGGCCTCTGCCCTGACGTCTTTGACGCGATCCAGGACGCGGTTGGTATCCAACTCGCCGCGGAGATCGGTCGGGTACGGGATGATCCAGAGCGGCGCTTCCTCGACCCTGTAATGTCTGCGCCATGCCACGACGCGTCGCTCGATCGAGCGGCCGGCCTCGGTCGCAATGTAGATCACGGCGCCTCGCCGAACGTGATGGCCGAACCAGGGCTTGCCCGTAGCGACGTGACAGGCGATGTCGAGTGCGACGAAAGTCTTCCCAACATTGGAATCGCCGTACAGCATGGAGGCGGCGCTGCGGTCCAGAAAATCGTCGATCAGGTAGTCGTTCGTGAGATTGATCCCTGCGTCTTTGAATTTGACGAGTGGAAGCGGTGTCTTTGTTGGATCGGCCACTGACGCAGATTGCTCCATCCGCCGCGCATTGCCATCAAGCAGCTCAGTGTCGTCAGGACTGAAACCATCAGCGTAGATGATCGCCTGTTCGACTTCCTTCACAGAGAACGTCATGGGTTACGGTTCCCGTATAGGCATAGCGTTCTCGGCGGAACGAGTACGTGCATGGAAGCGTCGGCGCTCTCCGCAATGTAGCGGAGCCTCTGCGCCTCTTCGGTGCTGACTTCGTTCAGGTCCTGAAAGACCGCCACAGGTTCAACCAAAATGTGGACAATCCCAAGCTGGCGTGTCCGCGTGACAATGTTGTCGGCTGCGCGGGTAAATCGCACTACCTCGCTTTCTCTTCTCGCGAGCACCAGTTCAGGATGTGGCGGCGCGACGATGTAGAGACGGCCCTCTATCTCGCGAGCGGCGATCTCATGGTGATTTAGCAATGCGGCTACGCGCTTGGTGAAGAAACTGGAGCGCCAGTCGGCACAGATCACAAGCACGGGGCCGACGCGATTGACTGGCTCATGAATGATGTCCGGCGTGCCCGTCATCACGGCGACAGCCGTGGCGGCGGCGTAGCACCACAGGAACTCCTCGTCTTCTAGGTCCGCGATTTCCTGCGCGACTTGCTCGGGTGCGATGGCATCGAGGTCCGGTTTCTGGACCTTCCAGAATTTGAGTGACCTGAGCGCCTCGCCATGTTCGAGGGGACTTGGTCCGTCCTGTCGCGCGGTCATGCCGCCACCGCCTGACGCGGCCATGCCGCGAGCGCGGTGTCGACTTCGTCCCGACGCCAGAAGCGCCTCGAGGTGCGGCCGGTGCCGGTGCGGATCGGCCTCGGAAGTCGACCGTCCTTCACCATGCGGTAGATAGTGGCGTTCGAGAGGTTGAGGCCAAGCCGATCCCGCAATCCGTGGAAGTCCAGGAGGACGGTATCGGCCGGTGCGGTGGTAGCGGGGTTCGACGAACGAGCCATAGGAGTGCCTTTCGCACGAGCCGCCGGTCAAGCGGCCTTTGAGACTGCCGACGCACAGTTGGGGAACTGGGCGGGGTCGCGCGAGCGCCGGATATTCACCTGCGATCACGCACAGTCACTATGGTAGGTGTAGGTTCATTACCGCGCGATTAGCGTATCGTTATGCCGATTCTACAGGCGCAAAACGCTATCGGCGCGCCGTCGCGGGCGCGCCGACGGTGAGCGACAAGGGTAGGGGCTTTCAAGCCGGCGCCGCGCCAAGCGAGGAGAGGATCTCGCCGACCGCGGGGTGGTTATGCCGCGCTCCGCTTTTACCGCGTACCCGCTCCCCCTGGTGACTTCTGTGCAAGAGGGTACCGCAGCTTGCCGATAGCCTCGGCCTTCGTGGCAAGCGACACGTTGCCGGCATAGAGGCCGTAGGACATGGTGGTGATCTCGTGGCCGATGATGTCCGCGGCGACGAACTCCGGCACGCCTCCGTCCTTGAGCTGACTCGCGACCGTCTTGCGGACGCTGTGGAAGACGAATTGGTCGTTGAAGCCCAGCGCGGTCTTGAGATAGCCGAACCTCTTGCCGATGGCGTTGCTGCGGTCGTGGTACTTGTTCTCGCTCAAGTGCTCGAACACGTAGCCCGTGGTGCGTTCGCCGATCAGCCGGCGTAGCACCGGCTTGAGTTTCGGATGGATCGGAACGTCTCGGATTGCGGCGTCAGTCTTGCCGGCGTTGATAGTGAAGTGCGGGACCTTGGCCGCCAGCTTCACGCTTTCGACGGTGAGGCTGCACAGCTCCTCAATGCGCGCGCCAGTCCAGCGGCCCATGTCGATAAGGTCCGCCAGCTCGCCATCGTCGCGCGAGCGCGCCTCGGCCATAAGCCGCACCACGTCCTGGGGCGTGAATTCTTGCCGGCGATCCTCGCGCCTGACGCGGCCCTTTTTCTTCCTCCCCTTCGTCCCCGGCAACCCGAGATCGTGAAACGGGCGCTCGCCGGCCGGCGCGAGCGCGCGCGCCTGGAGGTATTCCCAATAGCCCCGGAGTGCCGAAAGGATCCGCTGCACTGTCTTGACGGTCAGCCCCTCGGCGCGCAGGCGTTCGGTCCATTCCTTCACGGCGCCCTTGCTCACGCTTGCGATGGTCGGGAACTTGGCTGCGAAGCGTTTGATGTCCGCCCGCTGCATGTCCATCGTCTTCGCGGTCACGTCCGACGTGGCATGCCATTCCGACACCAGCTCATCGAACGGGCCGTTGGCGACATGGGATTCGAACTCGCGCATCAGCTTCAAGGCGTCGCGGCTCCCGTCGCCCTCCATCAGTTCGTGCAGCCCGATCTCGTTGGCCCGCGCCTCCGCGAGCTGTTGAACATGCGCCCGCTCGATCTCGGTCTTAGCGTCGCGCAGGGCTTCGCGGAAAAATGCGGCGTCGCTGTCGACTTCGTTGCGGCCGCGGGCCGCTTCGATTTGACGTTTCCAGGCGACAATGATCGGCCCGGCCCGGCGCTCGGCGGCTGTCGCACTTTCCGTCTTCAGGGACTTTACGAAACGAACGCGGCCGAGCTGTTCGCGCAGCTCGCGAGGTATCTCCAGCACCGCTACGTACCGGCGATGGCGCAGCTCCAGGTGCGGCAGAGTTCGTGCCCGCGGCTTATAAGCGTATTCGAGCTTACGTGTCGGCCGGCGTTTGGCGTTCTTTCGGGCGACTCGTGCTGGCATGGTATCTCCGGGGGTCTGAACCACACAGGAATACCACACAGGACAATGGCATGAAAAGCCAATAGTAGCACCCACTACTGCACTTGATCGCTACACCGCCGAGGGTCCTGTCCCCTCCGCCATTCCTCAAATTCGTGCCGCTCGGGATAACAGTGGATCTTCGCCTAGCGCGGTCCGCAATGATGGCATTCGTCATCCATGCAT
>Ga0335078_10012751_pt1 | contig 12455 bp, 6 predicted proteins | sample Lox_Sample_32_FD_206711 | JGI IMG/M metagenome (GOLD analysis project Ga0335078, IMG submission 206711) | Soil microbial communities from Loxahatchee National Wildlife Refuge, Florida, United States - Lox_Sample_3.2 | ecosystem: Environmental > Terrestrial > Soil > Wetlands | place: USA: Florida... | reverse complement strand
ATTTCTGTTTGTACAGTTACTATAAGGGACTCGAGCAATACCACTTCCCACTTCCCTACTACGACGCGCGCAACGGCCCGCCCAACTTCCTCTTCCACAACGAGGGCGACGGCACGTTCCGCGATGTCACCGAGGCGACGGGCCTCAACCGGAACAACGACCGTTTCAGCTTCGACTGCACCTGGTGCGATTACGACAACGACGGTTGGCCGGATTTGTACGTGGTGAACGACTTCGGGCGGAAGAATCTCTACCACAACGACCGCAATGGGAAGTTCACCGATGTGGCCGAGGAAGCCGGGGTTGTGGACGTGGGGCCGGGCATGAGTTCCTGCTGGTTCGATTACGACAACGATCTGAATATCGACCTTTACGTCTCCGACATGTGGGAAACCTCCGGCATGCGTTTAACGTCCCAGCCGAGTTTTCTCGATCGGATGCCGCCCGAGGTCCGCGCCCTCGTCCGTCATCACGCCAAGGGGAATTCCCTCTTCAGAAATCTCGGCGACGACCGCTTCGAAGATCAGAGCGCCGCAGCGGGAGTCGAACAAGCAGGCTGGTCGTGGTCCTGCCACGCCTGGGATTTCGCTCACGACGGACGCTCGCACCTTTACATCGCCAACGGCATGATTTCCGGCCCCACACGCGATGATCTCGAGAGCTTCTTCTGGCAGCATGTGGTGGCGCAGTCCCCGCCCGACGCCCATCCCACCGTCCCTTACGAACTGGGCTGGAACGCCATCAATGAATTGATTCGTTCCGACGGTACCTGGGCGGGACATCTGCGCAACGTTTTCTTCTTTAATAATGGAGATGGGACGTTCGCGAACATCTCCGGAACTATGGGCCTCGATTTCCAGGATGACAGCCGCGCCTTCGCTCTCGCCGACTTCGATCACGATGGGCGGCTCGAAATTGCTCTGAAGAATCGCACGGGCCCCCAGTTGCGCATCCTGCGCTCGGAGGCCCCCGATCTGGGCAACGCGCTCGCTCTAAGGCTGCGAGGCACGAAGAGCAACCGCGACGCCGTGGGCTCGGTAGTGATCCTCGCCACTACGGAAGGGCGGCAGATCAAAATGCTGCAAGCCGGCACGGGCTTTCCCTCGCAGCATACCAAAGAGATCTTCTTTGGAATCGGCAAGGCCGCATCCGCGAGCGCCGAGATTCGCTGGCCGAATGGCGCGGTGCAGCACCTGGAAGTGCTGCCTGCCAATTCTCGAGTCGAAATTGAGGAGGGCTCGGACACGTTCGACGCAGTGCCGCTCCGTCCCCATCAGCCTCTCGTGGTGATTCCGCCGCCACCGGCGGCCGAGCCGCCGCCTGCATCGAGTGAAACCTGGCTGGTCGATCCCATCCTGGCTCCGGATTTCGAACTGCCGGACCTCGACGGGCTGAAGCGCCGGCTTTCTGATTTGAAGGGCAAGATCGTGGTTCTGAATTTCTGGGCCACCTGGAGCCCGCCCAGCCTCGAAACCCTGAGGGCGCTCAATCGTTCCGCGGCATCGGGAAAGACGCTTGACGTGCTGGCCGTCAATTTCGATAAACCGCAGGACGAAGCGCAGATCCGCTCCTTCGCGCGCGCGAACTCGCTCCGGTTGCCTGTCTTGCTGGCCAACGACGACGTGGCCGGGATTTACAATCTGACTTATCACTTCATGTTCGACCGGCGGCGCAATCTGGGGTTACCTACCACATTTCTCATTGATGGCAAAGGTTTCATCGTAAAGGTTTATCAGGGAACTGTCGAAGCCGCACGCTTGAGCGAGGACAGCGAGCGGATCCCGCGAACCACCAAAGCGCGAATCAAGCTGGCGCTGCCCTTTCCAGGCACGCTGCACCTGGCGGAATTTCGGCGTAACGTATTTACCTACGGCGCGGCCTTTTCGCAGGCGGGATACTACGACCAGGCGATCCGGGAGTTCAACCTGGCGCTCGAGGGTGATCCCGATTACGCCGAGGCGCATTACAATCTGGGGACGCTGTATCTGAAGCAAGGGAAAGCTGACCAAGCCCGCCGCCACCTCGAGCGTGCGCTCGAGTTGCGCCACGAATATCCCGACGCGCTCAACAACCTCGGATTGCTGGCTGCCCAAGCCGGCGATAATGCCCAGGCCATTCGCTATTTTCAGCAGGCAATCGGCCAGCGGCCCGATTACGCGCTGGCATATTACAACCTGGGTAACGTTTATCGGCGCGAACAACGTTTCAGCGAGGCAAAGCAGGCGCTGGACCGTGCCGTGGCGCTGGCTCCGGACGACCCGGAGGTGAATTACGGCGCCGGCATGCTTTATGCACAACTGAACGAGACGGACCGGGCGCTCAAATACTGGCAACGCGCGCTTGAGATTCGCCCCGACTACCCGGAAGCGCTCAATAATCTCGGCGTACTCTTCGTGCACGAGGGCAAGACCTCAGACGCTCGAGACCTGTTTGAGAAAGCCATGCATGCGGCGGGCGACTTCGATCAGCCTTACCTCAACCTGGCGCGGCTCTATGTGGGTCAGGGAAAGAAAGACCGCGCTCGGGAGATTCTACGACAGTTACTCGTCCGGCATCCCGACCACGTGGTGGCAAAGAACATGCTTGAAAAACTCGGCCAATAAAGTTCGTAGGGGCGGCTTGACGCCGCCTTGGCGCCATGCGGACCGAGGTTTTCCTGGGATGAACTGGATCGAGCCGGAAGGTGACTCTGCGCCCCGCCCTAAGCTTAAGGCGGCGTCAAGCCGCCGCACTCCAAGGCGCCCACGGCACACAGATTTTCAGAGCAGCGCTTGAGTTTTATATTTGACACAACAGGTCTCGCGCTCGGTCCAATAGACAGGTAAAATCGAAGTATATGGCTTTGTTCAATCTGGATCCGGAAATCACGCGCGAACCGCCGGCCCCTCTTGAACCGAGGCGGCCGGAAGGCAGTTCCAAGGTTTGGGGCTGGTTGATTGTGGTGTTGTTGGCGGTGCTTGTGTTCTTCTTCGTGCGCGCTCTCAGACAGGTGCGGTTCGAGGTTGCGCAACTGAGCCAGCAAACGGAAGAAATGAACCGGCGGCTCGGCGAGGTCGAACAGCGGTCACAAACTGAGGCGCAGCAGGCGGCGCAGGCAGCGCAAAGCGCCCAAGCGGCCGCTCACCAGCGTGACCAATCGGACGCGGCTCGGGTGTTATCGCAGGGCGAAGCACAGCAGGCGAAGCAGCAGGCAGACGCCGCCAGGCAGCAGGCAAGTCAAGCGGAGCAGAAAGCGGAACAGTACCGGCGCGAGCGTGAACAGGAACTCGCCCACCTGAAGGACGTGCTCAGCCACATCGCCGACACGCGCAGCACCGCTGGGGGTTTGGTTGTAACGCTGGGCAGCAACTCGATTCGGTTCGATTTTGACAAGGCCGACATCAAACCGCAGTACCGGGAAATCCTAAGCCGGATCGCCGGCGTCTTGATGAGCGTCGAAGGATACTCGATCAGCGTCTACGGCTATACCGACGACATTGGCACCGCGGACTATAACCAGAAGCTCTCGGAACGGCGCGCGCAGGCTGTGCGCGATTACCTCGCCGAGTCGGGGGTTGACCCGAAGATCATCACCAGCAAAGGTTACGGCAAATCCGACCCCAGGTCTCCCGGCGACAGCGCCGCGGCGCACGCCACCAACCGGCGAGTTGAAATTGGGATTGTCGATACCACGATTCGCCTGGAAGGGCCCGCAAATTGAACGCGGCGTGGAGGCGAGTTTCCATGGGTCTCCGGCCCACCGGAGGCGATGAAAACCTGCGTCGTCCCTGCGACAGCGGGGACCCATTGTCAGTCGGGAGAACGATGGATTCCCGATTTCGCGGGAATCACACGGGGCGCGGGAATGACGTACATGGCCCGATTTCACGAGAGCGGAAGGCGACGAAGGATCCCGGCAGTTCCTTGATTTGGCCAGCAGCGGCAAACTGCAGACCCTTCGCTGCGCTCAGCGTGACAGACGGTGTGACACCAACCAGGCGCTAGACTGGCGCCGAATCTGGCGCCGGCGCGACTGACACCCGATTGCGCCCGCGGCGCTTGGATTCATACAGGGCTTTGTCAGACGCCAGCATGACTTCCTCTAACGTCTCGCCGTGTTCAGGAAAAGTTGCCACGCCAATGCTGACCGTCACAGGCGGTATAGGCCTCGAGGTATTGGAAGGCAGCGTCATGGTCATGACCGCTTCTCGGATCCGCTCCGCCACCCGCAGACAGGATTTCGTGTCCGTCTCCGGCAGCACGACCAAAAACTCCTCTCCACCGTAACGGGCGATGAGGTTGGCTTCCCGGATCGATTCGGTAATGGTCTTGGCAAATTGCCGGAGAACGCAATCGCCGACTTCATGCCCGTGGGCATCATTGAGTTCTTTAAAGTGGTCCAGGTCGAGCATGGCCACGCCGAGAGGCTGTCCGCTGCGCCTGGCGATGGCGAACTGCTTTCGGGCGTACTCGGCCGCAAACCGGCGGTTATAGAGCCCGGTCAGCATGTCGAAATTTGCTTGCGACTTCATCGTGTCGCGCATACTTAGATTGGAAAGCGCCGTGGCTGCGCCGCTTAGATAACTTTCGAGCAGACGCTGACGATCGGAGGTCCAGATATCCGGGGCGGCTTCCATGCGGACGGAGCCGATGATGATGCCGCCGGCGGTCAGGGGCCCACAGATGTAGCTTCCTTCGGAAGGCAGCGCAAACTTTGAGGGGCAGAGGGCCTGCACTCGCACGTCGTTCACCACGAAGGAGCGCCCGCCGCGCACCGCCTTGCAATTGTGCGGGTCTTCGATCACCGGCCGGGCGGCTGCATCCTTCGGCAGCGGCGCCAGCGTGGCCACCGCCTCCAGAAAATTCTCCGAGCTGTGCTGCTTGAAGATGATGATTTGCCCCGGCTGGAATCGTTCTTTGAGAGAGTGCAATACCAGATCGTAAACTTCCGCTTCGGAGGTGCACTGCGTGACCGCCTCGGAAAACCGGTTTAATGCGGCCATCTCCTCCCGCTCCCGGCGCAGGGCCGTGGTCATGCGGAAGAAGCTGCGGGAGAGACTGCCAAATTCGTTATCGGCCGTGGGCGGCAAAGTTGGTGCGAAATCGCCGCGCCCTACCTGCTCGGCGGCGCGCATGAGTTGCATGACCGGCGCCACAATCAGACGGCTCCAAGCCCCATTCACGAAAACCAGGACGCCGACCAGAAGCACGGCCAGGCAGACGTCCACCACCAGCATCTGCCAAATCAACTTTTCCGCACCCTGCATCTGGTTTGTATCCTGCTCCTCTTCCTCCTTGCGCAGCTTCGATATCGCGGTCGCGATCGCGTTGAAGCGGGTTTGTCCGTCCGCAAGAGCCGTAGTGGCATTGAAGCTTGCGCCCGCGCGGGCCATGGCCATAGTGGGCTGAGCCCAAGAGATCCGGAATCCGTCGAAGTCCACCCGCATTCGAGCAACCTCTTGCAGCTTCCCCGGGTCAGGCGTTTCCAGTTCGTCCAGCGCGGCGAGGTCCGCGAGGCCATCCGTCACCGAATTCTCGTAAAGCGCAAGAACGTTGTCCTGATGCCCCGAGGCGTATCTCTGCACGGAATAGAAAACCTGCGTGACGTGGCCCCAGAATGATTGAATTCGGGCCAATCGCTCTTTAGACTGCTGCGCCGCCCGGTTGGTGTTCACGACGCTGCGGTAAGCAACGAAGACCAGACCGACCGCGCACAGCAGAATTAAAAGAGGAGGGAAGGTCATCAAGAGGATCTGATTTCGGATTTTAAGATTGCGAATCGAGAAGGCCATAAATCAACATCCAGGCACCATTACGGGTCTTGCAACATCGCAAAAATACCGCCATTCGCAAGGCTCGTCAAATCGGAGGCGGGCCGCAAAGGCGCGCCGTGCGTTATCGCTTGTGTCCGAACCGAAGTTTTCAATCGACCATCGGTCCGGCGTCAGAAGGGCGGGGCTTTACAGCTGCGGAGAACCTCCAGAACTGTCATCCTGAGCGCAGCGAAGGATCTGCATTTGCTTGTGCTCAACGACACACTGCAGATGCTTCGCTTCGCTCAGCATGACAGATAGACTTTTTCCTAAGCTGTAAAGCCCCGCCCTTCCAGGACTCAGAATGATTGCGCTCATTGACGCAACTAAGCACTAGCCCCTTTTCCTGGCGATGGTGTGGATCGGTTCGCCGAGCAACACGTCGGCGGCTTCCATCCAGGCTTCGGAGAGGGTGGGGTGGCAGTGGATGGTCCGGGCGAGTTCGGTGGCGGTGAGTTCGGCGCGGATGGCCGTAGTGGCTTCTGCGATGAGGTCGGTGGCCTGGACCCCAATCGCTTGCGCGCCCAGCAACTGTTCCGTCTTGGCATCGGCAATCCACTTGACGAAGCCGCTCGAGTGGCCGATGGCCAGAGCCTTTCCTAAGGCTCCGAAGTTGAATTTGCCGGTCTTGACTTCTTTGCCTTGCTTCGCCGCGTCCTGTTCCGTAAGGCCGACGGCGCCGACTTCAGGCGACGTGAAAACGCAATAGGGAATGAGTTTTTCATTCTTTCGTCGCGGCCGCTTGCAAGCGTTCTCGGCTGCGACCAGGCCCTGCGAAGTGGCAGCGTGCGCCAATTGCGGGCCTCCCGTGACGTCGCCAATCGCGTAGATCGTAGACACTTGAGTTGCGCCGTATGCGTCGACTTCGATGAAACCGTGCTGATTGGTTTTGAGCCCGGCGTTTTCGAGTTGCAGGTCCTGCGTCACCGGCTTACGCCCCAGAGCGGCCAAAAGCAGATCCGCCTCGAGCGCTGCTCCGCCGGCGGTTCCCTGCACGGCATGTTGGTCCGCGGTGATGTTTTCGAGGCTCATGCCCGTAAGGATGCGAACGCCCAGCGTCTTCTCCATCTGGCGACGCAGTTCGCGGCGGACGTCGGCGTCCAGGAACGCCAGGATATCCTCGAGAATCTCGACGACGGTCACCTGGGCGCCCAGTTGGGCCAACATGCAGGCAAACTCGCAGCCGATGACCCCGCCGCCCAACACCAGCGCGCGCTTTGGGGCGGATTTCAATTCGAGGAACGCGCGGCTTTCCACCACCCGCGGGTGCCGCGGCAGGAACCCCGGCATGGACGATGTGGCGCCCGTAGCGAGAATGGTTTTCTCCGCTCCGATCGCCGTTCTTCCCGCGCTTGAATTCACCACAATGCGCTTGCGGTTCTCGAACGACGCCGTTCCTTCGAAGACCTTCACGCCGTTCGCCGCCAGCAATTGCTTCACGCCGCTTCGCAGGTTGCGGATCACTTGATTTTTGCGCTCGGCCATGGCTGAGTAATCGAACGAGGCCAATTCAGTTTTAAGGCCCAAGCTTCCCGACGACTTCATCTGCGCGTAAAGGTCGGAAGTGTGGATTAATGCCTTGGAGGGAATGCAGCCGTAGTTCAGACACGTCCCGCCCAGGAACTCGCGCTCGACCAGCGCTACGGAAGCGCCCAATTGCGCGGCTCGAATCGCTGCCGGGTAGCCCCCTGGCCCTGCGCCGATTACCACTACGCCAAACGTTTCCACAGTGTTATCTCCTCGAGTTTTTGCTTGATGGCGTTGGCGAATCTGGCCGCCGTCGCGCCGTCGATAATGCGGTGATCGGACGACAGCGTCATTTTCATAATGTCCCGCGCAACGATCTGGTCGCCCCTGACCACAGGTTGTTTGAGCGTGCTCGACACCGCGAGGATGGCGCTCTCACCGGGATTGATGATGGCGGTGAAGTTTTCGATATCCATCATTCCCATGTTCGATATTGTAAACGTGCTGCCGCCCATTTCGTCGGGCGTTAACTTGCCGGTCCGCGCCTTGGCAATCAGCTCGGTCGCGGCATCGTGAAGCTCAGCCAGGCTCAACTCCTCGGCGTCGCGGATTACCGGCACCACGAGCCCCTGATCGAGATTCACAGCCAGGCCCAGGTGAACCTTGCTGTGCCAGCGAACGTTCTTGCCGTCGGTGGTGCTGTTCACAACCGGGAATTCGACAAGACTAAGCGCCACAGCTTTCAAAATGAAATCGGTCACTGTGTAAGACGCTCCCTGGGCTTTCAGCTCGGATCGGAAATTGGCCAGTTCGGTCATATCCAGAGCCACGGTGACAAAGAAGTGCGGCGTCGTCGTGAAACTCTCAGTCAGCCGCGAGGCAATCGTCTGGCGCATGCGGCTCATGGCCTGAGGCTTTTCCGAGATAGCTCGTTCAACCCGAGTTACCGTGATCCGGCCGGGGCCTCCATCCAGTGAGAGAATATCGATGTTTTCCCGCGCTGCCAGGCGCTTGGCCGCCGGCGTGATGCGAAGCTCGAAGTATCCCTTGGACTCGAGATAATTCTTCACGTCGCGTTCCACAATCCTGCCCAAAGGACCCGTACCAACGATCGGCGCGGGGCTTATGGCGGATTCCCTGGCCAGCCTGGCGGCGCGCGGACTGATGCGGAATATTCCCGGTAGTGGCGGACCTTGTGGCTGGCTTGGCGCGATTCCCGTGGTACGACCCCGTAGGGGCAACCCTTGTGGTTGCTCTTGGACGGTTGCGGGGGCTTTCCCTTGTTGGGACAACACCGATGATGGGAACGGTTGGGCGGCCACAAGGGCCGCCCCTACGGCTGGGGGCGCAGACACATCCACACGGGTCTGTGGCGCCGCTTCCGGAATTGCCTCTCCGGGATCGCCTACAAAACCGACTGTTGTGTTAATCGGAACCGTGGCCCCTTCCTGAATTATGGTTTTCAGCAGCGTGCCCTCGAAGAAGCTCTCGACCTCGAGAATGGCTTTGTCCGTCTCGATCTCGAAGAGGATGTCCCCTTTGGCTACGGAATCTCCCACTTTCTTCCGCCAACGAACCAGCGTGCCCACTTCCTCGGATTGCCCTAGCTTGGGCATGGTGATCGGTCGAACCATGGTCGTGATCCCTTCTTGGAGTGCGGCAGCGGAGCTTGCGGAGTTGCCGCCCTTGAAACAGCGGGATCCGGAAGGCGGCAGCTCCGCTGCCGCACTCCAGCATCCCATTAGAGTATGGCTTTCGCGGCCTGGAAAATGTCATTCGCGTTGGGCAGGAACACCGCCTCAAGAACGTGTGATTGCGGCGCGATGCCGTCCTTGGCTCCCACGCGCATGATGGGCGCATCGAGATAATCGAAGACATTTTCCTGGATCGTGGAAACGATTTCGCCCATAAAGCTGCCGATGGTCACCGCCTGGCTCACCACTACGCAGCGCCCGGTCTTCTGGACGGAGGCGAGGATGGTTTCCTTGTCGAGCGGAATCAGGCTGCGAATATCAACCACCTCGGCGCTCACACCTAGTTCCGACTGCAGCCTTTCAGCGGCTTTGAGCGCATCGGGAATCGCCGGCCCCCAACCCACCAGCGTGATGTCGTTGCCCGCGCGCTTGACGTCCGCGACGCCCAGCGGCACCAGGTACTCTTCCTCCGGCACAACGCCTTTGACGCCGTAGAGAAGCTGCGATTCCAGGAACAACACGGGGTTATTATCGCGAATGGCCGATTTCATCATGCCCTTCGCATCGTAGGGTGTGGCCGGATACGCCACGTACATACCCGGAATATTCGCCACGCTCGATTCGAGGGTTTGCGAATGCTGCCCGCCGTAGCCTTTGCCTCCTCCGACCGAGGCGCGAATGACCAGCGGGACCTCAACCTGTGCGCCCGACATGTAATGCCACTTGGCTGCCTGGTTGCACACCTGATCGCCGGCCATCAGCAGAAAATCCATGTACATAAGCTCGGCCACGGGCCGCAAGCCGATCATGGCAGCGCCCACCGCCGTCCCGCAGATTGCGGCTTCCGAAATTGGAGTGTTGAAAACCCGCTCGCGGCCGAAGGTTTCGAGCAGGCCTTTCGAAAGCTTGAATGCTCCCCCGTACTCAGCTACGTCCTCGCCATAGAAAATGACGCGCGAATCGCGTTTCATCTCCTCGATCAACGCTTCCTTGATGGCGTCGCGATAGGTAATCTCGCCGTTGGTCCGTTTGATCGGGGCGGGCGGTTCGAGAATCGTCACTTTCCGATACTGGGGCGGGACAACTTCTGCCGAGGTGTCCGTGTACATGTATTTGATCACGTCTTCAGGACGCGGGTCGGCGGCGTCTGCGGCGCGGCGGGCGGCGCGCGCATTGCGTTCGCGGACGCGAGATTCGACTTCAGCCACACCCGCTTCGTCAAGAACGGCGCACTCGCGAAGTTGCGCCGCGAAGGTCGTAATGGGGTCTACAGCTTTCCAGGCTGCTTCTTCCTCGCGCGTCCGGTACTCGTTGCGCGGGTCGCTCAAAGAGTGGCCGTAATAGCGATAGGTATTGACATCCAGGAAAACGGGGCCCTGGCCGTTACGGCACATTTCCGCGGCACGCAACATGGCGTCGCGAACGGCGAGCACGTCCATGCCATTCACCACTTCGGCGTGCATGTTGCAATCGGAAAATCCCGACGCGCGCCGTGCCAGGTGCGACACGCCCATCACTTCGTTGTCGGCGCGGCCCGTCATGCCGTAGTGGTTGTTGAGCACGAAAAAGACGATGGGCGCGCCAAAGCGGTGCTCCTCGGCCAGTTCGTTGGTGAACTGAACTTGCGATGCGAAGTTCAGCGACTCGAGCACCACGCCATTCGCGTAAGCGCCATCGCCCGCGAAGCAGCAAACCACCGCGCCGTTGCGCAGGTAGCGGCTTCCCACCGCCGCTCCGGTAGCGATGGGAACGCTGCCGCCCACGATGGCGTTCGCTCCCAGGTGGCCGACCGTGAAGTCGGCAATGTGCATGCTGCCGCCGCGGCCTTTGCAGTAACCGTCTTCTTTCCCAAATAGCTCGGCAAGGGTGCGATACACGTGGTCCTCGAGAGCCACCTCGAGAAGTTCCGCATAGGAAGCCGTTTTTGATTCGGCCACGCGCCGCCGCAGGCGCTCTTCATCCATGGCGCGAATGGCCTGGCAGCCTCTGGCCAGGCTGTCGCCGTGGCCGCGGTGTGTGCTGGTGATGTAGTCCTTGAGGTTTAAAGCGCTCGACGCGCCCACGGAGGCGCCTTCCTGGCCAATCGAAACGTGCGTCGGCCCGCGGTAATTGAAGTCCTTGATCGGCTCGTAGGCGCCCGAACGCAGCTTGACGATCATCTCTTCCATCTCGCGGATCATCAGCATGTCCTCGAGAAGAGTCACGGCCGTCCTCGCATCGATGCGGCCTGCCTCGAGTTCACTTCGCAGGTTACCCTTGAAACGGTAACCCGGGATCTTCCCGCAATCGATTTCGAAGGGCCGGAAATCAGGCCTCAAATCGCTGAGGTAACTTACGCTGGTCTTTGTGCTTCCCAATGCTGCCTCCTTGTAGGAAGTCGAGAGTCAAGAGTTGAAAGTTGAAAGGCGGCCGACAGTCTCCTTTCGACTTTTGACTCTCGACTTTCAACTGCTCTCACGTCCTTACCACCTCTACGCCGTCCTTGCGGAGCTGGCTCGAAAACTTCCGGTCGATCTGCTTGTCGGTGATCAACACTTGTACTCCGCCCAGTTGCCCCGCGCACGCAAATGAAACCTTGCCGACCTTGCTGTGGTCCGCCAGGAGGAAAACCTGGCGCGCGTGTTGCATAACAAGTTCCTTGGTATAAGCTTCGCCCGGATCGGTGGTGGTAAGGCCTTCTTCAAGAGTGAGCCCGATCGTCCCCATGAACGCTTTATCCACGTGCACCTCGCCCAGGGTATGGCGAGTGAGAGGCCCCACCAGCGTCTGGCTGAGGCGCCGGAATTCGCCGCCGATCAGAATCACGCGCGGTCCCTGCGCCGCCAGCTCAATGGCGGCGCGCAAGGAATTGGTAACCACGGTAAGGTTTGAGCGGTCGCGGATCAATCGCGCCAGTTCCAGAACCGTGCTTCCCCCGTCCAGAAAAATTGTGTCGTTCGGCTGGATGAATCTCAGCGCCGCCTGCGCAATGCGCTGCTTTTCGCGGGCTGCAATCGAGGTCTTGTCGTCGAACAGCGGCTCCTCGAGGCGGCTTTCGGTCCCCACGGCGCCGCCGTGCACCCGCCGCACTTCGCCGAGGCTCGTGAGTTGAGCCAAGTCCCGGCGAACCGTGGCCGCGGAAACCTTCAGCCGGCGCGACAACTCCTCAACACTCACGACGTGATCGATGCGCAGGATTTCGCGCAGCCGCTCCAGGCGTTTGGGTGCAAGCTCTCTTGACTTGCCGGAAATCAATCCTTCACCTCTCTACAAATCGTGTCATGCTGAGCGGAGCAAAGCATCCCAGCAGTTTACTCACTGAGGCGCACATGATCAGTTCTGCGCGATTATATCCCAAACGTGATTAAAATCAATCACATTCTTTCATTGTTAGAAAGGTCGTTACTGGCATCTCATTTCGGCGAATCCAAATTGGATTCCAAGGCGTTTCCTGCATCGCAAACCAAAAGCTCGTGCCGCTCGTGCTATGATCGAAGTATTAAGCGGATCATCATGGAACTGA
>Ga0335078_10012750_pt1 | contig 12457 bp, 6 predicted proteins | sample Lox_Sample_32_FD_206711 | JGI IMG/M metagenome (GOLD analysis project Ga0335078, IMG submission 206711) | Soil microbial communities from Loxahatchee National Wildlife Refuge, Florida, United States - Lox_Sample_3.2 | ecosystem: Environmental > Terrestrial > Soil > Wetlands | place: USA: Florida... | reverse complement strand
CGTCTTCAGCACCGCCGCCGGTACTGACGAAGAGATGCCGCTGGCATACGCGCCGCCGTTGAGAAAGCTGGTGGCCATGGCTACCACTTTGTCACTGGGACTGACGTCAAGCCAGAGGAGGCGCTCAGTGGGCCGGCTGAACGCCACGCGCAACTGATCGATGGCCAGACGCTTGCGCAGCTCTTCAACGTCAGAGTCCGAGCGCAGGCGTTCCTGTTCGCGAACGATACGATTGAGTTGACGGCCGGCATCGATAACGCAAACGGAGTGAAAGTCGAGCCCCTTGGCTTCCGAGACCGTCAGCACCGCGGCTCGGGCTGCTTCGGGAACGAACGCCGGTACCGTGTCTTCCAGGGTGATCAGAGCCAGGCCTTCGCGGGCGGCGAGCGCGATGAGCAAGTCGTTCAGCTCGGGGCCGGGGACCGCGGTGCAGTAAAGAATCTGGTCGGTGGCATCATCGTCAATCTCGGCGTAGCCGGTTCCGCTGGGCCGGTCCTGCTTCTCAATGCGGGAGTAAAGGTCCCAGACCTGGTTGACAATCTCGGCGATGCGGCGCGGGCTGCGCAGGTTGGCAGAAAGCTTGAACTCCGTCGGAGTCCCCACGCACGCGTGCAGCAAATCGCTCAGCCAGGCCCATTCGAAATCCGTGGGGCGCACGGTCTGAGCCTCATCTCCGGCTAGGAGCACCGGCACCGGCCGGCGGCGTCGCCCGCCGATCAGCGAGGTCAGTTGGATCAGCACGTAGGCCTCGAGGGGCGTCAGGTCTTGCGTCTCATCGACTGCCACGCAGTCGAACTCCAGGAGCGCCGGATCGGTGGCTGGTGAAGAAGCGTGGCCGACGGCCGGTGGCAAGCGGCGCGCCGCCTGCCACGCCAAAGCCAACTCCGGAAAGAAGCGGTCCGCCAGCGGGCCAGCGCCCGCCCGTTCCAGGCGGCCGGAAAGGTCGAGCGCGGCGTTGGTGGCCGACGGACCCAGGAAGCGGGTGCGGCGTTCACGATAAGACTTGTCGGGGACGCGTGGCTCCTTGGCGGCGGCAAAGCGTCCAACGACGACCGGGAGCGCGTCGCCCGCCAGATGAGCGTGGAGCTCATCGTAAAGCGCTAAGGGATTGTTCGCCCAGGGGCCGAGGGAGCGCGCGAACGGAGCCGACTCCCGCAGAAAACGCTGCTGCGCCTCGCGCGGCGGCTCGATGAGTGCGTCGGACCCCAGCAGTTGACGAATGAGATTCGGAACCGTGACTACGTGAAAGCGCTTGTGGTTGGAGCAGTAGCGATCGAAGTAGTCTCGCGCCAGCGCGGCCAGATCCCGCGAGTACGTGACATACAGGACGCGCTCCGCGCCCGTCGAGTCGGCAGCGTGCCACAGTGCCGTGGTCTTGCCCGATCCGGGATAACCCTTGAGGATTCGCACGGGCTGACGCGCCGCGGCAAATTTAGCCTGAGGCGGAGTCAGCGGGGCGGGGCCGTATTCCTCGCGGCGAATGTCACTGACGCTCAAGGGGAGGTAATTGTGCTCGAAGGACTGGGCCGGCAAGGCCGAGTGGTCGTCATGATGCCGGATGTCGCGGACGAAGATGGCGCCTTCGGGAGCGTGCGAAAAACCGTCAGAGTCCCTGAGCGGCAGCGCGTTCTGAGGCGCCCACCAGGCGTAGAAATGACTGCCCTGGTTGCCACCCAGGCGCGATCGTCGCCAGCCCCGGTTGACGCCATAGGTAGGCTTGTAATGCAGTCGCCGCGCGTCGACCGCCAGGCGCTGCAGCAGAAACGTAGCGCGCCGGCCGATCGATTGACGGCTCTGCACCGCCAGCTTTTCGAGAAATTCCTCGTGGCAGAAAATCGGGTTGGCGGGCTTCGAAGTCTGGAAGGTTTCGATCAGGCCAATCTTCTCGCTTGCCGGCATCGTGGTCGAGACGGAACTATTGTAGCACCGGGAAGCCGTGGTCGTATCCCTCACCCTCGACGGCAGTGGTGCGCTTCGTCTGCTGTAGCGGCGCTCGATGAACAGATCCATCGAAATTAGCGATGAAGCCCGCGGCTCTGCCGCCTGGCTGTGCGGAAAGCCTTTGGCTTTTCCCCTGAGATTCGACACGTGACAGGTCTGAAAAGCCAAGCTAGCCCAACCCCGGGCAACGCCCAGGGTGTGAACCCCCCTGGCAGAGTCGGAGCCCTGAAAGGGCGGACCAGGTTGGATTGGGTCCCAGACATAGCGTTCGTCATATTGGATCCGGTCGCGCTCCACGAACGCACAGAGCTTGGGGAGCGATTGGCCCATTACCATCACGGTGGGGCGCCCTTTCAGGGCTTGCGCGTCAAAGGTGAAACCCGTCTCAAACCCAGGCCGCTGGCCTGGGCTGAGTTCGAACGCCCTTTCAGGGCTCGACATGCAGAAACCGTGACACACCAGACTTGACTGGCAGCCTGGATTCATCATATCGTACATAAGCAAGATATAACCCAAGGAAGGGACAACCAGGGTATGCCGGCTCGAGTCAACAGCGGACCGAATGCGCCGGTCCACAACCTTGAGCGCGATGTCGACTCTTTGCGTATCGGCCAGACGCTGAAAGATCTTCGAGCCGCCAGGAGTGTCACACAGCAGGACCTCGCCGACGATTTGGGCATCAGCGCCAGCTACCTTTCCCTGCTCGAGAGCGACAAGAGGCGCACGACCCGAAAGATCCTGCGCGCCCTCGCCGATTATCTTAGTATTCCCGCCGGCTACTTCGTGATCGAAGCGATGCCGCTCGACGGGCTGGAACCCCGGCATCGCGAGGTGATCGAAGAACTGCGCCGCGAGCTGGTGAAGCCCGCCTTGCTGCGCGCTTTCGCCAAACGGCCCAAAAGATCGAGCCTATCTGATGAGCCTACTGAGGGAGCGAAGGCCGCGGCCGGATCACCTTAGGGGCGCAGCCCGCCGCCCGGGCTGATCGCATCGGTCACTCCAGACCTTCCAAAGTTCCTGAAGCGGCGAGCCCTTTCCCGATTTCCGATGGCAAGTTCCAGATTTCAAACCCGCCCATCCGCTCATCGCAGCGCCTCACGGACCGCGTCCGCCAGCGTCGCCAGGCCCTTCGAAACATCCGGACCCAGGTGAACGCGCAAGGCGCGACGGCCGCGCTCGGCCAGCACCTGAAGATCGCCGCGCGCCTGCGCCGCCTTGACAATGCCAAACGTGTATTTCTGGCCGGGCACCGCCAGGTCACGAGCCTCTTCGCAGGTGACCTGCAAAAACACGCCGGTGTTCGGTCCGCCTTTGTATGCATGCCCTGTGGAGTGCTGGAAGCGGGGGCCGAATCCCAAACAGGTGGCCACGCGCTTGCGGTCGCGAACCGCGTGGCGCAGCGCCTGCAGTTCGCGCTCGTGATCGGCATTCATCTCGACGTATGCCAGGGTGGCAAAATAATCCCCGGCTTGCAGGCGGTTGAGGTGCGCGCGGAGCCAGTCTACCAGCGAGTGTTGGCCGCCGGCCGCGGACTTAAGGTCAGTGGCATTGCGCTCGTCCGCGAACACCCGAATGCCGTTCTCTTGGGCCAGCGGTTTCTCCTGAGGCAGATGGCCCGTTCGTTCGTACTCATCAGTGAGGCGGCGCGCAGCGACCTTCGCCGCCTCCACGTCGGGCTGATTGAAGGCGTTGATGCCCAGGATCGATCCCGCCACGGCGGTCGCCATTTCCCAGCGGAAGAACTCCTGGCCCAGGTCGTAGGGAGTATTCACCGTGATGCGTACCACCGGATGCCCCGCCTGCTCCAGCTTGGTCAGGGCCGCCTCGCGGGCAGCCTCGGGCTCGGAAACGAGCGCCAGCGAGACGAACACGCGGTCGTGGCCGTAAACTTCTGGCGGTCCCAATTCCTCCCGATCCACCGGAATCAGCCCCGTGCCTGACTTGCCCGTCGATTCCGCCAGCAACTGCTCGAGCCAGGCGCCAAGATCCCGGATGCCGGGCGAGGCGATCAAAGTGATCTTGTCGCGCCCGGACTTGGCCGCCAGACCCAAGATGCCACCGAGCGCCACGCCGGGATTCTGGTCGACGGGAACGCTGGCGCTGGTGGCCTGCACCATCAGGTCGGCGTGATCGAGAAATTTCGGCACGTCCACGCCCATGCTAGCGGCGGGAACCATTCCAAAATTGGAGAGCGCAGAATAACGGCCGCCAATGCTGGGGACGCCGTAGTAGACCTCGCGGAAGCTCTGCGCCCGCGCAATGCCCTCCAGCTTGGAACCGGGATCGGTGATGGCGATGAAGCGGCTGCCGGCCTCGCTCTCGCCCACGGCCTTCTGCGCTACCTCATAGAAGTACTTGTGCAGAATATTCGGCTCCAGCGTGCTGCCGGATTTGCTGGAGACGATGAACAGCGTCTTCGCCGGATCGATGCGGCTCTCGAAGCTTCGAATCTGCGCGGGATCGGTGGAGTCGAGCACCAAAAGCTCGGGGAAGCCCTCGATGCGGCCCGTGGCGCTCACACCTTTGCCGAAGGTCTCGCTCATCACCTCCGGGCAGAGGCTGGAGCCCCCCATTCCCAGGAGCAGGGCGTGGCTGAAGGGACGCGCGTCCTCGGCCGCCTCCTGGAAATGATGAAGGTGAGCGAACTGGTCGTCGGTGATGCCGAGCCAGCCCAGCCAGTTTCCTTCGTCGGCGCCCGTCCAGAGGGCGGCATCGCGCGACCAGAGGCGGCGCGCGAGCCCCTTAGGCTGCCAATCGTCGTAGGCGGCCTGAAGCTGGACACCCAGAGTTTCAGGCAGATGATGCCTCTCCAGGTTGATCTCGAGGGCAGCCAGATCACGATCTTTTCCGGCGACGGGCTTCTCGTCTTGGGCTTCCTTGGGCGCCGCCTTTTGATCGACCGCGCCCAGGAGCTTGTCGAAAGCATCGGAAAACAAGCGCACGCCGTCCTGCACTAGCTTGTCGGTGACGTCCTTCATCGAGATTCCAGCCGGGGCCAGCGAGGCCATAGAGTCCGCAGCCTCTTCCAGATCCTCCTCCAGGCTCAGACGCCCCCTTCCGTGATCGCGGAACGCTTCCAGCGTATTGGTCGGCACCGTGTTCACCGTGTCCGGGCCGATCAGTTCCTCCACATACATCACGTCGCGATACTTCGGATTCTTGGTGCTGGTGCTGGCCCACAGCAGGCGCTGCGAGCGCGCGCCCCTGGCCTGCAGCGCCTTCCAGCGCGGGGTGGCGATAATCTCCTGGTATTTCTGGTAGGTGAGACGCGCGTTGGCGATGGCGACCTTTCCGAGAATACTCTGCAGCAGAGCCCGCTCCCAAGGTGTGGTGGCTTTCTTCAGTTTCTGCTCGACGATGGAATCAATCAGCGTGTCGATGCGGCTCACAAAGAAGCTGGCCACGCTGGCCATACGGTGGAGATCGCCGCCGGAGGCGGCAAAATCCTCCAGCCCGGCCATGAAGGCCTCGGCCACCTCCTCGTAACGCTGCTGTGCGAATAACAGGGTGATGTTGACGTTAATCCCTTCGCTCAGCGCCCGCCGGATCGCCGGCAAACCTTCCACCGTCCCCGGGATCTTGATCATGATGTTGGGCCGCCCGATGGTCTTCCAGAGACGGCGCGCCTCATTGAGGGTGTTCTCGGTTTCGCGCGCCAGGTAGGGTGACACTTCCATGCTGACGTAGCCGTCGCGTCCGTTCGTCTGGTCGTAAACGGTGCGTAGCACGTCCGCCGCGCTCTGAATGTCTTTAATCGCCAGGCGCTCGTAAATCGTCATGGCGTCGAGACGGCCCTCGCCCTGAAGCGTCTCCAGATCCGAAGAATATTCGGCGCCGCCCACAATCGCCTTCTCGAAAATGGACGGATTCGAGGTCATCCCTTTGAGGCCGTCGTCATCGATCATTCTCTGGAGTTCACCGCTGGTCACCAGATTGCGGCGCAGATAATCCAGCCAGATGGCTTGTCCGAACTTTTCCAGGTTTCTGAGGGGATTCATGGCTGGCTCCTGACAGCTTGGATGAAGCGAAGATGGAGTTCGGATGCGTGTCGTGCCTTGGGTGTCAACCGGCGGCGGAACAGAACTTAGCCTCGATGGCTTTCACCTTGGCGAGGCGGCGGGCGTGACGCTCCTCGCCGGAGAAGGTCGCAGCCAGGAAGCGGGTGACGAGTTCCTTGGCCAGTTCCGCGCCGATCACACGCGAGCCCATCACCAGCACGTTCATGTCATCGTGCTCGACGCCCTGGTGCGCGGAATAGGCGTCGTGACAGACGGCGGCGCGGATGCCGGTGATCTTGTTGACGGCCACCGAGACGCCGACACCGCTGCCGCAAACGAGAACGCCGCGGTCCACCTGGCGGTTCCGTGACAGCCATACCCACGGGTTCAGCAAAGTCCGGATAGTCGTCGCCAGGAACGAGCGTGTGGGCTCCCACATCGAGCACCTGATGACCGAGGCCCTCCAGCACCGGAATGAGCTCATGCTTCAATTCGAAACCCGCATGGTCGGAACCGATGGCAACTCGCATAGCAGGGTCTATGTTACTCCGCGGGTCATCCAGCATCAAGTTAAGAGTCGTCGCGATCGTCGCGATCTTTGCCAGCTTGAGCGGCGCGAATTGCCACGGCGCGCGTTTCGCGTTGCCGAAGGGTTTCCTACTACGTTCATTGACACCTTGTTTGGCCCCTTCCTATAATTTGAGCTGTCGACCTCGCAGCCCTATTTTCTCGAACTCAAGCTGACGAGCAGCAGGAGCGCCTTGTCTACCAGCGAACACGCCGACTTTCTCGCCCAGCGCCAGAAGAAACTGGAGGCGATCGAGAATCTCGGCTTTGAGCCTTATCCGCGAGGCTACGACTGCACCCACACGCTCCAGCAGATTCTCGACACCTATTCGTCCACGAGCGCCGAGGAACTCGAAGCGCAGCGCATCGCGGCCCGTGTCGCCGGCCGGGTGATGACGATCCGGCCGCACGGCAAGGCGGGATTTGCTCACCTGCAAAGTGACGGCGCGCGCCTCCAGGTTTACGTGCGGCTGGACGCGGTGGGCCCGCGCGATTTTGAGCTTTACAAGCTGCTGGACCTCGGCGACCTGGTCGGCGTGGAGGGGTACTTGTTCCGGACTCGGACGGGCGAACTGAGCGTGCACGCCGAGCACCTGACGTTCCTGGCCAAGGCGCTGCTTCCCCTGCCGGAGAAGTGGCACGGGCTGGCTGATGTGGAAACCCGCTACCGCCAGCGCTATGTTGACCTGATGGTGAACCCCGGCGTGCGCGAAGTGTTTGTGAAGCGCAACCGGATCATCCGGGCGATCCGCGAGCTTCTGGAGAGCGAAGGCTATATCGAAGTCGAGACCCCGATGATGCAGCCGCTGGCGGGCGGCGCCATGGCGCGCCCTTTCGTCACGCACCACAACGCGCTCGACATCAAACTCTACCTGCGCATCGCGCCCGAGCTTTACCTCAAAAGGCTGATTGTGGGCGGCTTTGAGCGCGTCTACGAAATCAACCGAAACTTCCGCAACGAGGGCATCTCGACTCAGCATAATCCTGAGTTCACGATGCTGGAGTTCTACCAGGCTTATGCCGGCTACGGTGAGATGATCGCGCTCACCGAAAGGCTCCTGCAGCATGCGGCGCGGACGGCCAATGGCTCACTCGAATTCGATTTCAACGGCAAACGCATCTCGCTGGAGCGCTTCGAACGACTGACGATGAAAGAGGCGGTGGTGCGCTATTGGCCGAAGGAACTGGGCGCGCTCACGGCGGCGGAACTTGACGATCGGCAAGCGCTCAAGACCCGCATTCCCGAACTCGACCATTGGATGCAGCGCTCGGGCGCCGCACCTTTTGTGGCTGATTTCCTCGAGACCAAGCGGCCGGGCGAAATCCTCCAGGCTCTCTTTGAAGCCGTCGCCGAGGAACACCTGCTGCAGCCGACCTTCATCACAGACTTTCCCCTTGAAGTGTCGCCGCTCTCCAAGCAAAAGGCGGACGATCCCAACTTTGTGGAACGCTTTGAGCTCTATCTTGCGGGCATGGAGATCGCCAACGCCTTCAGCGAGCTTAACGATCCCGAGGAGCAGCGCCGCCGCTTCCAGTATCAGCAGCTCTTGCGGGAAAAGGGGGACCTTTCGGCACACGCCATCGACGAGGATTATATCCGCGCGCTGAGCTATGGGATGCCGCCGACCGGCGGCGAAGGTATCGGCATCGACCGGCTCACCATGCTGCTCACCGATTCGCGTTCCATCCGCGACGTGATCCTCTTTCCGCTGCTGCGGCCCCAGGCCGGCGGCTCGTAACCCGCCAACGCGGGAGAAGGGAAGCCGGCATCCGGGCGGTGGCGAGTGGCAGGTGACAAGCCGGCAGAGAACGGAGGGGGTTCTTGCTACTTGCCACTCAGCACTTCCCCTGCCTTTTTAACTTTTGACAAATACCCCGCGCTGCTGGTACAGTCCCCCCGCATGAGGCCGTGTTTCCACGCCGTCCGGCGGCGCCGGTGCAGCGGGAACGCGACCTTGGGATTCAGGCGAGGTGCATGATGCAGGGAACCATCAAGCGGGTCGTTCGAGATCGCGGGTTCGGGTTCATCAAGACGGCGGAGGGGCAGGAAGTCTTCTTCCATCGCAGCGGGCTTCGAGGCCTCAACTTCGACAGCCTTCACGAAGGCCAGACGGTTGAATTTGAGATGAGGCAGGGCGACAAGGGGCCGCGGGCGGAGAACGTCCGGGGCGCTGCCGAGTAACCCGCCCGAATCTCAATTGCCCTGCAGCGGAAGTGGTCCCATCGTTGGCGCGGCCTTAGTCGGCTGTAGCGGCGGTCTAATGACCGCCGCATTTTCGGATTCGAGACGGTCGGCGGTCATAGACCGCCGCTACAGCCCAGGAATCGTCGAAAGGCGAGCGATTGGCACGCTGGGCAGGCGTACGTCCGCGCGCCCAGCCTGGCCTACACACATCAGCCCAGCCGTGAGGCCGCGAAGGAGCCGCGACATGCACTGCCGAAAGCTGCCCATTCTGGCGCTGGGCGTGTCGCTACCTGTCCTCGTGCTCCTGCCTTCCCTCGAAGCCGCAACGGCGCCGGCTGCGGGCGTCCCGAGCCAAATCGAGCTGCACAAGGGCTGGCAGATTGAGTCCTCGGCGAAAGTGCCAGAGGGCGGAGCCGCGATTTCCACCACGGGTTTCAGGCCGCCGGGCTGGTATTCCGCCACGCTTCCGACTACGGTATTGGCCGCGCTGGTGGCCGACCACCTCTATCCCGACCCCTATTTCGGCATGAATCTGCGCTCCATCCCGGGCGCGGACTACCCCATGGGGGCCAACTTTGCGAACCTGCAAATGCCGGCGGATAGCCCCTTTCGAGTGCCCTGGTGGTATCGCACGGAGTTCACGCTGCCCCCGTCTTACAAGGGAAAGAACCTGTGGCTGCATTTTGACGGCGTCAATTACCGGGCCAACGTCTGGCTGAACGGCGTCCAGGTAGCGGCCTCGGACAAAATGGCCGGCATGTGGCGGCTCTTCGAGTTTAACGTCACGAAGGTGGCGCGCGCCGGCGGGACGAATGCCCTTGCCGTCGAGGTCTTTCCTCCCACGCCGGATTCCCTCTCGATTACGTGGGTCGACTGGAATCCGATGCCGCCCGACAAGGACATGGGCATCTGGCGCGATGTCTATGTGTCGGCGACCGGTCCGCTGGCGCTGGGCGACCCGCAGGTGATAACGAAGCTCGATCTGCCGTCGCTCGATGCCGCGCATCTGACGGTAACCGCGACTCTGCGCAACGCATCAGGTCAACCCGCGCAGGGCTCGGTGAAGTGCCGCATCGGCAGCGTCGATGTGTCGCAGGAAGTCGAAGTCGGCGCCGGCGAGTCAAAGCAGGTCACCTTCAGCCCGGACCGGTATCCCGCGCTCAACTTCACCCATCCGCGAATTTGGTGGCCGGCCCAGATGGGCGAGCCCGATCTGTACGGCATCAAAATGGAAGTGCAATCGGGCGGAAGCATCTCCGACGCCCAGGAGTTCCATTTTGGCGTGCGAGAGATTACTTCAGAGCTTGACGACCAGAATCATCGCGTCTTCAGCGTGAATGGCAAGCGGCTGCTGATTCGTGGCGGCGGCTGGGCTCCCGATATGATGCTGCGGCAGGACCCCGCTCGCGAAGAAGAAGAGATGCGCTACACCCGCGACATGGGTCTGAATACCATACGCCTCGAAGGCAAGCTGGTGGATGAGCACTTGTTCGATCTGGCGGATCGTTACGGCATCCTGGTGCTGGCCGGCTGGTGCTGCTGCGACCACTGGGAAAGGTGGCGCGCCTGGAAGGACGAGGATTACACCATCGCGACCGAGTCTTTGCGCAGCCAAGTCGGCCGGCTGAAAAAACACGCCAGCATTCTGGCCTTTTTCTATGGCAGCGACAATACGCCTCCGAAGAGAGTGGAAGCCCTTTACCTCCAGGTCTTCAAGGATGAGTCCTGGCCTGATCCGTACGTCTCTTCCGCCAGTGACCGGCGCACTACCATCGGACTGAGCGGCGTGAAGATGACTGGACCCTATGATTATGTAGCGCCGTCTTATTGGCTTGAAGACAGCAAGAACGGAGGAGCCTTCGGCTTTAATACCGAGACGAGCCCGGGGCCGGCGATTCCCGTCCTTGAGAGTCTGCGCCAGATGCTGCCCGCCAATAAGCTCTGGCCGGTCAACGAGGCTTGGGCGTTGCACGCGGGCGGCGGCGAGTTCAAAAGCACGTCCATCTTCGACCGAGCTTTAGAAGCGCGCTATGGCAACCCTTCAGGGCTCGACGACTACGTGGAAAAGAGCCAGCTCATGGCTTATGCCGGTGAGCGCGCGATGTTTGAGGCCTATAGCCAGAATAAGTACAGGTCCACCGGCGTGATTCAGTGGATGGAGAACAACGCCTGGCCGTCGACAATCTGGCACCTGTACGACTGGTACCTGCGACCGGGGGGCGGGTACTTCGGCACGAAAAAGGCGTGCGAGCCCATCCACATCCAGTACTCGGAGCCGAATGACTCTGTCGTCGTAGTGAACTCCAGCTATCGTTCCTATTCCGGATTGCGGGCCAAGATTCGGGTGTTGAACCTGGATCTGAGCGAAAGATTCGCGCGCGAAGCCACGCTCGACGCTGCGCCTGACTCCAGCAGCAACCTGTTCGCCCTGCCCAAGATCGAAGGCCTGAGCCGTACTTACTTTCTAAAGCTCGCCCTCGACGATTCCGCCGGCAACACGCTCAGCCGCAACTTTTATTGGCTCTCCACGAAACCTGACGTTTCCGATTGGGACCAATCGACCTGGTACTACACCCCGATCAGTTCGTATGCCGATTTCACCGCTCTCTCCAACTTGCCGCACGTTCGGATTGAGGCATCAACGGCGAGCAAGACCCAAGGGCACGATGAGGTCACGCGCGTGACCTTGAAGAACCCGAGTTCCAGCCTGGCCTTCTTCGTCCACCTGGAAATTCGCAAGGGTAGGGACGGAGACGATGTGCGGCCCATCTACTGGCAGGACAACTACGTGTCACTTTTGCCGGGGGAAACGCGCGAAATTACAGCCACCTACGCGGCTTCTGATCTGGGAGGCGCCAAGCCCGCGGCGCGCATCGACGGCTGGAACGTGGACACAAGCGTGCAATAGGCGCTTCGCGCGATTCGAAACATGACTCTTGTTCTCGCGTTCTCCTTTTGCGGTCGTAGGGCCGACCCGTGGGTCGGTCTCGGCCGGGTCGAGCCCCGGCCCTACATGGGTATCAAGGGCGGAGCCCTTGGCTCGTTAGTCCCTATAGAATTCAATGCCCGAAGACGTCCTGTCGCTTGCCGAGGCCAGGCGCATCGCGCTGGCGGCGCAAGGTTTTGATCGTCCGCGCCCGGATGGGCCGGTTCGCGCGGACCACATCCGCGAGGTCATCCGGCAACTCGGACAGGTCCAACTCGATTTCGTCAACGTTCTGGTGCCCGCCCACTATCTGGTGATCTTCTCGCGGCTCGGCCCTTACCCTCGCTCACTCTTCGACAGTGTTGTCTACGGCGGCCGGCGCTGGCAAGAGCGCGACAAGCCCCGCGACTTTACCGAGCAGTGGGCGCACGAGGCTTCCATTATTCCTGTTGAATTGTGGCCGCTGCTCCGCCATAGGATGGAGACGCACCGTCCGCGTCCCTGGGGCTTCGACCGCTTTCTGGAGGAGCACGCGGACTATGCCAGCTGGGTGCTCGAAGAGGTGCGCGCGCGCGGCCCGCTGGCGGCCGACGACCTGGCTGACGCGGAGAACGTTCCTGGCGTTGACGGCACGGAGAACGAGCGAGCAGATGCAAGAAAGAGGTGGCTTAAGGACAACGTTCCTGAGACTTGGAGCCGTAACGTCCAGCGGGCGGTGCTCGAGGCTCACTTCGGCCGTGGCCTTCTGGCGGTGACCGAACGGCGAGCTAATTTCGCGCGTGCTTTTGACGTGGCGGACCGGCTGATCGCGGCAGAACACCACGGTCGGCAAGTGCGACA
>Ga0335078_10012749_pt1 | contig 12457 bp, 12 predicted proteins | sample Lox_Sample_32_FD_206711 | JGI IMG/M metagenome (GOLD analysis project Ga0335078, IMG submission 206711) | Soil microbial communities from Loxahatchee National Wildlife Refuge, Florida, United States - Lox_Sample_3.2 | ecosystem: Environmental > Terrestrial > Soil > Wetlands | place: USA... | reverse complement strand
TCGCCATCGCCGTGACCCTTGCCCTCTTCTGGACCACGCAAGGCCAGTTCAGCAACTGGTAACCGCACACTCAAGCCGGGTGCGAAAGCACTAATATCCTGTCATCTCGTTCGTATCCCCCTGGGCGGAGTGCACGGATGACGGAAGCAGTGGGTGGCCAGCGCTGGGATCCCGATCTCGGGATTGACATCAGCGTGGCGCACCCGGCGCGGGTGTACGACTACTGGCTCGGCGGCAAGGACAACTTCGCCGCCGACCGCATCGCGGGAGACCGGGTGCTCGCGGCGACGCCCGGGCTGCGCTACCGGGTGCGCGCCAACCGCGCCTTCCTCGGCAGGGCCGTTCGCTTCCTGGCGGCCGAGGCGGGCATCCGGCAGTTTCTCGACCTCGGCACAGGTATCCCGTCCGCCGACAACACGCACGAGGTCGCGCAGCGCGCCGCGCGCGACTCCCGCGTCGTCTACGTGGACAACGACCCGATCGTGCTACGGCACGCGCAGGCGCTGATGCGCGGCACGCCGGAGGGCGCCACCAGCTACATCGCGGCGGACCTGCGCGACCCGGCGCCGGTCCTGCGGCAGGCGGCATCGGTGCTGGACTTCTGCCAGCCGGTCGCGGTCATGCTGCTCGGCGTGCTGCACCTGGTCAGCGACGCGGAGGACCCCTGGGGCCTGGTCGCGACGCTGATGGACGGGGTCCCGCAGGGCAGCTACCTCGTCATCTCCCATCCGGCGCTTGACATCAGCGAGGCGCAGGCAGCGGGGCAGCGCGCCTACAACCAGCACGTCGCTACGCCGCAGACGCTGCGCACCCGCGACCAGGTGGCACGGTTCTTCGCCGGGCTCGAACTGGTACCGCCGGGACTCGTCCAGGTGCACCAGTGGCGTCCTGACCCGGGGGACGCCGCCCCTGAGGGCACCGTTTCCGCGCACGGCGGCGTCGCGCGGAAACCTGGCTAGCCCGGCGTCAGGCCTGCAGCGGCATGAGCTCTCTGGTGTCGGCGGCCATCGGGCAAGCCAGGTGGCGGGCCGCGGTCAGCTGGTTAGCCGGATCGGGACCACCTCGATCGCGGTGCCCGCCGGGAGATCGCCCTGGCCTGCCGGGATCGGCCACCAGGCATCGGCGCGGGCGAGCTGGCTGATCGAGCCCGCCCCGCGCCTGGCCGGCATGGCAGGCGGGAGACCGTCGGGTCCGGCCGGGCCGAGCGTGACGAGCACCCAGTCCTCGACGCCCGCCGGGGAGGACCAGTCACGGTCAAGGCGCGCGCGGACGTGCCCGGCGGTGGGGACCTGGCCGGTGAGGTCTTCAAGCATCGGCGCCGCGAACAGCTCGAAGATCACCGCCGTGGCCAGCGGGTAACCGGGCAGGCCGATCACCGGGGCGACGCCGGACCGGTGGCTGGCCTCGGGCCGCTTGGCGTGGCCGAGCAGGGCGGGATGACCGGGCCGGACCGCGACGCCAGCGACCGCGACGCCGCCGACCTGGGCGAGTACCGCGGCGGCGTGGTCGCCGCGGCCCCGGCTCGACCCGGCGATGACGAGCACCAGGTCCGCCTCGGCCGCCGCCCGGCGCAGCTCCGCGGCCAGCGCGTCAGGGTCGTCCGGTACCACGGCGCTGACCAGGGGAACCGCGCCGAGCTGCCGGCAGCGCGCGGCGACCATGACCGAGTTCGTGTCGGTGATGTCGCCGCGCCGCAGCGCCGCGCCGACCGGGCGGATCTCATCCCCCGTCGGGATGACCGCGACAACGGGGCTACGCGCGACGGGCACGGTCGCGTGCCCGCCTGCCGCCGCGGCGGCGAGGTCGCCTGGCCGCAGCCGCCGCCCCGCGGGCACCAGCAGTTCCCCGGCCGTGAAGTCCTCGCCCGCCGCCCGCACGTTCCGGCCAGGCGTCGCGTGCCAGGTCCGCCCGCCGCCGCTGCCTGCCCCGCCGCCGCTGCCTGCCCGCCCGCCGCTGCCTGCCCCGCCGCCGTCCGGCGCGGTGACGATCACGCCGCCGTCGTCCTGCGGCAGCAGCCACTCCCGCATCACCACGGTGTCCGCGCCGTCCGGCATCGGGTCGCCGGTATCGATCCACTCGAACGACCCGGCGGGCAGCCGCACCGTCCACTCACCGGAGTCACCGGAGTCACCGGAGTCACCGGAGTCACCGGAGTCACCGGGCGCGGTGGTGAGATCGGCCGCGCGCACCGCGATACCGTCCATGGCCGCGCAGTCGGCGCGCGGCGCGGGCCAGCGGGCCACGACGGGCGCCGCGGCGACCCGCCCGAGCGCCTCGCCGACCGGGACGGGCTCGGCGTCCTCGCCAGGCACCGTCCACCCGGCCCTGGTCAGCGACTCCGTCCAGCGCTCACGGGCGACCCGCGGCGCGGGCCGGGCGCCGCCGTCCGCCGGCCTCATGGCCGGCCCGTGCCGCGCGTCATGCCGTTACCGCTACCCGGCTCGCGCCGGTGTAGACGTTCATCGACTGGCCGCGCAGGAAGCCGACCAGGGTCAGCCCGGCCTCTTCGGCGAGGTCGGCGGCAAGCGACGACGGCGCGGACACGGCGGCGAGCAGCGGGATGCCGGCAAGCACCGCCTTCTGCGCAAGCTCGAACGAGGCGCGGCCGGAAACCAGCAGCGCGCAGCCGGCCAGCGGCAGCTTGTCCTGGAGGAGGGCCCAGCCGACGATCTTGTCGACCGCGTTGTGCCGCCCGACGTCCTCACGGACGGCTAGCAGTTCGCCCGCCGCGGTGAACAGGCCGGCCGCGTGCAGTCCGCCGGTCGAGGAGAACACCCGCTGCGCCTCCCGTAGCCGGCCGGGCAGGGACGCGAGCACGCCGGGCGCGAAGACCGTATCGTCGCCGGACAGCGGCGCCTGCGGCAGCACGCAGATGTCGTCGATCGAGGTCTTGCCGCACACCCCGCAGGCCGAGGTGGTCATGAAGTTCCGCCGTGCGCCGGCCGCGACCGCCGCCCCAGGCGCGAGCGCGACGTCGACGATGTTCCCGATCTCGTCGTCCGTGTGGTCGAGGTGCCCGCAGCTCGTCCCGTCGCAGACCTTCACGCCGGCGATGTCGTCACGGCCGCGCACGATGGCCTCGCCGACAAGGAACCCCGCCGCAAGCTCCACGTCGTCCCCTGGCGTGCGCATCGTCACGGTGAGCGCGGTCCCGTCGACCCGGATGCCGAGCGGCTCCTCGGCCGCGAGCAGGTCGGCCCGCGCCGACGCGGTCACCCGGCCCGGCCCGTCATGGCCGGCGTCGGCACCGGCGCCGCCGGCTTCTGGCACCGTGACCCGCAGCACCCGCCGCCGCGCCGTCCGCCCTGACACAACTACCGCCTCATCCCGGGTTCCCGTCGTTTTAGCGTACGCCGACGCAGGCCAGCCGGGCACCACGCCCCGGCCAAGCAGACCAGCCGGGTTTCCCGCGGGTCACCCCCGGGGCCGGCGGCCCGCCGCGCCATGTCCGATAATCTCCGGAGGGGCGTGCGCGCCGCTCCCGCCGGGACGTGGCGCGGGTGACGATGCGTCCCGGGACGTTGGACCCTGGTGACGAGCGGCGAGCGGAACGGAGACTGGTGCGGTGACCATTCGAGTTGGCATTAACGGGTTCGGGCGGATCGGGCGGAACTTTTTCAAGGCCCTGGCCGACGGCGGCGACCGCGGCTTCGAGGTGGTCGCGGCGAACGACCTCGGTGACCTCAAGACCATGGCCCACCTGCTCAAGTACGACACGGTGGCCGGCCGGTTCGCCAAGCCGGTGTCCGTGGAGTCCGACTCCATCGTCGTTGGCGACAAGTCGATAAAGATACTCGCCGAGCGCGACCCGGCGAACCTGCCGTGGGGCGACCTCGGCGTGGACATCGTGATCGAGTCCACCGGCCGCTTCGTCAGCGGCCCGGCCGCGAAGGCGCACATCGCCGGCGGCGCGAAGAAGGTGATCATCTCCGCCCCCGCCAAGGAGGAGGACATCACCATCGTGATGGGCGTCAACGACGACAAGTACGACGCGGCGAATCACACGATCATCTCCAACGCCTCCTGCACCACCAACTGCGTGGCGCCGATGGCCAAGGTGCTGCTCGACAGCTTCGGCATCGTCAAGGGCCTGATGACCACGGTGCACGCCTACACCCAGGACCAGATGCTGCAGGACGGCCCGCACAAGGACCTGCGCCGCGCCCGCGCCGCCGCGCAGAACATCGTGCCCACCTCCACCGGCGCCGCCAAGGCCACCAGCCTGGTGATCCCCGAGCTCAAGGGCAAGCTCGACGGCTACTCGCTGCGCGTCCCCGTCATCACCGGCTCCATCACCGACCTGGTGGTCGAGCTGGGCAGGGAGGTCAGCAAGGACGAGGTGAACGCCGCGTTCAGGGCCGCAGCCGAGGGCCCGCTGAAGGGCGTGCTCGTCTACACCGAGGACCCGATCGTCTCCTCCGACATCGTCGGCTCGCCCGCGTCCTGCACCTTCGACGCGTCGATCACCATGGCCTACGGCAATCAGGTCAAGGTATTCGGCTGGTACGACAACGAGTGGGGCTACTCGAGCCGCCTCGTCGACCTGACCGCTCTCGTCGCGGCCCGACTCTAAGGACCGCCACGGCATGAAGAGCATCGACGACATCGAGGTCGCGGGCCGCCGCGTCCTCGTCAGGTCCGACCTGAACGTCCCGCTCGACAAGTCGGGCAGCGGCGCGATCACCGACGACGGGCGCATCCGCGCCTCGCTGCCGGTGATCAAGAAGCTGGCCGGCCGCGGCGCGCGGGTCATCGTGATGGCCCACCTCGGCCGCCCCAAGGGCGAGGACTTCGCCGAGCGCGCGGCCGGCGGCCCGTCGCTGCGGGTGGTCGCCGACCGGCTTGGCGAGCTGCTCGGCGAGCCGGTCGCGTTCGCCACCGACCTGGTCGGCCAGTCCGCGTCCGCCACGGTCGCCGGGCTTGACGACGGCGACGTGGCGCTGCTCGAGAACGTCCGCTTCGAGCCGGCCGAGACTTCCAAGGATGAGTCAGAACGGAAGCGTCTTGCTCAGGACCTCGCCAAGCTGGGCGACGTCTACGTGGGCGACGGGTTCGGCGTGGTGCACCGCAAGCAGGCGTCGGTCTACGACCTGCCCGGCCTGCTGCCGCACGCGGCCGGCGACCTGGTGGCCGCCGAGGTGGCCGTGCTCAAGCGGCTGACGGTCGACCCGGCGCGCCCGTACGTCGTCGTGCTCGGCGGGTCGAAGGTGTCGGACAAGCTTGGCGTCATCGGCAACCTGCTCGGCCTGGCCGACCGGGTACTGATCGGCGGCGGCATGGTCTTCACCTTCCTCGCCGCGCTCGACCACCAGGTCGGCACGTCGTTGCTCGAGCCCGACCACATCGAGTCGTGCAAGCGGGTGCTCGCCGACGCCAGGTCACGCGGCGTCGACCTCGTCCTGCCCACCGACATCGTGGTCGCGCCCCGGTTCGCCGCGGACGCGCCGCCGAGCGTGGTCGCCGCCGACGCCATCCCCGAGGGCCACATGGGCCTGGACATCGGCCCGGACTCCCGTGAGCTTTTCGCGGCGAAGCTGGCCGACGCGAAGACCGTGTTCTGGAACGGCCCGATGGGCGTGTTCGAGTTCCCGGCGTTCGCGGCGGGCACCCGCGCGGTCGCCGAGGCGCTCACCAAGGTCGACGGGCTTACCGTGGTCGGCGGCGGCGACTCGGCCGCGGCGGTGCGGTCATTCGGGCTCGACGAGTCCTCGTTCGGGCACATCTCCACCGGCGGCGGGGCCTCGCTCGAGTACCTGGAAGGCAAGACACTCCCCGGCCTGACGGCCCTGGAAGCGTAGGCTGTCCTGCCATCATGACTACCGCGATGAAGTTGCCGCTGATCGCAGGCAACTGGAAGATGAACAACAACCACTTCGAGGCGATCGCGCTGGTGCAAAAGCTCGCGTTCAGCCTGAACGACAAGGACTACAAGCACGTCGACGTGGTCGTGCTGCCGCCGTTCACCGACCTGCGCTCGGTGCAGACCCTGGTGGACGGCGACAGGCTCAAGATCGGGTACGGCGCCCAGGACATCTCGCGGCACGCCAGCGGCGCCTACACCGGCGAGGTCTCCGGCTCGATGCTCGCCAAGCTCGGCTGCTCGTACGTGCTGTGCGGGCACTCCGAGCGCCGCCAGTACCACCACGAGGACGACGCCCTGGTCAACGCCAAGGTCAAGGCCGCGCTCGCGGTCTCGGTCACGCCGATCCTGTGCGTGGGCGAGCCGCTTGCGGTGCGCAGGGCGGGCACCGAGGTGGAGCACGTCCTCGAGCAGCTGCGCGGCTCGCTGGCCAAGATCCCCGCCGAGGCGGTCGCGTCGCTGGTGATCGCCTACGAGCCGGTGTGGGCGATCGGCACAGGCGACGTGTGCTCGGCGGATGACGCGCAGCAGATGGCCGCCGCGATCCGCGAGCACATTTCGGCCACGGCGGGCGCCGAAGCCGCCTCTGGGGTGCGTATCCTTTATGGAGGGTCCGTCAAGGGCGATAACATCGCGCCCATCATGGCGGGCCAGGACGTGGACGGTGCCCTCGTCGGCGGCGCGAGCCTCGACGCCGGACAGTTCGCAGCGATCTGCCGGTATCGTGAGCTAGCCACGGGCCGCTGAACCGCGTCCGCACGCAGTGCCTGAGAGGTAACGGGCCCCGGAAGGTCAGGGGCTCCAGAGGTCAAAGGGAAAGAAGACACCGGTGGAGATCGCGCTCTCGGTCATCTTGATCATCACGTCGCTCGTGATGATCCTGCTCGTTCTCCTGCACAAGGGCAAGGGCGGCGGCCTGTCCGACCTGTTCGGCGGCGGCGTCTCCTCGACGCTCGGTTCCTCGTCGGTGGTGGAGCGGAACCTGGACCGCATCACCATCTTCTTCGGGGTCTTGTGGTTCATCTGCTGCGTCGCCCTTGGCTGGCTCGTCAACCACTGAGCCCAGTGGCTGACGGCTTGGCGAACTCGCCAGGCACGGCGCGTTCCGCGCGTTTACCCCGCATGACGGCGCGGCGGGTGGTGAAATGAAACAGGGCCAGGCGGCTCGTTGTCCCGCTCCTGGCGAGCGGGCTCCATTGAGGCAGGCAGGTCGGTAGGCAAGTAAGGGGTGTTATGTGAGCAGTGGGAACGCGATTCGGGGTAGCAGGGTAGGCGCTGGCCCGATGGGCGAGGCGGAGCGCGGTGAGGCCGCGCCCCGGGTGTGGGTGCAGTTCTGGTGCTCCAACGGGCACGAGACCCGGCCGAGCTTCGCGTCCGACGCCGCGATTCCCGAGCAGTGGGAGTGTCCCCGGTGCGGCTTCCCGGCCGGCCAGGACCAGGCCAACCCGCCGGCCCCGCCGCGGGTCGAGCCGTACAAGACGCACCTTGCGTACGTAAAGGAGCGGCGCTCCGACGCCGACGGCGAGGCCATACTCGCCGAGGCGCTGCAGCGGCTGCGCGGTTAATTTCCGAGGGGCGCGGGGGGATACCACCCGCCACCCTCCCTCCCATGTCGCCCCGGGACGGCCAGGCCGCCCGGGGCGATTTCGCGTTCTCGCCAATTGACAACTGTCAGGAAGCGGACGACGTTAAGAGAACGCCGATGGCCGGGGCGTGAGCGCGACGGGCCACGGCGGGCCAGCGGGGGAGGCTTGCGCGGCACGGGGTCTTGGGCAGTTACGGCACGGACGTCGGCAGCACAAGGAGGTACCCCGATGAGCGTTTACGACCTGACCGGGCGCAAGGCAGTGGTAACCGGCGGAGCCCGCGGGCTCGGCGAGGGCATGGCCCGGGCGATGGCCCGGGCGGGCGCCGCGGTGGTGATCGCCGACATCCGCGCGGACCTGGGCAAGGCGACGGCCGGGTCGCTACGCCAGTCGGGGGCTGCCGCCGAGTTCGTGGCGCTCGACGTGACCGCGGAGGAAAGCTGGACGCAGGCCCTGCCGCAGGCCATCGAGCACCTCGGCGGCCTGGACATCCTGGTCAACAACGCGGGCATCGAGATCACCGGCCTGCTGGTGGACATCGAGCCCGCCGACGTGCGCCGCATGCTCGAGGTGAACGTGCTCGGCACGGCGCTCGGCATCAAGCACGGCTTCCGCGCCATGCGGCCGGGCGGCCGGGGCAACGCGCAAGGCGCCTCAGGCGGGGCGATCGTCAACGTCGCGTCGGTGGCCGCGACGATCGCCTTTCCCGGCATCGCCGGCTACTCGGCGACCAAGTCCGCGGTGGACCGGCTGACCCGGGTCGCCGCCATGGAGTCCGGCAGGCTCGGCTACGGCGTACGGGTGAACTGCGTGTACCCCGGCCTGGTGCCCACCGAGATGGGCAACCAGCTTGCGGTGGACATGGCGACGGTCGGCCTGTTCCCGAGCCCGCAGGAGGCGGCGGGCGCCGTGGTTGGGCTCACACCGCTCGGGCGGCTCGGCGAGGTGCCGGACATCGCGGACGCGGTGGTGTTCCTCGCCTCGGACGGCGCCAGGTTCATCACCGGCGCGGGCCTGCCGGTCGACGGCGGCATGGGGATGTGAGCGCCCCCGAGTACTTACCGTGACTAATCGACGCGTCACAGTACTGTTACTTTACGTGCTTAACCCGGCGCGTTCTGTCAGCATGTCACCGTACGCCGGCGCAGGGGGCGCGGCCGCGGGGGCGGCCGCACGGGCGGCCAGGGGCGGCCGTGGCCGTGGCCGGCGCCGTGACCAGGGGGTGGCACTGTGGTCTCTGTTGACAACTTCACGTACGGCCTGCTGAACCCGGCGCTCGCCTACGCGATGTCCTGCGTTGGCGGGTACCTTGGCCTGCGCTGCGTGACGCTGGCGCGTGCCTACACGCGGATGGCCCGGGCGCGCTGGCTGTGCCTGGCCGCGGTGGCCATCGGCGCCGTCGGGATCTGGGCCATGCACTTCATCGCGATGCTCGGCTTCACCGTACCCGGCGAGCCGATCCTGTACAACGTGCCGCTGACCGTCGGGTCGATGCTGCTCGCCGTGGCGGTGGTGGGCGCCGGCCTGTTCATCGTCGGCTTCGGCGACGCCGAGGGCAGCGGCAGGCGGGCGCGGCTGGTGGCCGGCGGTGTGATCGTCGGCGTCGGGGTGGCCGCCATGCACTACATGGGCATGTCCGCGATGTCGATGCCGGGATCCATGTCCTACGACACGCCCCTCGTGGTGCTGTCGGTGGTGATCGCGATCGTCGCGGGCACCACGGCGCTGTGGATCGGCACCTGGGTACGCGGCTCCGCCGCTACCGTCGGCGCGGCGCTCGTCATGGGCGTCGCGGTCTGCGGCATGCACTACACGGGCATGGCGGCGCTGCGGGTGCACGGCGGCTCGATGCCGTCCTTCGCGGTGCGGGTGGTGTCCGGCGTGACGGTGGTGTCCGGCGCCACGGCCGCGAGCTTCCTGATCCCTGTGCTGCTGGTGATCGGCCTGGCCACGTTCCTGCTCACGCTGGCCATCAGCGTCTCACCGTCGGAGGACGAGGTCCGCGCCGACAGCGAGCTGCGGCGCCGTACGGAGTACCTGGAGCGCCGCCAGCTGCAGTACTCGCTGCGCCGCCGCCGCGCGATGCCCGGCGGCCCGGCCCGGAGATGACCGCGCGCCCGCTACGCTGGCGGAGCCATAACAACCAGTCGTTGCGGCGGAAGATCCAGTAGAGCAGCGCGCCGGAGCCGAGCATGATTACCGTGGCGACGATGAAGCCGATGTGGTCGCTGAACCCCGGATACGGCACGTTCATGCCGTAGAACCCGGTGATGAACGTGGGCACCGCGATGATCGCCGCCCACGAGGTGACCTTCTTGGTGATGACGTTCATCCGGTTGCCCTGGATGGTCAGGTTGGTCTCCAGGATCGTGGTGACCAGGTCGCGCAGCGACTCGGTCCACTCGGTCGCGCGCAGCACGTGGTCGTAGACGTCCTGGTAGTAGGGGACAAGCTCGTCGTGGACGTGCTGCAGGTCGCGGCGCATCATGGTGTTAAGCACCTCGCGCATCGGCAGCACGATCCGGCGCAGCAGGACCAGCGACTTGCGCAGCTCGAAGGAACGGCGGTGGACCGCGATGTCCCGCGCCTTATCGTCGAACAGGTTGTCCTCGAGCTCCTCGACCGCGTCGTCCAGCGACCGCACCGCCTCGAAGTGGCCGTCCACGATGAAGTCGAGCAGCCCGTGCAGCAGGTAGCCGACCCCGTGCTTAGCGAGGTCGAGGTTGCCGTCCCAGCGCTCGACGACCTTGCCGATGTCCAGGCCGTCGTCCTTGCGGATGGTGATCAGCGCGTGCGGCAGCACGAACGCGGACACCTCGCTGGTGGCAAGCTCCCCGGTGGTGTCATCGAGCCGCGCGCTGTAGGCGGTCATGAACAGGTGCGTGTGGTAGCGGTCGATCTTCGGTCGTTCCCTGTCGAACAGGGCGTCCTCGATGGCCACCGGGTGCAGCCCGAACTCCTCCTGCAGCACCGCGAGGTCGCCGCGGTCCGGGTCGCGCAGGTCGAGCCAGACGGTCGCCGGGCCGTCGGCCAGGTGGTCGCTGATCCGCTCGACGGGAAAGCCCTGCGCGGCGAGCCGCCCGTCCCGGTACAGCCGGGTCCGCGCCTGGCACCTGGTCGGGGTATCGCGGCAGATTGACTCGGCGGCCACCTTGTCCGGGTCGCCGCCGTGGAAGGTGGTGTTCCTTGGCGTGTCGGTGCCGAGCTGACCGCCAAGCGCACCGCCGCGGTTCTCGGTTTCCGCGCTGCGCGTATCGGTTTCAGTCATGAGGTCCCCTTGGTCCGGATGCCGGACCAAGGATCTCACCTCCGATGAGCCGCAGCGCCCGAGTCGGGGGTCAACGGCGGAAAGTCACGGCGATGACGCCGCCGTCAATATGGATGATAGGGCCCGCCGATCTGTCGGCACTAAACAATGCTCACCGGATCGCGCCTGTCCTCATCACCAAATTGGCTGGGTGATCTTGATCTCTTCCTGAGGCAAGGCCTACTGTCAGTGCCATTCCGCCTACGGAGACTCCGCCTCGCCCCGAGGGAACGCTGTATTGAAGCAATGGAGCTCGTCAATGAGAAGCGCACGTGATAGCGCACGCTATGCGATCGGGATAATGCTCACCGTTACCGCTGTGGCCATCGCGGCGTGCAGCAGCGGCTCGTCCGGTTCGTCGGGCACCCCCGCGAGTTCGAGCGCCGCCGGGGGCGGCGCCTCATCCGCGGGCACGCCGGGAAGCGTGACCAACGTTACGCTCGGTTACGTTCCCTACTCCGACGACGCCTCGCTGTTCTACGCACAGGACAGCGGGATCTTCCGCAAGCACGGGCTGAACGTCACCTTCGTCGCACAGGCAAGCCCGGTGGCCGTCGAGGCGTCCATGGCCAGCGGCACCGAGCAGTTCGGTTTCATCACCACCCCGGTGCTGATCAACCTCGCGACCAAGGGCGTCGGCGTGAAGTGCGTGTCGACCGTGGACGGCAACGAGCCGACGAACCCGGCGGACGACACGACCGTGCTCGTCGCCGCCAAGGGATCGGGGATTACCAGCGTCAAGGACCTGGCGGGCAAGACCGTCGCCGAGGTCCAGCTGACCTCGCTGAACTCGCTGTCTGTCGAGGTACTTGCCAAGCAGGCGGGCATCAACCCGTCGTCCATCCACCAGGTCGCGATCCCGTTCCCGCAGATGCCCGCCGCGCTCGCCCAGGGCCGGGTCCAGGCGGCGGTCATCGTCGCGCCGTTCACCGCGACCGCGCTGAGCGAGGGCGCGACCGTCCTCGGCCACCCGAACCAGCAGCTGTTCCCCAACGGCACGCTGACCTGCCTCGACGCGATGAGCTCGTACATCAGCGGCAACCCGGCGGTCATCAGCGACTTCCGCGCGGCGATGGATGAGTCGGTCAGCTACTCGGCGACGCACCAGTCGGTGGTCAAGCAGACCCTCATCAAGGGCCTGAGCCTGACTCCGGCGGTCGCCGCCGCGCAGGTGCTTGCCACCAACTTCAGCACCACGTTCAACCTGGCATCGATCACCGCGATCGAGAACGACATGAAGCAGTTCGGCATCATCTCCACCGAGCCGCCGGCCTCGTCGCTCATCTGGAACCCGTAGCGTGCCCCAGCGGTACGCCCGCCGCTACGGGCTCAGGCTCGCCGTCCTCGCCGCCGCGCTCGGCCTCTGGCAAGGGCTGAGCGCGGCGGGGGTCATCCGCGGCGATGAGTTCCCCTCCATGTCGCAGACCGCGGCCGCGCTGTGGGGCCAGGCGTCGTCGGCCGCGCTGTGGACGGCGGTCGGGCAGACATTGGAGGGCTGGGCGATCGGGCTGGCGATCGGCGCCACCGCCGCGGTGGCGGTCGGCACGCTCATCGCGTTGAACGGGTTCGCCTACCGGTCGGTGATCGGCGTGATCGAGTTCTTCAAGGCCATCCCGGTGATCGCGATCCTGCCGGTCGGCCTTGTGCTGTGGGGCGCGACGCTGACGATGAAGTTCGCGCTCGTCGCGTTCGCGGTGTTCTGGC
>Ga0335078_10012748_pt1 | contig 12458 bp, 10 predicted proteins | sample Lox_Sample_32_FD_206711 | JGI IMG/M metagenome (GOLD analysis project Ga0335078, IMG submission 206711) | Soil microbial communities from Loxahatchee National Wildlife Refuge, Florida, United States - Lox_Sample_3.2 | ecosystem: Environmental > Terrestrial > Soil > Wetlands | place: USA... | reverse complement strand
CGGCAGCACGGTGGCGCCCGAGGCTGCGGCGCGGCGCATGAACAGCGCGCCGGCGCAGACCAGACACTCTTTGTTGGCCAGCGCGACCGTCGCGCCGCGTTCCGCCGCCGCCATGGTTGGCGCCAGACTGGCCGCCCCGGTGATTGCCGCCATCACCCAATCGGCCGGCCGCAGCGCGGCCTCGACGAGGGCCGCAGCGCCCGCCGCCGCCTCGATGCCCGAGCCGGACAGTTCGGCCTTGAGCTCGGCATAGGCCGCAGGATCGCCGACCGCGGCAAAACGCGCGTTAAGCTCGCGCGCCAGCCGCGCCAGCGCCGCGGCGTCGCGGTGGGCCGTTACCGCCTCGACGCGATAGCGGGCAGCGTCGCGGCGCAGCAAATCCGCCGTGCTCGAGCCGATCGAGCCGGTGGCGCCCAAAAGCGTGACGGAGCGCGCCGCCGGCGCCGGTGCCGGCGCGGCTTGCAGGGAAGCGACTTTGGCGGTCGCCGGCGGCCGCTTGTGTTTCATCGCACTCCTCGCAATGCCGCTACCATACCAGTAGGCCGAGCGCCGGTGCGGCTATTCCCCGATGCAGCGAACCGATGAGGACGGCCGCCAAGGCGGCCACCAAGAAACCGTCGAGACGATCCATGACACCTCCATGGCCGGGAATGAGGTGGCTTGCATCTTTGACGCCGAACTGCCGTTTCACCGCGGATTCCACCAGGTCGCCGCCCTGCGCCATGACGGACAGGATCAAGGCCAAAACGCCCGCGACGAGGGGGGCGGTTCCAGCGCTCGCATAGGCGACCAAGGTTCCCGCGGCAACCCCCCCGCCGAGGCCCGCGACAGCGCCCGCCCAGGTCTTTTTCGGACTCAGCGCCGGCCATAGCAGCGGACCGCCGACGGCGCGGCCGACCACATAGGCGAAAATGTCCGTCGCCCATACGATCGCGAACAAGTAGACGACCGCGGCAAGGCCCAGCGCCGGATCGGCGCGCAACAGCGCCGGGCCGAGAAGCGCCGTCCCCGCATAGATCACTCCGGCCGCGGACCACGCCGGCGAGTGGACGGTCCGACGTCGGCGCGGCGGCCATGCCGCCACCGCGCCTGCGGCGAACACCGCCCCCAACGCGACCGTCGCGAGCGCGGCCGCCGCGTCGCTTTCTCCGACAAGTCCCGCCGCCACAACGAGCGCCCCGGTGCCGGGCACGAGCGCCCGCGGTTCGGCCTCGCCAAAGACGAGCGTAGTCCATTCCCAAAGCATGATGATGGCCGCGACGCCAAAGGCGCAGATAAACGGCCAGCCGCCGAAATACGCCGCAGCGATCGCAATCGGCGCCAGCACCAATGCGGAGAGGAGCCGCGGCGTGAAATTCGAAGGCGCGGCGGCGGCTGCGGATCCGTCTGCGGTCGTGTCGTGGCGGTCCAGTTTGATTAGGATCCTGTCTGAGCAATCAGACCGCCGAAGCGGCGTTCGCGGCGGCGGTATTCGGCGATGGCGCCTTCGAGCGCGTCGCGATCGAAGTCCGGCCAATTGAGCGCAACGAAAACGAACTCGCTATAGGCCGCCTGCCAGAGCAGGAAGTTGGACAGACGCTGCTCGCCGCTGGTGCGGATGATGACGTCGGGGTCGGGAATATCGGGGGCGTCGAGACGCTGCGCCAAAAGCTCGGGCGTGATCGCCCCGGGCGCCAATCGGCCCTGCGCCACCTCCGCCGCGAGCCGGCGGGCGGCCCGGGCGATCTCCTGCCGCGCGCCGTAATTAAAGGCGACCACGAGCGTGAGCCCGTCATTGTGGCGGGTCAGGTCTTCGGCCTCTTCGAGCAGGCCGCGGATATCGGCGGTCAGGTCGTCGCGCTCGCCGATGATGCGCACCCGCACGTTGCTCTTGTGCAGATCGGCAAGATCGTTGCGGATGAACCGGCGCAGCAGCGCCAGCAGATCGCGCACTTCGGACTGCGGCCGCGACCAATTCTCCGAGCTGAAGGAGAAGATCGTCAGAAAGCCGATGCCCAGAGCGCTCGCCGCCCGCACCGTCCTGCGCAGCGCCTCGACGCCGCGGCGATGGCCTTCGACCCGCGGCAGCCCGCGAGCGGCCGCCCAGCGCCCGTTGCCGTCCATGATGATGGCGACGTGACGCGGAACGTCGAAGCCGTTGCGCGTCTCGTGCAGCGGCGGCGTCACCTTGCTTCTTGGGGGAGCCGCGTCGCTCACACCGTCATAATCTCCCTTTCCTTGCCGGCGAGCAGCTTCTCCACTTCGGCAATGGTCGTGTCCGTCACCTTCTGCACTTCGCCGGCGTGGCGATTGTGCTCGTCCTCGCTGATCTTGTGATCTTTCTCGAGCTTCTTGAGAAGGTCCAAACCGTCGCGGCGGACGTGGCGCACCGCCACACGCGCGCCCTCGGCGTATTTGTGCGCCACTTTCACGATCTCGCGGCGGCGCTCCTCGTTGAGTTCGGGGATACGCAAACGCAGGACCTGGCCTTCGGTCGACGGGGTAAGCCCCAGATTGGCCGCCGAGATCGCCTTCTCGACGGCGTGAACCATCGATCGGTCCCAGACCTGAACGTTGAGCAGACGCGGTTCCGGCACGCTGATGGTGGCAAGCTGGTTGAGCGGCATGTGACTGCCATAGGCCTCGACCTGAACGTGTTCGAGCAATGCCGTCGAGGCGCGGCCGCTGCGCAAGCCGGACAGCTCCTGCTTGAGCGATGCAATAGCGCCCTGCATGCGCCGCTTGAGGTCGTTCATGTCGAAAGTCGTTGCTGCCATGACACGCTCCTAACTGCACGCTCCCAACTGCACGCTCCCCGGGGACCGGCACCGGACGGCGGAAACGTTAGCCGACGGTGGTGAAGTGCCCCTTGCCGCGCAGAACGCCCTCGATGGCGCCATGCTGCCGGATCGAGAACACGATGATAGGTATACGATTTTCCTGGGCAAGCGCGAAGGCCGTGGCGTCCATGACTTTGAGACGGCGATCGAGCGCCTCCTGATGATCGAGGCGCCGGTAGCGCGTGGCCTTGGGATCCTTTTTGGGGTCGGCGGTATAAACGCCGTCCACGTCGGTCGCCTTGAGCACGGCGTCGCACTCCATTTCCGCCGCGCGCAGCACCGCCGTCGTGTCGGTGGTGAAATAGGGATTGCCGGTGCCGCCGGCGAAGACGATGACGCGGCTCTCCTCCAGATGGCGCAGTGCGCTGGCCCGCTCATAGGTCTCGCAGACTTGCGGCATGATCAACGCCGACATGGCCCGCGCGCTGGCGCCCGCGCGCTCGATCGCCGCCACCAGGACGAGCGCGTTCATGACGGTCGCCAGCATGCCCATGGCGTCGGCCGTGGGGCGCGACAGGCCGTCCTCGGACACTTTGGCGCCGCGCAGGACATTGCCGCCGCCGACCACGACGCCCAGATCGATGCCGAGGCCGTGGGCGGCGACCAGATCGGCCGCGAAACGATCGATGGTCGGCTGGTGAATGCCGAACTTTTCCGGGCCGCTTAAGGCTTCACCGGAAAGCTTGACGATCACCCGCCGGTATTTCGGTTTCGCCATGGCGATGCCCGATTCCCTCACCGCGATCGTAAGGGCTAGCGTATTTGCCGGCGAAACCCAACGGGCGCGGTGGATTAATGCGCCCCGGCCAGCGCCGCGACCTCCCCGCCGAAATCGCCGCCCGGCCGCTCGACGCCTTCGCCGAGCGCAAAGCGCTTGAAGCCGGAAATGCTGATCGGCGCGCCGACTTTGGCCTCGGCTTCCTTGATCGCCTGCGCCACGCTCTGCTTGCCTCTTTCGTCGAAAATAAACGGCTGATCGAGCAGGCAAACTTCCTTGTAGAAAGTCTTGAGGCCCGATTCGACGATCTTCTCGATCATGGCGGCGGGCTTGCCCTGCGCCTTGAACTTGTCGGCCAGCACGTTCTTTTCGCGTTCGACCGTTGCCGGATCGAGGCCTGACGGATCGATCGCCTGCGGATTGGCGGAGGCGACATGCATCGCCACCAGCCGGCCGAACGCCTTCAGCTCGTCCACCGCGCCGGCCGATTCCAACCCCACGATGACGCCGATGCGGCCGAGCCCGTCGGTCACCGAACTATGCACGTAGCTCGCCACGACGCCTTTGCCGACCGTAAGCTCGGCGGCGCGACGCAGCGTCATGTTCTCGCCGACCTTGGCGATGGTGTCGGCGATGGCGTCGGCGATGGTGATGGCGCCCACCCGCGCGGCCAGAATCGTCTCGACATCACAGCCGGCAGTGAGCGCCGCATCCGCGATCATCTTGACCAGGCCCTGGAACAGATCGTTGCGGGCGACAAAGTCGGTTTCGGAATTCACCTCGACGAGAATGCCCTTGGTCGGCGAAACCGCCACGCCGACGAGACCCTCGGCGGCCACCCGCCCGGCCTTCTTGGCAGCCTTGGACAGTCCCTTCTTGCGCAGCCAGTCGACCGCCGCCTCGAGATCGCCGCCGCTTTCGGCCAGCGCCGCCTTGCAATCCATCATGCCGGCGCCGGTCTGGTCGCGAAGCTCCTTGACCATGGATGCGCTGATCGGAGTGTTCATGGCTCTATCCTTATCGGTGGTCGCGCGACCGCTCGCGGCGCCACAATCCAGGTCTTCATCGTGCGACCGCCCGGATTGCCTGGTTGTTTCGCTCCTTGCCGGTAACGGCGTATTGGGGCCGTCTAGACTTCCTCGGCGGTAAGCTCTTTCGCCTTGGCGACCCAACTCTCGACGCGGCCCGGCAATCCGACTTCTTCGCCGACATTATGCGCGGCCGCGGCCGACAGTTCGGCGATCTGCTGGAAATGGAAGATACCGAGGTCGTTGAGCTGCTTCTCGATCGCCGGCGACACGCCGGGCAGTTTCTTGAGATCGTCGGCGACCCCGCGCGGGCCGGACAGCGGCTCGAAGCCGAGCTTGCTGGTCTCGGCCGGAATTTCCTCGGCCACCACCGGCTCGGCCTGGGCGCCGATGTCGATTCCGTGGGAGCCTTGCGCCCGCGAAATGCCGTCGATGGCGGCCTTGGCGACCAGGTCGCAATATAGCGAAATCGCCCGGCTGGCATCGTCGTTGCCGGGTACGACATAAGTGATGCCGTCGGGATCGCAATTGGTATCGACGACGGCCGCGACCGGCACGTTGAGCCGGTGCGCTTCCTTGATCGCGATATCTTCCTTGTTGGTGTCGATGACAAACACGAGATCGGGCAGCCCGCCCATGTCCTTGATGCCGCCGAGCGCGCGGTCGAGCTTGTCGCGCTCGCGCTGCAGCGTCAGCCGCTCTTTCTTGGTATAGCCGCCGGCCTCGTTCGACGACAGCATCTCGTCGAGCGCGCGGAGCCGCTTGATCGAGTTCGACACCGTCTTCCAGTTGGTCAGCGTGCCGCCGAGCCAGCGCGAATTGACGTAATATTGCGCGCAGCGCTTGGCCGCTTCCGCAACCGCGTCCTGCGCCTGGCGCTTGGTGCCGACGAACAGGATGCGGCCGCCTTGGGCGACCGTATCGCTGACCGCCTGCAGGGCGCGGTGCAGCAGCGGCACCGATTGGGTCAGGTCGATGATATGAATGTTGTTGCGGGTGCCGAAAATGTACTCGGACATTTTCGGGTTCCAGCGGTGGGCCTGATGGCCGAAATGAACGCCAGCTTCCAAAAGCTGGCGCATGCTGTAGTCGGGCAGCGCCATAATCGTTCTCCGGTTGATCCGCCGCGGACCGCTGAGCCCGGCCAGGGAAAGCCCCTTTGCCGAGCACCGGATGGCTGTTTAAGGCCAAGATCCGCGTGTGAAGTTGGCCGCCTTATATAGGGATCGACCGGGCCTGCGCAACTTGAACATTGCCGGCTGTCCTGGGCCGCAAGAAGCTAGAGTCCTCGCCGCCGGCGCTTTTGGCGCGCCTTTTTGGCCGCGAGGCGGGCGGCGGCCGCGGCGTCGAATTCGGGCGGCGCGACCGGCTCTGCTCCGGCCTGCCCCTGCCCGGGGGCGACGCCCAGCCTGGCCCGCTCCAGAACGAAGCGCGCGTAATCGTCCATATCGCCGCCGAACGGCTTGATCCGGCCGTCGGCGGTCAGCCACAGCCGGTCGGCGACAAGCTCGATCAGCGAGCGGTCATGGGTGATGAGAATGACGGCGCCCTCGTAGTCGTTGAGCGCGTCAAGCAGCGCGCGGCGGCTGTCGATGTCGAGATGGTTGGTCGGCTCGTCGAGGATCAACAGATGCGGCGCCGCCATGGCGACGAGGTTGAGCAGAAGCCGGGCGCGCTCGCCGCCGGACAGATTGGCGATGGTGGTGTCCTGCTTGTCGAACGACAGGCCGAATTGGGCGAGCCGCGAGCGGCGCGAGGATTCGCTGTCGTCGGGCCGCTCGCGGCGCAGGATGTCGAGCGGCGTGTCCTCGGGGTCGAGCGCCTCGATCTGGTGCTGATGGAACCAGCCGACCTTGATGCGGCCCTCGCGCTTCATCGCGCCCGCCTGCAGCGGCAGCGCGCCGGCGATCAGTTTGGCGAAGGTCGATTTGCCGGCGCCGTTGACGCCAAGAAGCCCGATCCGGTCGTCGACGTCGAGCCGCAGATTGAGATTGCGCAGGACCGGCTTGCCGTCATAGCCGGCCGCGGCGCTCTCCAGCGCAATGAGCGGCGGCGCCAACGGCCGGCTCGGCGACGGCAGCGTGAACGGCGCCACGCGCTCCTCGACCACTTCCGCGATCGGCTCGAGCTTGGCAAGCCGCTTGATGCGCGATTGCGCCTGGGTGGCCTTGCTCGCCTTGGCGCGGAAGCGGTCGATGAATTTCTGCAGATGGGCGCGCTCGGCGTCCTGTTTGGCCTTGGTGGCGGTTTGCAGCCGTGCCTTCTCGGCACGGCGCGTCTCGAAATCGTTGTAGCCACCGCTGTAAAGCTCGAGCTTGCCTTGACTCAAATGCAAAATGGCGTCGACGGAATTATTGAGAAGCTCGCGGTCGTGACTGATGATGACCGCAGTGTTCGGATATTTCTGCAGCCGTGCTTCGAGCCACAGCGCGCCCTCGAGATCGAGGTAATTGGTCGGCTCGTCGAGCAAGAGGACATCGGGCTCGGCAAACAAGGCCGCGGCGAGCGCCACGCGCATGCGCCAGCCGCCGGAAAACTCTGCCATCGGCCGCGTCAGATCGTCGTTGGAGAAACCAAGGCCGCTTAGGATTTCCGCAGCCTTCGCCGGTGCGCGATCGGCATCGATGGCGTTGAGGCGCTGATAGATCTCGGCAAGCTCCTCAGGCTCGGCGGTCTCCAGTTCGGCGTTGAGCTGTTCGCGCAGAGTGTCCGCCGCCAGGATCGTGTCGAGCAGCGTCACCGGCGTCGCCGGATGCTCCTGATCGACCGATCCGATGCGGGCCGCCTTGGGCAACAGAATCTCGCCGCCCAGCGCCGCCAGTTGCCCGGTAATGAGCTTGAACAGCGTCGACTTGCCGACCCCGTTGCGGCCGACCAGGCCGACTTTGGCGCCGGCCGGGATCGCGACGCTGGCGCCGTCGAAAAACCGGCGGCCCCAGGCGTCGAAAACGAGATTCTCAATCCGAAGCATGTTCGGGGTCCAAAACGCCGATCTATGAAGGGAATTTGGCGGCCGTTCTTTATCGCGCGGCGCGCTCAAATGCAAAACGTCATTGCAAGAACGGCCGTGGCGCAATTAACGAGAACGACCATGTCTGATCAGGAATCGGGTGGCGCGGCAGAGCGGGCGGACTACACCAAGTCCAGCTGGGAGCTCCGGGATGCAATACAGAAAATTGGGGACACCAATGGTCAGCGCTGCCGTTACCAAGACTTATGGAACCGTGAGCGCCGAGCGCCAGAAGGCGATGAGCGGACTGGAATTCGTCCAAGGGCTCGCCACAGGGACGCTCCCTCTCAATATGATAGCGCAGACCTTGGGCTATGTCGTGATCGAAGCGGAAAAGGGATGCGTCGTCGTTGCCGTGGACCCGAGTGAGGCGCACCTCAATCCGTACGGCACGATTCATGGTGGCCTCACCGCCACGCTGCTCGACAGCTGCATGGGGTTGGCGGTGCAATCGACCCTGGACAAGGGTTTCGGGCAGACGACGGTCGAGTTCAAGATTTCGCTGATACGGCCCATTACGACCGAAACCGGACGCATCACCGCGGAGGGCACTGTATTGAATTGTGGCCGGCGCGTCGGCACCGCCGAGGGACGCCTGACGGATGACAAAGGACGTTTGCTCGCGCATGGCACGACCACGTGTTTGATTTTTGAGACTTGACCGTTCCGGTAATGACGAGGCTACAGCGCCTCGACGGTAACCACGCCGGTCACCGCCTTGATCGCGCCGGCGATCTGCGGCGACACCTTAAAGCGCCCCGGCAGCTTCACTTCCACCTCGCTGCCGTTCTTGAGCAAAAGGACCATGCTGACTTCGCCTTCGCCCGATTGGGGCGCCGCCTCGCCGCCGGGCCGGCCGCCGTTTTTCATCGCATCGAGCCGCTTGGCGACGCCGGCAATCGGCTCCGGGTCGCGCAGGAACACGCGCAAGCCGCGTTGCATCTTGGCCGCGGCGGCATCGAGCGGCTCGACCGACTGGATGCGGGCGCGCACCTCGTCGGCCTGAACCTCGGCGGTGAGAAAGAGCAGCACGGCGGTGCCCGGCTCAAGCAGATCGCGATATTGCGCGAGCCCCTCGGCGAACAGCACCGCCTCGTAATGGCCGCTGGCGTCGGACAGGCCGATGATGCCCATCTTGCTGCCACTCTTGGTGCGGCGCTCGGTCCGCGACACCACGGTGCCGGCGACGCGGCCGGCGCCGGCGCCGTTCTTCACCGCACGGGCGAATTCGGCCCAGGACTGCACCCGCAACCGCTTGAGCGCCGCGGCATAGTCGTCGAGCGGATGGCCGGAGAGGAAAAAGCCGACCGCCTCGTATTCGCGCTGCAGGCGCTCCGCCGGCAGCCACGGCTCGAGCGCCGGCACCACGATCGGCGCCGGCGCGGCCGCGCCGCCGAACAGCTCAGACTGGCCGCGCGCGGCGTCGTCCTGGGTGCGCTGCGCGGTCGCCAAAAGCGCATCGACCGCGGCGAAGGCGCGGGCGCGGTTCGGCTCGATGGCGTCGAAGGCGCCGGCCGCGGCGAGGCTCTCCAGCACCCGCTTGTTGACGGCGCGCGGATTGATGCGGCGGCCGAAATCGGCGAGATCGGCAAACGGCGCCTCGCCGCGCGCGGCGACCACGGTCTCGACCGCCTGGCGGCCGACGCCGCGCAGCGCGGCCAGCGCATAATGGATCGTATTGCCGGCGACCTCGAAGGTGACGCCCGACCGGTTGATCGACGGCGGTTCGACCTTGATGCCAAGCCGCTCGGCCTCGGCGCGAAATTCGGCGAGCTTGTCGGTATTGCCCATGTCGAGCGTCATCGACGCCGCCAGGAACTCGACCGGGTGATTGGCCTTCAGATAGGCGGTCTGATAGGTGAGCAGCGCATAGGGCGCCGAGTGCGACTTGTTGAAGCCGTATTCGGCGAATTTGGCGCAAGTGTCGAAGATCGCTTCGGCGTCGGCGCGCCCGATGCCGCGCTCGACGGCGCCGGCGACGAAATCGCCGCGCTGCGACGCCATTTCCTTGCGGTCCTTCTTGCCCATGGCGCGGCGCAGAATGTCGGCCTTGCCGAGGCTGTAGCCGGCCAGATCGCGCGCGATCTGCTGGACCTGTTCCTGATAGGTGATGATGCCGTAAGTCGGCCGTAAGATCGGCTCGAGCTTCGGATGCAGGTAGCCGATCGGCTCGAGGCCGGCCTTGCGCGCGCAATAGGTCGGAATGTTCGCCATCGGCCCCGGGCGATAGAGCGCCACCAGCACGATGAGGTCCTCGAAGCGATCCGGCCGCATGTCGATGAGCGCGCGGCGCATGCCGGCGCTTTCCACCTGGAACACGCCGACCGTCTCGCCGCGCGCCAGCATTTCGAACGTCTTGGCGTCGTCGAGCGGCAGATTGGAGAGATCGATATCGAGGCCGCGCCGGCGAATGAGCTTGGTGGCGAGGTCGAGCACCGTAAGGGTCTTCAGGCCCAGGAAGTCGAATTTCACCAGACCGGCCGGCTCGACCCATTTCATGTTGAATTGGGTCACCGGCATCAGCGATTTCGGATCGCGGTAGAGCGGCACGAGCTCGCTCAAGGAGCGCTCGCCGATCACGATGCCGGCGGCATGCGTCGAGGCATGGCGGTGCAGCCCTTCGAGCTTCTGCGCGATGTCGAAGGCGCGCCTGGTCACCGGATCGCGGTCGCGCTCGGCTTGCAGCCGCGGCTCGCCGTCGATGGCGCTTTTGAGCGAGATCGGCGCCGCCGGATTTTGCGGCACGAGCTTGCACAGCTTGTCGACCTGGCCGTAGGGCATCTGCAAGACGCGGCCGACGTCGCGCAGCACGCCGCGCGCCTGCAAGGTGCCGAAGGTGATGATCTGGGCGACGCGGTCCTCGCCGTAGCGCTGCTGCACGTAACGGATCACTTCGTCGCGCCGGTCCTGACAGAAGTCGACGTCGAAGTCCGGCATCGACACGCGCTCGGGATTGAGAAAGCGCTCGAACAACAGATCGAACCGGATCGGATCGAGATCGGTGATGGTGAGCGCATAGGCGACCAGCGACCCGGCGCCGGAGCCGCGGCCGGGGCCGACCGGAATGCCCTGCCCTTTGGCCCACTGGATGAAGTCGGCGACGATGAGGAAGTAGCCGGCATATTTCATGCGGCCGATGACGCCGAGCTCGAAGGCGAGCCGCTCGGCATATTCCTCCGCGGTGTGGCCAAGCGCGACGCCATAGCGCTTGAGGCGGGCCTGCAAGCCCGCTTCGGCGGCGCGGCGCAGCGCATCGGCCTCGTCGCCTTCGATCTCGCCGCGGCTGGTCGAAAAGCGCGGCAGGATCGGCGCCGGCAATTTCTTGGGGCGGAACGTGCAGCGCTGCGCGATCTCGACGGTGGCCGAAAGCGCCTCCGGCAGATCGGCGAACAGCGCCGCCATTTCGGCGCGGCTCTTGAAGCGATGCTCGACCGTCAATTGGCGGCGGTCGGTATCGGCGATGAGCTTGCCTTCGGCGATGCACAGCAGCGCGTCGTGCGCCTCGTAGTCGTCGCGCGTGGCAAAGAACGGCTCGTTGGTGGCGACCAAGGGCAGGCCGCGGGCATAAGCGAGATCGACCAGGCCCGCTTCCGCGGTGCGCTCGGCCGCAAGGCCGTGACGCTGCAATTCGATATAGAGGCGGTCGCCGAACAGCCGCTGCAATTCTTCGCAGCGCGATTGCGCCAGCGCGTTCTGGCCGCCGACAATCGCTGTGTCCAGCGGGCCGTTCGGGCCGCCGGAGAGCGCAATCAGCCCCTCGGTCGCGCCGTCGAGCCAGTCGCGCTTGAGATGCGGGTGCTCCTGCGGGGCGGTTTCGAGGAAGGCCCGCGAGGCAAGCCGCATCAGGCTGCGATAACCGGCCTCGGTGGCGGCGATCAGCACAAAGCGCGGCCAGGGCTGCGCATGCGTGGAACCGCGGCTGTCGATATCGCCGAAATCCAGCCCGAGCGCGCAGCCGACGATCGGCTGGATGCCATAGCCGGCAAGCTTGTCGGAGAATTCCAGCGCCCCGAACATGTTGTCGGTGTCGGTGAGCGCCAGCGCCGGCTGGCGGTCCTGCTTGGCCAATTCGGCCAGGCGCGCCACCGTCAGCGCCCCTTCCAGGAGCGAATAGGACGAATGGACGTGAAGATGGACGAACGGCGGGGCGGATTGGAGCTTGGCGGCCATGATCCAGGTCACTCGCTGGCAGCCGCTTGCTGAGCGCGCAAACCGCGCTCACAGCGACCGGCCCCATGGTCTCGCACGATTCTATGCGCCATGTGGACCCCTTGGGAGCCCGTGCGGACCGGCCAAGCGCAGCTTTCCCCGCAGTTCTCAGCGCGCGCCAGTCGATCTTAGAGGACGCCGAGCACCTGCGCCCAAACCGCCACCGTCGCCAGAAACAGGCTCAACGACGCCAGCGCCATCGCCTCTTCGGCAAATCTGCGAACCATGTGCGAGTTCTCCCCCTTACGGACACGGACTAGAACGAACAAGGAACATAGTTCGCTTTATGTTCCAGAGTCAAGGGGCGGCGAGGCATATCGACCGCACTTTCCGAGGGCAACAATCGAGAGCGTTCTTATTCCGCGACGGGATAATAGGCGTCGCCCGGGCCGCCGTTGCGGCGCCGCATCACCTCGCCGAGCTCGATCAGCATCCGGCAGGCCGCGCCGACGCGCTCGTGATAGCCATTAAGGCCGAATAGCGCCTCGGCACGTTCGGTTGCCCGCAGCCCTGGCTTGAGAGAGATCAGTTCTTCCAGACAGTCCAGCATGGGATCGAAGTCGCACACGCGACCACAGGTTGCCTTGACCGAAATCAATCGTATTTGGGCCAGCGAAGCGTTCGACGTCCGCCCTACTACGTATATTCCCGTAATTTGCCGCCCGGTGCCGCAC
>Ga0335078_10012747_pt1 | contig 12459 bp, 10 predicted proteins | sample Lox_Sample_32_FD_206711 | JGI IMG/M metagenome (GOLD analysis project Ga0335078, IMG submission 206711) | Soil microbial communities from Loxahatchee National Wildlife Refuge, Florida, United States - Lox_Sample_3.2 | ecosystem: Environmental > Terrestrial > Soil > Wetlands | place: USA... | reverse complement strand
GAGATCGGTGTGCGCATGGCACTGGGCGCGACGCGCGCCGACGTCCTGCGACTGATGCTCGGCAGCGGAGCGCGCCTGATCGCGATCGGAACAGCCGTCGGCCTGGTGGCATCGCTACTCGTCGCGCGCGCCATGGCAGACTTGCTGTTTGGCATTGGTCCGGCGGATCCGCTGGCCTTCGGCGCCGTCATCCTTCTGCTCTGCGGCGTTGCCTTCCTCGCAACATGGATTCCCGCTCGCTCGGCAGCGAAGGTCGATCCGCTGATCGCGCTGCGGTACGAATAAGCTGTCGCATGCGCACGAAATGTTCTTCGCTGTGATCGCTGAACTTGCCTGACTCGTCGGCTCCGGTTTACCTTCGCATTCGGAGCCCGAATGATTCCTCGTTTCATTGCGATTGGGATATTGTTCTTGAGCATCGTCGCCGGCCCGCGCGCCGCTGCCCAGAAGATCGAGCGCACTGGAACGCCTGGCGCTGTCTCGGACGCTTTGCAGCAGGCGGTCGAGAGCAAGGGTTACCGCGTCACTCTTAACGACGGCTGGACTGCGGAATTTTGGTTCACCAAGAACTTGAAGACCGGAAAGAACGACACCCCCGGCGCGCTTTATCCAGAACTTACGAATGGTGAACTCGTCGGCCTGGTCACTTTCTCGCAAGCGATGGCCGACTATCGCGGGCAGAACATTCCTCCCGGAGCGTATACGCTGCGCTACCAAACGCTGCCGCAGGATGGCAATCACATGGGAGTGGCTCCCAATCCCGATTTTCTCTTGGCCATTCCTGCAGCGAGCGATCCCGCTCCCGATGCTACCTACCTGTACAAGAAGCTGATTGCACTGAGCGCCAAGAGTACGGGAACGAATCATCCTGCGGTGATCGCCTTGGACACTGCGGGCGAACCGTCAACGATCACGAAAAACGAGCGCGGCGACACGGTGTTTTTCGTCGCCATTCCTTCGCCGCCGGGAGCAGCCGCGAAGCTGGGCATCGTTCTCAAGGGAAGCGCGGCGCAGTAGACTCGGCGCGCAGGGGCGCAGCCGATGGCAATCTAGCTTGCTGCCTGATAGCGGTGTTACTGTTGTGCCTTCCGATCACGATCCGATCATCGCCCTTCATGAACCGACAGAAGCTTAGCCGCGCGGCGTCCCTGGCTGCGCAATCCGCAGAATGGGTCGTTCTGGCCGTGCTCATGTTAGCCGCTATTCCGCCGATCCCGATCCGCCACGATTCGCTCACCGTCGTCTCGAACCTGAATCTGATCGACGATTCCTGGATCCTGGACACCAGCTACAAGGCCGCGGGCGGCATCTGGCTCGGCCGCAACGTGGTCTTCACGTTAGGGCCGTTGTATCAGTGGATGTCGAGCGCACCGGCGCGCTGGTTGGGAATCTCCACCGGCTCCGTCTACGCGACGTGGTACACGGTGCCGATATTGGTCATCATTCTCTCGACTTTCCTGGCGGTGCGATTGCTGCTGCCCGAGGCCGCGGGGTGGCGTCGCGCATTGCTTTTGCTGCTGGCGGTCATCTTCTGGTCGCCGCCCGATGTGCGAGTGTCGCTCGCGCTGTTGGCCTTCGCCATTTTCGTGCGGTTCACAAACGAGGCAGCTGCTTCGGTTGGAACTCTTCTGGCGACCGCTGTCGTCGCAGCCGCGATCTGCATTGCCGCTTTCCTGGTGGCTGCAGATACGGGACTCTATACAGTGGCCGCACTTTTGTTATGCGCGGTTGCCGGCGCGATTGCGACGAAACGAAAACGGCAGCCGGCAACATTTCTGATCACAGCGGCACTCTGTTTTGCGCTGCTTATGCTCGTCACCAGCGCCTGCATGTCATCGCCGCTGGACTTCAAGTTCTGGCGATCCAGCCTGACGATCGCCAACGGCTATCGCTGGTTCGAGCCGATTCCCATGATCCAGCAGAACAAGTACCTGCTGTTTAAAGGTCTGGCGATGGGGGTCGGGGTGTTTGGCGCGGCCTGGCTGTGGCGCAAACCTGACGGCCCGTGGACGAGGCGTCCCGCGTTCCTCCTGGCCGGCTTTTGTCTGGCGCTCATGATGATGCAGAGCAGCCTGGTGCGCTCCGACTATGGCCACATCATCATCGGGATCTACCCGATGATCTTTCTCTGCGGAGCGATCGCCATCGACGAGGGCAGGTCAGCGCCGCTGATGTCCGTTGCGCTGCCAGTGGCCACAGTGATCGTCACACTGGCATTGGCACATCCTTATGCTCTGTTTCTGCCGGGTAGCGTCGCGGCGCAATTGCGGTCGATGGTCCATCCCACCCTTCGTTGCCCGGAAGGAATGCAGGAATTCGACCACGCCTGTTTCTCGCCCAAAGATTCGGAACTGGTACGCAGCGTCTCCGCATATGTGCGCGCGAACACGGCACCAGGCAACTCCATCGCCATATTTCCTTACGAGACAGCGTTCGGCCTGACTTCACGTCGCCAGGTAGCCGGCGGCGTGTTGCAGGGCTATCTGATCAATGGCCCGTACCTCACCGGTCTGGAGTTGGCAGGATTACGGCAGGCCAACCCGGCTCTCGCACTGTACTTTCCGGATGGAGTAGTCAGCACTGCCATCGACGGCGTTCCGAATTTCACCCGCAGCCCCGATGTTTGGTTTTACCTGCTACGACACTACCGGTCCGAAGGCAATCCGGCATCCGGCGTGATCGGACTTGTGCCAGACGGAAGTCGCGACAATCGTTTGACTCTTACTCAGGAGAAACTCGCGGATCCGGTGCCCTCAGTAGCGATCAGCCAGCGGAGCACCTCGCTGGACTTGGGCTCCCTGACGTGGCCGTCCGCCGGAGTGGACTTCATCAAACTGCGGATGCGCGCGGACTATCCGATGTGGTGGAGGCTGCGCAAGCCGTCGGCTCTGACATTAGAGATGTCCTTTGCTGACGGTTCGCAGAAGTCGCGCCAGTTTGTCATTGAGCCGAATCGGATCAGCGACGTCTTGCTATACCCATGGGACGACAAGGAGATGGGAAAGTACTTCCTGCCGGATGAATCGCAGTGGAGGCCCGAAAATCGCCCGACGCTCGTTGGATTGAGATTGTTGATCACGCCGTTCGACTGGATTTCGGTCAGGCCACGTAGTGTCGGTATTGAGAGCATCGAGGCATTTCGCCTCGGTCTTCAATAGGGCGGAGTTCTGCGACCCAGTCCTGATTTGGGAGTTTTTTTGTGCTGGTTAGCTGGTTTTCTCGAACATTCATTTCCCTGCTGCCTTGTTGTCTTCTTCCATGGCTGTAGCAAACTTCATCAGGACGATGAAAATCGCAACAAAGCTCCACAATGATCGATCGTCTGAGGTAACTCTCTGATTCAATTGACTGCGAACACTCATCGCCGGCATCTGAACGACTCTTGGCCGCAATTCCCGTAGACAATCACAACAAAATTCGCTGTTGCGGAAGACCGCTTTCATCGCGATCAGATTTGCAACAGGTCCTCCTAAGCTGTGCTCTACCTGCTACTTGCAGATGCGAATATCAACGCAGCGCAGCACTAGCCGCTTTGGTACGCCGAATGCCTTACAGAAAGTGCCAGACGCAAGAAACAAAGCGCGGCAAAGGTCCATAGGAGGCACGCCATGACGGTTCTACTGGTTCTCTTGATGTTCGCGGTCTTTCTCACTATCGATTACTTCTACTCCAAGGCCAAACATCCTGCCCTGCAAGTCGCACCTGCGTTGAGAAAGCAGACCGCGGTCGCTCCCGCTCTGAAGCCCAGCCTGGTTGGCGGCTTCTCGGTTCCCGACAATCTCCGCTATCATCCCGGACACACCTGGGCGCTCAGTGAGAGCCCGAATCTTGTCCGTATCGGCATCGACGACTTCGCCTCGAAGCTGGTTGGCAAAGTTGAGCACGTGACGCTGCCGCAACGCGGCCAGTGGATTCGTCAGGGACAGAAGGTATGGAGCATCGTTCGCAACGGCGTAAAGGTCGACATGGTGTCGCCGATCGAGGGTAGCGTGTCCGACATCAACGAAGCGGTGGTTGCCGATCCGTCGCTGGCAGGCAAAGATCCTTATGGCGAAGGCTGGATGGTGACCGTGCAATCGCCCGATGCCAAGACCAACTTCCGCAACCTGCTGGGCGGCGCGCTGGCGCGGTGGTGGACGGAAGAGTCCTCGATGAGGCTGCAGCGGGTTGTCCCGAGCGCGCTCGGAGCCCTGGCGCAGGACGGTGGCGTAGCGATCGACGACCTGGCCAGCACGATGCCCGACGAGCAGTGGACCAAGATCACCCGCGAGTTCTTCCTGACCTAAGATCGAAAGCCCCGGAGGCGCCTCCTGCTCCGGGGCTTCTTCTGAATGCAGTCCTTCCCGGCCGCGCGACGCAAAGCGCGGCCGAAGTTGTTTTGCGAGTGTCCATGGGGCGCTCGCGTTTCCTGTTTGCATCCTGTGGGGCCAAAGTTTAGCGTGCGGCGCAGTTCTTTGTCGTCGCTGTAACATCAAACTGTGTTCATGGGCACCCAAGTGCTCCGCCGATGACGAATCTGGAAGGTCTCGCATCCGACCCGCGCGTGACGCTTCGGCGCCCCGGCGCGCCGGCTGCGAATGGACGTTGCGTCGTTTACTGGATGCAGCGGGCGCAACGCGCTCTCGACAACCCCGCGCTCGATGTCGCTGTTGCTGCGGCGAACACTCTTCATCAGCCAGTCGTGATTTTTTTCGCGCCGGTGCCGTTTTATCCGCACGCCAATCTACGGCACTACTCCTTTCTCGCGCAGGGCATTCCCGACATCGCCGAACGTGCGCGCAAACGCGGCATCGGATTCGTGCTGCGGCGCTATCCCGAACACTCTCTGCTGAAGTTCTGCGATGAGGTAAGAGCATCGCTGGTGGTTGGCGATGAAAACCCGATGCGCGAACCGCGCCACTGGCGCGACCTTGCAGCGAAGAAGCTTAGCGTGCCGCTGTGGACGGTCGATGCCGACGTCATCGTTCCGTCGAAGCTGCTGGAGAAGGAGCAATATGCTGCGCGCATCATCCGGCCGCGATTGCAGAAGCAGTTGAAGCAATTCCTGACGCCGCTGTCGAACGCGAAGGCGAAGGTCGAATGGGGGAAGCCGCGTGGACTCAAGCCGCTTCCCGACGATGGATCGCTTGACCTGACTGAGAACTGGAAGAAACTGGATCGCTCAGTCCAGCCGGTAACGAGTTTTTGCGGCGGAACGACGGAAGCTCTGAAGCTGCTCGACGAGTTCGTAACCCACAAGCTGGCGCACTATGTCGAGCGCCATGGCAAGCCCGAGATCGATGGAACCAGCCGTTTGTCGCCGTATCTGCACTTCGGGCACATCGGCCCGCACACCATCGCGCATGCCGTGGAGAAGAGTCGCGCGCCGCGCGCCGCCAAAGACGACTTTCTGGATCAGCTGATTACCTGGCGTGAGCTGTCGATCAACTTCGTCCACTTCAATCCGCTGTACGACTCGATCGAGAGCGCGCCCGACTGGGCGCATCGGACGCTGGCGAAGCACGCGCACGACAAGCGGCCAGCGACCTACTCGCGCCAGCAACTCGAGCACGCCGAGACGCACGATGACCTATGGAACGCTGCGCAGCGCCAGATGCTTCATGCGGGATGGATGCACAACTACATGCGGATGTACTGGGCGAAGAAGATTCTGGAGTGGAGTTCGTCGCCGGCGGTGGCCTATCAGACGGCGGTCTATCTCAACGACAAGTACTTTCTCGACGGCCGTGATCCCGATGGCTATGCGGGAATCGCGTGGGCCATCGCCGGCAAGTTCGACCGGCCATGGTTTGAGCGGCCCATCTTCGGCACGATTCGCTACATGTCGGGCAATGCGGCGCAGAAGAAATTCGATGCGGACAAGTACATTGAGCAGATGGCGGAGTTGGCCGGCTCGCCGCAGCGGCCGGTTCAGGGCAGTCTAGGACTCTTCGCTGGCGAGTAAGTCGATAAGCTCGGTTAGCGGCGCACGCAGATCCGCGATCGCATCCTGCATGCCGTCGAGATGATTCTTGAGCGCAACAGTCAGCTCGGCCAGCGATCGCCGGCGGCTTGCGTCCAGAGAAAGAAACAGCGGAAGAGCCTGCTGATCCAGCGTGCGGCTGCGGGAGGCGATCTCGGCCAGGCTGTGCGCCAGCACAGCAGCCTGCCGCGCATCGGTGAATCCCAGGTCGCTTAGCCTCTGGTTGATTCTTGGTTGTAGTTCGACAATGTATTCGGTTTCCGATTCAAACATGGTTCTCCTCAAGGTCCGTAGGGAACAGTATGAACCGTGCTTTGAAAAGGCACGTTCAGCCGTGCCGCCACGGCGCGCGCGAGCATGGTCTTTAGACTCTGAGGGCGCGTCCCTCAGTGGCTAAAGCCAGGGCTCTCGTTGTCCCATCGGCACGCCTGAAGGCGTGCCCCTTCAAAACGGACCGCACCATTCTCTAAGCTGCTCTAAGGAAAACAGATTCCCTTCTTACGACTGGCGATGCGCGCAGAGGGTCCGGTTGAGTCCAGAGCAAGCTGCATCTCCTCGACGAGGGTAGCCCCGATTGGCAGTGGTGCACGAACGGCACGCTTGCTTGATCGGCATCCAAATTAGTATGACAATTCTGCCTTGCAGCGGGAGAACATTATGAGCCACACCACTTCTACCATCCGCAGCTTCGGCTTCTTCCTTAACGGCAACTGGAGAACACATGGGCGCGAGGCGGTGATCAACTCGCCGTACGATCACAGCGTTTTGGGCGTGATCAACGAAGCCGGCCGCGACGACGTAGAGACGGCAATCGAATCGGCGGTGCAGGCTTTCGCGGTGACGCGCAGGATGTCGTCCTACCAACGCGCCAATGTGCTGCACAAGATCGTCCACGGTATCACCGCGCGCAAGGAAGAGTTTGCCAAGATGATTTGCCAGGAGGCGGCCAAGCCGATCAAGACCGCCCGTGCCGAGGTCGAGCGCGCCATCAACACCTTTCAGGTTGCGGCGGAAGAAGCCACGCGCATCTACGGCGAATACATCCCGCTGGACACCTTGGAAGCCACGGCAGGGCGCTGGGGATTGGTGAAGCGCGTTCCGCTGGGGCCGGTCTTCGGCATCACGCCATTCAACTTTCCGCTGAATCTTGTCGCGCACAAGGTAGCGCCGGCTATTGCCGCCGGATGCCCGATCATCTTGAAACCGGCGCCGCAGACGCCATTGTCGGCATTTCTGCTGGCGGAGGTGGTGCAGGAGGCAGAATGGCCGGAGGGAGGGCTTGCCGTCCTGCCGCTGTCGAACGACGATGCCGCCGTGCTGGTGGCAGACGATCGCATCAAGTTGCTGACCTTCACCGGCAGCGCGGCCGTGGGATGGCAGCTGAAGAACCATGCCGGGAAGAAGCGCGTGACGCTGGAGCTCGGCGGCAACGCCGCCGTGATTGTGCACAGCGATGCGGACGTTGAGTACGCGGTGCATCGCTGCATCGCCGGCGGGTTTTCCTATGGTGGGCAGACCTGCATCTCGGTGCAGCGCATTCTGGTGCATCATGCGACCTTCGAGAAATTCAAGCACATGCTGGTCGACGGGGTGCGCAAGCTGAAGAGCGGCGATCCCATGCACGAGACGACGGATGTTCCGCCGCTGATCCGCGAACACGATGCGGTGCGCGTGGCCGAGTGGATCCATGAAGCGGTGGAAGCCGGCGCCAAGCTGCTGTGCGGCGGAACGCGCCGGGGATCGTTTGTGGAACCAGCGGTGCTGACCGGAACCGATCCGAACATGCGAGTCAATTGCGCCGAGATTTTCGGCCCAGTGGTGACGGTGGAGGAGTACGAAACCTTCGAACAGGCGCTGAGCACCGTCAACAACTCGGTCTATGGACTGCAAGCCGGATTGATGACGCGCGATGCGACGCTGATTCAAACCGCATTTGAGGAACTTGAAGTTGGAAGCCTCATCGTCGGCGACGTTCCGACGTTCCGCGTGGACCAGATGCCGTACGGCGGGGTGAAAGATTCCGGCTTGGGACGCGAGGGATTGCGTTACGCGATTGAGGATATGACCGAACGCAAACTGATGGTGATGGCGATTGGGTAGAGTATCTACGACGGATGGCCCGAGAGTACCCGATTATTCGTTTGTCGCAGGTCAGGCGCCAATACCTCGCTTGGGACCCAGTTCACCTTTACCTGTCTCCGATCAATAAGCACGTACCCATTCTCCCGACCAAAAGAGACAAGCCGGATCAGAAGCTCGACGTCGTGGCGGCAATAGGTTGCGACCTTCTCGATCTTTCCCTCCCGCCACCACCTCACTGCAGCTATTCCGTCGCCACTTTTCTTTGCTCCCAATGTCTGGCCGCACACATGATCTAGGCTCACGAGTCGCCCTGTAACGTTGCGAATCTGCGCAAGAACGTCGAATGATCTTGCCCTTAGATCCGAGACCGTTGCATAGCCCCCCAGCACCCTCATGTCGAAACGATCGCCGTTATAAGTAACGATCCTGGCAAACTTCTGCAGTTCCGAAATTAAGTCGATGATCTGATCCTCTGTCCACACGCGAAAATTATTCTCCAAGTCCCAGGTGACGGCGATTGAGAGCCCAAAATTTTCAATGTTGGACCAGCCTCCAGGAACCTCATAGGACAGTCGTTGGGTTTCGATGTCGAGATAAATCTCGTTGCCGGTTGTTGTCGCCGCTTGCGGTGGCACGTCGTCATGCGCTTGGAGGGATTCACTAACGCGGGAGTTTTTTGGTCTGCGGCCTCGGGGAGATGTTTTGGCTTGTTGCCTTTGAGCTTGCAGGGCCTTCGGGCTCGGCGTGTCACCCGTTGTGCCTCGCACCAGCGGGCCATGCGCCGTCGTCCCCGACCGACTTCTAAAAGCCCGATAGCCTATCGCGATTACGATGAGGAATGCAGCAAGAACGAGTACGACTGGAAGTATGGCTCCAAGCATGCCACGACTTTTCCACATGCCGGAGGTCTGGTCTGTGACCCTCGGCAGACCTCCGTGTGATATGCCGCGCGCTAATGCGTCCGCGACTAGCAGTTGGCGGACAGCTAATTGCTGGTTGCAGTCTTCAAATACGCATCAATTGACTTTGCCGCTTGGCGGCCGGCGCCCATGGCCAGAATCACGGTCGCGCCGCCGGTGACGATGTCGCCGCCGGCGAAGACGCCCGGCTTCGACGTTGCCAGCGAATCGTCAGCCTGGATGTAGCCGCGCTTCGTGGTCGCCAACCCTGGCGTCGTCGACTGGATCAGCGGATTCGCCGACGTTCCCGCCGCGATGATCGCGACGGAGCACGGTGTGACGAACTCTGAGCCTTTGATCGGAACGGGGCTGCGGCGGCCGGAATCATCGGGCTCGCCGAGTTCCTGCCGAATGCACTTCACCGCAGTCAGATTGCCTTTCTCGTCGCCAATGAACTCCACCGGATTCACCAGCATCTCGAAGTGCACGCCTTCGTCCTTGGCGTGGTGGACTTCCTCCACGCGGGCCGGCATTTCTTTTTCGGTACGGCGATAGTAGATGCTGGCGCTCTTCGCGCCCAGGCGCAACGCGCTGCGAATCGCATCCATGGCCGTGTTGCCGCCGCCGACCACGATGACCTCGCGATCCTTGCAGGGGTAAATCGGCTCATCGAATTCGGGGAAGCGATAAGCGCGCATCAGGTTCACGCGCGTCAGGAATTCGTTGGCGGAATAGACGCCGTTCAGGTGCTCGCCGGGAACGTTGAGAAATCTCGGCAGGCCGGCGCCGGTTGCGATGAAGATGGCATCGTAGCCTTCGTCGCTCATCAACTCGTCGATGCTGACGGTCTTGCCGACGACGACGTTGGTTTCGAACTCAACACCGCGGCGGCGCAGCACGTCGATCTCGTGGCGAACGATTTCCTTGGGAAGACGAAACTCCGGAATGCCATAGACCAGCACGCCGCCGAGTTCGTGCAGCGCTTCGAAGACGCGCACCTGGTGGCCCATCTGAATAAGATCACCCGCGCAGGCTAACGCCGCGGGGCCGCTGCCGACGATTCCGACTTTCTTGCCGGTGGGCGGCGCGCTCTTGGGAATGCCGCAGCGGCCGGTCTCCCGCTCCCAGTCAGCGACGAAGCGCTCCAGATACGCGATGCCGACAGGTTCGCCCTTCTTGCCCAGCACGCAGCCGGATTCGCATTGATCCTCGACCGGGCAAACGCGGCCGGTGATGGCAGGCAGGGCGTTGTCTTCGCGCACCTTGGATGCCGCGCCCATGTAATCTTCGGCGAGAATGAGGTCGATGACCGTCTTCACATCCACCGACACCGGGCATTTCAGGATGCAGCCGGGCTTGGGGCACTCGATGCAGCGCAGCGATTCCTGGCGCGCCTGCTCGGGCGGGAAGCCGAGATTTACTTCCAGAAAGTTGTGCGCGCGCACCTGCGCGAGTTGCTCTGGCACGCGCTGACGCGGCAACTTGGTGCGCTCTTTGTTGGGCAGCGGGTTGTGGCTGGTTTTGGTTTGCGTCGTATCACTCATTCGTCACCCCCACAGCCTCCGCTGCGCATTCTGTCTTGTGATTCTTTCGGCGCAGGCGGTCGAGCTCGGCTTGCGGATCGGCCTGCAGCCGCTCGATGCTCTCGCGCTCCTGCTCGCGATACATGTTGTTGCGCTGCGTCAGCACGTCGAAGTTGACCTGGCTGGCGTCGAACTCGGGGCCATCGACGCAGGCGAACTGGCTGGAGTTGTTGACCAGCACGCGGCAGCCGCCGCACATGCCAGTGCCGTCCACCATGATGGAGTTGAGGCTGACGATGGTCTTGATCTGCTCGGCCGCGGTCATGTTGGCGACCGCGCGCATCATCGGCACCGGGCCGCAGGCGAGGACGTAGTCCAGCTTCTGCCCGGCCATGACGTCTTTCAGCTTGTCGGTGACCAGGCCTTTGTTGCCGTAGCTTCCGTCGTCGGTGCAGATGTAGGTCTCGTCGCTCACGGCGCGAACTTCATCTTCCAGCACCATCAGCTCTTTGCTGCGCGCGCCCACGATGGAGATGACCTTGTTCCCGGCGCGTTTCAGTTCGCGAGCGGTGGGATAAGCCATCGCCGTCCCAACGCTGCCGCTGACGACCGCGACTGTGCCGAAGTTCTCGATCTCGGAGGGCTTGCCCAGCGGGCCGACCAGGTCGAGGATCGAGTCTCCCGCCTCGAGCATGTTGAACAGCATGGTCGTCTTGCCGATGGCCTGCACGACCAGGGTTACAGTGCCGGCCTCGGGGTCGGCGTCGGCGAGGGTCAGCGGGATGCGCTCACCGCAGTCGTCCAGGCGCACGATGACGAACTGGCCCGGCTTCTGTTTGCGGGCGATGCGCGGAGCTTTGATGACGAACAGCTTGATCCCTCGCGCCAACGGGCGCGCTTCCAGAATCTCGTACACGGGTATCCTCCACCCATTGATTCTGCGAAGGCTATGTACATGGAGTCTGTGGCATACGTCACAGGGCAGGCGGACATGGCGCACACGGGTGCACAGAGCGAAGGCCGGACGCGGGCAGGCGTCCGGCCTTCTTAGCAAGGGACTTGGGACTCTCCCAGGCGAAGTGCCCTGAATCTACTGCGATTACTTCTGGCTGCTGTCGCTCTTGGAGCTGTCGGGATGAAAGATCTTCTTCGTCGTGCTGGAGGTCGCGTGACCTACGTCCTTAGCCCCAGTTTCGGTGGCGTGACCTGCGTCTTTAGCGCCAGTTTTTGTGGCATAGCCAACGTCTTTGGCGCCGGTTGAGGTGGCATGGCCGACGTCCTTAGCGCCAGTCGCGGTCGCATGGCCGGTGTCCTTCGCGCCAGTCGCAGTGGCGTGGCCCACGTCTTTCGCTCCGGTCTTTGTCGCATGGCCGGCGTCTTTCATATCCTGCTTGGCAGAACTGCCGGACGACGAGCTGTCCTGCGCTGCGGCCACCCCTGCGCAAAGAACTACCGCCAAAAGGATTACTGTGAGTTTCATGTCCGCCTCCCGTTGATTTCCCCCATGAGCGGTCATTGTAGTCCTTGTGCAAGCGCAGAGAAAGAACGGCTCCTCGGCTAGCGCCCGTGCCGTGGGACATCCGGTGGCCGACTGATTACAAGTTTGTCAGACAGCGCACTGCATTTGAACAAACCGAATCTAACTCCGGGAGAGATTTGGGCTATGAAACTACGTCGGGCGGTTGGCTATCGGTGTTCCCGGGTGATCGATCCAGTGGGCTGGGCGACCTTTCACCTTTTCCTGTTACTCGCATTGCTGGCCGCGATTCCGGCGGCGGGCCAAACCCAGGCGCTGGCCAACTCTAACGCGATAGCGGCCGCAAGCGATACGCTGCCGGATGCTCCGTCGTCCGCCGCGCAGGGCGGCTCGGGCTCGTTCGGCAAGGCTGCCGGGAGCATCGCCCGCACCATCGGCGAAGACGAGCTTCACATCATCAAGGCGCCGTTCCACAAGAACGCTATCGTGTGGGACGCTTTGGTAGTGAGCGCTACC
>Ga0335078_10012744_pt1 | contig 12460 bp, 10 predicted proteins | sample Lox_Sample_32_FD_206711 | JGI IMG/M metagenome (GOLD analysis project Ga0335078, IMG submission 206711) | Soil microbial communities from Loxahatchee National Wildlife Refuge, Florida, United States - Lox_Sample_3.2 | ecosystem: Environmental > Terrestrial > Soil > Wetlands | place: USA... | reverse complement strand
CGCGCAGATGCGTCCGGGTCAGAGAGTGGAGCGTCCCGCCGCGCCTCGAGATTTGCACGCCGCGGTCAGCGCGGCCTCGCTGGCGCTGCGCAGATGCATGCCTGCGCTCGGAGATCGCCGTCGGCGCCGACCGGCTCGATGCCGCACCGGCGTGGGTTGGATGCCGGTCCGGAATGGCCGGAGATGCGGTCGATGCGCGGTCCGCTTAGTGCGTCTTCTTGGTGGTCGTTGTCGGCAGAGTCGGGCTGCTGGCGGTCCAGACTCCAGGATGGAAGGTACGGAGGTAGACGGTATGCGTCGTGAGCACGACATCCTGAATGCACACAAATGCGCCCTCTCCGGCGCACAAGGATGCAAGCTGCCGAGGTAGTCGGACCCTGAACCGGCGGCGGCTTGGTAGGAATAGCCCATTGATCGCCTTGCTGCTCGAACCGACACTCATTAGGACGGCGCGGGAGTTGACGCTGAAGAACCCGCGGCCAATCATCATGCGGGAACTCGAACCACAGTACTCGAGGAAGACCTTCTCATTCAAATTGATCTCCTCGACGGCGAAGCGCGCATCGAGAGCGATCTTTCCGTAAGTGGGCACCCGCAACGGGCTGCACAGTCGTCGTGTGCGGCGCGAAGTCGGTGTCGAAGGAACAGGCAGCCGGTGGTGTCAGCCTGACCGCGTGGGTTGTCTGCTCGTCGATCACCGACGCAGTGCCCGTGAATCTGCCGATGTAGACGTAGCGCCCGCTGACCGCTACGAGGGCGACCCCGCGAGGCGCTTGTAGGTGCCATCTGGGCTGGAGCACGATCGGCTCGAGCGGCTTATGCTCGTGTCCGGCTAGCCCGGCGCGTGCCGCGGTGGCGCTGCTCACGATCGCGAGGCCGAGGAACAGAACCACTAGCTGGCGACGCGCCCGCATGTATGGAGCAACGGACACGAGCCCCAAAGGTTGCTCTCCGAGCCAGCCGTCACCGGGCCAGGCCGGGTTGGTCCCTTCGGCCGGTTAGGTCATCGCCGCCGATCCAATCTCGGGATGGTGTTGCATGAAAGCGACTAGCTGGTGGACATAGGTGGAGAACGCTGGTGGTTCAATCCCGCTGCCCGCCAGGTCTTCGCGGAGATGGTCGGTGAGGTAATGGGTCGGGTGGGCGAAGTAGTCCACGGCTTCGGCGGGAATCCTCGTGAGCTGGTACACCCCTGGGACGTGGGCGATTGCGTCTTTGGTGAGACGCCTTGGCAGGTGCACCTTGATGAGCTTGCGGCCGCTGGCCTCTCCGAGCAGGTCGGCCATCTGGTCGACGGTGAGTGGGTGGGGGTCGGCGAGGTGGTACGTGCGGCCGTCAGCGTTCGGATGGCCGCTGAGGTGAGCAGCCGCGGCGATGACGAAATCGCGTGGGACGACGTTCACGCGCGTTGTCGTCGGGTCTCCGGCGAGCGGCAGGACCGCGTGCTTGGGCTGGCGCAGTAGCCACTGCAGGATGAAGTAGGGACCGTCGTACTTCTGGGTCTCGCCGGTACGGCTGTCGCCGACCACGATTGAAGGTCGGTAGATCGTCGCGGGCAGGCCGGCTGCCATCCGTCGGCGGACCTCGACTTCCGCGAGGTGCTTGGTCTCCTCATAAAAGTTGTTGAACGGCGCGCCAACGTCGAGATCGTCCTCGGAGAACGGACCCGCGTAGCGTCCGCTGACGTAGCAGGTGCTGAAGTAGTGCAGCCGCTCGAGCTTCGGACAGCGCTCGACCGCATCGAGGACGTTGTGCGTTCCGTCCACGTTGACTCGCACCGCCAGTGCCCGGTCGACTGCCAGGTCGTACACGGCAGCAAGGTGCCAGGCCTCGGTGACATCGCCGAGGACACCATCGGGCAAGCCGAGTCCCGGCGTGGTGATGTCGCCCTCAGCGAGAGTGATCCGTCCCTTCAGTGACCCGTCCTCGGTGACGAGCTGATCCAAGCGCTGTGCGGCGAGGTCCGCGTAGCGTGCCTGCACCAGGCACACGGCCCGACCTCCCGTCCGGTTCAAGATCTTGGGCAGCAGCGCGCTGCCGAGGAAACCCGGGAATCCAGTCATCAGAACAGTCATTTTTCACCCCCTGATCGAGTGCCAGATGATCGCCGGGACCTGCGTCATGCTTGGCGCGGCCTCGTAACGAACCAGCCGGCGGAAGACATCGTGGGAACGGGAATGGGTGACGAGCCACGGTGGCTTGGTGATACTGCGGAAGGCTCCGCGGATCACCGTCGTGCCGTGCTGGCCGGCCTCCCGACCTCTGTGTCCGTACACGAGACCAACAAACGGAGGAAGGTTGATCGTCACCATCCGGTAGTCAAGCCGCTCTATCCCGCGCTGGAGTGCAGTGGCCGTACTCGGGTAGCGCGAGCCGCGTGGATCGGCGATCACCGTCGCCACGAGCGTACCCGACACACGCTCGTTGCAGAACGCGACTGCTCGGTCCACGAAGTCCGCGATCGAAGACGAGTTGAGCGAGGTCTCCGAGAGGATCGGGGTAAACGGGTCCGTCGTTAAGGCTGGGTCCTCCCGGCACGGATCGAGGTTCGTGATCAGCCCCCAGGGCAGGCTGCCCCAATGCCCTTTACCAAGCAGCTCGATGTCCGGATGGGCCTGCATGCACCGAGCGAACCGGCCTTGCGCGCCGGGATGAAATGCAAAGCGATTCGGGACACCGCGCAACACCTCCCGGAGCGCGGCGAGCAGCCGCTCGCGACCGCGCCAACCCCGGTCGGTGATGAGCAGCCGGGCTGCACCAGGCTCGTAGCTCGCGCCGTGGGTGAGCATCGTCGCGATCACGCGTGCCTGACGCTCGAAGTCGGCCTCTGACCAGTCGCCCGGAACCACGATCACGGGGGTGACGCTGCCTGCCTCGGTCACGGGCTCGCCGGTCACGATCCGGACGTAGCCTTGGTCGACCACTGGACGTAGCGCCCTGTCCAGTACGAGCGCGAGGCTGCCGGTGCTCACCTGCAACAGGACCGGTTGGCCCTCGCCGAACAGCGTCTCAATCGTCTCGACGAACGGGACCGAGGAGACGGTGTCGGTTCGATGGACAGTCGCGACGTCACCCCGACCCGCCGCTCGACCCTCCGGCTCGCTCTTCGTCAGCTCGGCACGCAGCCGACGGGCAGCATGCAGCGCGCACCAGGGACCGTTCCACCATTCCTCGCCCGCGACCGACGAGCCCCATGACACATGTTTGCGCTCGCACTCCCCCGCCACCCACCGGGGCGCGACCGCGGCCGTACCGGCGATGACCTCGTCAAGAAGTTCGCTGCGCCCGGACAGCGGCAGCGCATCCCACGCCTGACGGCGTCGCGCCAGCGCCCGCAGCGCTCCGTCGATCTCCTCCACCGCGGCGGTCCGCCGCTCCTCTCCGGGAATACTCCCGAACGCCGCCTTCGGTCGGAACTCGACTAAGAGGCCCATCGATCATGCTCCGGTCTGATCTTGATCCCGCTTCGACCCTAGGGTGCCCGCCGTCAGGTGTCATCGTTACTAACTGCGGCGGCATGGTCGGTACGTATTACTGACGCTCGAGGTCACGGTTCGGACGACGGCCGTCGGTGTCATATTCTCGACAGAGCTCATACCGCGTTCCGAGTCTGGCCGGAAAGTCGCCTCCGCCGCGGTGTTGGCTTCGGGCTCGGGGCAAGGCGTGCCAGCCGCTCGAGTTCCGGTTCGAAGGCGTCGATGATCGCCTCAGGATCAGAGATCACACCGGCGTCGACTCGCACCCCGACCGTGACCTTCTCGGCGTAACTGAAGATGCTGATCCCCAACCCGATCGCACCGCCCGCCGGCACCCAAGGGATAACGCCGGCGACGCGGGTACCCGCAAAGTACACCGGCTGCCGTGGCCCCGGGACGTTGGTGAGCACAAGCGTGCTCTTGGACGCGAACACATCGACTAGCCGCCGCTCGATCTGCGCTGGGGTCAGACCGATCACGCCGAGAATCGCGTACGCCACCGCACCCTCAGGGGATTGCTTGATCGCGTCCATACGTCGGTGCACTTCCTCCAGGCGGTGTCTGTGTCCGCGAATACCGACGGGAAGCTGAAGGTACACCAGCCCGAACCGGTTGCCCAGCTCGCGCGGGAGCGGCTGGTCGACCGGGCGCAGGTTGAACGGGACCATCGCGCGCAGCTCGTCTACGAGGCTGTGCCGATCGATGAGGTAGCGCCGCAGCGCGCCCGTAATCGCCGCGACAAGCACATCGTTGACGGTCGTGCCCGTGGCGCGGCCGATCGACTTGACCTCCTCAAGCGCGATTTCATCCGTCCAGGTCACCTTCTGCCGCGCGCTCAGCTCGCCGCGAAGCACGTTGTCATCCTCAGGCGGCGTCAGCAGCAACTTTGCCAGCGCGCGGCTGTCCTGCGCTGTAGCGCCGGCGAGGCCCCGGAGCTCGGACACTGGGTGGCTCAGAAGCTCGAAACCCTCGTGCATCACCGCCCCAGCCACATGCGCACCCGCTCCCAGCGGGGCTGTCACCGGGGCCAAACGGCCACGAACGGATCGTCCACCAGCACGTCGGATGATGCCCGCGTCGGGTTGCTCATCCGTCATCGAGAAGAGCACGCGCGCCAGCGCGATCCCATCCGCGATGCTGTGATGCATCCGGATGACCTGCGCCATCCCCGAGCCGTAGCCATCGATCAAATAGATATCCCACAGCGGCTTGGAATGATCCAGAGGGGTCGAGATCAGATCCCCGACCAGCGCTTGCAGTGCAGCCCTATCGCCCGGCGCCGGGAGCGCGATGTGATGAAGATGGCGGTCGAGGTCGAAGTTCGGGTCATCCTCCCAATACGGCAACCCCACCCCGAGGCGCGGCTCCACGATGCGCTGCCGGAAGCGCGGAAAGCGCTCCACCAGCCGCTCACGGATCACCGCCCGGCCCCGCTCGACGTCCATCCGCTCGTCGAACCACAGCACAGAGTTGACGACCATGAAATTAGTCGGCCGGTCCATGTGAAGCCAGGCCGCGTCAGCACTACTCATCTGCTGCTTGCTCATCGAGCATCACTTCCGATGGACTAGATAGATAGGACCGTAGAGCGATCCATCCGCGGCGCCATCCGGCCATATCACCAGCCGCGATCCGTAACTTCCCGCCACCAGCAGCCAGCGAGTCGGCGCACGAGCACGTGGCCAGGTCCGAAGGTCGTGGCGGCGGTGCTGGACGTGGAGACAGGCGAGCTGGCGGTCGTTTCGATGACCGGGATATCGCTCGGGTGGCCGGGTTCTGCGCTGGCTTGCCCGGTCCGGTGCGGGTCGCGTATGAGGCGGGCCCGACCTTGCCGAAGCTGCGGGATTCACGCCGCGACCTCAGGCACGAGGTTAAGGTTCCGCCCGACGCCGCAAAGCACGCCCGAACCCCGATCGAGCGCCAAGCTGGCCGACGCACAACCTGCAAGCCGATGGGCCTTACGGTGTCGTTAGATCTGTTTGACGACGGCGTACACGACTCTCTCGGCGACGTCGGTCACGTTGTCCCCGATCCGGGCGCAGCGGCGGTACAGCTCACGGCGTGCGATGCGTTCGGTTCGGTCCTCGACTTCGAGCAGCGCGGCCATCCCGCGGTAGTACGCCTTCTCCAGCGCACGCTCGGCCTGGATCGCCCCATCGGCGGCCGCAGTCGCGGCGTCCTGATCGGAGCGGAGATGAACCAGTGCCTCGTCGATTAGGCGCACCGCGTCTCCGAGCCGGGCCGCCATCTCGGCGATTACGGGATCAGGCGAGCAGGCCATCGCTTCGGATTCGGAGATCAGATCGTCGGCGTAGTTGAGGATCCAGTCGATCCCCCGCGAGAGCGCGAAGACATCCTCGGGCTCGAGCGGTGTCACGAACGCCGCACGCAATTCCCTCAGCAGCGCGCGCTTGGCGAGATCCCCGCGCCGCTCCGCATCATGCAACGCCGCCGCCGCATTGGCGTCGCCGGCGGCCCACGCCGCGAGCGTATCGATGCCCTCGATAGTTACCGCGAGCTGCTCGCGCAACATCCCGAGTACGTCAGGAGTCTGCGGGAGGAACCAGCGCCGATGGCTCATGCAAGGCCCGTCCAAAGCCCATAAGCCGCCGCGGCAAGCGCCGCCGTGCATGGCAGCGTGATCAGCCAGGCAGACCCCATCCGCCGGACAATCTCCCAATGGACGTGACGCCAGCGCCACCGGCCGCCGCCGACGCCCACCACCGATGACGCAACCACCTGCGACGTGGACGTGGGAGCCCCCACTACCGAAGCCACGAAAATGACGGCGGCCGACGCGGCAGTGCAAGCGAGGCCCTCGACCGGCTGGACACGGTAGATGCCGAAGCCCACGGTGCGAATGATGCGCCATCCGCCCAGGGCGGTGCCCGCGGTGAGCGCCGCGGCACACGCGACCTTGGCCCAGGTCGGCGCCGAGAGAGTGCTGGTCTTCCCGGCGGCCAGCAGCAGCGCGGCTACCACCCCGATCGCCTTTTGCGCATCGTTCGCGCCGTGGCTGAACGCCAGCGCCGCCGCGGTGGCCCACTGTCCGGCGCGGACCGGCGCGCGCCACTGCCTAGTCGCCCGGCGCGCCACCCGCCTAACCACCCTTATCACGAGCAACGATGCGAGCGCGCCGAGTGGCGGCGAGATGCCGAGCGAGATCAGCGTGCCGAAGACACCGACAGGATGTCCGTTGCTGACTCCACCCCAATTAACGGCATCAGCCCCGCCCTCTGCCAGCGCTGCCCCGACGAGCCCGCCGACGAGAGCCTGGCCCGAGCTCGATGGAAGCCCCAGGGCCCACGAGCCGACGTTCCACCCCACCGCCGCGGCAAGCCCCACCCCGATGACTAAGTTCGCGTCGGACGGTGGCACGGTCACGATCCCGCCGATCGTGTTCGCGACCGCGGCGCCGAGCAACAGCGGACCTAGCAGGTTGAAGATAGAGGCGAGCACGATCGCCTGTACCGGCGTCGCCGCGCGCGTCGCCACCAAGGCCGCGATCGAGTTCGCCGCGTCGTTGAATCCATTGGTGACCGCAAAGCCAATCGCGAGCGCAACGCCAACCGCCAGCCCGGCATCCATGCTGCGACTCTATGGCCTGTCCGGTTTACGCGGGTACCGCGAAGCCTCGCTGGCGATGCGAACAGACGAGCACAGGAGATACCAGGAGGTCGAGGAGGTCGCTGGGTACCGTGGCCACGTCGGAATGCGCACCGGCGGGCATGTCGCTAAGCGCCACCCAGTGGCCCGCTTCCGCTCGGGGGGAATGCCCTCATCGTCGCTGATCTCGTAGCTGCCTGGGACGCCACGGGACGGCGCGGACCTGGACCGTCGGATCCTGGCAATGCGGGACTGCGCCCGCTAAAGGCGTCGAGCGATAGCGGCGGGAGGAGTGACGTGCCGCGGACGCCTGGACCGTATCGCTGCCGCCTTGGTCGTCAGCCTTCGGGCGTGCCAGACAACTGCCGACGACCGAGGAGCCGCGTCGGCGGTTGAATGACGTCGTGAGGATGGCCGACCGGCCGGCGGCTCGGTGGCGTCCGAAGGTAGGGTTCTGGTTGTGGGCGCCTCCGTCAGAGCAAGCGCTGCGTGGTTGTTGCCGGCTGAGCCTTCCGCGGTCACCATGCTGCGGCGCCGAGCTGCGGAGTTCGTATCCACGGCGGGCGCTTCGGACGAGGTGACGCAAGCCGTCGCGCTCGCTGTGTCCGAGACTGTCACGAACGCGGTCGTTCATGCCTACGACGGGCAAGAACGCGGGGAAGTCCGTGTCAGCTGCCATGCCGACGGCGAGCGCTTCGTCGTCGAAGTCGCCGACGAGGGTGCTGGCATCTGGCTACGTCAGGACTCGCCTGGTATTGGGCACGGTCTGGCCATGGTGGGCGCCGTGGCGTACGCGCTCAACATCGCCCCCGGAGCCGATGGGCGCGGCACAGCCGTGACGATGGCCTTCGATGCCGTCCCGCCGTCGGCCGCGCCCCCAGGATTCGAGACGCTGTGCGCACTGGCTCTCGAGACCGTCGCCGACGTCTCGAATGTCGACCTCGTTCACGAAGGCGTGCTGCGCCGCGTTGCCGCAGAAGTCGCGAACGATCCCGCGCTGACCGCCTGGCTGCGCGCAGCGGTGCCTCCGGCGAAGCCCGGCACGGCGACATGGGCCGCGCTACGCGAGGGCGGCGCGCGACTCGTCGTCCACGACCCCACCGTCCCGCGCTCGCCAGGCGGGACCGGAGAGCGGCTCAACCTCACGTGGTGGGTCGCGGTCGCACTCGAGAAGTCCGACGGAACGCCAGCCGCAATCTGGGGCCTCGGGGGCCGCGAAGGTGGACATCCGGTACCGCGCGAGGAGCTCATCCGCATCTTCGCGGACGCCGCGCACCATGACCTCGCGCAGCCCGCCGAGCGCGCTGTGCTGCGCGGTCGGCTGGCGATGGCTTGACGTGAGTGTCCTCGCATGGCCTGGGTCTGGCTGCCGCCGCACGTCCGCAGGCTGCCAAACCGGCTCCGAGATGGACCCGCCCTTGCTCTCCCTAGATCGGCGCGGCCAGAGCCTTGAAAGTCTCGGCGATCAGGCGTCCGGGGTCGGCGCCCGGAGTGTCCGGCTCGCGCTCCCAGCGACTCAGCTGCAGCGATCCGTCGACGATGAGCCGGCACCGTTCGAAGCGGCGCTCGCTCAGCTGCGCCGGAAGCTCACGAGCATCGACCCCCGAGGCCACCAACTCCCCGAGCACGAGCGCGTCCTCGATCGCCAGCCCGACCCCCCACGCCATGTGCGGCGTCGTCGTGTGTGCGGCGTCGCCGATCAAGACGGCCCGCCCGGCGCCCCACGGTGGCCGGACCAGCAGCCAGTACAGCGCGCGGAAGTCGATTTGCGCGGGCGAAGTGATCTGCGCCGCGATCTCCGGCACGACGAAGGCGAACTTGGATAAGCGGTCCTGGAGCATGCCGAGCAAACGCTCCGCCGGCGGCCGCTCGGGTCCGAGACTCGAATCGAGCATCCACACGTACGCGCGGCCGGGCGCGATCGGGACCAGTCCGAGTCGGGTCTCACGCCCGAGCATCATCGTGTAGCGCTCGAGCTGGGCCGGCTTATCCACGTCGAGCCGCCAGATGACCTGGCCCGCGTACGCCGGCTCGGGTGCGTTCGGGAGCAGCATCCGCCGGATCGCGGAGTGCACGCCGTCCGCTCCGACCACGAGGTCATATGCGCCGGTCGTCCCGTCCGTGAAACCCACATCGTCGCCGTCGATCGACGAGACCGTCACACCCAGACGCACGGGCACGCCGAACGAACGCAACCGCTCCTCCAGCACCTCGTGCAACGTCATCCGGGACATCGTCACGAACGGCGGATCGTCCGGACCGAGCACGTTCACCTGCGGCATCTCGGCGACCTTCACCCCGTCCGGCCGCATCATGTCGATGACCGCGTGGTGCCGCGACCGGTCGACGATCGGCGCCAGCACGTCGAGGTCGCGCAGCGCCCGCATCGGCGGGCTCTGCAACCCGATGCCGATCCCGGCGGGCTGCCACTCGACCTCCCGCTCCACGATCTCGGAGCGGACGCCGCGTCTCGCCAGCGCGATTGCCGCGGTCATCCCCGCGGGACCACCGCCGACGATCAGGACTCGGTTCACGACCGCAGCCGATCCGGACCGAGAGCCGTTTGGCGCGTCACCCAGTCGGCGATCGTCGGGGCGACCGGGCCCTCGCCCATGTGGCCGCCGTCGAATACGCGGGCCGCCTTCGGGTCGCCGTGGTCGAGGCTGAGATAGATGTCCTCGATCGAGTTCTGGACGTCGTCGCGGCCGTTGACCAGGAGCAGTGGCGCCGAGGGCTGGTCGAGCAGGCCCTGGTCGAGCAGTGACAGCTCGGGGCAGCGCGCGATGTAGTCCTCGAAGGTCTCGCCGCCGAAGATCCGCGCGCGCGCGTTCATCAGGTCCATCAGGTAGGAGGAGGCGTTACGCGATTTCTGCTGCCACTCGGGGGTGAACGTGATGTGCACGCCGCCGCCCCAGTTGACCGCGCACGCGAGCCGGTCGCGGTGGGTGTAGGCGAGCTTCATCGCCCAGTAGCCGCCGAACGAGCCGCCGATCGCCGCACACCGGGCGCCGTCGAGATCGTCGCGCTCGGCGAGCCAGTCGAAAATCGGGGTCCACTGGCGCTCGGCGTCGCCGACGGCTAGCACCGGCGACTCGCCAACGCCCGGCATGTCGACGAGCAGCACCGCGAACCCGCGCGAGCGCATCAGCGCGCCGAGCCGGACGTGCATCTCCTCCTTCCATGTGTCGATCCCGGCCCACACCATCGCGACCGGCGGGCGGGGGTCGCCGGTCGCGGGGCGCGTCAGGTAGAAGCGGAGCTTCGAGTTCTCGAACGGAAGCTCGACGACCTCGAGCGGCGGCTCCTCGAGCTTGGTCGCGTTCAGGAAGAACTCGCGCGCGCGGTCGTACTCCCGTTGCTTGAGCGGGTGGTTCGGGACCGGGTAGCGCCCCATGAACGCGGCCCGGTACGCCTGGAACCACAGCTCGCGCTGATCGGCGCGATCGGTCGCCGCCGCGGCACGCGCGGCGAAGTCGTCGGCCAGTCCGCCCCACGCGGCGGTCCACGGCTCCGCCTCGAGCCCGGTCAGCGCGTGGACCGTCGCTCGCGCCGCGTCTGGGTCGAGACCGTCGAGAGGGTGCGCGCCGCGGTCGAGCCGCGCGAGTAGCCACGACTTGCCGGCGTCCAGCGTCTGGTAGCTCATCGCTTCAGACGAACAGGCCGGTCTTGTCCTGCGCTTCTCGGTCGGCCTCGGGTGGTGCCTCGACGATTGGGAAGGACTCGAACATCGACGGCGGCATCGCCAGGTTCTTGTAGAAGACGTTCGATCCCTGCTGGGGCTCGAACCGGACCGGCTCCCAATCGGGTTCGTAGTTGCGATAGCCGCCGGCGTTGATCTCGACGCGCATGCCACTCGGGTCCCGGACGTACAGGTAGTCCTGCTCGCCCATCCCGTGCCGGCCGGGGCCGAACTCGATCGCGATGTCCTTGTTGAGGAACACGTCGGCGGCGCGCAGCAATTCCTCGCGCGAGTCGACGAAGTACGCGAAGTGGTTGATCCGGCCCGGGACGGGCGTCGGGTCCCACACGATCCCGAGGTCGTGCGAGCGCTCGCACACCGTGGTCATGCAGAATACGGGAAAGTCGGGCCGGTCCGGGATCACCGTGTACTCCATGAACCGGTGCCCGAGCGTGTCCCGGTACCACTCGGCGTCACCGAGCGGGCTCGCTGCGGTGATCGTCACATGGTCGATGCAGCGCGCCGCGATCCCGCGGGGAACGTACCGCTGGGGGCGGTTCGGGAACGGCGACTCCATGCCCGGCGGCGGCGTGTAGCGCTCGACCTCCCAGAACAACTCGTGCAGGTGACCGCCCGGGGCGCGATAGCGGAACGCGCGGCCATGACCGACGGAGTTCTCGATCCAGGCCTCGCCGGCGCCTGCCGCGGACAGCCGCTCCACCGCCGTCTCGAGCTCCTCGGGTCCCGCGGCCCGCCAGCCGATGTGCCCGAGCCCGACCTGCGGGCCCTCGGTCAGCTGGAGCGTGTGGTGGAAGCGGTCGCCCCAGGCGCGCAGGTACGCCGACTGGCCGGCGCGAGCCGTCTCCTCGAGCCCTACGACCTGCGTCCAGAACTCGAGCGACTCCTGCGGCTGTGGCGTCTTCAGTTCGACGTGAGCCAGCTGGGATAGAAGGGGCAGAGCCATCTCTTTTCTCCTCAATCGGTGTGGGTGGGCTGCCAGTGCAGGAGGTAGGCGGCGCAGGCGCCGCTGAGCTCGTCGATCAGGCGCTTCCAGCTCAGGCGCTGGTCGGACTCGAACACCGGCCCGTACATGACCTGGCGCGCGAGCGTCGAGTAGGCGATCCGAAACGCCACGTCGAGCGCGATCGCGGGTCGCGGGTGGCTGAACTCGCCGGCGTATGGCATCAGCGAGCGCTTGAACTCCTTGCTCAGCGCGATGCTCGCCTCCGATCCTCGCGCCGAGATCACCTCGTCGACCGCCCCCAGGTGCATGAACGCGCGCAGCGCCTTCCGGTTGGTGTCCATAACCCGCGCCATCCCTGCGATCGAGGCCGCGATCGCGGCGGCGGCACCATCTACGCGCGCCGCGCCGGCCTCGGCAGCGGCGTTCGCCTCCGACATTGACTCCATCAGGCGAGCGTGTACCGAGCGAAGCAGGCTCTCCTTGTTGCCGAACCGCTCGTAGATCGCGCCGATCGACACGCCCGAGCGCGCGGCGACCTCCTGAACGGTGAACCCCTCGAAGCTGTTCTCCTCGAGCAGCGTGTGCGCCGCGTCGAGTACCCGCTCGTAGGACTCGCGGCTTCGCCGCTGCTTCGGCGGCCGTACCGCGCTCATCCCGCCACCGACCGCGGCGCGCGCCGACCCGACCGCGCCGGCGGTAGCGCGTGCGGCTCGACGCCGGCGACCACCGTGTTGG
>Ga0335078_10012743_pt1 | contig 12460 bp, 14 predicted proteins | sample Lox_Sample_32_FD_206711 | JGI IMG/M metagenome (GOLD analysis project Ga0335078, IMG submission 206711) | Soil microbial communities from Loxahatchee National Wildlife Refuge, Florida, United States - Lox_Sample_3.2 | ecosystem: Environmental > Terrestrial > Soil > Wetlands | place: USA... | reverse complement strand
CGCCGTTTCCGATGCTGCCGCCCTCGATGCCGCTCGCACCCTCGCTCGCATAGAAGGCATCATTCCTGCCCTTGAATCCGCGCATGCCGTCGCTGGCCTGGTCGAACGTCTCCCCCAATTCAAGAAAGACGACCTCGTCATCCTCAATCTCTCCGGCCGCGGCGACAAGGACATGGACACCTACTCCCGCCTGCTCTAATCTTTCCTGATAAAACATGCCTCTTGGGAACGACAATTCGAAGCGCATCTCCCGCCGCTTCGCCGTGCTAGGCGAGTCCGGTGAGCTCGGTATCGTTGCCTATATCACTGCGGGTGATCCATCCCTCGATGCCACGCTGCGTTTCGTCTGTGCCCTCGCCGAAGCCGGTGCCGACGTGATCGAGCTTGGCATTCCGTTTAGCGATCCCTTGGCCGATGGCCCAACGATCCAGCGCGCTTCCGAACGCGCTTTGAAATCCGGCACAACTCTTTCTCTTGTTCTCGATCTTGTCCGTAGAATTCGCGAATCTCCGTCACCGGCGAATGAAATCCCCATCGTTCTCTTCAGCTATTACAATCCTATCCTTCAGATGGGTCTCGAAAAGTTCGCCGCCGCTGCCTCCGCCGCTGGCGCCGACGGCGTCCTTGCCACCGATCTTACTCCGGAAGAATCCGAAGATTATCGCCGCATCTTGCGCGCTCACGGTCTCGACACGATTTTCCTCGGTGCGCCGACATCCACTGACGATCGTCTCGCTAAAATCGCGGCCTGTTCTTCCGGTTTTCTCTATCTCATCTCCCGCACGGGCGTCACCGGCGCAAAAGACTCTCTCCCCGATGATCTTCCCACTCTTCTCCGCCGCACCCGCGGCGCCACGCAGCTTCCTCTCGCTGTCGGCTTTGGCATCTCGCTTCCCGGCCATGTTTCCGTTCTTGGCGGCCTCGCTGATGCCGCCGTCGTCGGTTCCGCTCTCGTTTCCGAAATCGAAAATGCGACCGCCAGCGACCATTCTCCCGCCGCAATCGAACGCGCCGCTTCCGCTCTCGCCGCTCGTGTTCACCTGCTAAAAGAAGCCGCCCGCCATGGCCTTTCGAAGCGCGAGGTGGCAACATGAGCATCTCTGACTGGCGCCGCCGCATTGATGAGATCGACCGCAAACTCGTCGAGCTGCTCAACGAACGATCCCGTTGCGCTCTCGAACTCGGCAAGCTCAAGCAGGAAGCACACCTTCCGCTCTATCAGCCGGACCGCGAGAAGGAAGTGCTCCAAAACGCAGAAGCAGCGAATCCCGGCCCGCTTTCTGACGCTGCCATTCGCCGCCTGTTCGAACGCATCATTGACGAAGCCCGCGCCGTCGAGCGCGCCGCCATGCACCCCGATGGCGAAACGAAAAAGGATTCTTAGTTAGTTTGCATGTCTTAGCGCCGGGCTTTGCCCCGGAATGTCTGCTGCATCGTTTGGGAGACTGGGAACACTATGGTTATCGTGATGCAAGAGGGCGCAACCGACGCCCAGATCCAAAACGTGATTGATCATCTGATCGCCCACGGTTTTGACGTTCATCGCTCCACCGGCGCGTCCCACACCGTTCTCGGCGCCGTCGGCGTTCACCGCGATTTCGATCATCGCGATTTCGAGCTGCTCGATGGCGTGCGCGAAGTCATGCGCATCACCCAGCCCTACAAGCTCGCCAGCCGCGAATTCCGCCCCGAAGGCACGATCATTGATTTGGGTCGCGGCGTCAAAATCGGCGGCGAAGAGGTCGTCGTCGCCGCAGGTCCGTGCTCCGTCGAATCGCGTGAGCAGATTCATATCATCGCCGAAGCTGTCGCCAAAGCCGGCGCAAAAATCCTTCGTGCCGGTGCCTTCAAGCCGCGCACGTCTCCTTACGCCTTCCAGGGCTTGGGCGAAAAGGGCCTCGAGATGATGCGTGAAGCCGCTGCAAAATTCGGCCTCTTCACAGTCAGCGAAGTCATGGACCCTTCCCAGGTCGAAATGATGGGCAACTACGTTGATATCTACCAGGTCGGCGCGCGCAACATGCAGAACTACCATCTCCTCCGTGCCCTTGGGGAAGTCCGCAAGCCGGTTCTGCTCAAGCGCGGCCTTTCCGCCACGATGGAAGAGCTTCTTCTCAGCGCCGAGTACATTCTTTCTGGCGGCAACTACCAGGTCATCCTTTGCGAACGCGGCATCCGCACCTTTGAAACCTACACCCGCAACACGCTCGACATTGCCGCCATCCCCGTCATCAAAAAACTCTCGCACCTTCCTATGTGGGCCGATCCCTCGCACGGTACCGGCCGCCGCGACAAAGTTCCTCCCATGGCTCGCGCCGCCGTCGCCGCCGGAGCCGATGGCCTCCTCATCGAAGTCCACAACGATCCTGAGCACGCTCTATCCGATGGCGCGCAATCTCTTGAAACTTCCGCGTTCACCCAGCTCATGGCCGAACTTCGCATCATCGCTCCCGCCATCGGCCGCCGCATGGCCTGACCGCTCCTTTCCCTAATGGTCATCCTGGGGCCCGGATTCTTATCGGGGCCGAAAGATCTCAACGAGTTCTGCACATTTGGTCGAGTCGCCGCTCTCCCATCGGAATTACTCTGCCAACTTTCAACTTTTGACTTTCGACTGTAAACTCTTTCTCTCTCATGCCCTCTCATCTCATTCGTCGCGTCACCATCTTGGGCACCGGCCTCATCGGCGGCTCGTTCGCGTTAGCTTTGCGCAAATACACTTCAGATATCCACATCTCCGGATGGGACCGTCCCGATGTAGTCCAGGAAGCCAAAGCCCGCGGCGCTCTCGACGAAGCTTTCTCCGGCGAACTCGGCCCGGCTCTTTTTCGTGCCGATCTCGCCTACGTCGCTCTCCCGATTGGTGTCACACTCGACTTTCTTCCGGAAATCTCCCGGCAGGTCGCCGATCATGCCATCGTCACGGACGCGTGCAGCACCAAGGAGCGCATTCTCCAGGCCGCTGCTGATAACTTCTCCGCCGAATCGGGTCCGATCTTCCTCGGCGGCCATCCCATGGCCGGAAAAGAACTCTCCGGCATCGCCAATGCCGATTCGAACCTCTTCCGCGGCAATACTTACGCTCTCATTGGCAACTCGGTTGCGCCGGAGGATCCCCGTATCAGCGCCTTCCTTGCACTTCTCCATAAAATCGGCGCACGCACCTTCTGGCTCGGCGCACAGCAGCACGACTATGCCGTCGGCCTTGCCTCGCATCTCCCGCAGCTTGCGGCAGTCGCTCTCGCTTCCTTCCTCTACGATCGCCTCGACGAAAACGGACTTCCCATCACGCTTGCTGGTCCCGGACTCCGCGATTCTCTTCGCCTCGCCGGCAGTCCCTATTCCGTCTGGCGCGACATCATCCTCACCAACCGCGAAATGCTCTCTGCCGCTCTCGATCTTTTCGCCCGCCGCCTCGACGATTTTGCTGAAAAGCTCGGTTCGCGCGACCTCGAAGCCGACTTCGACGCCGCCAACGAACTTTATAAACTCCTCCGATCCCTCTAACTCCGCCTTCGCGTCCTCCTACCGTTCGTCACCTGAGGCGCCGGACTTCTGAATCCAGTCCCGCCGCTTTCGGAGCTATAATCACTCCCATGGGCCTCCCCGTCCTGAGTCATAAGGTGCATCGCTGCAGTTTTCAGCCCGACCGGCAGGACCTCTACCTTCGTCTCGGAACGGTTTCAGTTTTTGTTCGCGATCTTGAGCGGAGCTTGCATTTCTATGTGCACCACCTCGGATTCGGCGTGGCCCTTGATACTCGCCTGCCCTCCGGTGATCGTTGGCTAGTTGTCACTCCTCCCGATGGAACCGCCAATCTTGCTCTGGTCTCTCCCCGGTCCGATTCCGAGGATTACAAGCTCATTGGCCGGCCCACTCAAATTGAATTTCTCACGGAAGACGTCTTCGGCAAGTACGAGGAATGGCAAAAACACGGAGTCCGCTTTCACCAGTTGCCGCAACTCGAATCCTGGGGCGGGGCCTCGGCAAGGTTTGAGGATTTGGACGGCAACTCCTTCGCGCTCGTGAGCTACGACGCGATGAATCGCGAAATCCAGCAAATCCGCAGCGCGCACTTCGAAAAATTTGAATCCGAGCGCCGTGCCGTTCTGGAAGCGCAAAATGCCCGGGAGGTTCAATCCAGACTTTTCCCGCAGACTCAGCCAAAGCTCGGCACACTCGAATACTCGGGTCTTTGCCTTCCGGCGCGCGTGGTCGGAGGCGACTACTACGACTTTCTCGAACTCGGCCGCGATCGTTTCGGCCTGGTCGTCGGAGATGTATCCGGAAAGGGAACCGCCGCCGCTCTCCTGATGGCAAATCTGCAGGCGCATCTGCGCAACTTGTGCGCGTCCTATTCTAGCCGGCCGTTCACTCCGTTCGCCGTAGAACAGCCTCAGCGCTTCTTACGCGCCCTGAATCGGCTTTTCCTTGAAAACACCGCCGACAACGCCTTCGCGACTCTCTTTTTCGCCGAATATGACGACACGGCACGCCGTTTGCGCTATGCGAATTGTGGTCATCTTCCCGCCCTTGTTCTCAGCAGAGATAACAGTGTTAGCCGCCTGGATCCCACATCTACTGTCATTGGGGCTTTCAAGGAATGGGATTGTTCCGTGCTGGAACGCCAGCTCTTCGCTGGAGACAGACTCGTTTTCTACACGGATGGCGTTACCGAGTCTTTCAACGAGGTGGGCGAAGAATTCGGAGAAACCCGGCTGATTGAGGCGCTGCAACGCCATCGTGAACTTTCTTCTCCAGATTTGCTTCGGTCGCTGGTGGATGAGGTCCGCCGGTTCAGCACGGAGACTCAGAACGACGACCTCACCATGATCGTCGCCCAATGCCGGTGAAATGGAGCTTGCAGATTCGTCCGGATTCTTTTGTGGCGTTGGCTTCCTCTCCGGATCAACGGGAAGTCGTATACTGTTCTTGGTAAGATCGTTATCAATCGCGGTCCAGTGACCTCTTTGAGCCCCATCTCGCGCCGTTTTTTCCTTCGATCCGCTAGTCTCTCCCTTGTCGGTGCTGCCGGCTCACGCTTGTGGATTCCTTCGCTCGCGGCTGCCGCCGTGTTGTCCGAGCCTCTTCAGGAATTTGGCTACGGCGATGTGGTCATCTCCAGCGAGCTTCACGAACGCCAACTGCGGGAGTCGCACGCGATTCTGATGAACTTCAGCGAAGACAGCTTGCTCAAACCTTTTCGCCAGATGGCCGGCCAGCCCGCTCCCGGCGACGATCTCGGCGGCTGGTACATCTATAAGCCCGACTACGATTACCGCACGGACATTGCCGGATTTGCTCCCACGGCCACGTTTGGCCAGTGGGTTTCGGCCCTCGCCCGTACCTACGCAATCAGTGGTGCCCGCCCTGTCCGCGAAAAAGTCCTCCGCCTCAATCGCCTCTATGCGCAGACAATCTCTCCCGATTTCTACATAAAGAATCGTTTTCCCGCGTATTGCTACGACAAACTGGTCTGCGGCCTCATCGATTCCCACAAATTCGCCGGCGATCTGGAGGCCTTCTCCATCCTCGAGCGCAGCACCGACGTCGCCATGCCGCATCTGCCCGGCAAAGCCGTTGACCAGGGAACTTACTGGCGTTCCGGCAAGGATGTCTCCTGGACCTGGGACGAGTCCTACACCATTTCTGAGAATCTCTTCCTTGCGTATCAGCGCGGCGCCGGCAAACGCTACCGCGATCTCGCCGTGCAATATCTTTATAACGACTACTACGATGCTCTCGCCGAGGGCCGCAATGCTCTTGCGGGCCGTCACGCCTACAGCCATGTAAATTCTCTCTCTTCGGCGATGCAGGCTTATCTCACTCTGGGAAGTGAGAAGCACCTGCGCGCGGCGGAAAACGCCTTCGCAATGTTGCTCGCACAGAGCTATGCCACCGGCGGCTGGGGCCCTGATGAAACGCTTCGCTCCACTGACAGTCTCGATCTCGCCGCCAGCCTCACCAATTCACACAGCAGTTTTGAAACTCCTTGCGGTTCCTACGCCCATTTCAAGATCACCCGCTACCTTCTCCGCGTCACCCGCGACTCCCGCTATGGCGACAGCATGGAGCGCGTTATGTACAACACCATCCTCGGCGCCAAGCCGCTCCAGCGGAATGGGCAGGCCTTCTACTATTCCGACTACAATTTCGACGGCCGCAAGGTCTATTCCAAGTACCGCTGGCCCTGCTGCTCTGGCACCTACCCTCAGATCGCCGCCGACTACCACATCAGCACCTATTTCCGCGACCCGAAAAGCATCTACGTCAATCTCTACATTCCCTCAACTCTCACTTGGGTTCAAAATGGCAAGCCCGTTTCGATCACGCAAAAAACCTCGTATCCCTTCGATTCTCCGGTTCAACTCGATTTTTCTCTTTCCTCGCCCACGCAATTCACCGTCAATCTCCGCATTCCCGCTTGGGTGGAAGGCGCTTCCATTTCCGTGAACGGCAAACGCATTTCCGCCCAAGTCATTCCCGGCTCTTTTGCCTCTCTCGATCGCCAGTGGAAAAACGGCGATCGCATCGAACTCGATCTCCCTCTTGCCCTGCGCCTCGAACCTCTCGACGCTCAGCATACGGAACTCCTTGCACTTCTTTGCGGCCCTCTGGTCCTCTTTCCGGTTACTCAACCTGTTCCAAAAGTCGCGCGCGCCCAGCTCCTCGCCGCGAAAAAAATCGCTCCTTCTCGTTGGCAAGTCGAAACCTCCTCGGCTCCCCTCACGCTTCTTCCGTTTACCTCCATCGAAGACCAGCATTACTCCACCTACTTCAACCTGGGTTGATCGTCCGCCTTCCTCCGTTTCGTCGCTCCTCAAACCATACAATTCATCGAATCCCAGCACGTTGTGGCCGCGTCCAAGTTCATGTACGGCTCAAGGCGGTCGCGCTATCCTATACTCGTCCCGCCGGAGGTCAGCCTTGTCGGTCCGCTCCCTGCGTTTCCGCCTCGCGGTTCTCCTGGCTGCTTCTCCGTTCCTTTTGCTGGCTCAGCAAACCGCAAATCCCAAAGAATCGTCTGGGCCTTCTCAAAACATATTGCGTTCCACCACTCGCCTCGTGCAGCTCAGCGTCATTGTTCAGAACAAAAACGGCGAGCCCATTCTGGGGCTCAAGAAGAATGACTTCACCTTGCTGGATGAAGGCCGCAAGCAGAAAATCGCCTTTTTCTCAGTGAAACAGCCAGCGCCCATCACTTCTCATCAACCTCTCCCTGCCAACGTCTTTACCAATCGCCTTGATCTCAATGGCCAGGATCCCGGCGCCGTCACAATTCTCCTCTACGACGCTCTGAACACCTCCTTTCTCGATCAGGCCTACGTCCGCGCGCACATCCTCCGTTTTCTGCAAACCATGAAGCCCCAGGACCACGTCGCTCTTTATGCGCTCACTACACAGCTGCGCATCCTCCAGGATTTCACCACCGATTCGAACTCACTACTGAATGCCGCAAATCACATTCAACCCTCCGCGACCGCGGCTTACGATGCTTCCCATCCGGAAAAATTTTACGCTCCCGCCCTGCACAGCGATCCAATGTGGATGCGCTTTCAGAACGCCGTCAACAATGCCAGCGGGGAAATCTCGGACCAGAATGTCGCCAATCGCGCGGAACTTACCACCGCCGCGATCGTTGCCATTGCCGATCATGTCGCGGGTATTCCCGGGCGCAAGAGTCTCATCTGGGTTTCCGACGGTATCCCCATTCAGATCGGCATGGATCGCATCGGCTCCATTGACCGCGACACTGTCTCGTTCGAAGGCTCCGACTCGGGCACGAAAAGCGGGTCCGCTTCTCGTAGCCGCGACTTCAGTGGTGCCGCACGCGCTCTCAATCGCGCCAATCTCTCGATTTATCCGGTGGATGCTCACGGCGTCGAAACCGATCCCATCGGAGGCGGTTCCAACTTCTTTATGCGCCAGGACCGCCGCGACACTTTCCGGCTGCTCGCCGATCGCACGGGAGGAAAAGCCTTCTACGGCACCAACGACATCGCCGGCGCCATGCACGATGCTTTGGAAGACGGCCGCTACACCTACACCCTCGGCTATTACCCCGACCACGGTAGTTGGGACGGCAAGTTCCGCGAAATCCGCCTCACCGTGAAGGCTCAGGGCGCGCATCTGCGCTATCGTCGCGGCTATTTCGCCTTGCCGGATCAGTCGGAAGGCGACACGGTTGCTAAAGCTGAGCTCCAGTTGGCCGCCTTCAGCCCCCTGGATGCGACCAATCTGGGAATCGTCGTCGTCGGAAAAGTGCTCCCGCCGCTGGCTTCAAGAAATCTTCTTTTGCAGCTCACTCTCAACCCAACTCAGTTTCTCCTTCACGATTCCGGCCATCGCCTTCGCGGCGGCCTCGATCTGCTCTTTCTACAGCGCGACATGGCCGGAAAATTCCTCGCCGCCGAGCGCCAGCACTTCGATGTGAACTTCACGGCCAAGGACTTTCAATCCCTGTCGAAAACCGGCTTGGTCCTCCAGCGCAACCTCACCGTCAATCCCGCCGCTGACGACGTTCGCATCGTGGTGCGCGACTCTTCTTCCGGCGCTCTCGGCACGGTCACATTTCCCGTCAAAGCCTTCCTCCCCGCGAATTCGGTTTCCTCCGATTCCCCCAACCGCCCCAATTGAGGTATTTGCCAGCCTGCTTGTTACGATTTCTCGCCCTTCGCACTCGCCGGCTATTGCCTCAGCAAGTATGCGCTCTTCACGCCGGGCCACGAACTTCTCCCCTGCTCCCCAATCTGCTCGCGGCCGCCACCGCCGCCATCATCAGCGCGCTCACCGCCACCGGGAACCACACCGGCGCCACCCATGGCACTGGGATCAGGAACAACACGTCCGTTTCCCGCGGCGATCCCGGCCATCTCACCAGCGCCCACAATCCCGCGTAATAAACAATGTCCCAGATCGCGAACATCCACAAAAACATCGCCCACCGCGCTCTTGCTTTCGTACTTGCCAGCAGCGCCACGCTCGCCAGCATCACCATCGTCGCCGCTTCCCGCAGTACCTCGATCCGCATCAATTTCTCCGGTAATCCGTGCAAAAGTTGCGCCTGTTGGTAAACCGCCACTGCCGTCGCGCCAAGCAGCCCCGTCGCCGTCCGCAAATACACCACCACCGCCGCTTCCACAAATCCAAACGCCACCGCGAAAATCGCTCCGTACAAAAGCGCGTCGGCTCCGAGCCCGTTTCCCCTCCGCCGCCAGAAAAAATACGCCACAAACGGTATCCCCGCCGCCAGATTCACCCACCACGGATGTGCCACCAGCACGCTCATCGCATTCCAATTCTACTTCGGGCCTTGCCATTTTCCCCTCTCTGGAATTGTCTTCGTGATGGCCTAAAACCCAGCCAAATTCCGGCGTAGGCTGTATTCTCATGCAAAAAATCACGCCATTTCTCTGGTTCGACAACAACGCAGAAGAAGCCATGAATTTCTACATCTCCGTTTTCAAAAATGGCAAGATTCGCAATGTCAACCGCCTTCCGGCAGGAACTCCCGGCCCCGCCGGAAAAGTCCTGACCGCCACCTTCGAACTCCATGGCCAGGAATTCATGGTTCTCAACGGTGGCCCGCTCTTCAAATTCACCGAAGCGATTTCTTTCTTCGTGAATTGCGAAACTCAAGAAGAAGTGGACGAACTCTAGGAGAAACTCTCCGAAGGCGGCACGAAAAGTCAATGCGGCTGGCTCAAAGACAAGTTTGGCCTCTCCTGGCAAATCATTCCCACTGCGTTAGGCAGACTTATGGGTGACAACGATCCGGCGAAAGCGCAACGCGTCATGCAAGCCGTGCTCAAGATGACCAAGATTGATATTGCCGCTCTACAGCGCGCCTACGACGGTCACTAGTCCGCAGTGACCGGCACTTTGCCGGATATGGTAAGTTCAGGCGCAGCCGAGTCAATTCTGCGTCCAATAAGTTTGTGATCGTTTTGGGCAATGACCGGGCGCGGTTCAAGGTATGGGCTTCTTCTGCGTCAATCTCCAGGTAGCAACATGCATAAGGGTCAGTCAAACTGGAACATACTGGACGAAAGCAAAGAGAGTACGTGGTGAGTTCTTCGTTCAAATCCATTTCTGCTAGAAAGCAGTTGTGTACGTTCCGCGAGTACTGGTCGAGAAGTCTGAACAACTGCGCCTTACCTGAAGTCATAGTTGGTTATGCATCTCGAACCCGAATCAAGGCCTACTCAGAATTAATATTACCGCGACATGCCCGATTAACGCGGAATCCATCTAGGTTCTAGCCCGAACTTTTCCGGCCACCCGACTAATCAGGAGTTAGACGTTTCGACGCGGTGTACACTCTGGGGTGATCGAAAAAACAGCGCGGCTTGACGAGTCGTACACTCCGATTCCGCTAAAGCGTTTAGCTTCTTGTCAAATTGGAGGCTCAAGATGAACGGTCAACAAAAGAAGCAGCAGTATACCGGAGTGCGAGATCAAGAGATCCGTGCGGCGCTGGATCAGCATTGGGCGGCGTCCGATGCCAACGATTTTGATACGGAGCACCGCATCTATCACGAGGACGCGGTGCTGGAATACCCGCAGTCGGGCGAGCGAACCCGCGGTCGGCGCAACATTCAGGGCCAACGCGCCAGTCAGCCGAACAAAAAGCGGTTTTCTATCCGGCGCATCATTGGCGGCGGTGATCTTTGGATCACCGAATTCATTCTGAGCTATGACGGCAAGCCGTCCTACACCGTGAGCATCATGGAGTTCAGGGGCGACAAGGTTGCGCGGGAAACACAGTACTTCGCGGATCCATTCATGGCCCCTGCATCGCGAGCTCAATGGGTCGAACGGATGGACACATAATCTCGAAATGCGAGAATTCGCGAACGACACCGCCATTTGCCGTTTCAATCGTCGATTCTTAGGACGGTGTATCCGCAGGAGGCCGCAACAAAGCCAGCATGCGCAGATCTACCACGCCATGCAGGATAATCGGCAGCAGAAGATTTCCGCTCAGCAGAAACAATAGGCCAAAAAGAGCCCCAGCGATCGCAGTCCCCGCTACTCCGCCGGCACCCTGATAGAGATGGTTGCATCCGAAGATCACTGAGGAAATCAGAAGCGTCAGCGTAAGATTCAGCGTCCAGGGAAATACGTGTAGGTAGTGTAGCAGGAAGCCGCGGAAGAGAGTTTCTTCGCAAACCCCCGCTGAGATGCTCACGAATACCCACCAGCGGCGCTCGTTCCAGGTTGCCGGAAAGAAGTAGCTGAATGATTTCAGGGCGGCAGAGGAATACTTGCGCGGCCGCTTCGTCAACTTCTTCCAGACTACAGTGCCGACTGGAAGCACCACGGAAAGAATAAAAAAGATCGCAATCAGCGCTTCTACCAGGTAGCGCACCCAAGAGTGCAGTGATAACCAGGGGATTTCACCGGGCGAGGGGCTGATGGTGAATAGCGGGCGGAAGCCGATAGCAACAACTGCCAGCGCGCTGGCGGTCCACAGCCAGGTGCAAATCGCCTTATAGTAGCGAATCTTATTTTCGGAACTGGAATTTTGCTTCAACTTCAGGGTGGCGTACAAATCCCAAATAGGAGCAACGACCAGGAGGAACAAGAAGAGCAGGTGCTGCATCAGCGTTGCGACCGAAACGTTGAACATGCGATTCCACTAAATCCCACTTTCCCTTTTTTTTGATGTCTCAGCCGAGCGATAACATATATCCACCGCTATCAGAACGCAATCCGTGCAGCAGAAGAGGTCGGTCTTATTGGAACAGCCGGCTGAGGGAGAGGTTTCCACCGCCCGTGGTGACGGTCACCAGATTCATCACGATAAGCATCGTGTCGTAGCTCCAACCATTCGTGCCTGATTTGCCCCAGAAGCCCGAGTGCCAAACGAATATTTTTTTCTGGATCGCCCCGAGCATGAGCAGAATCAAACCGATGGCGGCGAGTTGCGCGAGAACCCCCGAAATTACTCCGAGTCCGCCCGCTAATTCAGCCGCGCCAAGAAAAATTGTGAAGCTCTTGCTCATCTCAATGTCCTTGCTTCGCGTTTCCGGGTCTTTGAGATGTTTGTAGCCACTGGTGACGAACACGATGCCAACCATGAGGCGCAGCAGCAGAAGCGCGACATCAGTAAAGCGGGTCAATTGGGGAAAGATCATCCGAGTCACCCCGAACCGCACCGAGTGCGAAATCGGTGAAAGTATAGCTGTTTCAAGGGGGATCGCGACTATTTGTCGGTGCCCGATTAGCGCTGCGGGACCTCGTCAATAACCGTTTGCCTCGTTGGGTTTTTGCATCTGGATATAAAATGGCTCAGGAGAGCCAGGAGCAATCATGGCCCATCAAGCACCATTGAAATACATCTTCTACATCGCTGCCGCCCAGGTCTCGGGTGAACTGCTCCGCGCTGAGTGCGGACACAGCTTGAAAGACTCTCCGGTTCGCCCAGCGGTCGTATTCAAAGAGTAGTTGTATGTCG
>Ga0335078_10012742_pt1 | contig 12461 bp, 8 predicted proteins | sample Lox_Sample_32_FD_206711 | JGI IMG/M metagenome (GOLD analysis project Ga0335078, IMG submission 206711) | Soil microbial communities from Loxahatchee National Wildlife Refuge, Florida, United States - Lox_Sample_3.2 | ecosystem: Environmental > Terrestrial > Soil > Wetlands | place: USA: Florida... | reverse complement strand
ATCGATCTGGCCTGCCACAATAGCAGCACCGTAACGAGCCATCCGCAGCCGGCGGGTGCCCTTTTCAAATTTTGTCGGGGGTCTGACGATCGGATCGGGCCGGACCCGGTCTGGGGGCCGCGCCAATGGCGTTTCCTCACCGCTCCACCGGCGCCGCCCGCTCGACAATGGCGCGAAGATCGGTGCCGGACGGCAGGAGCCCGAAGGCGCCGGCGGGCGCGTCGCCGAGGCGCGATGCGCAGAAGGCGTCGGCGACGGCAGGCGGCGCATGGCGGATGAGGAGATCGGCCTGCATTGCGAGCACCAGATCGCGGGCGATCGCGCGGGCCTGGGTTTCGTCGCCGCGCGTTGCGTCACGCAGCCGCTCCTGCAAACGGGCGACAATAGTCTGCAGCCGCTTGTCGGCGCGGGCGCCCTCGGCGAGGCCGTGCGACAACAGCTCGACCGCGCGCGGCGTGCGCTCGATCGCGCGAAGCACGTCCAGGCACATGACGTTGCCCGACCCCTCCCAAATCGAGTTGACGGGCGCTTCGCGATAGATGCGCGGCAATACATAGTCCTCGATGTAGCCATTGCCGCCGAGGACCTCCATCGCCTCCGCCGCCACAAACGGCGCGCGCTTGCAAATCCAGAACTTCGCCGCCGGCGTGAGCACGCGGCGCCAGACCGCGGCAAGCTCGCCGTCTTCGTCGTAGGCGCGCGCCAGCCGCATCGCCAGCACGGTCGCCGCTTCCGATTCCAGCGCCAGATCGGCGAGCACATTGGTCATCAGCGGCTGGTCGACCAGCTTTTTCTGAAACGCGATCCGATATGAGGCATGATGAATGGCCTGCGCCACGGCCTGCCGCATCAGGCCCGACGAACCGATCGCGCAATCGAGCCGCGTGTAATTGCTCATTTCGATGATGATGGGGATGCCGCGGCCTTCTTCGCCGACGAGCTGCGCCTCGGCGCCGACAAACTCGACCTCGCTCGATGCGTTGGAGCGGTTGCCGAGCTTGTCCTTCAGCCGGAGAATCTCGATGCCATTGCGCCGTCCGTCGCGAGTCCAGCGCGGCACCAGAAAGCAACTCAAGCCGCCGCTTGCTCGCGCCAGCACCAGAAACGCGTCGCACATCGGCGCCGACATGAACCATTTATGGCCGGTCAGGCGAAAGCACCGGTCCGGTCCGCTGCCGCTTTCGGCGTCGGCGCGCGTGGTATTGGTGCGCAGATCCGAGCCGCCCTGGTTCTCGGTCATCCCCATGCCGATCAGGGCGCCGGTCTTTTCGTGCGCCGGGCGGAAACGCGCATCGTATTGCCGCGAATAGACGCGCGGCAGCCATTCCGCCGCCAGCGCCGGCGCCTGACGCAAGGTCGGTACCGCGCCGTAGGTCATGGCGATCGGGCAATAGATGCCGGCCTCGACCTGGATCATCATGTAGGTGCCGGCGGCCCGCGCCACATGCGCGCCGGGTCCGGGCTTCGCCCAAGGGCTGGTGTGCAGTCCCGCCCCGATGGCGAGCGACAGCAGCTCGTGCCACGCCGGATGAAAATCGACCTCGTCGATGCGATGGCCGTAGCGGTCGAACGCGCGCAGGCGCGGTGGATTGTTGTTCGCCTCGAAGCCGAGCCGGATTGTTTCGGGCTCTCCCAGCGTGTCGCCCAGCGCCGCTAGTTCCGGGGCGGCCCAGTTTGCGTTTTCACGCTGCAACGCTTCGCGCAGCACCAGGTCGGTTCGCAGCAGATTGTACGGTTCAAGCGGCGGAGGCTGGTTAGTGACCTCGTACATCGCGCGCTTTCCCTGGTCCGGCGTGGCGATTCCCCGCCACAGCATACAGCCGCGCGGGCGCGCGTCGAGGTGCAAAGCCGGCCGTTGCAGCGGGCCGGCGCGCGTAGCCGAGAGACGCTGAAAATCGGTTTGCTAAGCCGCAGCTTGCGTGAGGCGGTCCATCTCGCGCTGCACCAGCTGGCGATACAGGCCTTCGCGGCGCACCAACAGGTCGGGCGGGCCGTCCTGCACGATGCGGCCGGCCTGCAGAACGACGATGCGGTCGAAGTTGCGCACGGTGGAAAGCCGGTGCGCGATGGCGATCACGGTGCGGCCGTTCATCAGCCGGCCCAGGGCCTCGCGGATCGCCTCCTCGGACTCGCTGTCGAGCGCGGAAGTGGCTTCGTCGAGCAGCAACAGCGGCGCGTCCTTGAGGAAGGCGCGTGCAATCGCGATGCGCTGGCGCTGGCCGCCCGACAGTTTGACGCCGCGTTCGCCGACGATGGTTTGCATGCCCTCCGGCAGCTCTTCGATGAAATCGCAGCGCGCCGCGAAGGCCGCTTCCAACACCTCGTCGTCGGTCGCCGCCGGCCGCCCGTAGCGTATGTTCTCCATCACCGAGCGATGGAACATCGAAATGTCCTGCGGCACGACGCCGATCGCCTCGCGTAAGCTTTCCTGGGTGACGCGCGCAATGTCTTGACCGTCGATGAAGATGCGGCCGGCCTGCACATCGTAGAAACGCTGCACCAGCGCGAACAGCGTGGATTTGCCGCCGCCGGATTGGCCGACGAGCCCGACCCGCTCGCCCGGCCGGAAACGAAGGTTGAATTTTTGGAAGATCTTCCGGCCATCGGCATAGCGGAATTCGACCTCCTCGAATTTCACGCTGGCGCCGCGCCGAATGAACGGCGCCGCCTCGGGATGGTCGCGCAGCTCGTGCGGCACCAGCAGCGTCGCCACCGCTTCGGCAAGGCGGGCAATGTGCTGAGTCATGTCGACCAAAGCCACCGCCAGATCGCGCGTGGCGCTCAAAACCGATATCGAGAGCGTGCAGGCGAGCACGACATCGCCGGTCGTCGCCTCGCCTTGCGTCCACAGCATGATCGCCCACACCAGCAAGCCGAGCGTCAACAAGACGGTCACCACGGCGTGAAAGATACGCAGCCGCTCCAGATAGAACAGGCTGCGCCGCCGCGCGCTCATTTCCCGCTCGATCGTGACGTCGAAGCGACGGTGCTCGCGCAAGGCGCCGCCGAACGCTCGCACCAGCGGCATGTTGGTTACGACGTCGACCATTTCGCCGTCCACGGTGGCGGCCTTGGCGGCGAAGTCGTGATGCAGCGGGCGGCCGGCGGCGGCGAGCCGGAACAGCACAAACACCATAATGCCGGCAACCGCCGCCAGTGCAGCGGCCATCGTCAGGCTGATCGTGCAGACCAGTGCGATTGCCGCCATGGTCGCCACGCAGGGCGGCAGCACGTTCCAGATGAACATATTCTCGGCGGTGAATACGGCGTTCGAGGTGGCGGTGATGCGGCTTGTGAGCATGCCGGGCAGCCGGTCGGCGAAGTAGCCCGGCGAGTGGCCCATCAAGTGGCGGAACAAGTCGCGTCGGATGTCGCCGGTCACGCCGACAAAGGCGTAATTGGCAATCCAGCCGGCGACGCGCCACAGCAGATTGTCCGCGGCAATCAGCGAGCCCAGCACACAGAACGCCGTCCACACCGCGGCATTGCGGCCGTTAGCGAGCGTGTCGACCAGCAATTTGACGCCATATTGCGTGCCCACCGAGCAGGCGACGGCGCCGAGCACCGCGGTCAGAATGACGACGTGCGAAGCCGGCCGCAGCCGGATGTAGCGATAGACGAAGCCGAGCGGGGAACCGGCGTAACACGTGAGTTCGGCCATGCGAGGTATCGTCTCCGCCGTAAACGCGGGCCTCCCCACAGACCCGATTTCAGGAAAACACCGTGAATGGAACGGCTGTCCCCCGGTCATGTTCCGCGGGCCGCCGTACGCGCACATCAATTTCGGCGACCGTTTATTACGTCGACGATCGCTCTACCCAAATGCGCCTATTTGCGGCCTTCGACGTTGACGCTGCGGCGAGAAAAAAGTTCCAGCCAGGGCAGAAAATTAAGTTCCCTTCACGGTTTGAAATATTTCGCGGCTGCGACGTTGTCGGTAGTCGCCGGGTGAGGAACTTTCGAAAACAACGAGGGACTTTCGATGCATATCGCACAAGTTGCGCCGCTGACCGAAGCCATCCCGCCCAAGCTCTATGGCGGCACCGAGCGGGTGGTATCCTGGCTGACCGAGGAACTGATCGCGCTCGGTCACGACGTGACGCTTTTTGCCAGCGGCGATTCGGCGACCTCGGCGCGGTTGGAGGCGGTCTGGCCGCGGGCGTTGCGGCTCGACGGCGCGGTGCGCGATCCCAATGCGCTGCATATGATGATGCTGGAGCACGTCTATCGTTGCGCGTCCGACTTCGACTTTCTGCACTTCCACCTGGACTATTATCCGTTCTCGCTGTTCTCGCGGCAGCCGACGCCGTTCGTGACGACGCTGCACGGCCGGCTCGATCTGCCCGAGCATCAGCCGGTATTCGACACATTTTCCTCGGTGCCCGTCGTGTCGATTTCCAATGCGCAGCGGCGGCCGCTGCCCCAGGCGCATTGGGTGCGCACCGTCCATCACGGGCTGCCGGCGCAGCTCTTGGCGCCAAAGCCGATCAAGCCGTGTTATTTCGCCTTTCTCGGCCGCATTGCTCCGGAGAAGGGTGTCGATCGCGCCATCCGCATCGCCCAACATTGCGGCGTTGAGCTGAAAATCGCCGCCAAGGTCGACACAGTGGACCGCGACTATTTCGACGAGCAAATTAAGCCGCTGATCGCGTCGGGCAATGTCGAATATATCGGCGAGATCGCCGACAAGGATAAATCCGAATTCTTAAGCGGCGCGATCGTGCTGCTGGTTCCAATCGACTGGCCGGAGCCGTTCGGCCTGGTCATGATCGAGGCCATGGCATGCGGTACGCCGGTTGTCGCGTTCAATCGCGGCTCGGTGCCGGAAATCATCGACGAAGGCGTCACCGGATTCGTCGTCGAGGACATCAACGGCGCCATCGGCGCCGTCGACCGGCTCGGGCATTTGTCGCGCGAAAAAATCCGGCGGCGTTTCGAGGAGCGCTTCACCGCGCGCCGCATGGCCCAGGACTACCTTGCCGTCTACCGCAGCCTGTCGGACGCCGTTGCGCCGCATCTGCGGCTGGTCGCCGACGACGCGCCTGCGCTGTAGGTCCTGTCATTGCGAGAAGCCGACGCGCGGCCGCGACATCGGGCGGCCCGATGACGGGCTCCGCGACGCCGGCAATGACGATTACGTTTCAGCTTCCGCCGGCCGCGTCTCCGGCATCAGAAACCACAGCACCGTCAAGCCGACGAAGGCGATGGCGGCCAAGGTCGCGAACGCCAACGGGCTGCCGAAACGATCGGTGACATAACCGGCCAGCGTCGCGGACAGCGATGCGCCAATGCCGGTCGAGGTGCCCAGGATGCCCTGGCCAAGATTAAAATGGCCGCTGCCGCGGGTGAGATCGGCGACCACGAGCGGCACCATCACCGCGAACACGGCGGCGGTGATCCCGTCGAGAAGCTGCACGGCAAGGAGCAGCGACGGGCTGCTCACGGCGGCAAACAGCAGCCCGCGGATCGGCAATGCGGCAAAGCCGATCAGCAGCAGCGGCCGGCGTCCCCAGGTCTGCGCGCGGCGGCCGACCCACGGCGACAGCGCCGCGACGACGAGCTGCGGCACCACGATGCACGCCGCGATGATCACCGTCGCCCAATGCGCCGAGCGCATGGTGACGGCGCTGCCCACCAGCGGCAGCATGGCGGAATTAGCGAGGTGAAACAGCAACAGGCAGCCGGCGAAGATCAAAAGCGGCCGATTGTGCATCAGCGCCCCGGGTTTGACGGGATATTGCGCGGCTTTGGGCTTATCGATCTTTCGACGCGGCGGCGCGCCATGGGCCCGCTCGGGATCGATCTCGCCTGCGGAAATCGAGCGCAGCGCGATCAGCGCGGGCACCAGCAACAGCACCGTGACGATGAAGACGGCGCGTGCGGAAAGCAGATACCCGCACGCACCCATGGCAGCGGCCGCCAAGCCGTTGCCGACGGAGGCGAAGCGCGCATTACGCCCAAGCCGCTCGCCGATCGCGGCGTGGCCGACCAGGCCGAGACTGATCGCCGCCATGGCCGGGCCGAGCACGCAACTGGCGAGCGCGTGCATGACCGATCCCGCCAACACCACCGGAAAGATCGGCAGCGCCGCATAGGTCAGCGCGCTCACGCAGATCGCGACAATCGAAATGCCGGCGACGAAACGCTCGGATCGGGCCGCATCGACCAGCGCGCCGCCCGGCATTTGCCCGACGAGCGAAACGAAGCCCGCAGCCGACAGAACGAGGCCGATATCGACCTGGGTCCAGCGTTGTGCGGTGAGATAAACCGAGACGAACGGCCCGAAGCCGGTTTGCACGTCGGCCACGAAGAAGATGAACCAATCGAGGCCGCGCAGGCTGTGCGGCGACGGCGCCAGCGGCGGCTCCGTTCCTTCCGGCTGTGCGGCGGGAGAAGCATATGCAGCGTCAGCCGCGCCGTGCGATTCCGGCCGGTCGCGATGGCGGCGTAGCGGATTTCCGGGCAGGATACCTCTCCAGCGGTTATTTCCAGTGCGAGCGTGTTGGAAGTTTGCGCTGCGTTATTCAGGCAGTGGCTCAAGCTTGCCGAGCGCACCCAGGACGACGACGGGTTTCCCCTCCTGATATTCGGGCGCAGCCTTGACCTGGTCGCGCGTGAGGTCGAGCGTGATCTTGGCGTCGCTCTTTGCCGGCGGCGAAAAATGCAACGCGTTCCAGTCCACCGCGATCTTGCGGCTGCCGACACCGAGGAAGCCGCCGAAATCGATGATCGCCGCGCGCACCTGACCGGTGCGGTCGACCAGCACGTCGACGATGCGGCCCATATTCTCATTGGCGGTGCTGACCACGTCGCGACCGAGAATGCCCTCGACTTCGCGATTGTCCAAAATGGTCATTGCGGGGGGAACGGTCGGCGTCGGGACCGGCTGTGCGGTGGGCGGCGCGGTCCGTGCAGGCGTCTGGACGTCTTCCGAAAAAGCAAGGCCGATCATGCCGGTCAGCGCCAGCGCCGCCACCGTCGTCATTCCTATGAGCTTTTTGCCACGCATGATGGTTCCGCGATTTCGGTTTCCGGCGGGGTTCCGGGGTGCCCGTTGGAACTCAGACCACTAAGCCTTCTAACCTGCGCTGGTTCCGACGCCAGTCGCGGTTCCGGCAGCAGCGGAACGCGGCGACACGCGGACATCGCCGCGGATCAGGATGAAAATACGATGGAAACGCGGATATCGCCGCTGATCCGGGTGGTATCGAGCGAGACCGTTTCGCCGTGTCGGCGCACGCGCAGATCGACGCTCGATGAAAAAAGCCGCAAATCGCGCAATATCACCTCGTCCAGGAACTGCGGCAGTCGCGGATTGCGCAGCCGGATTTCGCCCTTGAACGGATCGAATTCCAGCCCGAGCGAGGCTTCGAGAAGCGTGAACGGGGTCGCACTGGCCCAGGCCTGCGGCGAGCAGGCGACCGGATAGAGCGTTGGCCCATGGCCGCGCTGGCGCTGAAAGCCGCAGAACAGTTCCGGCAGGCGCGACTGGTCCATATAAGTGGCGGCGCCGAACAGACCGGCGAACAACGTTTCGATCGCTTGTTTTTGCTCGTAGCGCGCGAGACCGAGCGCGATCAGCCCATTGTCGTGCGGCCAGACCGAGCCGTTGTGGTACGACATCGGATTGAAGCGCATCTCTCCCTTCGCCACGGTGCGAATGCCCCACCCGGAAAAGAAGCTCGGCGCCAGGAGTTCTTTGGCGACGCGTTTGGCGCGGTCCGTGGCGGCGATGCCGGTGAACAGCACTTGGCCCGCGTTCGAGGTGCGCACCCGGCAGGGTTTCTTCGCGCCGTCGAGCGCCAGCGCATAAGTCTCGAGGTCTGGACACCAGAACGCGGCCTCGAAGCGCTCGGCGAGGCGGCTCGCCTCGGCATCGAGCCGTTGCGCCGCGCTGTCACGCTTTAGCCGCCGCGCGCAGCGCGCTGCCATCCGCTTCGCCGCATAGACGTAACCTTGCACTTCGACGAGCGCGATCTCGCCTTCGGCCAGGCGCCCGTCGGCATGGAAGATGGCGTCGTGGGAATCTTTCCAGCCTTGATTGGCAAGGCCTTGTTCGCTGGCGCGCTTGTATTCCACGAAGCCATCGCCGTCGGGATCGCCCGGGCCGTCGATCCAAGCCAGGGCAGCCTCGATATTGGGCCACAGTTCCGCGACCGTTTCGCTGTCGCCGGTGCGCTCCAGATAAAGTCCGGCGAGCAGGACGAATAAGGGGGTCGCATCGACGCTGCCATAGTAGAGGCCGAACGGCACTTCGTGCAGCGCCGCCATTTCGCCGCCGCGCATTTCGTGGAGGATTTTCCCGGGCTGCGCGTCGGCGGCCGGATCCGTCGTCCGGGCCTGATAGGCCGCCAAGCGGCGCAACACGCCGCGCGCCACTTCCGGCGACCACCACAGCATCTGCAATGCGGTGATCAGCCCGTCACGGCCAAACGTGGTCGAGTACCAGGGGATGCCGGCGTAAGGGTAACGGCCCTGCGGCGTATCGGTCATCAGCATCGCCAGGTCGGCGGCCGAACGGCACAAGATCTCGTTGAAGCGGCTATTCGAAGTCTGGACGGATGTCCGCTCGCGCGTCGATTCGCGCATTTCCCGGCGCGCCGCAATGAGTCCGCGCAGGAACGGCAATGGCAGCGAGTCCGTCCGATCGCAGCTCACGGCGACGAAAATGGGACACATCTCGCCGCGCTTGAGACGGAGATCGTAGACGGCGGAGTCGGTCGTTATCTTACCCGGCGGCGGATCGAAGTTGAGCGCGGTGCGCCGTACTTTGCCGTCCAAGCCGTCATAGACCAGCAGCACCCGGTCGTCGCCGTGAACTTTTGCCGTTGCGGTGCCGCGTTTTTCGCGGCGCGCGCCGCGGACCTCGAACAGGTCGGCGAAATCGTTCTCGAACCGGATCGACAAACGCAGGTCGATCGACTGATCGCCATAATTGCGCACGCCGAGCCGCTGAAAGGCGGTGCCGCGCCAGAGAAAGATGGTGCGCAGGATATGGACTCTGTCCTTCTCCATGACGATGTGCTGACCGTCCAGCAGATCGGGATTGGTCAGATCGACGAAAAGCGCCGAATTGTCGTCGCGCAGGTTGGAGCCGAGCAGGAGCGGAGGCGCGCCATTGACGATGAGTTCGAAGCGCGACAGATGCCGCGTGTCGTGGTGGAACAACCCGCTGGAGTCGCCGGATGACGTGCCGATATCGCCGCGGCTGTCGAGCACTACGAAAGTGTCGCCATATTTAAGTGCGTAGGGCGGTCGGGTCGGCCGTGTCGCGGTAATGGTAAACGCCGCTTCCGGCGGCGACGCGCGGGGAATGGTCGCGGCGGCCTTGGCGGCGATTTTGCTCGTTTTTGCGGCAGATTGGGCGGACGCCGCTTGCGGATTGGCCGTCGCCGCCATGATTTGCGGCTCCCGTGGCGATAGAGGGGAATTCCCCCGTGGCGAACGCCTAATGGCCGCAAATGGTTCAATGGATTTTGTTGCACCGCACCGTGTGCTCGCATCTGTACGATTATTCCGGTTGCGGCGAAAAGACACGTCGCGATAAAACCCCATGACAAAGCTGTGAATCACCGGCAGATATTACTCTTGGCGCATAACCAACAAAAACGCACCTGGGACGGAAACCATGACAATAGCATCGACGACTGCGGAATCCCGTGCCACGGCGACGGCCGCGACACGCTGGGGCCAGCTCATCTGCGGCATCATTTGCATGGTGCTGATCGCCAACCTGCAATATGGCTGGACGCTCTTCGTCAATCCGATCAATAAAACGCACGGTTGGTCGATCGCCTCGATCCAGCTCGCTTTCAGCATCTTCATCGCGCTGGAGACGTGGCTAACCCCGATCGAGGGCTGGATTGTCGACACGCTGGGTGCGCGTCGCGGACCCAAGCTGGTGGTTGCATTCGGGGGAGTCATGGTCGCCCTCGGATGGATCGTCAATTCACGTGCCGATTCGCTCGGCATGCTCTATCTCGGCGCCGTTTTCGCCGGCACCGGAGGCGGGGCGATCTACGCGACCTGTGTCGGTCAGGCGGTGAAATGGTTTCCCGACCGGCGCGGTCTCGCGGTCGGACTTACGGCGGCGGGTTATGGCGCCGGCGCGGCGCTGACCGTCGTACCCATTCGCGAGGTTATCGCCTCTGGCGGTTACGAGACGGCTTTCTTCTGGTTCGGTCTGATCCAGGGCGGAATTGCCTTCATCCTTGCTTGGTTTTTGCGGGCGCCCGAGCCCGGCGAAATGACCGGTATCGCCACGCCGAAGGTCGCGCAGTCGGCGCGTAGCTTCTCGCCGACAGAAACACTGAGCACGCCGGTGTTCTGGATTCTCTACATCATGTTCGTCATGGTATCGGCGTCGGGCCTGATGGCGACCGCGCAACTCGCGCCCATCGCCAAGGATTTTAACATCGGCAACACCATCGTCTTCTTCGGCGCCACCACGCTCAGCGCGGCACTGGTCATCGACAATCTCTGCAACGGCGGCGCACGCCCGCTGTTCGGCTGGATTTCGGACCATATCGGCCGCGAATACACCATGGCGATCGCGTTCGGCCTGGGCGGCGTGGCGTACTGGCTGTTGGGAACTCTCGGTCACGAGCCGTGGGCATTCGTGCTGTTCGCCGCCCTGATCTTCCTGACCTGGGGCGAGATTTTCAGCCTGTTCCCGTCAACCTGCACCGACACCTTCGGCACCAAGTTCGCGACGGTGAACTTGAGCCTGCTCTATACCGCCAAGGGCGCGTCGGCCTTCCTGGTGCCGGTTGCCAACCTGATCAAGAACGCGACCGGCGGCTGGCACATGGTGTTCGTCGTCACCGCGATCATGAATTTCGTGGTCGTCGCCTTGGCGCTGTTCGTGCTCAAGCCGATGCGGGATCGGACGATGGCGCAGAGCTGACGGCGGCTCTTTTAATTCGGCGCCGGAGTTAAGGGCGCGGGAGCGATCCCGCGCCCGATCTCTTTTGCGCGCCGGTTCTCTTTTAAATGTCAGCGCAAATGCGGCATTTCGGCTCTGGCATAATGTATTACAGTGCGCTATGGCTGCCGCCGCGGAATGCGGCTTCGGCGCGCATCCGGCGAGGGTTGTGGGCGTCTTTCAAGGGTTGCGAGCGTCGTTCATGTCCGCTGTGCATCGCTTTTCCGCCGCTAGAAGCAACGCCGCTGCCGACGATGCGGCCAGTATCGCGCCGCCGCGGCTTGATCCGATTGCCTCGCCCGCGCGCTTCAAAGAGCAAGCCTATACCGCGCTCAAAAACGCCATCGCCGCGATGGACGTCTACCGCAGCCGCGACGACATCCGGCTCGACGAACGCAGCCTGGCGCAGGATTTTGGCATCAGCCGCACCCCGGTGCGCGAGGCGATGGCACAGCTCGAACGCGAGGGCTTTGTCCGCTCGGTGCCGCGGCGCGGCGTCTATGTGGTGCGCAAGACCAAGCGCGAGGTCATCGAGCTGATCACCGCCTGGGCCGCGCTCGAAAGCATGGCGGCGCGATTGATCACGGAAAATGCCAGCCGGGAGGAGGTCGCTTCGCTGCGCCGGATGTTCGCCACCTTCGAAAACGGCGAAGTCCGCGCCCATCTCGACGAATATTCCGAAGTGAACATCGAGTTTCACCAGACCATCATTCGCTTGAGCCGCAACGGCGTGCTCGTCGATCTGGCGGAAAACCTGTTCACCCACATGCGGATGATCCGCCGAAAAACCATCGGCGAAAAGGACCGTGCGGACCGCTCGATCCGCGACCATATTCACATCATCGAGGCGTTGGAGGCGCGTGACACCGTGCGCGCCGAGACGCTGGTGCGCGATCATGCACTGGGCCTCGCCGATCACGTCGCCAAATACGCGGATTATCTGGACTGAATACAGGGAGATGTCCCATGGCCGAAGCAGCAGTCAAAAGCATGGACCAAGGCACCGCCGCAGCGGAACAGGAGCTGACGGACGGCTTTCATCTCGTCATCGATGCACTCAAGCTCAACGGCATCAAGACGATCTACGGCGTGCCCGGCATCCCGATCACGGATTTCGGCCGCATGGCGCAGGCCGCCGGCATCCGCGTCCTGTCGTTCCGGCACGAGCAGAACGCCGGCTATGCCGCCTCGATCGCCGGCTTCCTGACCAAGAAGCCGGCCGTCTGCCTGACGGTATCGGCGCCCGGCTTTCTCAACGGGCTGACGGCGCTGGCGCACGCGACCACGAACTGTTTTCCGATGATCCTGATCTCGGGCTCGTCCGAGCGTGAGATCGTCGATTTGCAGCAGGGCGACTATGAGGAGATGGACCAACTCGCCGTCGCCAAGCCGCTGTGCAAAGCGGCGTTCCGCGTGTTGCACGCCGCCGACATCGGCATCGGGCTTGCCCGCGCGATCCGCGCCGCGCTGTCCGGGCGGCCGGGCGGCGTTTATCTCGATCTGCCGGCCAAGCTGTTCGGCCAAGTGATGGAAGCGG
>Ga0335078_10012741_pt1 | contig 12462 bp, 8 predicted proteins | sample Lox_Sample_32_FD_206711 | JGI IMG/M metagenome (GOLD analysis project Ga0335078, IMG submission 206711) | Soil microbial communities from Loxahatchee National Wildlife Refuge, Florida, United States - Lox_Sample_3.2 | ecosystem: Environmental > Terrestrial > Soil > Wetlands | place: USA: Florida... | reverse complement strand
TGCCTTACCGCACTCCGACATGTCTTGGGACGCTTCCGCAGCTCCGTTAGCTGCTTTCTGCACGCCGTCAATCACGCGCAAGACCGGACCGGTGATGGAACGGCTAATCGTGAGGCTTACGACCACGCCCGCCACGATAAGAGTACCGGCAAACAAAAGCAGGGCCATCCATCGCTGCTTAGCGGAGCTCTCTCCGACCGCGCTCAACTGGTTCTGCAAATCCTGGGAAAACAGCTCCTTGGCTTTGGCTAGCGAGGCTTTGAGTTCGTCCGTACGCGACGCGATTCCGCGCATCTGCTCCTGGGTTTGCCCATTCATATTGGCAGGGTTCGTCAGAACCGACCCGTAGAGCGAGCGCGCGTCGGCCAATAACTGATCCGCGGAGGAGCTCAACCGTTTGGCTTCGGCCGTACGCTCGCTGGAGAGGTTGGGAATGGCCGCGATCGATTGGAGAGTCTCCACCGACTTCTGGCCATCTTCGGCGGCGCGGTCCAGCCCGCCTTTGTCCTGCGTGATGACGGCATCGCCGAAGCCCTTCACCATCCGTCCGAACGCGGCTTCAGCCTCTTGACTACGCTGGGCCGCAGGAAACAACGCTGCGGAGGTTTCCCGCAGCGTTGTTTCGGTCCGACGTCCTTGAAACTGACCAAGCAATGTGGAGAGCACATAGCCTAGAACGAATACTCCAATACTCAACCAGATCTTGGCCGTGATGTTTAGACGTTTCATATTTCCTTCTCTTACTTCACTTCGATGGCCTTCACGCCTTCCGTGCTCGCTCCGACGCTTACGTACCCAATGGCACCTTTGGTCTTCGCCACGTAACCGACCATTTCCGCATCGGAAGCCAGAGCCTTGGGCATGGATCCCTTGCCCGTAAACACGAGGCTCCGATAATAAGTTTCCAGGGCCGCATCTGTCTTGCCGAGGTACTGCTTCACGAATGCTTCATGGGCAGGGCCCGACTTCAACAGTACGGGTTCCACATGGCTGCCGTCGGACAGGGATGTCTTAGTCGCCAGGAAGACGCCTTTCAGCTCGTCGGCCGATACCGAAGAGGCCCCGACACTGGAATTCGCAATCACTTTAATGTCGCCCGCCCGGACGTTGACCGCAGCCAAGCTGCACAGCGCTGCGGAGATGAGGAAGTGCTGTAGATATCTCATGAAATTCTCCTTTCGCTTCCCATGTTGCCTAGAAGTTGAAACCTGTCCGCACAATGAGCAGGTTCGTCTTCGGCTTGAGACCCTGGGGATTGTCGGATGTATAGAACCCGTCCGGATACATGCCGGGGCTGCCGTAGCCATCCATGAAATGTCCTTCGACCTTCACGTTCCAATGGCTATTCAGGTCCACGCGTGCCGTAACCACTTTGTCGTACAGATGTCGGTCGGGCGAGTTCTGGCTGGGTGCTTGGATGAGACCCACCATCGAGTCGACCCACGAGTTGACCCAACGGGAGTAGTAAGTTCCGAGTTCCAGATGTTTGGAGATCCGGTACGAGGCTGCCGTGTACCAGCCACGGACATCGGTCTCGACTTCCCACATGCCATTGAAGATCGTTTGATCGCGCCAGTATCGGCGATACTCGCTAGCCAGCCGCAAGTTGCCGATCGTGTATTGGCCATAGAATTGGTTGGTCCAATCCCGGTTGGAATGCTCTTCGTATGCCATGGTGAACGGCGGTTGCCCTGGAAAGGCGAGCGTCCAGGTACCCTTGCCGGTGATGTCTTCGCCCTCATGGGATGCTCCCACCAGGAGACCCTTCAGCGGTGTATTCCATCGTAGATCCTCGCCGACCTGGAGTCCCCCGTAGCTGGTCAAATGGCCCCCGGTCGCCGTCAGCAAGTAAGGATAGCCGCCGTAAGCGCTATCCTGCCGTAGACCCGCGAAGGCAGTATAGGCTAGGCTTCCCAGGTGCTTCAGCGGAATCTCCCCATAGATATCACCACCTCTGTGGCGAATGTTGGCATCGCGCAGGTCAGTGGGATACATGGACTGTGGCAGGAGCGCGAAAGTATGGAGAAAGTCCATGTCTTGGGTGTCGTTCTCCAGCCCAAAAACGGTTTTGACCACTCCGCCTCGAATACCAAACCAATCCTTGAACTTGTAATCGGCCGTTGCCCAATCCAGTTGCGGATGCCATTTGCCGAGATCCCCAACGTTGCGGTCATACACCTGCGCTCCGACCCGGAACTTGTCGGTGATTCGAACGGAAGCATTCACACCGCCATCGGTCATGGCGAAGCTGCCCTGGCTCGTGTTCATCGTCAGGTAGTTGTTGTCGTTCGAGTAGCCAAAGCCCTGCGATACAAAGCTGTGGATCTGGACATCGCGCCCGCCGATCGTGAAATCGAACTGCGCGTGCAGAAGGCCTGGTAGCGCGCATGCTACCATCAGGCCCATTCTTACGGTGACGTTCATTATGTTTCTCCTCATTGACAGCCTGTGGAAGACCCCATGTACGGCTGCTATGGGTTATATCGGATGAAATCTATTTGCCTTTAGGTTTGGATACACCGTCGGCCCTGGAAATCCGGGCCCAACAATAGGCAAATATCGACAGTCTGCCTGCGGTGAATTCCGGCTGGGAGTAAATGTCCCATGGAGGGGGCCGAGGTGTCTCGGCAGCGGACAGCTCACTTTGCCTTACTTAAACAACCGTCACACCTTCGGCGTTAGCTCCCGCACTCGCGTAGCCGATCGCACTGAGCTAGGTCGCCGCAGATCACGTGCGTAGTTCCACGGTCAGTGGCTGGTCAAGAAGTATATCGGCCAGAGTGAGCGGGAGTTTTAGTCCTTGTCCTAGTTCGGAACTTCGGTGTGAGAACCCATATTAATGTATGGAAACCATAGGTACCAGCGGTTCTAGCTATCCGGGCTTTAGCGGATCCGGTTGTCCGGCGAGTTCTACGGCCCGGCATACTGCCCGCACGGTAAAATCAAAGCCGGCCCTCATTGCGCATCCGTTGGCAACAGCTTCGCGGCGCGTTACTTCGCCGTATTCGCTACCGCGTCACCCACGGCGGCCTGTTGTTTACCTTCGCGGTCCTGATGGTCGCCTTCGGCGCGGTGGTCTCGGCTAATAACCTTCTCTTCCTCATTCTGGCTACCATGCTCGCCACCCTGCTGGTCTCCGGGCTGGTGAGCCGGCTCTGCCTGGCCGCGCTCGAACTGGATTTCCAGGTGCCGGAGCACGTTTCGGCCGGGCGCATGGTTCCCGGAAAGCTCTTCGTGCATAACCAGAAGTGGCTGCTGCCTTCGTTCTCCATTCGGATTGAAGGTATCCAGCATCCATCCAGCCCGGTGCTCAAGTCAGCCGTCTATTTCCCACTGCTGACAGGCGGCTCGACCCTGGAGGCTACCGTTGAGGTCCGCTTCCCCAAACGGGGGACTTATCGCGAAAACAGCTTTGCGCTTTCCACTTCGTTCCCGTTCGGCTTCCTGGAGAAATCCGCCCGCGTCACGCTGCGCCGTGAGACGGTTGTGTATCCGTCCCTCGATCCGCGGCCCGGCTTCGAAGATCTCTTCCTCGGGGTAGCCGGTGAAATCGAGACGCACTACCGCGGATTGGGAAAGGATTTCTACCGCATCCGGCCGTACGAGGCGTTTGAAAGCGCCCACCACGTGGACTGGAAGGCCACGGCCCATGTGGGAAGCCTGCAGATCCGCGAATTCGCGCGCGAGCAGGAGCAGACCGTGGAAATGTTCCTGGACCGCGATATTCCACCCGAATTCGACGCCTGGTTCGAGGACGCGGTGGATTGCTGTGCCTTTCTGGCTTGGAGGCTTTCTAACCGGGGCACGGCGATCCACTTCCGGTCCCAAGGCTTCGACTTCCGCCAACCTCGCGACGGGGACATATATACTATCTTGAAGTACCTCGCTTTGGTCTATCCGCAACGAGGAGATGTGCCGGAGGCGCCACTTGAAGAGGCTAGCTACAAAATCGTGTTCACTCCCTCAGCCGGGCGGTTCCGGGAGGCCGGCTGGGTGGGTGCTCTGGTGCTTGGTCCTGACGAGTTGCGCGCTCCTCGCAACGCTGCTGGCTAGTCCCTCGGCTGTCTGGGCGCAGGTGACTGCGTCGATTTCCGGGACGGTCGAGGACCCCATGGGTATGCCCGTGAGCGGAGCCGTGGTCACCGTAAAGAGTCTCGAAACCGGAGCGACGCGCATTGTGACCACCAACGAGGAAGGCAAGTTCCGAGCCCTCTCCTTGCCGGTGGGCCAGCAGGAAGTGAAGGCGGAAAGAGCCGGCTTCAAGGCGGCGGTGCGAACCGGGATCGACCTCGTGGTCGGTCAGGAGGCTGTGGTCACGCTGCGCCTCGAGGTCGGCGAAGTGGTCCAGCAAGTGACAGTCGTGGGCGATTCACCGGTGGTGAACACTACTACCGCGTCGGTTGCCGGCCTGGTGGGCGAGCAGCAAGTGAAGGATTTGCCGCTCAACGGGCGCAGCTACGACAACCTGATCACTCTCAACCCGGGCGCGATCAACTACTCGGCGATGAAGACCCCCAACACCACCACCAGCGACGGGAACACGTTCTCGGTGGACGGGCGGCGGCCTCAAGACAACCTGTTCCTGCTGAATGGCATCGAATACAGCGGCACCAGCCAGCTTGCCGTGACTCCCGGCGGCGTGAGCGGCTACCTGCTCGGAATCGACGCCATCCGGGAGTTCAACCTGCTCACCGATACGTACGGGGCCGAATATGGGAAGCGCGCGGGTGGCCAGGTGGTCGTAGTGACCCAATCTGGCACCAATGCTTTGCATGGGTCGGTTTTCGAGTTTCTCCGCAATAGCGCTCTGGATAAGGGGGAGCCGGTTACCCTCGATCCCGTCGACAAGGGGACGGCGCCTCCTTTTAGAAGGAACCAATTCGGCGCGGCGCTGGGAGGTCCGATTAAGAAGGATCGCTTGTTCTTGTTTGGCAATTACGAAGGGTTCCGCCAATCGCTGGCCACCAACAACGTGAGCGAAGTGCCCGATGCCTGCGCGCGCCAGGGCGTAATGACTGTCCAGAATTCCGCCGGTGTGTATACGTGCGGTGGGCCGTTCCCGAAACTGAACCCAGCCATGCTGCCGTTCCTGGCCTTGTGGCCTCAGGCCAATGGTGCGCAATTGGGCGGCGGGATCGCGCAAGCTTACTACACTCCGAAGAACCACATCCACGAAGACTATGGGACCTTGCGCGCCGATTATAACTTGCGCGTTCAAGATCGGATTTCGGCGGTTTATACGCTGGATACGGGAACGAGCCTGATTCCTCTACCCGATCCGCTCTTCGCCTCAACGCTCCAACTGAGCGCGCAGGTGGGCAGCCTGGAGGAAACGCACGTATTTTCACCCACTGTCCTGAACACAGTGCGGGCGGGATTTTCACGCGCCGGCTTCAAGTTCAACTCCGCCGAACTGACCACATTCCCACCCAGCCTGTCGTTTGTCTCCGGAGCCCAGCCGGGTAATATCACCATCAACGGCGGTCTCACCACGGCGGGCGACAGTTCCAACGCCGGAGCATGGAATCGACGCAACCTGTTCACCTTCACAGACGACGTGCAGGTAACGAAGGGAATTCATCAGCTCAGCATGGGAGTATGGTTTCAGCGTGTCCAGGACAATGAGGACGTTGTCTCGAAACGGTTGGGAGGCGCCACCTTCGCCACGTTGGCGACGTTTCTCCAAGGTAATTTGATCAATAATGGCTTTTCAGTCGTGCCCGATCACACGGAGCTGGGTTGGCGGAGTTTGTTTGGCGCCTGGTACGTTCAGGATGCCATCAGGATTCGCCGCAATCTTACGTTACAGGCCGGACTCCGGTACGAGTTCACCACCGGCTGGAATGAGGGTTGGGGACGGGCCGCCAACTACATCACAAATGGTGCCGGCGTGCTGCTGACCGCGCCCCGGATCGGAGATTCCGCGTACACGAAGAACAGGGCGACGCGGCTTCTGGGTCCCCGGGCCGGTCTTGCGTGGGACCCGTTCGGCAACGGCAAAACCGCCGTGCGCGCGGGATTCGGCCTCTATTACTCATTGATCGACGCTCTGAGCTTTCAGCTAAATGATCTGCCGCCATACAACGGCGCCGCCACCTTCTCGGGCTCGCTACCTTCCCTACTGCCCATTACCCCCAACGTTCCGGTGCCTCCCTCGTGCGGACCGGGCGTCCCCTCGCCCTGCACGACGTATGCGCCGTTTGGGGTGCAGGCCGACCCGCAGACCCCTACCGTCGCGGAGTGGAACTTCAGCATCCAGCAACAGCTCAGCGGCAATATGGCGCTGCGTGTGGCCTATGTGGGGTCCCACGGCTATCATGGACTTCTCAGTATCGATCCCAATTCCATCCCGGCGCAGATTTGTGCCAACCCCAACGGCTGTATCGCCGGCGGCAACGGGGCAGCTACGAGCAAGGTGCCGCAGGGCACCGAGTACATCCCCGTGAGCTCCCGGCCGAACCCATATCTGTCCGCCGGTTTTTTCTGGTACACCGAGGGAAACAGCAGTTACAACGCCTTGCAAGTAGACCTTACACGCCGCCTGAGTAAGGACCTACAGTTCCGGGCGAATTACACGTGGTCGAAGAATCTGGATATGAATTCGGGCCTGACCACCGCCCAAGCCAACAATCAGCCCCAAATGGTGTTGAATCGGAACGATCTGCCCCTGGACTGGGGACCAGCGGCCCTGAATGTAACCAGCCAGGCGAACATGTCCATCACTTATGCTCTGCCGTTCGGCAAGAATGCCGCGGGCTTACCAGGAAAGCTCATCCGCGGCTGGCAATTGAATGGTATCGCAACGCTGTTGACGGGCTTCCCCTTCACTCCCGTGCTGGGCTCGAACCGGTCCGGAGATGGCAACACCAGAAATCCGGATCGGCCTTCCCTGAATCCCTCCTTTACGGGGCCGGTAATACTAGGGACACAGGCCCAATGGTTCAATCCCAATGCTTTCCTGGTGCCGGCCGCGGGCACTTATGGAGATCTGGGCCGCGGAGTATATACCGGACCGGGGCTGGGAGATGTGGATATGTCCCTGTTCAAGAACACTGCCTTGGCGGAAAACGTCAACCTGCAGTTCCGGACGGAGTTTTTCAATCTGTTGAACCGCGCCAACCTGGGCACCCCGAATCCGACCGTTTTTTCAGGTACATCCGTCAGTCCTACGGCCGGGCTGATCACTTCCCTCGCCACCACACCCCGGCAGGTTCAGTTTGGGCTGAAACTGATCTTCTGAATCCGGGATCAGGGATACTCCGGGGCGCTAAAAGAAGTTTCACGGGGGACGATAAGGGGATCAGGAGAGACCCAATGGGCTCGATCAGCAATGTCCCAAACGGAATCACATACCTCACCCCACTTGTCGAAAGCGTAACCAACAGCCCGTCTTCGCAAAGCATGGGGACGATCCTGCAGTCGGCATCTCCATCCGATGCCGCAGAGCTCAGCAAAGCGTCTTTGCAGTTGCAGCAGGCGGACGGGATTTTCGGGCTTCCGACGGCCCAGCCTTCTTCCGTGACGCTACCCGGTGGCGCGACCGGCGCCGCGCTCCCTTCGGGTGTCTCGGCCAGCGACGTTGCGAACGCTACACCGGAGCAACAGGCCACCATCGCCGAGCAAGCGCAGAACCTGCAACAGGTCCAGAACATGTTTTATCCGCCGCTGTCATCACCCAACAACTTGAACGTGTTGGCGTAACGCCGGCGACGGGCACGTCCGTTCCGGATCTTGTCGCCGGTGCGGGCAGGACTGAACCTCTTCGCGATATTGGGCGCCGCGCCGCCGGTGCGGGCATTGATCAGGGCACTGGCACCAGCAGCGCCTTGCCGATCACCGTCGTAAAGCCGTCCAGCACATCCGTGAAGCTTGACGCCAGCAACGGAATCGTGCCGAGCTGCCGAAGATGCTCGGCGTTTTGCCACGCGGCCTCCCGAGCGGCGCTCACATTCCAGGCCGCGATGGTATCTTCCAGATGAGAAACCACCGGGAGTGCATCGCCGAGCAGGCGGACATTCAGGGTGCGCTTGGCGGATTCCACCAGGCCGTCGAGCGTCGAATTGAGCGCTGTGTAGTCGTTATATTGCGTTCCGCCGTGATCCGGAGTTGTGCCGGTGACCTGACAGGTGGCCACGATGGCTTCCGGAAGGTCGTGGTTGATATGGGCATTGACGCCGGCCAGCGCAAACTGGATGCGGGCGATTGCGGCCCGGTCGCGGCTGTCAAACACGACCTGCCAGCAGCTGGGAGTTGCCTGGCCCGAGAGCGAGGATTTGAGCGCCGAGAAGTATAGACCTGCGAATTGGACATCGAGCTCGGCAAGCCATGCGGGATCGGTGAAGCCGCCCGAGGCGACTCGCGTTTCGACCGCTTGCGTGACTTGCAGGTAGAGCCCGTTGAACCATTTCAGCCCATCCCCGTCAACACAGTTGGTATCGATGGCCTGGAGCGTCCGGAGCACATCCGGGATGGACTGCGGAACGGCTTGAACAGTGGCGAGAAGCGTGGCGTCGTAGGGAAACATGGCTCATTCTAGCCAAATGTCGTTCTGTGGTGAGTTCGCAACCCGGCTTTGTAGAACTCGACCTACTGCTCCACGACGTGAAGGCGAAGTCTCTAAGCAATCGGTATGGCCCGCCTGTCCACTCGGTTGGGAGTCCAGGTGGGGCCAGCCCTTCGGGGCTGCCGCCGCGCTTCGGCGCGGCGCGCCGGGCAGCCCGGAACGGGTCCGCAGACCGGAAAGCCCGGCGGCAGGCCGGAAGGCCTGACCCCACTTTCTCATCTCTATCGGTGGCCGCAGGCGCACTCAGTTTTGACTTTTGACGTTTTCCGGAAGTGTCGCCTGCTCTGAACCGGAACGCCTGCTCGCCGGCCGCAGCCACTTCCGCGGCAACCTAGACACATATGTAAGCCGCTCGACAACCGGCATCCAGCGCCGTACCGTCCGCCCGTGCAGCAGCAAGCTCCCGGTGACCAGCACCGGATGGGGGATGGTGGTGCAACAACGCGCGCACATGTCGATTTCGCCGGCCCGGCCCGTGCCGTGCAGTACCCGCAACCGCTGCATCGATTCGGAATTCCAGATCTGCTCCAGCGGCTCGGTGGCAAGGTTCCCCACCGGCGACCCATCCAGCATGTAGCTCTGGCAGCACGGGTAGACGTCGCCGTTCTGCTTGACATACATCGGTCCGCGCCACAGATAGTGACAGGGGTGCTTCCACTCGTCCGCGGCGTGTCCGGCGTCGGGCCGCATGACGTTGGTTTCGTCCTCTTTCACGCGCAGCACGTCGATGCCCGGAATGGCGCTCCAGAAGCGCACGAATTCGTCCACCTCGCTGGCGTTGCCTTCCATCCGCACCATCTGGACTACCACTTGCAATTTGGAGCGGCGCTCGTGCTTCATGCGGGCGAAGCGCACGAAGTTGTCGCGCACCTTCTCAAACTTCGCGCCTTTACGATAAAACTCGAATGTCTCTTTCTTTGCGCCGTCGAAGCTAAGGGTGAGCTGTTCCAGGGGCGAATCCAGAATCCGCGCGGCATTCTTTTCGTCGAGAAAGGTACCGTTGGTCGAGAGCAACGTCGAAATGCTGTGGCGATGACAGAATTCGATCCGCTCCATGATCTTGGGGTCCATGAAGGGCTCGCCCAGCCCGATCAGCATCATGTGCTCGGAGGTTTGCCCGGCTTCGCGCACCAGGCGCTCGAAAACCGCGTCGGACATATCGGCCTTGGGCTGCTTGTGAGTTTCCCGCGGGCACATCGGACAATAGAGATTGCACTTGGCGGTGGTCTCGACGATGTACTCCACCGGGAGCGCGTGCAGGCGGGGCCGGCGCGCGAGGTAACCCCACAGCAATTTTGCGCGGTTCCAGGCCCTCATGCTTACACTTATTGTAACCGCGGGTTTTCGCGGCGAAACGGATGACATGAACATTACCATTTCGGGAGCGTCAGGTTTCATTGGCCGCAGGCTGCTCAAAGTTCTGGGCAGCGCCGGGCATAGTCTGCACGTGCTCAGCCGGCACGCGGGCGCCAACATGCCGGCCGGAGTGCGTTTATCGGTGTGGGACCCGATGAAGGGTCAACCGCCGAGGGAGAGCCTCGAAAACGCGGACGCGGTCGTTCACCTGGCGGGCGAACCCGTGGCGCAACGCTGGACGCCGGAGGTCAAACGGCGAATCCGGGAGAGCCGCGTGGAAGGAACGCGCCGCTTGGTGGAGTCGCTCTCTGCCCTGCCCCGCCGGCCCGGCGTGCTGGTGGCCGCTTCCGCCGTGGGGTACTACGGCTCGCGGGGAGATGAACTACTTGACGAATCCTCACCGCCTGGAGCGGGCTTTCTTCCAGAGGTCTGCGTGGCTTGGGAGAAGGAAGCGCAAGCGGCTGCCACGCTTGGGATGCGTGTGGCCTCAATTCGCATCGGCCTGGTTCTAGATCCTCGTGGTGGCGCCCTGGCCCGCATGCTGCTTCCGTTTCGACTGGGTGCGGGCGGCAGGCTGGGTTCGGGACAGCAATGGATGTCCTGGATTCATCTGGCCGACCTGGTCGAGCAGTTCCGGTTCTCTATCGAGAATCCGGTCGCCGGTGTGTGGAATGGAGTTGCTCCGGTCGCCGTAACCAACCGCGAGTTCTCGAAGGAACTCGCCCAAGCGCTGCACAGGCCGGCATTCTTTCCCGTGCCGCCGCTGGCCTTGAAAGTGTTGTTCGGCGAGATGTCGACAGTATTGCTCGAAAGCCAGCGGGTGGCTCCGCGCGCCGCTCAGGCCGCGGGTTTCCGCTTCCGGTTTTCCCAACTGGGACCGGCGTTGGCGGATTTGCTGCGTTGAGTGCGGCGGCATGCTGCTAGGCAGTTCCAATTGATGCCACCCTCCATAACCATCAATTACGATTCGCTGCGGCGTATATCGAGAGCATGGGTCGCGGTGGGCTTCCGTGCAGCGCTCAACTAATCTGGCTATGTTCGCGCCGTTGGCGGTGAGGTTTCCGGGCGGGTGGACGAACTCGGGGATCAGGTGCGTGGACTGGGAGATCGAACGCTATGGCAGCCGAAGATGATTACCCGCTTGAGCTTGGTATGATCGACTGTTTGTCCCGCGAGAAACGCGCCTGAAACAAGTCCTATGAGTACGAGCTGGATGATGGGAGTGTTTATCTCAATTGACCAAGTCTGCAGAGTGCGGGTCAATCGCCTGATTGGCAATCCCGACGAATCCCTCAAGAGGGCAATCGAAAGTGGCGTTGGTGATGCTGCAGCCGGGGATGAACACGGGCGCGCTGGGGGGCGGGGCAGCAAGAGGCAGAGCGGCGCGATTCCGAAGCTGGTCCATGGTCTGGGAAACGTAACTGACGCGGACGACATACTCGCCGGTGCTCTGCGATTGACGGAGCTGGAACATGAGGACACCTCCGGGAGCCGCGACGTCCGCCTGGTAACCCGGCAGAAGCCAGTCGAGACGGAGGAGGCTGGCGAGTCCGACGATGTTGAAGTTGGAGGCCATTAGCACGACCACCTTGGTTGACGGACTGGCGATGGCCCCGGGCATGGCATTCCCGGTGGCTGCCTGCACCAGCGACCGCACGATGTGGGAGGCGAGATTGGAATTCTGCACGGTGGCAATGTAGGGCGTACGGAATTCCAGATCGAGGAGGCGGTCATACACGCGGAAAACCTGACTGATGCCTTTCGCTGTTAACTGGCCCCAGGCGACTTGGGACGCCGGCAGTCCGTCCGCGTACTCCATGACGAAAGGATCGATGGCTAAAGCCACCGTCTCCAGTCCTCCGAGATTGACCGGCAATTGGGAGTTTCCGGCGGCAACGCTAAAAGGAATGGCGGTAACGTCGATCTTCCATGTGGGCGCGAGGGGTGCGGGGGTCTGGTTGACGGGATAGTTGAAGAAAACAGAACGAATTAAGGCGAGTTCGGTTGAGTAGGCCGAGGTCAATGACTGCGGACTGCTTCCAAGACGGCCATTGACGGCAGCGACGGCCATATCCTCATCGAGCCGCGCAACGCCCGCATCTACCGGATCGAACAACGGATCGTTCGCCGGCGGCGCAACGGAATTGACCGGAACGGTAGCCGTCGGAAGCAAACCGGACGCGAAAGCATGTGCGGTGCCGGTGATGAGCGGAGCGCCCTCGGCCCGAATATAGACGTTGGCGGCATCGGCCGCGTCGTTGCCGGTGAGCAGGCCCTCCTGCGTGAGCCAGAGGCGGAAGTAGCCGCCGAGAAGAGTCTCATTCATGGCTCCGTTGCCGGTCAGGATGGAAGGCGGGTTGTCCGTGGGGTCGCCGGGAATATCGGGGAAAACCGGGAATGGCTGCACCGCGAAATTGTTGAGCACGCTGTTGGGCGAATTCGGTGTGCGCACCCCATGACGGCCAAATATGATCACCTGCTTCAGCTCTGTATCATCAACGGTCTGTGCCACGACAGAAGCGCCGCACATAAGCACCACAGTC
>Ga0335078_10012740_pt1 | contig 12462 bp, 14 predicted proteins | sample Lox_Sample_32_FD_206711 | JGI IMG/M metagenome (GOLD analysis project Ga0335078, IMG submission 206711) | Soil microbial communities from Loxahatchee National Wildlife Refuge, Florida, United States - Lox_Sample_3.2 | ecosystem: Environmental > Terrestrial > Soil > Wetlands | place: USA... | reverse complement strand
GAAGACCCGGTTGCGATCGGGCCGGTCGCCGTCACCGGGGGGGAGCACCTCGATCACCTCGCTGACGTACCGCTGGTGGGTGGCGGGGTCCTTGCGGATGTGCACGACGAACGGGCGGGCCATGCCCACTTCGAGGTGGATCACCGCCGGGGGCAGGGCCAGCTGGCCGCGCTGGGCCAGCATCAGGATCCGGCCGAACACCTCATCGGCGCTGTTGGCGTGCAGCGTGCACATCGAGCCTTCCTGGCCGGAGTTCATCGCCTCGAGCATGGGGCGGATCTCGGTGTCGCGGACCTCGCCGAGGATGATCCGCCGCGGGTTGAGCCGCAGCGCGGCCGGGATCAGGTCATGCAGCGTGACGGCCCCGGCGCCCTCGGAGTTGGCCTGGCGGGCCTCGAACGGGACGACGTCGCGGTGCCGGGCGGGCAGCAGGTGCAGGTACAGCTCGTACTCGGTTTCCAGGGTGGCGATCCGCTCCTCGGGGTCCAGGGCGGCGCTCAGCGCGCGCAGCAGCGTGGTCTTGCCCGCGTCCACGCCCCCGGTGACGATGATGTTCTTCCTGGCGCGCACCGCGCAGGCCAGGAAGTGGGCCAGCTCCGGGGACACGGTGCCGTAGCCGGGGTCGCACAGCTCGTCCAGGGTGATGTCGACCAGGCGGTGGCAGCGGATGCTCACGTGCACCTGCGGGGTGACGGACATGACCGCGGCGAGCCGGACCCCGGCACCGCCGAGGGCCGCGTGCAGGACCGGGCGGGCGGCGGAGAACTCCCGCGGGGTCTGCCCTTCGCGCAGCCCCCAGGTGCGGACCAGTTCCATCAGCTCGCTGTCGCTCGTCGCGACCGGCCGCCCGGCCATCCGCCGGCCGTCCCGCAGCGTGACCCGCACCGGGCCGGGGCCGTTGATGTCGATGTTCTCCACCTCGGGGTCATCGGCGTAGGGCTGCAGCGGGCCGAGGCCGAACTGCTCATCGAGCACCGCGCGAGCCAGCCCGTCCCGCATCCGCGCGGCGGGCAGCTCCCGGCCGGCGCGGGCCTGCCGTTCGGCCCACGCGGTGACGTGCTCGGCGGCCAGGGCGGCGGCCTGCTCGCGGCTGCCCGCCTGGCCGAGCCGCCCGGCGGTGTCCCGGAAGATCTCCCGGACCGCAGTACGGAACTCCTCCCAGGTCATCACCCCGCCAGGCAGCTGCGGGCCTGGCGGTGGCGGGGGCCAGGCCGCCGGGGCGGCGGGGGCGGCGGTCATGGTCATGCTCGCGCGCCCGCCGGGACCGGGGCAGCCGGGCCGGTAGCGTGCTCGCGGGCCAGGCCGACGGCCAGGCCGGCGGCGGCGCGCATCAGCGGGGAACGGCGGAACCGGCCCGGCGCCGCGCCATCCGACAGCACCCCGGCAGCGTCCGGGTCGCCGGGCAGGCTGCCGCGCACCGGGACCTCCAGCGCCTGGCTGAGCACCCGGGGCGCGTTGAGGCCGTAAGGTCCCTCCCCCACCAGGACCAGCTCGGCCGGCGGGTACCCGCCGCGGATGCCGGCCAGCATCTCCAGCCGGGGCTGGGCGGCAGCGGCCTGCCGGATCAGCGGCCGGCACACCATCAGCACCGTGCCGGCGGCGGCCAGCAGCGGCGCCAGCGCGGTGTGCCCGTCGAGCCGGCCGGCGTCGGCGATCACGTCAGCCGGCGCGGCGGCGAACGCCGCGGCCAGGGCGGGCCAGGCGGCGGCGATCTGCCGGCCGGCCAGCGGCGCGGCCGGGGCGGGCAGCACGAACTGGCGGCACGGCCGGGCCGACAGCGGCACCGATTCCTCGCACAAGCTGGCGGCGGCGGCGCGGGGGTCTTGCTGGGCCAGCAGCGCGTACCGCAGCAGCCCCGCGCCGTCGCCGGCGGCCGGGGGCCGCCCGCGCCACAGCCCGCTCAGCACCGTCCCGCCGGCCGGGTCGCATTCGGCGAGCACGACCTCGCGGGGCCAGGCCAGCGCCAGCGCCAGCGCGGTGGTGGTGACGCCCGGGGAACCCCCGGGACTGACCAGGACGAAAAGGCTCATCGTCCGCTCCCTTCGGTGGTGACGATCAGAGCGATCTGCCCGGTGGAATCCTGCTGGGCAACCGCGGGCCCCTGCCCAGCGGCCACCAGCAGGTCGGCGGTGACGGTGCCGCTGGCATCGGGGGCCGAGACCCGGTAGACGGTGGCGGGCACCTCGCCGGCCAGCGGGGCCTGCGCGGACCCGGAGGCGGGCTGCCCGGCCGTGCCGGGGGTCGCGATGACCAGCACCTGCTCGCCGGGAGCCAGCCCGCTGGCGGGCAGCTGGGATGCCTTCAGCGCGACCGGGACCAGCTGCTGGCCCGGCCCTGGCACCATGGCGGCGGTCAGGTCGGCGGGCACCAGCAGGCTGCCCGCCCGCAGCGGCACCGCCGCGAACTCCCCCACCGCCTGGGTCTCCTGCCCGGCCGGGATCACCGTGATCCCGCTGGCCGAGACCGGCACCGCAGTCAGGTCGGCGGCGGTGATCCGGGTCCCGGCCGGGACGTCGCGGACGACCGCGAGCACATCGGCCCGGTGGACGGCGGCGGTGAACGCCCATCCCCCGGCCAGCGCCCCGGTCCCGGCCAGGACCACGCCGAGCGCCAGGACCGACCGGCGCCGCTGCCGGGGCACCGGACCCGGGGCGGCCGGAGGCGGGGCCTGTCGGCGGGTCCCGTCCGGCCGGGCCGCGCCGCGGGCGGCTGGGCGCAGCACTGTCTGCTGCCGTGTCATGAGCTGCTCCCCTGGATCAGTGCCTGGGCCTCGCCGACGGGCAGGGCGAACGTGGTGGTGCGGGCCAGCGGCGGCAGGACGCCCCCGGCACCGCCGGAGCCCTGCCAGGACGCGGTCCAGGTGACGGTCACGCTGACCTGGTACCGGTTGCCGGGCAGCCCGTCCGAGGGCTGGCCATAGGTCCACGCGCAGGCGCTGTGCTGGGCCTGGGCCGGCTGGTGCGGGTTGTAGGCGGCGCCCGGTCCCGGGCAGGCACGGCTGCCGCCGTCGCCGGGCCGGACCTCCAGCCCGGACGGGCGGGCGGTCACCTGCGCCCACGCCCCGCCCGCGGCGACCGTCGCGGTCACCGGATGCCACTGAGCCGGGGCGACCCAGAACCATTCCGGCAGGCCGACCAGCGCGCCGGCGGCGCGCGGCCGGGCGGTCAGCACGTCCGGCAGCGGCAGCGCGAGATCGTCCTGCGCCCACGCCAGCAGCTGCTGCGGGGTGACCGGGGCTGCGGCGGCACCCCCGGCCGGGACGACCGTGGTGGTCGCGTTGAGCAGGTGCACCGCGAACTTGCCCGTGGTCAGCAGGCCGTGCGGGCAGACCCGCAGCATCTGGGCGGGGTTCCCCGCGACCGGGTACAGCGCGCACGGGGTGCTGACCGCTCCGCTGGTGGCCGGGCGGCCCCGGCCGGGTGCTCCCGTGGCGGCGGCGCCGGACTCGCATGCTACGCCGTAGCCCCACTGGTAGCCGCTGGCGCCGCAGCTGCCCCCGCCGCCGGGCCCCGCGCTGGCGCCAGGCGGCGCCCAGGCCAGGGCCGCCGCGGCGAGCCCGGCGGTCAGGACGGCGGCGCGGACGCGGGTGAGCATGGCGTGGCCACGTGGGCGAGTGAAGTCATCCGCCACCGGCCGTCGCGGCCGAGGGCGAGGCTGGCGATGAGGTAGGTCCGCGCGGATCCTTGCAGCGGCGGGGTTACCTTGCCGGTCCGGGTGTTTGTGAGGGTGGCGTGGCTGGCGTCCTGGCAGTCGTACACGGTCGCCAGCCGGCCGCTGATAGTGACCTTGATGACGTGCGGGATCACGTAACCGGACGCGGCCTCGTCGCGGGCGCGGTAGGACGACATCTGGGCCAGGACCGTGCCCAGGTACGGCTGCGCCGCGTACGGGGCGAGCATGGCCTTCGCCCGAGCCGGCGATGCCGCTTCGGCGTGTTCCAGGACCGGGAAGTACGCGGTGTAGGCGGCGATGACCTGCTGCCTGGCCGATCCCGTCCCGGACGGGGACTGTGGCGTGGCCGGGGCGTGCAGCGAGGTGCTGCGCGCGGGCAGCGGGACGCTGGCCGGGCTGCTGCAGCCAGACAGCAGCGTCACCCCCGCGACCGCCGAAGCGGCCAGCGTGGTGACCGCGTCCCTGATGGTGCGGGCGGGCAGATTGTGCCTCGCGGGAGAATAGTGCAGAACGGGCCGGGCCGTGATGCGGGTGCCATTTCCGCTCATTGCTTGGTCACCTCCTGGTGTACCGGGAATTGCCGGTGAACCGGTCTCTACCCCGACCGTTTACGCAGCCATGTGCGGCGTGCCAGCAGTTCGCGGATTCTGTAATGCAGCCGTTTCCTGCGCGGTATTGTCTGGCGCATATCGCGCTGCGATGCGCGCCGCGCCTCGGGGAGGCACGGGAGGCCGGACACGAGTCCGGAGGCTGCCTGCTGATAGCCGGCGCCGGGCTCGCCGCCGCGGGCCTCGGCGGCGCGGTGTGCCCGGCTGGCGGCCTGCGCGCAGCCGGCCGCCTCGCGCAGCTGCTCGGCAGCGGCCTCCAGGAAGTCCTGGGCGTTGCGGAACCGGGAGGCGCGCAGCCCGCTCGCCTGCCAGGCGAAGTATCCCGCGGCCGCCGCCAGGGAATGCAGCGTCACCATGGCCATCGCGGCGACCTCGTCCCGGCTGGGCGCGGTGGCCGCGGGCTGGGACGAGGCGGCGGCGACACGGCGGGCCGCTGCCAGCAGCGCCCGGCCCGGCCCCGGCATGGCGGCGGCTGACGCCGCTGGATGCCCGCCGGCCAGGCACTGCCACGCAGCCCCGGTCGCGTCCGCGGCCTGGCGGATCTTCCCCCGCACCACCGGGCCGGCCGGATCGGGCTGCGCGGTGCCCGGCGGGGTGGCTGCCAGCATGCGCAAGGCCAGGTACACGTCCCGGGCGGCGGCCTCCAGGGCCGGCGCGGCATCCCCGGCTGGCTGATCGTCCCCGCGCAAAGCGGCCGACTCTGTTATCCGCGTGGCATTGATTGCGGTCTGGCGCATTACCCCGTCATCTCCCGTCCGTGCGGGCTGTTTTACCGAAGAATCCTTACTACCACCGGCCCCCCACCTGAGTGCAACGTTCGTTCCACCGCACTTTCAGGTGCGATGGAACGCACCCGGAGGTGCGTTCAGAATGGCGTCCGCGCCATTCCTGCATTGCGCCCTCGGGAAATAATCGGCAAGGGCGCGCGGGCATTTATCAGTTACCGGTTTCCGGGGGGCGCCTTCCCGCGCGGGCGGGAATGCGGGCTGGTCCTGGCGCGGCCGGAGCAGCGGCTGCCCGCGCGGCACGGGCTGCGGCGGCTCATGGCCAGGGTGAGGCCATGCCCGCCGGGATCGTGATCAGCATCAGGCCCAGGCGCGGAGTGAGCTGGCTTGTCAGGTAGGTGGCCTCGGCGATGCCACCGCCGGGGTGGCGCACCCGGAAGGTGTACACGCGGTGGCGGAACTCGACCACGTACCGGTCCCACAGCTCGCGGGCCTCCGGCCCGGTCTCCAGCAGCCGGGTCACCAGCCCGGTGAACCGGTCGCTGCCCAGGCTCCGTACATACTGATAGCGCACCGTGGCAACCGCGGCCCGGCGCAGATCATGGATGTCCGGCAGCACCGCTGCCCACTCAGGACGGAAGACCAGCAAGATCATGTTCCGCTCGTCCGCAGGGGCCTGCTCCGACCAGCCGCCGGTCCATTCCGCCAGGGCCGCGTTGCCGGCCAGGATGTCCCACGCCTCATCCAGGATGGCCGCCGGGCCGCTGAACCCGGCGATCGCGGCACGCAGATGCGCGCCTTCCCGCGCCCAGTCATCGCCGGGCGGCACAGCGGGCATCGGCGGGTCCTGGCGGCGGGCGAGCACGTGCAGCGCGCTGCGCTCGGCGCCGGTCATGCTCAGCGCCTCGGCGACGGCCTCGATCATGGCCAGGGACGGGCGGGCCGCCATGCCTCGTTCCAGGGCGGCATACCTGCGGACGCTGATCCCGGCCAGGGCCGCCACGTCCTCCTGGCGCAGGCTGCCGCTGTGGCCGTGCGCGGTCTTGCGCGCCCGGCACATCCGCAGCAGGGCTCGCAGCTCGGCGCTGCGCCGCCAGCTGGCCTCTTCCGGGAGGGTAACCCCATAGCCCTCCCCAGGGGTCAAAGGGACGTATTACCTCAGACGGAAACAAAATCGGCACCCGTATTGCCGATTCTACGAGCATTCATCACGTATCCATTCACGTACGTGCCGGGCGGACCCTGCCAGCCCGGCACACGGGGAGCCACTGAGCCGCCGGCCAGGCCCGGCAGCATGCCACGGGCCGCCTGCGGCCCCGCGTGCCATCTGGGACCAGCGCGCGAGATGTGCCAGCTCGGCCCGGCCCGGACCCGTCATGCAGGCGGTCCTGGCCGGGCCAGCGCCCCGGGATGCTCACGGAGGAAGGAGACAGGCAGATGACAAGGCAATCTGGCAAGAACGAACCCGCGGGCGCGGCCAGCACCCGGCGGCCGGCACCGCGGAGCGGCGGTGCACCCGCCGCCCAGGCGGCGGGCGGCCAGGTCGAGATGACCACGGACTGGCGGCACCTGAAGAGCTGGCTGGCTGCCGTGCGCGGGAAATGGGATCTTGCGGTGCTGATAAACCTTGGCCGGGGCGTCGAGCGGCCCGGCGACCTGATCGACACCATTAACGAGCAGGCTGCGGATGACATTAGCTGGAAGGTGCTGACCTCGACATTGCGGCGGCTTGAGGACGAGGGATACGTCCTCCACAAGGAAGTGTCCCGGCTGCCGCGGGTCACCCGGTACTGGCTGCTGCCCGCGGGCCGCCGGCTCGTCCGGGCGCTTACCCGGCTGGACGCCTGGTTCGAAGACGGCGAGATCGACGGCCCGCCCGCCGCGCAGGCCGGGTCCGGGCAGCGCGGATGACAAGGCATGGCGGGCGGGCCAGCGTGCCCGGCCGGCCCGCCCTGCCGCCCGAAGCGATGACAGCAACAGTGGCGAGTCCCGGGATGACGGGCTCGCGGAAGGCAGGCAGGGCATGATCACCGGCATCCGCTGGGTAGCGGCGATGGTCTCGGCGGCGGCCGGCGTTCCGGCCGGCTATGCGGTCACCGTGCTGATCAGGAGGCTGGCGGGCGGCGCCGGCGGGCGGGCGGCGCCGGGGCTGTTGACCGTGGCCGGGTTCGCCGCCATGGGCCTGCGGTTCGGGCCGAGCCCGGTGCTGCCGGCGTACTGCTACCTGGCGGCGCTGTCGGTCACGCTCGGGTTCACCGACGCCCGGTGCCGGCGGCTGCCCGACGTGCTCACGCTCAGCTCCTACCCGGCCGCAGCAGCGCTGCTCGGGGCCGCCGCGCCGTTCGTCCCCGGCGGGCCGCGGCTGCTGGCCCGCGCCGCGCTCGGGGCCGCGCTGGCGGCCGGGTTCTACCTGCTGCTCGCCTGCGTGTACCCGCGCGGCCTGGGCTGGGGCGACGTGAAGCTGTCCGGTGTGCTGGGCATGTACCTCGGCTGGCTCGGCCCGCGAGCCTTCGCGGCCGGGATGGTAGCCCCGTTCGTGCTCGCCGCCGTCACCAGCACGATCCTGATCGGGGCCGGCGCGGCGACCAGGCACAGCCGGATAGCTTTCGGCCCGTTCATGGTGAGCGCGGCAGCCGCCGTCGTCCTGGTCACCCCCGCTGTAGGTTCTTAGTCCGCGCGGCATATTCTCAACCGCGATGGCATACGGGTGGCATATATGCCACCCGTATGAGAATCGCCGTTATCCGTCAGGGTGCAGGTTTGGGGTCATATATCGAGCCGCTCGCCGGGTCGAGCGTGTTGTGGGTCAGATCAGGCTCATGCGGGTAGCGGCGTGCAAGGTAATGTCGTTTTTGGAATGAGGGTGTCGGAATCGAGCTGTCTCTGTACAAACCGATCCAAGAGGGGGACGGCAAATGAATAGCGGCCGTGGCGGTTCTTGTAGATGAGATCACGCTCGCACAGCACGGCTAGCATCTGATTGACGTTGCTGCCGCTGAACGGCCTGGGAAGGACTTCGGCCGACCGGCTCACGATCTCCTGCACGGTGAACTCGCCCCCCGAGTTCGGCAACTGGGAGATCACCCCGAGCAGCTCGCGCTGACGGTCGGTGGTCCTGGACCAGCGTCCTGCGAAGAAGTCGGTGTCCAGCTTGCGCGTGATCGCTTCCATGGGCACGCCGGGGGGTGTCTCGCCTGCCTGCAATTGCTGCAGGTAGACGTCGAATGCTTCCCGGCATATGAACTGAATGAAGTAGGGGTAGCCCCCGGACTCCTTCACGATGACGTCGATGGAGTTCTTGGTGAACCGGACGGGGGACTTTGCGTCGTTTAGCGGCTTGTCGATCGCTTCGTGGCTGTCGGCAGGATCTAGTTTGCTGAGCGTGATGACGTGGAACATCCGCTCGGCGAAGGTCCGCGCCTGGACGAGCTTGGGAAAGAGAGTGGGGAGCCCGCTCAGCACCAGCATCAGCGGAAGGTCCTTACGCTGCAGGGACTGGAACACATCGAGCAGTATCGAGAGCGGGAACTGGTCACGGGCAGGGTTGTCTGACAAGTTCTGCGCTTCGTCGTAGGCGAAGATCAGGCCGCGATGGCCGTGGGGCCGGAGCAGCTGCCAGACTTGCTCAAGCAGCGCCTTCAGCTTGTCTTCCAGCAGGCCGGGCGTCCGCTCGTAGATAGCGGCTAGCGCGGGGTAATCGAGAGTCTGCGTGAGGGGGGCGGGCTGTTCACCGAATCCCGTCGGCATCCGCTTGCCCACCACGATCGTCGAGGTGATCACCGAGAGGTCGGCCAGCAGCCGGATCGCGAGGTTGGCTTCGGTTGCGCTGGCTGACTCAGACAAGTCTGTGCCCACCCACAGCCACCCCTGGTTGACGGCGATCGGCTTGAGCCTCTCGAGCAGGACCGTCTTGCCGACCCCCCGCAACCCGGTGAGAACGACGTTCTCCAGGATGACAGTCTGATCGACCAGGCGGCTGAACTCGCGCTGCTCGCGCTCCCGGCCTGCCAGGTGCGGGGGCATGTGGCCCGCCCCCGGGCGATACGGGTTCCGGAACTCGGTCACTGAAGTCAAGCACTCCTCAGCTTCTTGCCTAAATTTAGCTTGAGTCCTAAACTTAGCTCGCGAGGTAAGTTCAAGTCAAACGAACTGGGGTTGGTGATCGTCATGAACGATGCCGTGGACAGCGAGGAGCACCGGAACGGCAGTACCGTCAAGGTCACGGTCTTCGCCCCCGGGCTAGTGGACGGACGAGAGTTCACTTTCCGGAAGGACCTTACCGTGGGCCAGGCGGCAGCCGAAGCGGCGGCGGCCCTGGGGTTTCACGCCAACGCGCCATCATTCCAGGAGGATGGAGAACCCGTCCTCGACCGGACCAAGACGCTTCCTGCTGCCGGGGTGCGCGATGGCGACGTGCTGGAGCTCGTCGACGCGGGCGGCGGCGTCTGAGCGATGGTGCCTGTTGACGTCACCCGGGCGGTCCTCGCCGCCGAGATGGAGGCCGTACACGCCTGGGCCAAGCGACGGTGCTGGTCTGTGAACGAGGACCTGGAGACGCTGACAGTCACCGCGCGGACGTCCCACCCTGCTGACCAGCAGCCGCTTGTACTGCAGGGTATTTTCGACGGGTACCGGGCGCTGCCGCCCCTGTGGCGCTTCATCGATGCGGTCAGCGGCGAGCCGAGCAGGACCGCGAACCCGGCCCCAGGGGCTATCTACGGTCAGGCGTCGATCTTCCATCCGGAAGGATTCATCTGCGCGCACTGGAGCCGCGCCGCGTACGCCGAGGGCGGGGGACCGCACGGCAACTGGGGCACCGCGTCGGGATGGATGAGCGTGCGGGAAGGCACCCAGGCCCACGCGGTGGCCGAGATGCTGGCAGCTGTATGCACCCACCTCCAGTTCAGCCCCGGGTGGCTGCAATGAAGCGCCCGCAGTGGCCCGCACCGGCCATGACACCGGCCCAGGACATTGAGGCGGACGGCCTGGTCCACCGTCGCCAGCCCTTGCCGGAGGTCCCGGCCCGCGGCCGCCTCATCGTGACCGAAGCAGCCATGGATGAGACTACGACCGCCTTGCGGTCTTTCCGGGGTCGCCACGGCCGCCATGAAGGGATCGTCTTCTGGGCGGGGCGGCAGTGCGGCACCGATACGGTAGTGGCGGCAGCCTTGCTGCCCCGCGCCGAACACGGACCCGGCTTCGTGCACGTCTCCCATGCCGAAGTTGGCTGGATGGCGCGAAGTGCCCGACGGCTCGGCCTCGCCGTGATGGCGCAGGTGCACAGTCATCCGGACGGGGACACCCGCCATTCCGATGGCGACGACGAACTCATCGTCCTCCCTCGTGAGGGCATGTTCAGCCTTGTCGTCGGCCGATACGGTGATGGCCCGGTCGATCCGCGCCAAGGTGCCGGACTGCACCAGTTCCAGGACGGGCGCTGGGTCCGCGTGAAACCCGCGGAAGGCGCCTTCATTACTGTCACGGCGGCGATCCGGCCGTGAGCGCTAGCGAAGAGTTTTATGCTGCCCGGGATGCGAGGACCCTCGCATATGGAATTAACCCTGGCGTCCTGGGCAGGACCGTCGGCGTCGTGGTGGGTCCCGACGCGGCGGGGAACCCAGCCGCCCAGTCCACGGCTCTAGCCCTCGTCAACCTCTTGGCCAGAGTGCACAGATCCCTCGTGCTCTGGATGCCCGACACCGAACTGCTGGTCCCGGCCATGATCGAGGCCACCCGCTTGGCGGAAGCGTGCGCAGCTACCGCACGGGCAATTGACCCCCACATCCAGGTCACCTCGGCCGTCACCGGTCCCGGCGAGCCCGGAATCCCGAGCATCGCGATCGGGATGAGCGTCCCCACGGGCTGCACTGTTTACCTCGGAGCGCAACGGTTCCTGGCAGTCGTGGACGACCGTCCCGTTCCCATCAGCGCCGATCCCCTCTCAGTGCTGGGGGGCGGGCTGGCAGCATGCTTGGCCGCCGGCGAGCTAATGCGCGCGCTCTACGGCCATCCGGCCCGCTCCCGACGAGCTTCCCTGTGGAACTTCGACGAGGGCAATGCGGCCGAGGCTGGGCCGGCACTAGGAATGAGCCCGGTCGATGTCGGTGATGTCGCGGTCATCGGGGCCGGCGCCGTAGGCTCCGCATTCGCCTACTGGACGCGCCAGCTAGGACATGCGGGAGATTGGGTCGTCGTCGATCATGATCGGGCCGAACTCCACAACACCAACCGCTGCCTCGGGATGACTGCCGCCGATGCGGGCTGGGGTGGCGGCCACCCTGGCGGCGCGCCTGTCTCCAAGGCGGAGCTTGCAGCTAGCCTCATAAGGGCCAAGGCATACGACGGCTGGTACCACGAATGGGTGTCTCTTCCTGGCCGGCGCCCAGACCTCGTCCTGCCTCTTGCGAATGAGTTCGACGTCCGCCGGGCTATCGGCCAGCGGGGCGAGCCCGTTCTCATCCACGCGACAACCTCTCCGAATTGGACTGCCGAACTTCACCGGCATCTGGCGGGCCGCGACGGATGCATCGATTGCCGTCTCCCGCAACCCGCAACGGGGTCCATGCGATGCGCTACAGGACCCTTGCCAGAATCCGCGGAGGGTTCGCAGGTCGGCGGCGGCAGAGCTGACAGGCGGCCGGATGCGGCATTGCCGTTCCTGTCAGCCGCCGCCGGGCTTCTACTGCTAACGGCCTTGATCCAACTTGAGCATGGCGTCTTCTCAGCGCACAGGCCGAACCACTGGCGACTGCTGTTCGGTCCTGGAGCCCGTGTCTGGAGCCGCTCCACGCATCTGTGCGTTGAAGGATGCCAACTCGAGCTGGCGCCAGAGATCCGGCAAACCCTGAACCAGGGCAAGCGCTGGGCGCACCTCGGCTGACCCAGGCGCGCTGACGCGGTCCACCGGCATCTGAGGAAATGCCAGAAGATTGAGACGCAGGCCCCATGCCACGCCGTGAGAATCCCAGCAGGCAGCAGGTCACGACAGTCTGATATGCCATCCGCGCTGAGAACCTACACCCGCTATAGGGTCCAGGTTCCCGTGACATCTTCCCGGACGCAGTGGCACCTGAACGGGGCGCATGCCACTGAAGCGAGAATCAGCCATCACGCTCTGGCCAGCGCAGACCCCGCCAGACGGCGCACAGGCGGCACGCGCCCGCCGCTGTAAGGTGTCCTGGCTAATCTAACGACCGGCGGACAGGACGTGTCTATCCGGAGAGTGCCCTCGCCGGTACTCTTAGCATCAGGTTATCCCCGGGCAGGCGGACGTCAGCATGGCCAGAACAGGGTTCCATCTGGCCTGTGATCTCATCTGGGTCCACGGCCAGCGTGACGGCACCGTGGCGAAGCACCGGCCGCGCGGCTACGTGCCCCGGCCGTACACCAGCTTGCCTGCGGCCGTCTTTATGCTCGCCTACGCCGCGGGGGACAGCCTCGTCACCCAGGCGTCAAAG
>Ga0335078_10012739_pt1 | contig 12463 bp, 11 predicted proteins | sample Lox_Sample_32_FD_206711 | JGI IMG/M metagenome (GOLD analysis project Ga0335078, IMG submission 206711) | Soil microbial communities from Loxahatchee National Wildlife Refuge, Florida, United States - Lox_Sample_3.2 | ecosystem: Environmental > Terrestrial > Soil > Wetlands | place: USA... | reverse complement strand
GGAGCCGAGGCAGGCGCGGGCTGCAGCGGCTTTGACGGGATGATCAGCTTCTGGCCGACGTGCAGGACCGAGTTCGCGCCGAGGTTGTTGGCCGCGGCCAGGTCGGTGCGCGAGATCTGGTTGGCCTTCGCGATGCTCCAGAGGTTGTCGCCCCGCGCCACGGTGTAGGTCGTGGCGGGTGTCACGCCGGAGACCGGCTGGGTCTCGAGGGCGGACGCCACGGCGGTGCCCGGGCGCGTCGGGCTGAAGCGGATCGTCGGGGGCTCGCTCGAGGCCGCGGGCGCGTCGCTCACGGGCGCCGGCGCGATCGCGGGCGTGTCGCTCGGGGCCGCCTTGGTGTAGCTGCAGCCGGGATTGGAGAAGATCAGTGCCAGGGCGAGCGCGTGAAGGCCCGCCGCAATCGCCAGGATCTTGATTATTTTCATGGAAGGAATGCCCGATGGTCTTGTTGGAGTGGTGTTCCCGTGTGTCGTCCCGGGGTTATTTTCATACTCGGGCCGCATGGAGGTCGGCGACGGCCCTTTCAAAACGTTCACCCCGGTCCTCGTAGTTGTTGAACATGTCGAAGCTCGAGAAGCCCGGGCACAGCAGCACGTTCCCCCCGTGCTGGGCGGCGGCGGCGGCGGCGCGCACGGCGTCCTCGAGCGTCTCGCAGACCGCGTGCGGCACCCCGCACTCGTCAAACGCCGCGGCCAGCGCCGGGCCCGTCTCGCCGATCAGCAGGGCGTGCGCGACGCGCGGGGCGATCCTGCGGACAAAGCCGGCCAGGTCGCCCCCCTTCGACCTGCCCCCCGCGATCAGGACGGCGGGCCGGCGCAGGCCGGCGAGCGCCGCCTCGACGGCGTGGAAGTTCGTCGCCTTGGAGTCGTTCCAGTAGGTCACCCCGTCGATCTCGGCGACGCGGGAAAGCCGGTGGCGGCCGGTGCGGAACGCCCTCGCGGCGGCGTAGAGGGCGGCGGCGTCGAGCCCCTCGCCGCGCCACCACGCCGCGGCAAGGATGAAGTTCTCCCTCTGGGGGTAGAAGGCGAACGGGGTTCCCTCGAGGCGCCTGTCCGCGCGCTGGCCCTCCGTCGCGACCGTCGCGCCCGGGGGAATCGGGCGCCCGAACTGCGCGGCGAAGCGCGCGACCGAGCTGCCCGCGAGGAACCTGCCGGCGTTCGTCCGGGCCACCAGCTCCCATTTCGCCGAGAAGTAGGCCTCCATCGTCCCGTGCCGCTCGAGGTGGTCCTCGGCGAAGTTCGTCCAGAGCGTCGCGTCCGCCCGGAAGTGCCCCAGCTGCTCGGCCTGGAACGAGCTCACCTCGCAGACGGCTATCGTCTCCGGGGCGCCCCCGTCCTCGTCGGCGACGAGCTGGGTGAAGGGCAGCCCGATGTTGCCCGCCACCCGCGCGCGCCGTCCCGCGACGCCAAGGGCGTGGGCGAGGAACTCGGTGAGCGTCGTCTTCCCGTTGGTGCCGGTCACGGCGACGATCCGGCCCAGCCAGAACACGGACGCGAAGTCCATTTCCGCCATGCAGATGCATCCGGACTTGCGCGCGCACTCGAGCCAGGGGTGCAGGAGCGGGAACCCGGGCGAGAACACGACGAGCCCGTGCTCGCGGGCCGCCTCCGCGGTGAATTCCAGCGCGCGCTTGTCGTAGACGGCGGATCTCGCGCCCAGCCTCGAGAGCAGCCGCAGGGTGCCGCCGCCGCTCACGCCGGCCCCCAGCACGGCGACCGGCCGGCCGAGCCTTGAGCTGAGGAATTCTGGGATCTGCAGGGGCATGGGTCAGCGCACCTTGAGCGTTCCGAGCCCGGCGAGGGCGAAGATGAGCGACAGGATCCAGAAGCGGACGACTACCTTCGACTCGGGCCACCCGAGCTTCTGGAAATGGTGGTGGATGGGCGCCATGAGGAAGACCCGCCTGCCCTCCCCGCCGCGCGCGCGCGTGAACTTGAAGACGCCCACCTGGATGATGACCGACGCGGCCTCCCAGACGAAGACGCCGCCGACCACGAGCAGGGTCAGCGGCTGTTGCACCATGAAGGCGATCATGCCGAGCAGGCCGCCCAATGCAAGCGACCCGGTGTCGCCCATGAACACCTCGGCGGGATGGGAATTGAACCAGAGGAAGGCCAGGCCGGCGCCGACAAGCGCGCCGCACACGACCGCGAGCTCGCCGGTGCCCGGGACGAAGCTGATGAGCAGGTAGTCGGCGATGCGGATGTTGCCGGCCGCGTAGGCCATGATGCCGTAGGTCAGGGCCACCGTGATCGTGCAGCCGACGGCGAGCCCGTCGAGCCCGTCGGTCAGGTTGATCGCGTTCGAGAACCCCACGATCCAGAGGTAGACCAGCACGGCGAGGGCCGCGATCGGCATGGCGGGTATGATCGGGTGCTTGACGAACGGCACCCACAGGTCGCGGATCTTCTCGGCGCTCTGCGGGTGCCAGAGGAGCGCGGCGAGCGCGAGCGCGGTCGTCACCGTCTGCCAGAAGATCTTCGCGCCGGAGGAGATGCCGTGCCGGTTCTTGCGCACCACCTTCAGGTAGTCGTCGCGGAACCCGACCGCGGTGAGGGCCGTGTAGACGAAGAGCGCGACGACAACCCAGACATTGGGCGCCGCCCACAGGAAGGAGCTCGCAAACACGCACGCGAAGATCAGCAGGCCTCCCATGGTCGGCGTGTTCTTCTTGTCGAACTTGCTCGCGAGGTCCCCGGTCCGGTCGTCGTCGTAATGCTGCCCGAACTTGAGCCGGCGCAGGTGCGCGATGAGCCACGGGCCGATCAGGAACCCGATCAAGGCGGCCGTCCCCGCGGCCAGGAGCGTCCGGATCGTGATGTAGCGCAGGACCCGCAGGGGCCCGAACACGTTGTCGAGGCTCGACAGGTAGCTAAGCATGGTACGCCTCCGCGCACTCGGCGCCGGCAAAGGCCCTCTCGAGCTCGTGGCGCCGGCTGCCCTTCACGAACACGCATCCGCGGAAGGCCGCCAGCCCCGCGGCCAGCGCCTCGACCGAATCGGCCACCTCGACCTGGCCCGCGTCGGCGGCGCCCTCGAGCGCGCCCGACCGGATGGCGCCCGCCTGGCCGCCGATGGCGACCAGCCGGTCGGCCGGGCGCAGCGCGAGGGACCTGCCGAGCTCCCGGTGGTAGCGCGGCGAATCGGGGCCAAGCTCCTCCATGCTGCCGATGACGTAGAGGCGCGGCTCGTCCGCGGGCGCCACCGCGGCGAACGCCGCCAGGGCGTCCGCCATCGACGCCGGGTTGGCGTTGTAGCAATCGAGGTAGATCCTGCGGCCCTCCGAGACCCGCCACTCCCCCCGCAGCGGCGCCGGGCGCCACGCGAGCAGCCTCGGGGCGATCGCCTCCCTCGGGACTCCCATTCTCAGGGCGGCGCAGATCGCCAGCGCCGCGTTCTGGGCCATGCCGTCGGTCGTGCGCGCGAGCCTCGCCTCGACCGGCGCCTGGCGGCCCCACTCGACGGCGATCGCCGTGAACGCGCCCCCGTGCGACGCCGTGAAGCGGGCGCGCCCCTTGCGCGCGCCGGCCGCCGAGAGGCTCCCCGCGCGCTCGACCACCAGGAGGCCCGGCCGCGCGAGCTCGCGGAACGCCGCGTGCGCCTCGCACGAGGAGGGAAAAACGCAGGTCCCGCCGGGGCCGACCGACGCCGCCAGCACGGCCTTCTCGCGCGCGACGGAGTCGAGCCCCCCCAGGCCGGCAAGGTGGGCGGGGCCGACCAGCGTGACGAGGGCGATGTCCGGGGCTATCATGCCGGCGAGCAGGCGCATCTCGCCCGGGGCGCTGATTCCGGCCTCCACGACGGCGATCCGGTGGCTCCCGAGGTCGAGCCGGCACAGCGTGAGCGCGACGCCGATCCCGTTGTTCAGGTTGCCCTCGGTCGCGAGGACCCCGGCGCCCTCCCCCCCCAGGAGAAGCCCGAGGAGCTCCTTCGTGGACGTCTTGCCCGCGCTTCCCGTGATGCCGACGACCACCCCCCGGAATCTCCGGCGGTGCTCGCGGGCCACCGCCTGCAGAGCCGCCAGGGGATCATCGACCACGAGCTGAGGGAGCGCGGCACCCGCGTCCGCGCGCGCGACGATCGCCGCCGACGCCCCCGCCCCGAGGGCCGCGCCGATGAAATCGTGGCCGTCGCGCCGCTCGGTCCTGAGCGCCACGAACGCCTGGCCCGGCGACAGGCGGCGCGAGTCGACCGAGAAGCCGACGGGCGCGGCTGCGGGCCGCGCCGACCACCGGCCCCCCGTCCACGCCGCAAGGGATTCTGGGTCGAAGGCGGGCATCAGGTTCGCAGCGCCTTCACGCCGATCAGCTCGCGCGCCACCTGCCGGTCGTCGAAGGGGATGACGGTGTCGGCGAATTCCTGGTAGCCCTCGTGGCCCTTCCCGGCGATCAGCAGGCTGTCGCCCGCCTTGGCGCTGTCGAGGGCGAGGCTGATGGCGCGCCGGCGCTCGTCGATCCACGCGATCCTCGAGGGATCGGTCACGCCCGCCCTCATGTCGGCGAAGATGGCCTCCACCTGCTCCCCGCGGGGGTTGTCCGCCGTGGCGAACGCAAAGTCGGCGAACTCCTGCACGGCACGCACCATCTTCGGCCGCTTGGTGCGGTCGCGGTTCCCGCCGCAGCCGAAGACGACGATCAGGCGGCCCGGCGTGATCGCCCTGAGCATCCCGAGCGCGTTGCGCAGCGCGTCGTCGGTGTGCGCATAGTCGACAAGGACATTGAAGGCCTGCCCCTCCTCGATGCGCTCCATGCGCCCGGGGACGCCCTTGAACGACCCGACCCTCGCGCCGAAGATCCCGGGGTCGCGCCCGAGCGCCCAGGCGGTGGCGGCGGCCGCGAGCACGTTGGAGACGTTGTAGCGCCCGATGAGCGGCGAAGCGACGGCCGTCGTCCCGCCCGGCCACGCGAGGCGGAACGCCGTGTCCCTGAAGCCGAGGACGACGTCCTCCGCGCGCACCTGCGCCCGCGCATGCTCCCCGAACGTGACGAGCCGGGCCGAGGGCACCTCGGAGGCGATCCTCGCCGCAAGCCGCTCGCCGTGGGCGTCGTCGAGGTTGACGACGGCGATCCGCGGCACCGGGCCCACGCCCCCCGTGAACAGCCGGCTCTTGACCTCGAAGTAGTCCTCCAGGGTCCCGTGGAAATCAAGGTGGTCCTGGGTCAGGTTCGTGAAGACGGCGGCGGCCAGCTGCAGCCCGAGCACGCGCTGCTGGGCGATCCCGTGGGAGCTCACCTCCATCACCGCGTGCCGGCATCCGGCGTCGCGGATCTGGGCGAGCATCCCGAAGATGTCGAGGGCCTCCGGCGTCGTCCGGAACGCGGGCACCGTGCGTGCGCCAAGGTCGTAGCTGATCGTCCCCAGGAGGCCGATGCGCTCGCCGCCGTTGAGCAGATGCCGGATGAGGTAGCTGACGGTCGTCTTGCCGTTGGTGCCCGTGATGCCGACCACCGACAGGTCGCGGTCGGGATACCGGTAGAAGCGCTGCGCGACGCGGGCGAGCATCGCGCGCGCGTCGGCCACCTGGACGAACGTGACCCGCGACGGAGGGTGCGCGGGCAGCCTCTGGGCGATGATGGCCGAGGCCCCGCGGCTGACGGCCTCGTCGACATACGAGGTCCCGTCCGAGCGCCGCCCCGGCAGCGCGAAGAAGAGGTTCCCCGGGACGACCCTCCGGCTGTCCATCACGAGCCCCGAGATCGGGCAGTCCAGCCTCCCCTTGGCGGCGAGGATCTCGCCGTCGCTGATGAAATCCGAGAGGATGGGTGCCATTTTTAGTGCGCGGTTGAATTTAAGGTATTCGCCGGTGCGCCGGTGCAAGGGGCGGCTGCCGAAGGCGCGCACCAGCGCGTGGTCGTGAACGAGGTATCCTATCACGGGGTCCCTCCCATCGCGAGCGACCTCGGCGCCTCGTTGTCGATCTGCGGGCGGATGTCGAGATACGGGATCAGCCGCTCGCCCAGGCGCTTGAAGACCGGGGCCGCGACCTTGGCGCCGAACGCGATGCCGCCGGGGCAGCGCGCGTCCGCGTCGTCGATGATCACCGCGATCGCCACCTGGCGGTCGCCCGGCCGGTGGACGGCGGCCGGGAAGAACCCGATGAAGGACGCCACGTGGTGCCTGTCGGAGTAGCGGGGCACGGTCACCCCGGAGGCCAGCTCGACGGGTATCAGCTTGTTGGCCGTGCCCGTCTTGCCCGCCACGTCGAAGCCCGGGATCGCGGCCTCCGGGGCGTTGCCGGAGGCCGACGCCACGCCCCTGAGGAGGCGGGCCATCGTCCGCGCCGTCTGCTCGGAGATCACGCGGCGCGTCTCCACGCGCCCGAAGGTGTAGACGAGCTCCCCCTGGGAGTCGCGGACCTGGCTGATGATCTGGGGCTTAAGCAGCATCCCGCCGCTCGCGATCACGCCCATCGCCTGCTGCATCTGGAGGGCCGTCGCGGTCACGGACTGGCCCATGGGCATGCGCGTGATCGTGAGGCTGTCCCACTTCTCGGGCGGCTTCAGCTTGCCGGTGACCTCGCCCCCGACGGGGAAGCCCGTCTTCTGGCCGAAGCCGAAGGCGCGCGCGTAGTCGTAGAACCTGCGGTCGCCGAGCGTCATCGCGAGCTGCGCGGCCCCCTTGTTGGACGACTTCTGCAGGATCTCGGCGACCGACAGGGGATGGTCGAAGTGGTCCCACTCGGCCTCCCGCGGCAGGCTTCGCGTGGTCCCCTCGTACTCGATCCTCTCGAGCGTGCAGTCGAACTGCGTCTCGGTGGTCACGAGGCCCTCGTTGAGGGCGCCGGCCACGGCGACGATCTTGAACACCGAGCCCGGCTCGTACTCGTCGGCCACGGCGACGTTGCGCATCCGCGCCTGGTCCGGGCGCGAGAGGCTGCCGAAGCGGTTCAGGTCGAAGGACGGGTAGTTCGCGAGCGCGAGGATGAAGCCGGTCTGCGGATCGCTGACGATGATGGTCGCCTTCTCGGGCTCGTACTGCGCGCCGACCGCCGCCAGCTCGTCCTCCGCCATGCGCTGGACGGTGGCGTCGATCGACAGCGAGACGTTGAACCCGTCGCTCGCGGGCACCTCGCGGGTCCGGAACTGGGCGAGCTCGCGGCTCCTCCCGTCGCGCTCCGACTCGAGCCACCCGTTCTCGCCCCGGAGGTAGAAGTCGGCGTAGCGCTCGATCCCCGCCACCGGCCGCTCGTCGCGGTCCACGTAGCCGATGATGTGGGCCGCCATCTCGTTGTGCGGGTAGTCGCGCCGGTACACCCGGCTCCCGTACACGCCGTGGATCGCCAGCTTCTCGATCTGGGCATAGACCGCCTCCTGCACCTGGTCGCTCAGCTTCGCCCAGCGGATGGGCCGGTTGCCCTCCCGGTCGGGCTCGTCGAGCTCGGTGTCGTCCCTGCGGGCCGCGTCCGCCCCCGCGGCCGCGTCGTCCGCGGGCGCCGGGCCGAGGCTGATCAGCGGCGCGGGCGGCCGCGGCGGAGAGGCGCCCGCCGGGCGGGTCTTCGTCGCGCAGGTCCTCTCCAGGTTGGCCAGCGGCATGCCGAGCAGCGCCGCCAGCTGGGCCAGCTTGGGCCTGTCCTCGACGCGGAAGGACTGCGGGTCCACCCCGAGCACGATGACCGACCGGCTCGTCGCCAGCAGCGCCCCGTGCGCGTCGCGGATGTCGCCGCGGCGCGCGCTGTCGACGATCAGCTGGCGGCGCGCCTCGCCGACCGACCGCAGGAACTCGTCGCGGTCGACAATGTGCAGCCACACCAGCCGGGCCTCGAGGCCGGCGAACATCGCGAGGAAGAGGCCCGCAAGAAGGGCGATCCGGTAGTTGGTGGTGAAGCCCTTCGACATGTGAGGTCCTCGGCCGTCAGTGCGAAAGGGCGACGCGAACGCTCACGGTGGCCGGCCCCTCCCCGAAGAGCGTGCGGTTGCGGATGCCGGCGAGCCGGGCGACGGGGTCGACCGTGACGCGCCGCACCTGCGTCTCGGCGGGCGGGACCAGGCCCAGCCTCCAGTCGACGTTGCGCCGCGCGAGCACCGCTGGGTCCTCCTCGGCCGCGATGGCCGCGTCCGTCTCCTCGATGCGCCGATCGAGGTCGGCGATCGAGGCCTCGAGGAGCTTGTTGGCGTTGGCCGCGATCGAGATCTGGTGGCGCATCCAGACGGTGCCCAGGCCGATCGACCCGCTGCCGCAGATCGCGACCAGGGCGCAGACCAGGAACTGGTTCACAAACGCCCCGGACCCGGTGTCCTTGCCCGTGCGCATCAGAGTTTCCTGATCGCCCGCAACTTGGCCGAACGGCTGCGGGGGTTGGACTCGACCTCGGCCTCGGCCGGGACGACGGGGCGGCGGGTGAGCGGCTCGGCGAGGCGCACCCGGAGGTCTCCCGGGGTCGAGTCCTCCGAGCTCACCGGCTGCCCGCTCATCCTGCGGAAGAACCGCTTCACCGGCCGGTCCTCGAGCGAGTGGAAGCTGATCGCGCAGAGGACGCCCCCGGCCTTGAGCTTGGCGAACGCCGCCGGCAGGGCGCGCTCGATGGCGCCCACTTCGTCGTTCACCGCGATCCGGATTCCCTGGAACGACCGCGTGGCCGGATGGATGCGGGAGGCGCGCCTGTCGCGCTCGGGTATGGCCCCGGAGATGACGCCGGCAAGCGACGCCGTCCTGCCGAGCGCGCCCGTCCCCCTCGCGGCCAGCAGCGCGCGGACGACCCGGCGCCAATGGGCCTCCTCGCCGAGGTCGCGGACCGCCCTCACCAGCATCTCCTCGGTCGCGGTCTCGAGCCAGCGCGCCGCGGGCACGCCCGACCGGGGATCGAGGCGCATGTCCGCACGGCCGTCGGCGCGAAACGAGAAGCCGCGCTCGGGGTCGTCGAGCTGGAACGAGGAGAGCCCGAAGTCGAAGAGCGCGCCGTCGAAGGCCGAGATGGCCAGGGTGCCCAACCTCGCGAAATCGCTGTCAATCAGCGTGAAGCGTCCTGGAAACTCCGCCGCCAGCGCCTCGCCGCGCGCGCCCGCCTCCGGGTCTCGGTCAAGCGCGACAACCTGGACCCCGGGCGCGGCCTCGAGGATCGCGCGGGAATGACCCCCGCCGCCAAAGGTGCAGTCGAGGAACCTTCCACCCGCGGCCGGCGCGAGCAGCCCGAGCACCTCGCGCAGGAGGACGGGCTGGTGGCCGGGGATCATGCTCTCGGCGGGGGACTCAGGTAGCGCCAATCGCATGGATGGGGCCTCTGTCGCGCTCCTGGGCCCTGCCGGCGACAAGCCGAAGCACCAGGTTGTCGCGCACGCGTGGCATGACGATCGACGGGCCGGCCCCGTAGGTGGTGGCCGGGGACCAGACGGGCAGGCCGCGCGCGGCGGCGGCGGATGCGCCCTTCACGAAGAGCGCTTGGGACGCTGAGGCTCTCTCGATGTTTCGCATGGTCAGATTCCGAGGCGGCGCATGATGTCGCCGAAATTCTCGCCCGAGGTGCGCGCCTCGACCTTCAGCCACCGGGACGGCGAATACAGGTTGAACTTGGTCAGGGAGCCCACGAGGACCGCCTCCCGGGCGATTCCGGCGTGCTCCAGCAGATCGGCGGCGAGGCCGACGCGCCCCTGCTTGTCGAACGTGAATGACTGGGTCTGGGCGAAGAAGCGCGACGCGAAGTCCTGCCCCGCCCCGTCGCTGAGCGCCATCTGCGCGATCTTGGCGTGGAGCTTCTCGACCTCCGCCGGGGGCAGCACCGCGACGTAGCCGTCCGGGTGCGGCGCGGCGAGGAAAACGTCCCCATCCGCGTGGGCCGCGCGCCAGGCCGACGGGATCGTCACGCGACCCTTGTCGTCGAGGGTGTGCCTAAAGAGGCCCGTGTAAAAAGCTTTGCCGGGATTCGCCATGGGGTAGTGAGCGGAAGACCCGCCCCATACTGCCCCAAATGGACCCATTTTAACCCACTTAGGTCAAGCAAACATTGTAAACAATATGCACCTTCCGGAGCCCCTTCCGTCGCCTGAAGGCGGCTCCCCCCCGCGGATCTCGGCGACGGCCTTCCGCTTCGCGCGGTTCGCCGTCAGAAACTTCGGCGCCAGGGGCCACCTTGCCATCGCCTCCAGAGCCAGTGGTATCGGCGGGCGCCCGCCCGGGCGCCCGCCGGCGAAACCCGCATCCGAGATTCACGCGTGACGGCAAGACCCACCGCGCCCAACGGCGGCCGGGAGCGCGGGATCGCCAACCTCGAAACCGTCCGGGCTTCAGGTGCCCGAGGGCCGGTTGAACAGCAGCAGGCGCGCCTCGGCTGCGCGGGTCGCGCTCGCCGCCTACGCCAAGATGTATCAGGCCACCACCTACCGACCGCCGTGGATCGGCTATTTCTCCATCGAGGGCGACGCGATCGTGGGCACCCGCGCGTTTCGCGACGCGCCCAGGGCCGGCCGCGTCGGGATCGCCTGCGTCACGTTCCGGGGCCACAAGGGCAAGGGCGTGGCGACCCGCATGGCCCGCGAGTTGGTGAGGCCGCCGCGGCGCGCGGATCCCGCCGTGACCGTCGTGGCCCACACCCTGCCCCGCCCGGGCGCCTCCGCGGCGATACGGCGCAGGCTCGGCTTCGAGCAAGCGCGTTCCCTGCAGGACCCCGACGACGGCGCGATCTGGGAGTGGACCCTCCCGTCGGAGGCGACGCCCTGGCGCCCGCGCCGCCGCCCGGTCGTCTCACAAATCCAGGGCCATCTCGGCGTCCGCGGTCCGCCCGGAGAAAACGTAGCGCTCAAGCACCTCGCCCTCCGCCTGAAGCCAATGGACCAGGTCGCGCCCGCGGCAGAAGCCGGCGTTCCGCCAGAGCTTGTCCGCTCGCTTGGCGATCTGCAGCTCGAGCCTCGTGAGGTCGCCCTCGGAGAACGACTCGGGCAATCGTGCCTCTCTCGTGGCTCGTCTCATGACAGCGCGTGCAACAGGGGATATGACGCGGCGCTTGGTCATCGGTTCCGCGGTGTTTCCCCTGGCTGGCATGTCGAGGTCACGCTGGGCCCGGGCGCGCGAACATCAAGCGCCCCGGGTTACAATCCGGGAAAACCCTCGCCGTCCCTAGGCAGCCTCGCGCCGCGGGACGCCCACGGCAAACGACAGCCCCGGCCGCCGGCGAGCCGCGGCGCTCCAGCGAGCGCCCACTCACCAGAAGAAATACCTCTCGGTCGGGGCCAGGAACTCGGTCGTCGCCGGGCGGATCAGCACCCGCCAGACGCAGGCGTAATCGGACCACGGCCCGGGGATCTCCGTGTCGCAGATGATCTCCGAGCGGAACGGCGGCCCCTTCATCTTGCGGTGGATGCGCTCCTGGAACATCGCGTGGCCCTCCGAGGAGGAGAAGAACAGGCAGCGCCGCTCGAACAGGTCGACCGGGGCCTTCTCCGCCGCGATGCCCTGGGAAACCCGCCTCAGGTCGAGCACGTACTCGTTGCGCGCGAGCTCCATGACCGCACGCTCGGACGCGCCGAAGAAGTCCTTGGCGGCGCCGTGGCCGTAGGCGAAGCAGCCCTGCCTCACCTCGCGGAAAGCGACCACGGTCACGCCGACGCCGATCGGGCTCGGCAGCACCAGGGCGCTTATCCCCGGCCAATCGGTGCTCCGGACCTCGCCGTCGAGCGCGCCCTCCCACCACGCGATGACGCTCGCGCGCTCCACCGCCTCGAGTAGCGCCCGCTTCCGGGACTCCGTGCTGAAGAGTCCCGGGAAAGCCGCCATGCCGTTCGACGACTCGTCGATATCGAAGGCGTAGAGCTCGCGGTCGGCGCTGCGCACCTTGACCCTGAATGCCCAGCGCTCCATCGCCTCGGAGATCGCCATGTAGCGCGCGACCATCGGGACGTTCGAGGCTCCCGTGCCGTCGGCGTCGCTGTACAGGGCGAAGTTCCTCTGGTGCGAGACGATCGCGTCCGACAGCCAGGCGTTCGCCTGGAACATCGGGCGGCCGTACACCGGGAACTCCCTGTGCGAGATCCGGGCTATCGGCCCGCCCTCGGTCTCCAGCACGTTCCGATAGCGATAGCCAGCGACGCTAAGCATGACTGTAGCGCCCTCGAAGGAACAGCCTCTGAATCTGACCTAGACCGACTTGGCCTGGTACAGGCAGGGCATCGTGCACATGCACGCGCACGAGCTCGCTCCCGGGTCGCGACCGCTGTCGTCAAAGTTTGACGGTCCGAGAGAATGCGTCAGAGGATCAATCCTTTGGGCCGCTCCCGAAAAGCCTGCTGTCAGCAGCACGCTTGATGCAACTCCAAGGGCCATGCGATTGATTGTCTTCATGTCGTACGCAAAAGTACTTACGCTGTGTCTCAAACTCCGATTCCAAAAACCGCCTAAATTCATGATCGCGAATACGCTTTTTCCTGTAGGCCGCCGACGCTTCAGCTTGCCAATGAAGGCTTAGGGACAGCTATCCTGTAACGTGTCGCCCGTCGTAAAATAAGTGCGAATTTTTGGCTCAATTCTCTGCGCCGCC
>Ga0335078_10012738_pt1 | contig 12464 bp, 13 predicted proteins | sample Lox_Sample_32_FD_206711 | JGI IMG/M metagenome (GOLD analysis project Ga0335078, IMG submission 206711) | Soil microbial communities from Loxahatchee National Wildlife Refuge, Florida, United States - Lox_Sample_3.2 | ecosystem: Environmental > Terrestrial > Soil > Wetlands | place: USA... | reverse complement strand
TCTTCTTCATAGCAAGCTCCTTTGTATCAGCGGCGAAGCCGCAGAATTATATTCCAGATCAGGATTCAAATTGCACCGCTGCAGGTGGACGCCCCACTGTGTGCAAACCACCCCTAGTCCTTCAGGAAATTGCTCGAACTATACCACAATGGTCCGGGGCTGGAACGGGTCGGCCAAAGATTTTACTTTTTCGCGGCCCGCGATTCGGGAACAGGCTGAGCTTGCGCAGGGGCTGGAGCAACATAAATCACTTCTCCCGGACGGGCATAGTGCAACGTCTCGCGAGCTTCCTTTTCGATTGCCTTCGGATCGGTCTGAAGCGCCTTGATTTGCTGCGTATAGTGGCCGTTTTCGTCGCTGAGGAGATTGATCTCTTTCTGCAGACTCTGGTATTCCGTCTTCTTCTGCCGGTACACCACCATGCCATTGGCGCCGAACATGACGTGCACGAAGAACCATATGGTCAGCAGGGCAACCGACCCGGTCGCAATGTGGCGGCGCACATTATATAAGGTGGTGAAAGTGGGGCGAAATTTCTCTGTTACGCGGTCAGCCCAAGCCTCGGCTTGCGGAGCCCTCTCCACCAGGTTGCGAAAGCCCTCTTCGGGGCTCGGCAGTTTCGGAAATTTCCCTACTCGAAAATCCATTGTTTTGCCGCCGCACTCAGCCGGTTGAGCTCTGGTTCGCTGCCTGCCTCCGAATATACGCGAACCACCGGCTCAGTCCCCGACAGCCGATAGCAAACCCAGGAGCCGTCCTCGCAAATAAGTTTCATGCCATCGGTGCGCACTACTTCTTTAACCGGCCGTCCAAAGAAGTCGCGGGGATTCTGCCTCAGCTTCTCAGTGAACTTCGCTTTGACTTCCTCCGTCAAGCGGAAGTTTTCGCGATTTGGATAAAAGGAACCAACTTTGGCAAATAGGTCATGCAATTGTTGGGAAATCGGCTTTCCCCGGCGTGCCACCATTTCACAACACAAGAGGCCAGCTAAGATGCCATCCTTCTCTGGAACATGATGCCGGATCGAGAGCCCTGCGCTTTCCTCGCCGCCAATGACTATCTTGTCTTCTTTTATTAGTTCACCGATGTACTTAAAGCCGACCGGGGTCTCATGCAATGGGATTTTATGATGCTTGGCCAAAGCATTAACGAAATTTGTCGTAGCTACTGACTTTCCGACGCCGTTCTTCCACCCGCGGGTCTCGACGAGGTAATCGAATAAGAGAGCAATGATATAGTTCGGCTGCACAAACGTACCGTCTTCGTCCACGATTCCGAAGCGGTCCGCATCCCCGTCCGTAGCAATTCCGATATGGGCCTTGGTTTCACGCATCGTGGCCTTCGCATCGGAAAGCAAGTGGTCGTCAGGCTCCGGCGCATGGCCTCCGAAGAGCACGTCGCGGTAGTCATGCACGCAGGCAACCGGAACGCCGGCATCCCGAAGCACCGAATCGGGGTATCCGCGAGCCGCTCCCCAGAAAGGATCAAACACCACACGAGTGCCTGATTTCTTGATCACGGCAACGTCGATGATTTCATTGAGGCGGGCCAAGTAAGTTTCCCGCGGATTCAACCGTTGGGGATTCGATACCTCGGCCGGCGCAGGCGGCTCTCCAGCTTTGTCGAAATTGGCAATTTCCGATTCGATACTGCGGGTAACTTCCGGCAATGCGGGAGCGCCGTCGGGAGTGGAGAACTTGATGCCGTTATATTCCGGAGGATTATGAGAAGCCGTGAAATTGATGGCACCGTCTGCCTTTTCGCGAATCACTGCGTAAGAAATTGCCGGGGTGGGAGCAGCGTCAGCGATCACGAGAGGCGTGATGCCATAGCGTCCAAGGATCTCCGCCGCTGTCGCGATGAGGGTCTCGCCAAGAAAACGCGGGTCTCGTCCAACGATGACGCGAGCACCTGAATTCTTACGTGCTGCTACGTGGCGTGCGATGCCGTGCACGGCGCGGCGTACATTCAAGAGGGTAAACTCGTCAGCGATGATGGCGCGCCAGCCCGACGTCCCGAACCTGATTTGTAAGGGCATTTCTGGAAATTCCTTCCGACTCAGCGAAATGCGATTCTTGGATGCCGTAAACTGTGAAACAGGCTGATTTTAAATGACAAACAAGAGACTCGTCGTTACTACTGCCGAATCTATGAACCAGGCCCGCCGGATTGCCGACGCCCTGATCGAGCGCAAACAAGCAGCCTGCGTCAACATCATCTCAGGAGTGCAATCCATCTACCGTTGGAAGGGGAAAGCCGAAGAAGCCGAAGAGTGGATGATGTTGATCAAAACGACGGCTGATGCTTTCGAACACGTTTACGAAACCATCAAAGAACTTCATTCCTACGAACTGCCGGAGTGTATGGTCCTCGCCGTTGAGAACGGAAGCCCCGAGTACCTGCGCTGGATTGATGAATCAGTGGAGTAGGCGGCGGGAGATCGTTAGTTAAGTAAGAAATAAGCGGCCGTTACTCATCCTGTGCTGCAGACTAGCTGCGAGGTGATCGATATCGGTGGTTCCAATCACATCACCGGTGCGCCCTTCCAGAAACGCCGTCCGATTGCTGCCGACCGTGTCTCGGCGAACTTGTAGCAAGAGCGCCTGCACGGCGTTCGGATCGAATTTCTGCGGACTCAACCGAACAATTTCGCTCAATGCGGCACCGAGAGACATAGGCTCGCGATAGGGCCTTTCACTGGTCATGGCATCAAACGTATCCGCGAGCCCGACGATGCGCACGGCCATTGGCACGTCATCGATTACCAACCCATCGGGATATCCGGAGCCGTCGGCACGCTCATGATGCCAGCGCACGATCTCTGGAATTTTCGGCCAAGGAAATTGCACGTCGCTGACGATTTTGTGCCCGACTACGGTGTGGTCAGCCATTTGGCGAAACTCTTCCGGATCCAGTGAGCTTGGCTTTCCGAACAATCGCTTGTCGACTGCGACTTTGCCGATATCGTGCAAGTAACCCGACGAACGTAATGCAGCGATCTCTGCGCTGTCGAGGTTCATCGCCTCTCCAATTCCAGCGGAGTACTTTGCCACGCGCAGGGAGTGCCCGTGGATGTTCACGTGCTTCACATCGATAGCGGTGGCAAAGGCTTCCAGCGCGCTGTCGTAGAAACTATGCAACGACGCCATCATCTTCAGATTTTCGGAAATTCGTTGTGTCAGTGTTTGTGTCAGTGAGAAGTTATGCATCGCGAGCGCGACATAATGGGACAGGAGTTCGAGCGCTTCCAATTCCCCCGCATCGTAGAGAGCTCCACCCTCGCGCTGGCCGAGCGCGACTATACCCACGAACTTCCCGGCGATTTTCAACGGAACCAGGCACCGGAACAACTGAGGTGCGACGTTGCCATTTGAACTGAGGAATTGATCCGCCGAAGACTCCAGCATTACCGTTCCGCGGGCCGTATTCAAGGCATGGACATGCTTTGGCAGCAGCGGAATGATCGCCGGATCCGGCATCAACGCGAATCCGTCCGCTGCCACTGAAGTCAGCAGAGATGGTTTCTCGCTGTAGGTGAAGAGAACAGCTTCACGGGCACCGGCCGCTTCCTGCAAAGCGGACAGCATGGCACGCGCAGTCTGCGGAAAGTCGCGTTCGGCTGTGATCGCAGGACCCAGGTCCGAAAGCGCTTCCACTGTCCGCAGAAGTCGTCGAAAATTTTCTCTTTGCAAAGCCACTGCACTGGTGGAGGCAACCAGAGCAATTCAGAGTACCATGCGGGAAATACGCGTATTTATTGGTTAGTTTGATGCCCCACTTTTGGGGAGTATGGGTTAGTTCCGGTTCTTCGCTTTTCGGATCGCGGCAAAGGTCATCTCGTCGGCAGGGCTCTTGGATCGAGCTTTCCACTGGAAGAAGAGATTTGCATAATTTTCAGTGATGTAATCTTTGCGTTGAATCCCCAGGATCCGCGCCGTTCGGTCGATCCAGCGCGCTGGACCCTCGATTTCTCCGAAGTTCCCAATCGGGGTTCTATCTACCACGACGTGCCCTTTTCCATCCCCCCACTCGGCGCGGAATTTCTCGTACCGGAAACTCGGGGCGAAGTTCAGGGCACGCAGAATGGCGTCGACCTTCGGACCATTCGCGACGGGACTCTCATTCTCAACTCTAGTTTTGTGGCGACCTGCTGTTCCTTTGGATTTATGGGTCAATACCCACTTGGTCCCGTACTTCCGCAGCCGAAGAATTTGGCCGGTTCTTCGCAACGACTGGTCCGGAAGATCGTAAAGGGCATTCATTTCGCGAGTCGGTTTTGTGATCAAGCGGAAACCGCTTCGTCGAAGCTGTGTGCTCAGGCCCTTCAGATCGTTGACCCGGAACTTAATCTCGATTTCTTGGTTGCGAGGCATGCCCTATGGATTTAGGTAAAGGTTGGCAGTTTCACCAGGTCGTCGTAGGGGACGATTTCAACCGGTTGTCCGGCTTTTCGCCAGGCCGCGAGACCGCCTTGAATGACAAAAGCATTGAAACCCTTCTTTCTCAGTTGCAGCGCCACCCGGGCGCTGGTCGCTTCGCGCGCTCAAGTGCAATAGAGATAGATGTCTTTTTCCGTAGTCAGGGCTTTCAGTTCCTCGGCAAGGTTGTTGGGTTCCAGCCGAACTGATCCTTGGATGCGCGCGGCACCGGAATCGTAATAGCCATGACTCCGGACATCTACGATCAGAATTCGTGAGCGCTCTTCGGAAGCCAGTTTACGGGCGAGGTCCTCGACCTGGACACGCGGCACGACGTCATAAACTTTGTTCTTGGTGTAGAGCCGCAGCCGATAGGCGATGTAGAAGATTGCGGCAAAAAGGAGGACTTCTCCGAAAACGTGCCCTGCGGTTTGAAAGCCCCGGGTTATCGCGTTTAAGAAATCGTGGAAGAGAAAGCCGAGCCCGCCGTAGGCGAGGATATAAAGCAGAGCGCCAGCTGAATCCAGTCCGATGAACTGCTGGAAGCGCATCTTCATACTACCGGCCAGAGGAGCAGCCATGGTATTTACACCGGGAATGAATTTCGCCAGCAAAAGTGTGACTTTTCCGCGCTTATAAAAGGATTCCGCGGACCGCAAAATGCAGCTCTCCGGATTGATGGAAACCCGGCATAGCACAGCCAGCAACGCCCATCCCATGTAGCGGCCAAGAATAAACAGCAAAACGTCGCCGAGAAGCATGCCGAAATAGGCAAGCACCACAGCAATAGGGCCGTTCAACATATGTGAAGCCGCAGCGGATCCACCGGCGACCAGAGCCAACGCTGCCGGCATTGGCAACCCTATGGCTTCCGCCAGCACAACTAGAAAAATCAGAAGATACCCATGCTGCGCGACTAATGAGAAGAAATGATTCACGAGTTGTGAGTCTCTGCCGTTCTTATGATAAATGGGCGGCCAATTCGCCGCCCATGGTCGCCGCTTTATCGATACCCTTACTTCAACATCTTGACGCTCATTACGTGGATCGTACCCTTGTCGGCGTAGACATGAGCGCTGACCTGAACGTGATGGCCTTCATGTCCCTTCAGCGTCTCAGGATTCATGACATCCCACGACTTCATGTCCTTATCCGAAACAAAAGTGTACTTGTCGCCATCGGCCTTTACCGTCCCCTTGATGGTCTTCAAAGGGGCGGCCGGAGCGGCCTTGTCCATTTGGCCCGAACTCTGGGACATATCCTGTGCCATGGACATGGTGCCCAACATCATCAGCGAAAGCCCCAAAAACAGAATTAAAAGCTTCTTCATATTCCTGCTCTCCTCGTTGCGTAATCGAATGGATTTGACGTCCAGATACATTACGGAACCGGAGAGAAAATGGATTTCTGTATTGCAGGACTGATCGACTGGAACGTCAATTATTGAGAAATGCTGACGTTACCTTGTCCGAGGAGGAAACGCGGCATTACTTTTCCCGGTCGACCACAAAATCCGGTGCCCAAAGAAGAGCTCGCTTGGCATCCACGCTCGGGAAATTGCAGATGGCATTGCGGGCAAGCGTGGCGTATTTCAGCGCCCGTTCATGGGCAGCCTCAATGGAACCATATCGGTGCAGGATCGCCAGAATGTCGGCGTGCTTGACACCGTTGAACGCCCGATCCTGAATGACGGTTTCGATCATCTGGCGCTCGTTCTCGGTGCATCGCTCAAGCGCATGAATGACCGCCATCGTGACTTTGCCTTCGCGCAGGTCGCTGGCCACCGGCTTCCCCAGAACGTCTTCCGAAGCGGTCAGATCCAGCACGTCGTCGACAATCTGAAATGCCATTCCCAGATCTCGCCCGTATTGGGCAAGGTTCTGCTCCTGCTCCGGGGTTGCTCCGCCTACGATTGCACCGATCCGCATGCAAACGGAAAATAGGCATGCAGTTTTTCGATAGATAAGGTCGAAGTATTCGTCGAGCGAGATCAGTTTGCCCAGCTTTTCCATTTGCAGCAGTTCGCCTTCGACCATCTGCTGCGTAAGCTCGATCAAGGTATCGAGGATCCGGAAATTCCTTTCCTGCACCGCAATCTTGAACGCCTGCATGTATAGCCAGTCGCCGGCTAAAACGCACTTCGAATTGCCCCACTGCGTGTTAGCTGCAGGACGGCCACGGCGGATCTGAGCCTCGTCAATAATGTCGTCGTGAACCAGAGTTGCCGTGTGGATGATCTCCACGACGGCTCCGAGTTTGATTGCGCCCCGACCTTCGTAATTGAAAAGCCGGGAGGACAAGAGCAACAGCATCGGGCGAATTCGCTTTCCTCCTCCGCCGCGCAAATATTCGCCGATTTCGGTAATCGCCTCAACATGCGAGACCGTATCGCGACCGAACTCGCGCTCAATCGCCGACAGATCCTCCCGAAGGAGATCGAAAATTTCCTTTCCGCTGATGGCTGCCGATGTGCTCAAGTCAGTTTCTTCTAGGTCGAACGATAGTTCGTAAACTGCATATCAATGCCGAAATCCTGTTGCCGCAATAATGCGATGATTTCCTGCAGCGTATCACGATCCTTGCCGCTAACGCGCACCAGGTCTCCCTGGATGGAAGCATTCACCTTTTTCTTCGTGTTCTTGATCAGCTTCACAATCTCGCGCGCCTTTTCGATCGGAATTCCCTGCTGCATGGTGATCCGCTGCTTTGCCGTGCTTCCAGCGGCAGACTCCACGACCCCGTAAGTCAGGCCTTTGAGCGGCACTCCGCGCTTGACCAGCTTCTGCTGGAATACATCGTTGATGGATCTTAATTTGAACTCGTCGATAGAATGCAGGTTGATCGCGTCTTTCCCTTCGAGTTCGATATTCGACTTTGAATCTTTCAAGTCAAAACGGGTATGAATCTCTTTCAGCGCCTGCTGGATCGCGTTTGTAACTTCCTGCAAGTCGATTTTGCTCACGATATCAAAGCTATTTTCTGGCATTGTCCCTTGCTCTCAATTAAAAGAGTACGCCGCCCCGCTGAAAGATGCTGTTAAACAAGCTAAATGCTGCCAGCCTTTTGGGGAAGCGAAAAGAAGCGATAGAAATTCCGAGTCGTAATTTCTCCGATCTGCTCGGTTGACGTGCTTCTTAATTCTCCGATCTGGCGGGCTGTTTCCTTGACGAACGCGGGTTCATTCCGCTTGCCGCGGTGCGGCACCGGCGCAAGATACGGCGAATCCGTTTCGATGAGCATTCGATCCATTGGGACCTTTGCAGCTGCATCACGAATCTGCTGCGCCTTCGGAAACGTTACGTTCCCGGCGAACGAGATCATAAAACCAAAGTCGAGCGCCTTCTCAGCATGTTCCCAGCTTCCGGTGAAGCAATGCAGAATACCCCCGATCCCGCCGGGAACCCAGTGCTGTGCAATCAGGTTGAGGCAGTCGCTCCACGCATCTTCGCTGTTGTTCGAGGGGCGGCAGTGAATCACAATCGGCAACTTCGCGGCTCTCGCCAATTCCATTTGCCGAGTGAAAACTCGCTGCTGAACATCTCTCGGCGAATGATCGTAGAAATAATCCAGGCCGATCTCTCCCCAGGCGATTACTTTGTTGCTCTTGGCGAGTTGCTCCATCTCGCGAAAGGCTTGCTCGGTTGCCAACTTCGCTTCGTGGGGATGGATTCCGATCGTCGCGTAGAGGAAATCATACTTTTCGGCCAGTCGAATGCCGCAGTCGAGCGTTCCCGGCCCATCACCGTTTCCAATCGCGACAATGGTCTCAACGCCAGAGTTTCGCGCGCGAGAGATGACCTCCTCGCGATCGGTATCAAACTGCTTTCCATCGAGATGTGCGTGGGAATCGACAAACATGGAAATCAGGAGGCTGCGGTAGTCAGTAGCCAGGGATGAGCGATGTGTTTTGAGCTGATGCCTGACTACTCACTGCGAACGCGTGCTTATTTCAATCTTGCGCCAATCGGGACCTCTTCGAGGAAGCTCGCCAATACCGGCTTGCCACCTTCGGCGGTTGCAGCGACGATCATTCCATTCGACTCGAGTCCGCGAAGTTTGCGAGGAGCCAAATTCGCTACGATCACGACCTTGCGGCCAACGAGGGCCTCGGGCGCGTATGCTTCCGCGATACCGGCGACCACTTGCCGCACTTCCGTTCCGAGATCAACTTCGAGGCGCAAGAGTTTGTCTGCACCCTTGACCTTTTCGGCGACTTTCACCTGGCCGACTCGTAATTCCACCTTGGCAAAGTCGTCGATGCTTATCTTCCCATCGGGGCTGACAGCAGCGGGTGCGCTCGCAGCGGCTTGCATCGCGACTGGCGCAGCGGGAGCCTGCGCCGGGGGCGCGGCCTGAGGGGCGCTTTCAGTTGCTGCCGGTGGCCTTCCTTGTTCTTCCATGCTCTGCATCCTTTCGATGGCGCTCTTATCGGCTCGTGGAAATACCGGTTCGACCTTACCCAGCTTCGTACCCAGTTGCAGCTGCCCCCATCTCAACGATGACAAATCGAGCTTCTTGATTTCGCCCAATCCAAGTTGCGCCCAGATTTTTGCCGTCGCCTGCGGCATTACCGGATGCGCCAATGCCGTCACGATCCGCAGCGCTTCGGCGCTGGTGTAGAGTACGGTCGCGAGTCGAGCCCGGCTTTGTTCATCCTGTTTCTCGCCCAGTGCCCAGGGCTCATTCTCGACAATGTACTTGTCCACGGAGGCAACCAAGCTCCAAGCCAGCTCCAGAGCCCGCGAAAATTGATACTGATCAACAAGCGAGTTGAAATCAGCGATCACTCTTGATGCGGAGCTTGCAATCGCATCATCTGTCGGTTTTCGCGCTGCCGTGGCGGAGGGATAAGGAACTTCTCCCTGGAAATAACGATTGATCATGCTGAGCGTGCGGCTTGCCAGGTTCCCTAAGCCATTCGCCAGGTCGGCGTTGTAGCGCTGCACTAGCGCGTCAAAAGAAAACGATCCATCCTGACCGAACACAATTTCGCGCAGCAGGAAATAGCGCAGGGCATCGGAGCCGAGAACATCAAGAATCGTTTCCGAGCGCACGATGTTGCCACGCGACTTCGACATCTTGCTCTCTTCGAACAAAAGCCAACCGTGGGCCACAATCCCCTTCGGCAACGGCAGCCCGGCAGCCATCAAGAACGCAGGCCAATAAACGCAGTGAAAGCGAACGATCTCCTTGCCGATCATATGGACATCGGCGGGCCAGAACTTATCGTAGAGTTTGCAATCGTCGGATCCATATCCGAGCGCCGTGATGTAGTTCGACAGTGCATCCATCCAGACGTAGATCACATGCTTGGGATCGTCGGGCACGGGAATGCCCCACGAAAAAGTGCTGCGGCTAATGGAAAGATCGCGCAATCCGGATCGAACAAATGAAACCACTTCATTGCGGCGCGTTTCCGGACGGATGAAATCCGGCTGGCTGGTATACAGGCTCAGCAGCTTCTCCTGAAACGCCGACAACTTGAAGAAGTAGTTCTCTTCCTGAACGGTTTCTGTTGGGCGACCGCACTCCGGGCAGGGAGCGCCCGGTCCGACAGCATCTACGTAGAGCTCATCGAACACGCAGTACTGGCCGGTATAGTGGCCCTTGTAGATGTAGCCGTTATCGCGAATCTTGCGCCAAAGTGCCTGAACACCGCGCTTATGCCGGTCGGATGTCGTGCGGATGTAATCGTCGTAACTGATGCCCATCCGGTCCCAGAGCGCGCGGAACTGGCTGGAAACCTCATCGGTGAGTTGCTGTGGAGTTTCCCCTGCTGCCTGCGCAGCGCGCTCAATTTTTTGTCCATGCTCATCAGTGCCAGTGAGAAAGAACGTATCTTTTCCCAGCATCCGCTGACGGCGCGCTACCGCATCGCATGCGATGGTTGTATACGTGTGACCGATATGCGGTCGCGCATTCACGTAGTAAATCGGAGTCGTGATGTAAAACTTGTTCATTCTTTTGGTTAAGTTGAAATCTTTTTCCGAAATTTCGACATCGTCGGCAGTTACTCTTTCCGGCTCGCCTGCAGATAGATCTGGATCGCTTCTTGCATGACGTCTTTCAGAGCAACATTTCGCTCGGCGGCAATTCGTCGGCAGTCTTCGTATTCGGGCGCGTAGTTGCTGACGGATCCATTCCGGGCGGCGACTTTCATTCGCACATCGCCCCAGCGGGTTATTACCTTCACCCACTCTCGACTCAGGGTATGGCGGCTTTCCTCACGTCGGCGAACACCCAATGTAGTCGTCTCGCTGAAAATCAAATCAGCGAGTCGCGATGCATCTGTCGTTTGGCAAAGCACCGTCAGCAACGTCCCCGGCCGGTTCTTCTTCATCTGGACCGGAACGCCGAAGACGTCCAATGCTCCTTCTTGAAGAAGCCGATCCATCACGTACCCGAAGATTTGCGGATTCAGATCGTCTAAGTTCGCTTCCAGGATGCAGATCGTCTCTTGCGAGGGATCTGACGAAACTTGCGCGACCAGTTCACCAACCGTAATCCGTAGCACATTCGGCTGATCCGCGAATTCGCGCGTTCCTGCACCATAGCCGGCGCGCTCGACCTTCATCGACGGAAACTGCGTGAATGATCGAGCCAGCGTCTTGACGATTGCTGCACCTGTAGGGGTAGCCAGTTCCGCCTGAACTCCGGAAGAATAAACAGGGACGTCTTTCAAGACTTCGAGCGTCGCCGGTGCCGGCACGGGAAGCGTGCCGTGCGCGCAACGAACAGTTCCACCCCCAACATTGATAGGTGAGCAGACAAACTCATCCACTCCGAGCGCTTCCGAACCAACCGCCGCGCAGATGATATCCACCATCGCGTCGACGGCTCCGACTTCGTGAAAATGAACTTTGCCGATCTCGATGCCGTGGATCTTTGCCTCTGCCGTACCCAGCGTCTCGAAAATTTGCACTGCAGTTTTCTTAGCCGAATCGGAAATCGCTGCAGCGTGAATGATCTCGCGAATTTCTCTCAACCCGCGGCCATGGCCGTGATCGTGCGCCATCTCGCGGTGCGGAAACGAACTCTGCGGCGCATAGTTATGCTCTAAAACCTGGACTGGAGATGGCTTGTGCGAATGCTCTTCGGTCGCATGGCGATATGTGGACTCCCGGCGTTCCCAATATTCTTCCCGCGGAAGGTCTTTTTCACCATGCGAGTAAACATCCACCTTTGTCGCGCTGATGCCGCCGCGAGTTACTTTGGAGGTCTCCAGCCGAGCGCCGATGTTTAAAGCTCCAACCGTCTCTTCCAGAACGCTAATCGGAACTCCGGCATCTACGAGAGCGCCGAGGAACATATCGCCGCTGATGCCGGAAAAACAATCGAGATATGCAACACGTTTGGGAGACATTGGGCCGTTCGCGAATCAACGTTGGCAGCCAGCAAGGGCCTTACAAATCGCAACATGGATACAAATGCACAGGCTATGAGGCTTAGTTTCATCATAGGGAAGGCATCCTATGTCGTCAAACCTCGCGCCGTTTGCGGCTCTGCTAGAATCACTCTTTTCTTCAACAACTTAGGAAAGAACTTTGTACAGCGATTTCGAAAAGCAGCTGGCGCGGCGCGTGCGTGACTATGTGAAGCGCACCTATGACGTTGATCTGCCAACGGTCACTATCGAGCAGCCGCCGCGAGTAGAGTATGGCGAATATGCTCTGCCGCTCGCCTTTGAGCTCGCCAAAAAGTTGCGCAAAGCCCCGCGCAAAATTGCGGAAGAAATCGTCAACGGCATTGGCCAGGTAGAGGGCTTCGAAAAGTTCGAAGTCGCGGGTGCGGGCTACATCAATGCTCGGCTGAAACGAAGTGAGTTTGCCATCGCACTTTCCACCGATCAGAGACCAAAACGCGAAGTTCCTCCCGGGAAAGTACTGGTTGAACACTCAAGCATCAATCCCAACAAGGCCGCGCACGTCGGCCATCTGCGTAACGCAATTCTCGGCGATACATTTGTTCGACTTCTTCGTTTTGACCAGCGCGAAGTCGATGTACAAAATTACATCGACAACACTGGCGTCCAAGTGGCGGACGTAA
>Ga0335078_10012737_pt1 | contig 12465 bp, 10 predicted proteins | sample Lox_Sample_32_FD_206711 | JGI IMG/M metagenome (GOLD analysis project Ga0335078, IMG submission 206711) | Soil microbial communities from Loxahatchee National Wildlife Refuge, Florida, United States - Lox_Sample_3.2 | ecosystem: Environmental > Terrestrial > Soil > Wetlands | place: USA... | reverse complement strand
GCCAGGCCTCACTCGACGATCTGAACCGCCGCCTGGCCGTGCCCGTCGAGATGCGCCGTTTCCGTCCCAACCTCGTCGTCGCGGGCTCCGAGCCGTTCGCCGAAGACACCTGGCGCAGGATCCGCGTCGGCGATGTGGAGTTCAGCCTCGCCAAACCCTGCGCCCGCTGCTCCATCCCCGCCGTCGATCCGGACACAGCCGCAGTTGGTAAGGAGCCCACGCGCACTCTCGCCACCTTCCGCCGCCGCAATTCCGACATCTTTTTCGGCTGGAATCTCGTCGCCGCTGCGCCCGGCACACTCCGCATCGGCGATCCGGTCACCGTCCTGGAGTAGGGCTCGAGTGGGGCTCCGCACGGGATTTCTCTCCCCGGCCATCGCTTTTCGGTTTTCCCGGTTTTCGTTTTTCGATTTTCGAGTTTCGATTTCAGGGTTTCACCGGCGTAGCCTCGCCCGCGGCTTCTCGGTAATTCGGTTTCCCCGGTTTTCGATTTTCGAATTTCGATTATAGGGTTTTACCGGCGCCAGCCTCCCCCGCGGCTTCTCGGTAATTCGGTTTTCCCGGTTTTCGTTTTTCGATTTTCGAATTTCGATTTCAGGGTTTCACCGGCGCCAGCCTTGCCCGCGGCTTCTCGGTAATTCCGTTTTCCCGGTTTTCGTTTTTCGATTTTCGAATTTCGATTTCAGGGTTTTACCGGCGCCAGCCTCGCCCGCGGCTTCTCTGTAATCGCGCGCCGGATCGCCGCATACGGCGCATCATCCCGGAACGTCACGGAGGCGCCGGTGGTCACCACTCCCAGCTCGCGCCACATCTGCGCCAGGTCCACCGGAGCCGGCGCCGCTTTCATTTTTTCGTAGAGGTCCATCAGCACCGTTGTGCCTGTGGCTTTGTCTCCCGTTTCCAGCGCGCGTTCGATGCTCCAGTCCTGCTCCATCGATCCCCCGGCCGCCACGATCCCTCGCAGCGCGTCCTGCAATCCCATCCGGTTGTTCGTGGCCCGGCGAATTCCCACGTCGGCCAGCAGGCAATACATCGCCCCGCCCCAATACGTTCGTCCCCATGTGTGCGTATGGTCCAGTCCCTCGTCGCCCGCCTCCGGCTCCCCTTTCGGCAATCCGTCCACGAGTTGCTGCCACACGGAATTCATCGGTAGTTGCCCATCCTCCACGCGCGCGATCGGCTCCACATACGTCGCGATTCCCTCTTCGATCCAGTGGTGCTCATCCTTCATCGAAGGGAACGCCATGTGCACCAGTTCGTGCGTCATCATCCAGTCGCTTTCCAGTTCTGCATCGGTCGTATGTTGTCCCACCGCGATTCTCGTGGTCAGAATTCCCGAGTCCGGATCGTAGGTAAATCCGTGAAATACACCGTCGCGCCCCTCCGCAACTCGCACTTCCACGTCGGCGCGCGCCACGGGAAATCCGCCGTAGTACATCGTCACGGCGCGTGCCGCGCGCGTCACCCAGGCGAAAATCCGTTGTGAGGGAAGGTCCGGGCGCCCGGCGGCAAGATTCACGGTGATCACCGCGCCGCCGATTTCGAGCTGTCTCGTCTCCCCGGCGATGTCACTGCTCGCCGCTGCGCCCGCGACAGCGCTCGCTGCCCGCGCCCCCGGCCGCCCGGGCCACGTCGCAGCCGCCACGATCACGCCCGCCAGCGCCGCAGCAACCATCAGCGTGCGCGCCGCGGTTCCGGTCCGCGCGCGCCTCCGAGTCAATCGTTTCACGAGCACGCTCCGATGGATGCGCTGCACGCTCCACGGGTTTCACCGCAGCAATCGCCCCGTCCTGCGCTGTTTCTCTCCGCGCTCTCTCCGCACTCTCTCCGCAGGCCGCCCCTACGGCTTTCTCCGTTTCCTCGCGGGCGCCGCTCCCAGGCTATCCAGTTTTTGCTGGGCCAGCGGACGGTATGGTGTATCCAGCGACGCGGCCTCCGTCAGCGCCTTGCGCGCCTCTTCCGTGCGTTTCAGGTTCAGCAGCGCGAATCCCAGCCGGTACTGATTCCGGGCGTAGAGAAACGCCTGGCTTTTCAGCAGCGGCGCCGCCTTTTCAAACGCCCCGAGCGCCGTCGTCTCGTGTTTTTCCTGGATCGCCACCTGCCCGATCGACGTCCACGCGATCCCCTGCTGGATCGCCATCCGCTGCGTCCACTGTTCGTCGCTCACTCCGGCCGGTTTCTGCTCCTTCTCCACCGCCTCCAGTGCGCGGTGCGCGTATTCTTCCGACTCTTTCAGGTTCACGCCGCGTTCGCTCCCGTCGTCCGCCAGCAGCAGCAACATGCCCACATTGTTGGGATCCTTTTCCAGCACCTGCTGCGCGAACGCCGTCATTTTCGCGTACTCGCGCATCTGCCGGTAACTGTCCGCCACCAGCGTTTGCGCCTGTTCCGCGTACGGCGAATCGGCAAACGTGATCGCATACTTCTCCAACAGCTCCGCCCGCTGTTTCGGGTCCTGCACCCCCCGCGCAGCATTGAACAGTGTTCCGGACACATAACTCATCGCGTCCGCCACTCCTGCCAGCGTCTCTTTTTTCTCTGCCTCCCAGTCCCTCGGCTCCTCCCCCGCGGCCGGACCTCTCGCTTTGTACCGCGCCACCATCGCCGCCATCGCCACCCCGTAGCGGAACTCGTGCTCCACGTCTCCCTTCTCCTGCGCCCCGCGGAACGCCGAGTACGCGATGTTGTAGCTGTCCGGGTCCGTGGCCAGCACCCGATCGGCGTATTCGAATGCCTTGTCGAACTGCTTCTCCGCCGTGTAGATCTCCACGTACTGCTCTTCCGCCGCGATGGCCAGCGGACCTTTTCCGAACTCCGCCATGTATTTGTCCAGCAGGGCGAGTTTTTCCGCGTTCGTGTGCGCGGCGGCAATCGCCGCCAGCGCGTGATCTTCCGGCGAGCCCGCCGGCACGCTCACCGGCTTCCCGATTTGTCCCCGCGCGGGCTGCGCCAGGCACACCATTGCCACGATTACGAGGATCGAAGTGAAGAAAGTGCGAGGCATGAGCCACCTCCTGCGGGCGCGCAATCTTTCAGGCAGTCCGTGGCGCAGAGAGTATCAGAAATTCCGCAGCTCGCGCCCGCGTTTCACTTCGCGCTTCCCGCTGCCGGCGGATGCTTCCGCTGCCAGTCCGTGTGCCGCTGATAGAATTCCGCCGCCGCCACCACCGCGTGGTCCCCCAGCGGCGGCGCCAGGAACTGCAATCCCACCGGCAGCCCGTTGCCGTCGAATCCGCACGGCACGCTGATCGCCGGCAGCCCGCACAGGTTTCCAATCGCTCCCAGTGGGTCCGCGCTCGGAATGTCCGTCTCCAGGTTCGCGCCCAGTTTCGTCGCGGTCACGTTCTCCGACGCCGCTGCAATCACATCGTACTCCCGCATCATCTCCGCCATTTTTTTCTGCAGCACCGCGCGCACCCGCTGCGCCCGCAGATAATCCGTGCTGGACATCTGCTGGTTCACGAATCCGCCGATTTTCCCCAGCGGGTCCGTCAGCTCCAGGCACCGCCCCGATGCAATCAGGTCATCGAAGGCCGACGCGCCCTCCGCGGCCACGATCACGCCCGCCGCCGCTTCCCACGGTCCTTCCGGCAATTTCGCGTCCGTCACCTTCGCGCCCGCCGCTTCCAGCGATTTCCGCGCCGCCTCTGCCGCCGCGATCACTCCCGGCTGCGCGTCTTTCATCTGTTCCGCGATCCATCCCACGCGCAATTTTCGCTCCATCGGCGCGTTCGCACGGAATAAGAACTCCGCCTGCTCCCGCGGCAGCGAGCTCGCATCCTTCGGGTCGTGGCCCGCAATCGCCCCCAGAACCAGCCCGCAATCCTCCGCGCTCCTCGCCATCGGCCCGATTTTGTCCAGCGACGAGCACAGCACCATCCCCCCGTGCCGGCTCACTCGCCCGTACGTCGGCCGCAGCCCGCTGATCCCGCAGAACGCCGAAGGACAGAGGATCGAGCCCCACGTCTCCGTCCCGATCGCAAACGCCGCCAGCGCCCCCGCCACGATCGCTCCCGATCCGCTCGATGATCCGCACGTCCAGCAGCCCTCGTTCCACGGATTTTTCGCCGCGCCCGTCAGCGACGCCGACGCGTAGCGATACCCCATCCCTCCCGCCAGTTCGATCATCGCTGCTTTGCCCAGCAGCACCGCTCCCGCTTCGCGCAGCCGCGCGACCACCGTGGCGTCGAAATCGAATTGTTGCGTCGCGTACGGCCGCGCGCCCCATGTTGTCGGCAGCCCGCGCACCGCCAGCAGGTCCTTCGCCGCATACGGAATCCCGTGCAGCGGCCCGCGGTAATGTCCCGCCGCGATTTCCTGCTGCGCCACACGCGCCTGTTCCAGCGCTAGTTCCGGCGTCAGCAGCGCATACGCGTTCCATCCCGGCCCGAGCCGCTGTGCCCGCTCCAGGTAGCTCTTCGTCAGGTCCACGGGCGACATCGCCCCCGTTCGCAGCCGGTCGCCCAGTTCCTTCACCGTCAGGTAGAGCGTCTCCTCCACGTAGATGCTCATACGCCCGGCCTCTTCGAGCGTTCCCCCGCGCCCCGCCGCGCCGGCGCGTGATGCGCACCCTCTTCCGCCCTCACCAGGTGCAGAACCGTCGCCGGCTCGTCGCTGTTTTCCAGCGGATACGCGCGCAGCGACTCCACCGGCGCTTGCGCCTCCCTCACCAGCCGCCGGATATCCGCTTTCTGCTCGTCGTTCAGCCGCTCCCCGTACCGCCGCATAATTTCCGCAATCTTCGCCTCCACTTCCGCCTGCCCCTCCGCCGAAAGCTTCGGGTTTTCCCCCTGCCCGCCCTGCGACGGCAGCGGCAATTTCGAGCCGTGGTGCGCCGCCAGCGCCGCCTCCGTCAGCACCTCGCCCGCCGTGGCGGGCAGCGCCGGCAGCGCCGCCAGCGCCGCCGCAGCCGCCGTTGCGCCCCGCGCAAACTCTCTCCGCGATAGCTTGCCCTCCTCCGCGCGTGCGGATTCCTTCCTCTCTCTTCGGGTTTTCATGTTTCGCCTCCCCCAGGCCCCCGCGAAGGCGGGAAGCCCCTCGAAGCGTGCGTGGCAGGGCTTCCCGCGATGTTAGCACGAGCCCGCCCCTCAGCCCGCCACCGCTAATTGCCCCGTCGCGGAATCAGTGCCGGCACCCTCCGCCGGTATTCCTCATAATCCTCTCCGAACCGCGCCACCAATTCCCGCTCCTCCGCTCGAATCATCAGCAGCACCACCACCGCCCACACCGCCGCCACCGCCCACATCACCGGACGCGCAGCCATCAGGCACGCCCCCAGCGTCGAAACCATCATCGCCGCATACCGAGGATGTCGCACCCATCCATAGAAGTCGTCACGCTTTATCTCGCCTGCGCGCGCCAGTTCCGCCCGCCCTATCAGCCGGTGCACGCCTAATTGCCGTTCCACATTCGCAATCACCCACGCGTCAAACAGGATCAGCGCCGATCCCGCCCAGCGCAACACGGCGGGTATCGCCTGCGCGTCCACCAATTCATGCCCATAGAGCCACGCCACCACCGTCGCGCTGCCCCACCCCGCCACAATCGCTGCCGCGTATCCCGCACGCGCGTGCCGCCGCCAATACTCCACTCCGGTGTGCATCACCAGCCAGAACACCGGCACCGGTAGGTTGGCCCACAGCACAACCCCTCCAATCCATCGGAACGCTGTCATCATTCGTTTATATCCAGGCCCAGCCGAGCACCCGCGCCTGATCCCTCCTCCGCCCCCAGGCAAACATTCTGTCCCATCCAACGTCTCACTTCTATGCTGGTTACCCGTTGACGCGCCCCGTGATTCAGGAGACGATTTTTCGGTTGGCGCTGCGATCTCCCGGCTTCATCCCCGGAATCCGCGCGTGATGCCGATGCCCAATTTCCCCCGAGGATAGGAATGAACGATACTGCCGCGCACCCACGGCTGGCCCGCCAGCCGCTCCGCTCAGCTCACTGCTCCGTCGCTCTCGCTGTCCTGCTGGCCGTCCTGTTTTTCGCCGGACCCGGCCTCGCCGACCGTCCCTTCGCTCCTCCCCGCGATTACGATCTCCAGCACTCCACCATCCGCATGTCCTTCGACACCGCCCACCGCAAAATCTTCGGCGACGTCACTCACCGCGTCTCCATGCTCCGCGAGGGCGCCGACCGCGTCACTTTCGACAGCGTCGGCCTGCACATGGACGCCGTCACCCTCGACGGCTCTCCCGCGCATTTCGAAACCACCCCCACCCAGCTCGAAATCCTGCTCCCCGCTCCCGCCCGCCGCGGCGACGTCCATTCCATCGAAATCCGCTACGAAGGCTCGCCTCGCCAGGGATTATTCTTCATCCTCCCCGACAAGAATTATCCAGACCGCGCCCTCGAAATCTGGACCCAGGGCGAAGCGGAAGACACCCGCTTCTTTCTCCCCACCTATGACTATCCCGACGACCGCCTCACCACTGACACCTACCTCACCGTTCCCGCTTCCTGGCAGACCATCTCCAACGGCCACCTCGACGGCACATCCCCGGCTCCCGGCGGCCAGGTCGTCTGGCACTGGGTCCAGGACGCGCCGCTCTCCACCTACCTCATCACCATCGTCGCCGGCGAATTCGACCACACCGTCTACACCTGGCACGGCGTTCCCGTGTCCTTCTACGTTCCGCATGGCCGCGGCGACACCATTACTCCCACCTTCGACCGCACTCGCGCCATGCTCGATTTCTTCTCCTCCACTTTCGGCGTTCCCTATCCCTGGCCCAAGTACTCGCAGGTGGCCGTGGACGAGTTCACCGAAGACGGCATGGAAAATACGAGCGCCACCACGCTCACCACGCGCGCCCTCATCGATCCCGTGCTCGCCCCCGAGCACCCCATGCGCGAAGACGATCTCATCTCCCACGAGCTCGCCCATCAGTGGTTCGGCGACCTCGTCACCTGCAAGGACTGGACCGACCTCTGGCTCAACGAAGGATTCGCCACTTTCGCCGAGTACATCTGGGAAGAACACGAATACGGCCGCGATGAATCCGATTTCACCCGCTGGGAAGAAGCCCGCAACTGGCTCGCCGACGACCGCGTTTACTCCGTCCCCATCCTCAATTCCAATTTCACCGATTCCATGGAGTACGCGCCCAACATCTACGGTAAAGCCGGCCTCGTCCTCTATTCGCTCCGCCAGGAACTCGGCTCCGCGCAGTTCTACGCCGGCCTGAAGCATTACCTCGAAAAATTCCGCGGCCGCGACGTGGTCACCGCCGACCTCATCGGCGCGCTCGAAGAGTCCACCGGGAAGAATCTCGGCCAGTTCTTCCAGCAGTGGATCTCCGGCGCGGGCGCCCCCAGCCTCGACATTCACTACACCTACGACGAAACCGCCCATCAGGTGCGCATGGATATCCGCCAGGTTCAGCGCCGCGAAGGTCCCGTCGGACTCTTCACCATTCCCACCGACGTCGAAATCACCACCGCCTCGGGCGCCAAGCGCTATCCCATCGTCGTCTCCAAGGCTGCGGAAACCTTTTCGTTCCCCTCCGACGGCCCGCCCCTGCTCGTCCTCTTCGATCCCGGCGACACGTTCCTCGACGCCGTCCACCTCGATAAATCCGCCGGCGAGTGGCTCTACCAGTTGCGCCACGCCTCAACCGTTCCCGACCGGGCCGACGCCGCCTCTGTCCTCGGCGACCTCCCCGCTCAGGATCCCATCACCTCAGCTCTCGCGGACGCGGCGCACTCCGACCCCTTCTGGGGCGTGCGCGCCGAGGCTCTCGACTCGCTCGTCAAAATCGGCGGCCTGCCCGCCCGCGACGCCATGTTCGCCGCGCTCGAAGACCCCGACCCGCGCGTCGCCGCCATCGCCGCCACCCTCCTGCGCAATTTCCTCCGTGATTCGCGCGTGGCCGCGCGCCTCGAAGTCGCCGCACGCGGCGCGAAGTTTTACCGCACCCGCGAAGCCGCGCTCATCTCTCTCGGCCGCCTCCGCGCCTCCAATTCCTATCAGGTCCTCCTCGACGCTCTCCGCACCGATTCGCCTGACGACGGCATTCGCCGCGCTGCTCTCATCGGTTTCGGCCAGCTCGCCGACCCGCGCGCCATCCCCATCGTGCTCGATTGGTCTGCCCCCGGCCGCCCGCTCCCGCTTCGCACCGCGGCCATTCGTTCCCTCGGTGCTCTCGACCGCGGAAACTCCTCCACCACCCGCCGCCTGCTCTCCTATGTGGACGAGCCCATCGCCCCGGTCCGCCGCGCCGCTCTTTCCGCACTCGATCGCCGCGACGACACTTCCGCCATCGCCCCGCTGGAAGCCGTCCTCGCTCGCGGCGATCTCTCCGATCCGCTGCAGGAATCCGTTCGCCGCGTCGTCGCCCATCTCCGCAAAGCCGCCGCCTCCTCCGACTCCGGCGCAGACCCCATGGATTGATTCCCGCCCGTCGCTCCTCTCTTTTGCCCCCTCTTCCTCTGTGTCCTCCGCGTCTCCGTGCCCTCTGAGTCCTCTGTGTCCTCCGTGTCTCCGTGCCCTCTGTGTCCTCCGTGTCTCCGTGCCCTCTGTGTTAAATCCCTTTCTTCGCCTTCTCTTTCTCCGTCACCCCCCCGGCGCGCAAATCAAAATTCGCAGGTCTCGCAGATTATTCCCCGTCGGCCCCGTCTCGATCGCATCTCCCAGCGCCGAGAAGAAATGATACGCATCGCTCCGCCGGAAATAGTCTTCCGGCTCCATCCCTGCTGCCCGCGCCCGCTCCAGCGTCCTTCCGTCCGCTACCGCTCCCGCCGCCGGACTGTTCCCGTCGATTCCATCCGTTCCCACGCTCAGCACCGCCATCGGCCTTCCCGCAATTTTCTCCACGCATGCCAGTACAAACGCGGAATTCCGTCCTCCTACTCCGTTCCCCGTCACCGGCGACAGCACCTCCCCGTTTGCGATCACGCACACCCTTCGCCCCGGATGCTGTGCCGAAAGCGTCTCCAGTTGTCCCAGCAGGAAATCCCGCGCTTTCTCCACCGGCCAGTCGTCCGTCGTGTTGTCGCACACCGTCACGCATCCGCTCGCCTCCGCATACCGGTGCGCGGTATGGAACATCTGGTTCATCCCCAGCACCAGATGGAAATGTGCGCGCTCGAATGCCCGGTCGCCCTCTTTCGGCGTCTCCGGCAGGTCGCCCTTTTCGATTCGCCGCGCCAGCGCACCCTTCAATTTCCCCGCGATTCCGTACTGCCGCGACACCCGCAGCGCATCCGACACCCGCGTCGGATCCGGCAGCGTCGGTCCCGAAGCCAGCGCCGATTCCCTTCCTGGCGGCACGTCGCTCACTCCCAGCGTGAGTTTCAGCGCTTCCGGCGCCGCAGCGGCCAGCCGTCCGCCTTTCACCGCCGACACGTGTTTCCTCACCGCGTTGATTTCGTCAATCGGAGCGCCGCACGTCACCAGCACCCCGTGCAGTTCCTGCATCTGCTCCAGCGTCACATCCACAAAATACGGCCGCTCCACCAGCGCCGAGCCGCCTCCCGACAACAGAAAAAAAACGAGCGCATCCGCGCCGCATCCCGCCAGCAATTCCAGCGCGGCAGTTCCCGCCTCAAAGCTCGCCTGATTCGGAAGAGGATGTCCCGCGATAATCGTTCGCAATCCCGGCAGGTTATTCCACGGCTGGGAAGGAACCACCAGCAGCCCGGTCGGAGAAATGCTGCCGGGCAGCGCCGCCATCAGCCCGGAGGCCATCGCCGTCGCCGCCTTCCCAATCGCCAGCACCACAACGCGCGAGAATTCCCGCAGATCGAACTCGCAATCGCCCACGCGGCACTTCGTCCCCGTCCGCGCCACCGAGGATTTCACCGTGTCGGCCACGTCGATCGCGGCCAGCGTTTCGCGGAAAATCCCCCGGGCGATCGCCTTCAGGTCAGTCATCGCCCTCGACGGCTTCAAATCCCCGTTGCTCGGCCGGCTCCGCGCGGCACGCCGCGCCGAACGCTTCCACTCCCGCCAGCGCCACGGCCGAATCCTGGTCCTCCGTTCCGCTGCTCACTCCGATCGCTCCCACCACCTGCTCGGAAAAAACCAGCGGCAAGCCGCCACGAATCGGCGTCTGCGCGGCGTGGCTGCCGATCGCCAGCCCCAGGCTCAGGATCACGTTCGGCGCTCCCGCTTCCATGAACGGACCCGTCGGCTGCCTGCGGATCGCCGCCGAATGCGCTTTGTTCATGGCGATGGCCACCGAGCCGAGCTTCGCGCCGTCCATGCGCGCGAACGCTATCAGGTATCCCGCGTCGTCCACCACCGCGATGTCCATCGGCACGCCCATTTCGCGCGCGCGCCGCTCCGCTCCTTCCAGCGCCACGCGCGCCCCTTCCAGCGTCAGCCGCAACGTATCCACCAGCATCGCCATCGCTTTCTCCTTCGCTGCCGTCAGCCCTCGGGTAGCCACGGTCGGCGTCTTTCCGCCCGTGGGCTTTTTCTTTTCCCTGCTCCCGCGCCTCTATCCCAGCACGTCCGGATTCACCAGATTCGGCGGCCGCCTCCCCTCGAAAAACGCCAGCACATTTTCCGCCGCCATGCACGCCATTCTCGTCCGCGTATCGATGGACGCGCTGGCGATGTGCGGCGTCAGCACCGTGCTCTTCAGGCTCAGCAGCCCCGCGTGAATCTTCGGCTCCTGCTCGTGCACGTCGATCCCCGCTCCCGCAATCGTTCCCGCTTTCAGCGCCTGATACAGCGCCTCGTTGTCCACCACCGGCCCGCGCGCCGTGTTGATCAGGTACGCCGTCCGCTTCATTTTCTTCAGCCGTTCCGCGTTGATCAGATGGTGCGTCCCCGCCATCATCGGCACGTGGATCGTCACGAAATCCGCGTTCGCCAGCAGCGCGTCCATGTCCGTGTACTTCGCGCCCAGTTCGCTCTCCACGTTTTCCGGCGCCCGGATCGCGTCCGTGTAAATCACCTTCATCCCGAATCCGCGCGAACGCCTCGCCATCGCCCGCCCGATCCGCCCGAACCCCACCACGCCCAGCGTCTTTCCCCACACGTCTCCGCCGCACAATTGGTCCAGGTTCCATCCCGCCCATTCGCCCGATCGGCACAGCGCTTCGCCTTCTCCCACGCGCCGCGCCACGCACATCAGCAGCGTCCAGGCAAAATCCGCGGTGGTTTCGTCCAGCACCCCCGGCGTGTTCGTCACCACCACTTTCCGCGCCGTGCACTCCGGTACGCTGATGTTGTCGTATCCCACCGCGACGTTCGCCACCATGCGCAGTTTCGGCGCCGCAGCCAGCATCTCTTTGTCGATTTTCTCCGTCAGCAGGCACACCACGCAGTCTTTCGCCGCCGCCTGCTTCAGGAATTCCGCGCGCCCGGGCCGTTCCGGCCGCGTCCAATATTCCACGTCGCAGTGCGCGTCGAGCAGCGTGCGCGCTTCCGGAAACAACGGATGGGTTGCCAGTATGCTCGGCCGGCTCATCGGACTCCTTCCCGGCGCGCCCGGAGTGGGCGCGAGTCACGGTACACACCTCCGCGCACCGTGTCAACGCGCGCCGGGATTCCGCGAAAGGACTATCGTGTTACGAAGGCTCGCATCGCGAAGCCAACTCGTGCGCTACTTCTCGCCGATCAGGTACCGGCAGCCATGCGCCCCCATCCGCGCCGCGTGCACGGTTCCTGCGGGCACGTCGCAACGCTCCCCCGCGCGATACGTGCGCGATTCTCCGCTGATCGTGAGCGTCATTTCCCCGTCCAGGATAATGTGCGCCGTCAGCGTCGCATGCGTGTGCGCGGGATAATGGGTGTGCGCCGAATCCTGCCACACATACGTGCGGCGGAAGCCTTCCGCGCGCAGTCCGCGTTCGAGTTCGCCCTCGTCCATCAACGCTCTCTCGACAAACTCTAACACGCGCGCCGCGAATTTTCCTTTCTCGCGCCTCACCCCTGGCCACTGTTTTATTGATTGGGGAGCCATGCGGGGCTGGTCGGAGAGCCCCGCATGGCCTTGGGGGGCATACACCTCCCGTGCAACAATCCCGAAAACTCGGGACCACTGCACGAGAGAACTCAATCTCTTCAGTTCTTCGGCGTCGCGGGCCCGCCTCCGCGCGGCCCGAACGCGGGCGGCGCGGGACGATCGTTCACCGTGTAATTCGCCGGCACGGCAAACAGCGAAGCCGCCGGCTCCGTCCGCGAAAGATTCGTCAGCCGCATGGTGGATTCGCCCATCCACGGATCGCTGTGTTTCACCATCACCACCACCTGCAGGTCCGGCGAATACCACCGCTCGGTCACAATCTGGATCGCTTTGTCATTTCCGATCGCGCCCACAGGAATCGTTTTCGTAATCCGCGTGCCTTCCGCCTGTACGCCTTCAATCATCTGCGTCCCCAGCGACTCTTTCACCACCTGCTCGCCGTTGCGCCGACCGCGCGGACCCCGCTCTTTGCCCGCGAACCCTCCGCCCCCCGCCGGAATCGGCATTCGGTCCGCCGTCAGCGTGTCCGCATGCAGCACGT
>Ga0335078_10012736_pt1 | contig 12465 bp, 9 predicted proteins | sample Lox_Sample_32_FD_206711 | JGI IMG/M metagenome (GOLD analysis project Ga0335078, IMG submission 206711) | Soil microbial communities from Loxahatchee National Wildlife Refuge, Florida, United States - Lox_Sample_3.2 | ecosystem: Environmental > Terrestrial > Soil > Wetlands | place: USA: Florida... | reverse complement strand
CCGGCGAATCCGGCTTCTCGCCGGAAGAAAGCCGGATGCTCAAGAACATCCTCGGCCTGCGCGAGCGCCGCGTCGGCGACGTCATGATCCCGCGCGCCGACATCATCGCCGTGCAGCAGGACATCAAGCTCGGCGATCTCGTGCGCATGTTCGAGGGCGCCGCTCATTCGCGGCTCGTCGTCTACAACGACACGCTCGACGACCCGATCGGCATGGTGCACATCCGCGATTTGATCGCCTTCATGACCGCGCGCGCGGCGGTCGATCCGCAGAAGAACGCCAAGCGCAAGAAGCCGCTGCCGGCCGGCCTCGACCTCAAGGCGATCGATCTGTCGATGCCGCTATCCTCGGCCAAGATCGTGCGCGAGATCCTGTTCGTGCCGCCGTCCTCGCGCGTCATCGATCTTCTGGCGCGCATGCAGGCGACGCGCATCCATCTGGCGCTGGTGGTCGACGAATATGGCGGCAGCGACGGCCTGGTTTCCATCGAGGACATCGTCGAGCAGATCGTCGGCGACATCGCCGACGAGCATGACGAAGCCGAGACGCCGCAGATCGTGCGTCAGAGCGACAATTCCTACATCGCCGATGCGCGCGCGCATCTCGAGGATGTGGCGGCCACCATCGGTAACGATTTCGATCCTGGCGAAGTGGCGCAGGAAGTCGACACGCTCGGCGGCTATCTGGTCACGCGCGCCGGCCGGCTGCCGCTGCGCGGAGAATTGATCCCCGGCCCCGGCCTGTTCGAATTCGAGGTGCTCGATGCCGATCCGCGCCGCATCAAGCGCGTACGCATCACCAGGCTCAAGCAGCAACGCGACCGGCCACGCACCGAGCGCAAGCGCGGCGAGCCGGATGCCGTACTCGCCGGCACCACGCCACCGACCTTGCCCATCGACGAACAGCCCGCCGGCAAAGACGGCGGGGCATCCGCAGCCGGCACGCCCCGTCCGTGATCGTCACCCGCCTCGCTTATGCAGTGGTGCTCGCCCATGGTTGGCAGCGCGCCATCATTGCCTTGCTCGCCGGCGCCGCCTCGGCGCTGGCGCTCGCCCCCTTCAATGCCTGGCCGATCTTGTTCGTGACCTTCCCGGTCATGGTCTGGCTGGTGGACGGCTCCGCCGCCGGACGCCGGAGCGGCGCCTGGAGCGCGGCGCTCGTCGGCTGGTGCTTCGGTTTCGGCTATTTCGTCGCCGGACTTTACTGGATCGGCTATGCCTTCCTGGTCGATGCCAAGACCTTCGGCTGGCTGTTACCGGTCGCCGTCGCCGGCCTGCCGGCCTATCTCGCGCTCTACACCGGCCTGGGGCTTGCCGCGGCGCGGCTGATCTGGGTGCGCGGGGCGACGCGCATCCTGGCGCTCGCCGCCACGCTGACCGGCGCTGAATGGCTGCGCGGCCATCTGCTCACCGGATTCCCCTGGAACACCTTCGGCTATGCGCTGACCGAACCACTGGCGCTGGCGCAAAGCGTCACGCTCACCGGCATCTGGGGGCTCACCTTCCTTTGTATCGCGATCTGCGCCAGCCCCGCCGTGCTCGCCGACGACACGGCGGACACGCCGCACCCCAAGCGTGCGCCGCTTTTCGCTGTTCTCATTCTCGCGGCGTTGACGAGCTACGGCACGGTGCGGCTGTGGCAGCACCCGACCGAATATGTGAGCGGCGTGAAGCTGCGCATCATGCAGCCCAACCTGCAGCAGGACGAGAAATTCAACTACGCCGCCAAGGCGCAGGTCATGGAGCGATACTTGCGCCTGTCCAACCGCGCTACCGGGCCTAACTCCAAGGGCGTGCACGACGCGACGGTGTTGATCTGGCCGGAATCGGCATTCCCCTTCTTCCTCGCGCGCGAGCCGGACGCGCTGACCCAGATCAGCGACCTGCTCAAACCGTCGACCGAATTGATCACAGGCGCGGTGCGCGCGGCGCCCGGCGCTGATGCGAGCAACCCGCGCGCCTATAATTCGGTCTATGTGATCGATCCCGACGGCTCGATCCGCGGCATCTACGACAAGGTGCATCTGGTGCCATTCGGCGAATACCTGCCGTTCCAGCGCATATTGGAGCGGCTTGGCCTGCGGCAGCTCACCAAGCAGGTCGGCGGATTCCTTTCTGGCGATCGCCGCCGCGCCATGGACGTGCCGGGCGCGCCGAAGATGCTGCCGCTGATCTGCTACGAAGCGATCTTCCCCGGCGCGGCGGTGCCGCCGGGCGAGCGGCCGCAATGGCTGGTCAACGTGACCAATGACGGCTGGTTCGGCATCAGCACCGGGCCGTATCAGCATTTACAGCAGGCGCGCGTGCTGGCGATCGCCGAAGGACTGCCGCTCGCGCGCGCGGCCAATACCGGGATCTCCGCGGTGATCGATCCGCTCGGCCGCATCGTCGCCTCGCTGCCGCTCGGCGGCGAGGGGATTCTCGATTCCGCTTTGCCGCGCGCAGTCGGCACGACAATCTATGTGCGCTTCGGCGACGACATCTTGATTCTATTTGCGGTAGTAAGTTTGATACTCATCGCGCGAAGGCGAATGCAGCGCTAGATTGAATCGACCTCAGCCCTGGATTGTAAAGGCCATCCGTCTTCCGGTGATCTGGAGCAGCGAAGTTGTGGATTTGCCATGCCGAGGGGAGGGGGCTGCGTTTCGACCCTTTGAAAACCTCTTGAAACACATAACGAATTTTCGTTCCTTTGGGACAGCAACGTTTGATCGACGTGGAACTTAGGTTGCAAGGGCAATGTCATCTATGACATTACGCATCAGTATGGTCGTATAGGAGGCCGTTATGGCGAAAAAGACTCCTAATCCGATTGATAAGCATGTGGGCTCGCGGGTCCGCATGCGTCGGATGATGCTCAGCATGAGCCAGGAGAAACTCGGCGACGCGCTCAACCTCACGTTCCAGCAGGTGCAGAAGTACGAGAAGGGCACCAACCGCATCGGTGCCAGCCGCCTGCAGCAGATCTCCAATATCCTGCAAGTGCCGGTGTCGTTTTTCTTTGAAGGGGCGCCGAATATGCCCGGCCATTCCGGCATGGGTGAAGCCCCCTCGCCGGCCTATGTGGCCGATTTCCTCGCGACCTCCGACGGCCTGTCGCTGACCAAGTCGTTCATGCGCATCAAGAGCGGTAAATTACGCCGGCGCATTGTCGAGCTGGTCGAGCAAATCGCCGGTGGGGAATAGACTTAAGGGCTGCGCCCCATCGCCCCCACTTACGGCTGCCCACTGCAGCCCGCATCTTGACCTCGTTCACCGCCACTGCAAGAACCACCCGTGAAATGACGCGGCCGTGACGCCGCGCCATCGGAGGAGTTTTCACCAGTGGCTCACACCAATTTCCTGTTCACCAGCGAGTCGGTTTCCGAAGGTCACCCCGATAAGGTTTGCGACCAGATTTCCGACGCGGTGCTCGACGCGTTTCTCGAGAACGATATCAAGCTCGGCATCGCCGACGACAGTCAGGTGAACACGCGGCTCGGCTGCGAAACGCTCACCACCACCAACAAGATCGTCATCGCCGGCGAAGGCCGCGGTCAAGCGCCCTTCTTCGTCAAGCACGGCGACAAGGCGGTGGTGAACCGCGAGTTGATCGCGCAGATCGCGCGCGATGTGGTGCGCGACATCGGCTACGATCAGGACGGATTCTCCAATTACGGCGCCGACGTCGAGGTGCTGCTGCACGGCCAGTCGCCAGACATCGCGATGGGCGTCAACGCCAAGAAGAAACGCGGCGAGGAGCAGGAAGGCGCCGGCGACCAGGGCATGATGTTCGGCTTCGCCTGCACCGAGAGCGAGGTCTATGAGAAGAACTCGTTCATGCCGGCGCCGATTTATTTCGCGCACAAGATCCTGAAGGTGCTGTCGGAGAAGCGCCGTTCTGGCCAGCTGCACGACTTGCAGCCGGATGCCAAGAGCCAGGTCACCGTGAAATACGTCAACGGCGAGCCCGTCGGCTGCACCAAGGTGGTGGTCTCGACCCAGCACCGGGCGCAAAGCCGCAACGGCAAAAAATATACGCCCGGCCTGATCAAGGAGATGATCGCCGACGCCGTCGAAAGCGCCCTGCCGAAAGGCTGGATGCCGTCGCGGCCGTCCGATTTCCTGGTCAACCCGACCGGCAACTTCGTCATCGGCGGGCCCGATGGCGATTGCGGCCTCACCGGCCGCAAGATCATCGTCGACACCTACGGCGGCTATGCGCCGCACGGCGGCGGCGCCTTCTCCGGCAAGGATCCGACCAAGGTCGATCGCTCGGCCGCTTATGCCGCGCGTTACCTCGCCAAGAACGTGGTGGCCGCGGGCGTCGCGGAACGTTGCACCATCCAGGTGGCCTACGCGATCGGCGTCGCCGACCCGATGTCGGTGCTGGTCGACACCCATGGCACCGGCAAGGTTGACGAGAAGAAGCTCGAGAAAGTTCTGCCCGAGCTGTTCCGTCTGACGCCGACCAACATCCGCCGCGGTCTCAAGCTTAACCGCCCGATCTACCGGCGCACCGCGGCCTACGGCCATTTCGGCCGCGCGCCGGAAAAGGACGGCGGCTTCTCCTGGGAAAAGACCGACCTCGCCGACGCCATCAAGCGCGCGGTGAAGTAGGCCGGCGTTCCCCTCGCCTTCGGTGAGCAATAGACTAGTCGTCGCCGGGCTTGTCCCGGCGATCCCGCTTAGGGGCGCACAGTGCCACATGAATCGGGATCACCGGGTCACGCCGCTTCGCGGCGGCCCGGTGATGACAAAGACGGGTCGCAGCGCGCCTTCTTCGGCCGCCGCAAAGGGCATCCGCTCAAGCCGCGGCAGGCTGCGCTGTTCGACACGCTGCTGCCGCGCGTCGCGCTCGATCTGAGCAGGCCCGCGCCCGCCGACTTGCGCACCTTGTTCGTCGATGCCGATGAGGTGCGGCTGGAGATCGGCTTCGGCGGCGGCGAACACCTGATCGCGCAGGCGCAAACGTATCCGACCATCGGCTTCATCGGCACCGACGCATTCATCAACGGAGTCGCCAAAGCGCTCGTCGGCATCGACGCGCGCAGGCTCACCAACGTGCGGCTCTATTTCGGCGACGCCAGCGCGTTGCTCGACTGGCTGCCCGACGCGGCGCTTGCGCGCGTCGACCTGCTTTATCCTGATCCGTGGCCCAAGCGGCGGCACTGGAAGCGGCGCTTCATCCAGGACGACAGCCTCAAGCGGCTGGCGCGAATCCTCAGAGTCGGCGGCGAATTGCGTTTTGCGACCGACATTGCCGACTACGCCGCTTACGTATTGGCGCGCGTGCTGCGCGCGAAGGGTTTCCTATGGACCGCCGAGCGCGCTGACGATTGGCGCAAGCCGTGGCCGGGTTTTTGCGGCACCCGCTACGAGGCCAAGGCAAAACGCGAAGGCCGGGCGCCCGCCTACTTCATTTTCCGGCGGATATAAATTACTCGGCGCCGGTCTGGCGCACTTGCCAGAAGCGCACGACGCGCTGTGCGGTGGCCGGGGTCAGCCGCTCGTAATTCTCGCGCGCGGCCTCGAGCGCCTGCCTGGTCGGCTTCGCGTCGGGCCGCGCCGCCATGATCGCGCGCACCGTGCGCCAGCCGAAGCCGGCCGCGCGCGCCAGGATCAGCACCGGATCGGCGCGCTCGCCGTTGACCAGCCGGTCCACCACCTCGACCGGCACCGCGCTCACCGTGGCAAGCGCCGCGATCGTCTCTTCGTACTTGCCGCTCTCGGCATAGTCCGCGACATCGGCTTCGGTGAGCTTCTTCTCCTTGTGCCGCGCCTGCACCGCCGCCAGCGCCGCCGTGTAATTGCGCGGCGCCGCCTTGGCGGCGACTTCTTCGGTCACCTTCGCCAGCACGCGCCGGATTTCCGCCTGCGTATCGGGCTTCGCCCGCGCCAGCAGCCTCTGCTGCACCACGCCGCTCGCCTGCATCAGCAACTGCCGGAACAGGCGCGGCGGAATATCGGTGCGCAAGCCGACTTTCTCGGCCAGCACGCCGTCGCGTTCGGCGCGTTTGACCAGTGTGGTGAACGCATTGTCCGACAAGCGGGCCTTGTGATTGTTGGCAACGCTGCGCGCCACTTCGCCGTCGCCGCGGCGCACCAGCACGTCCGACAACGTCTCGCTCAGACCGAGGCGCGTCGACAGCGCCAGGAGATGCGCCTGGCTCTTGGTCTCGGCGATGTTTTTGAGATCGGGATCGGCGATCGGCGCCTGCTTGAGCACCGGCCCGGCCACCGCGATATTGTCGTTGTTGGCAAGCGTGGTCACCACGCCCTGCGGCGCATTCGGCACCGCCGCCAGGCGCCGCGCGAGTTCCGCCAGCGCCTTGACCTCAATCTCCTCGATCAGGCAGCCGATGACGTCGTCGAACAGCGCGACGTGTTCATCACGATAGTTTGGCGCGCCGTCGAGAAACAGGCTGGTGATGCGGTGCAGCGTCTTGGCCCGCTTGGCCGCCGAGCCGTGCTGGACGACCTCTTCCAGTTCGGGAAGCAGCGAGACGGGAACGCTCATTGCGGAAAACCTGCGCAAACGGCCTGTGGTCCTGGTCCAATTTTCGAATTTACCGCTGTTTTAGGGCGAGATTCTGAACGAAGGGTTAGCCCTCGCGCGCCCTTTGCCCTTGCAAGAAATCCGAAAATCGCTATATTTCCGCTTGTTAAGACACCCTCATAACCGAACGGGTTTTGAGAGTGGGTCCTCCCGGGCCCGCTCTTTTTTGTTACCGAAATGGCCGGAAACGAGGCACATCAGGCGGCCGAGACCGCCGCGCAGAGCGACAACGAACCGCGGCTCATCGTCGAGCCGGGGCTGGCCGCCCGCGTCGCGGCCATCGCCGAGCCGGTGATCGAGCAGCTCGGCTACCGCCTGGTGCGGGTCAAGATTTCCGGCGCCGACGGTTGCACCGTGCAGCTCATGGCGGAACGTCCCGACGGAACCATGGCGGTCGAGGATTGCGAGACGGTCTCGCGTGCGCTCTCGCCGGTGCTCGACATGGCCGATCCGATCGAGCGCGCCTACCGGCTGGAGATTTCCTCGCCCGGCATCGACCGTCCGCTGGTGCGCAAGTCGGATTTCGACCGCTACGCCGGCCATCTGGTCAAGATCGAGATGCTCATCCCGATCGGCGGCCGCAAGCGCTTCCGCGGCCAGTTGCTCGGCACCGAGGGCGAAGCGGCGCGCCTTCACCGCGATGACGCGACCGAAAGCGAGCAAGCGGAGGCGCTGCTTCCGATCGAAGAGATTAGCGAAGCAAAGCTCGTGCTCACCGACGAATTGGTGACGCTGGCCTTGCGGCGCGAAAAGGCCGCCAAGCGCGACACGCGCGCGGCGCGCAAGCAAGAACGACGTAAAGAAAGACACTCACGGCATCGGCCGCATCAATCGGCCACCAACCAAGGAGACTGAGCTATGGCAGTCAGCGCCAACCGGCTCGAACTGTTGCAAATCGCCGACGCGGTGGCCCGCGAGAAGGCGATCGACCGCGGCATCGTCATCGCCGCCATGGAGGACGCGATCGCCAAGGCAGCGCGCTCGCGCTACGGCGCGGAAACCGACGTGCATGCCGAGATCGAGCCGAAAACCGGCGACCTGCGCCTCACCCGCCACATGCTGGTGGTCGAGACCGTCGAGAACCCGTCGAACCAGATCACGCTCGAGGACGCGCGTAAGCGCCATCCGGCGGCGCAAGTGGGCGACACCATCGCCGATCCGCTGCCGCCGCTCGAATACGGCCGCATCGCCGCGCAGTCGGCCAAGCAGGTGATCGTGCAAAAGGTGCGCGAAGCCGAGCGCGACCGGCAATACGCCGAGTACAAGGACCGCATCGGCGACATCGTCAACGGCATCGTCAAGCGCGTGGAATACGGCAACGTGGTGGTCGATCTCGGCCGCGGCGAGGCCATCGTGCGGCGCGACGAGATGCTGCCGCGCGAGGTGTTCCGCAACGGCGACCGCATCCGCGCCTATATTTACGATGTAAGGCGAGAACCTCGCGGGCCGCAGATCTTCCTCTCGCGCACGCATCCGCAGTTCACCGCCAAACTGTTCGCGCAAGAAGTGCCGGAAATCTACGACGGCATCGTCGAGGTGAAGGCGGTCGCCCGCGATCCCGGCTCGCGCGCCAAGATCGCGGTGATCTCGCGCGATTCGAGTGTCGACCCGGTCGGCGCCTGCGTCGGCATGCGCGGCTCACGCGTGCAGGCGGTGGTGAACGAATTGCAGGGCGAGAAGATCGACATCATCCCATGGTCGCCCGACATCGCCACCTTCGTGGTCAACGCGCTGGCGCCTGCGGAAGTCGCCAAAGTCGTGCTCGACGAGGACAGAGAGCGCATCGAGGTGGTGGTGCCCGATCAGCAATTGTCGCTCGCCATCGGACGGCGCGGACAGAACGTACGTCTGGCGTCTCAACTCACCGGCTGGGACATCGACATCCTCACCGAGCAGGAAGAGTCCGAACGCCGTCACGCCGAGTTCGAGAGTCGCACCAAGATTTTCGTCGAGGCGCTCAATCTCGACGAAGTGGTCGGCCAATTGCTCGCCTCGGAAGGCTTCGGCTCGATCGAGGAGCTGGCGCTGGTCGACGAAAAGGAGATCGCCGGCATCGAAGGCTTCGACGCCGACACCGCGCGCGAGCTGCAGGAACGCGCCCGGGAATATCTCGAGAAGCAGGAGACCGAGCTCGATGCCAAGCGCATCGAGCTGGGCGTCGAGGATGCGCTCAAGGAGGTGCCCGGCGTCACCACCAAGATGCTGGTCGCGCTCGGCGAGAACGGGGTGAAGACCGTGGAAGACCTCGCCGGCTGCGCCACCGACGACCTGACCGGCTGGACCGAGCGCAAGGAGGGCGAATCCAAGCACGAGCCCGGCTTCTTCGAGGGCCTCGACGTGTCGCGCGAGGACGCCGACGCCTTGATCATGCAGGCGCGCCTCAAGGCTGGCTGGGTCACCGAGGCTGAGCTGGCCCCGCCGCCCGCGCCGGAAACCGAAGCGGAAGCGGCGCCGGCGGAAACTCCTCAAGCTTGACGGAGCGAGGAAGCGGCGATGCTGGCGATGGTGCAAGACGACGAACTCGACCGCGGAGCGGCGCATGTCGCTCCGGGGATGCAGCGGACTTGCGCCCTCACCCGCACCTTGAAGCCGGTCGATGAGATGATCCGCTTCGTGGTCGGCCCTACCGGCGACGCCGTGCCCGACCTCAAGCGGAAATTGCCCGGGCGTGGCATCTGGATCACCGCCAGCCGCGCGGCGATCGAGGAGGCGGTCAAACGCAACGTCTTCGCCCGCGGATTCAAGCGCGACGTGCGCCTCGGCGCCGACCTCGCCGCCGCCACCGAGCGGCTTTTGCAACGCAGTGCCCTGGACGCGCTGGCGATGGCCGGCAAGGCCGGGCAGGTGATCGGCGGTTTCGCCAAGGTGGAGGCGGCCATCGGCCGCGACGATTTGCGTGCACTGATCCACGCCGCCGACGCCGGGGCCGACGGAAAGCGCAAGCTCAACGCTGCCTTGCGGGGCAAAAGCCCCGAAAAATCGCGGGAAATCGCGATCATCGAGGGATTAACCGGAGCGCAATTGGATTTGGCATTGAACCGCCCAAATGTGGTACATGCAGCCCTGCTTGCCGGACCCGTGAGCGAGACTTTTCTCGCCCGCGCCGGGCGCTTGGAGCGCTTTCGGACCGGACAATCGCCCGAATTGGTTAGCGCACAGGCGCCGACGGATGGCGCACAAGGACACAGTACGGAATGAGTGAATCGAAGAACCCCGGCGGCGAAAAGAAACTCGGACTCGGCAAGCTGACGCTGAAGCCGCGCACCGAGACGGGCGTGGTGCGCCAGAGCTTCAGCCATGGCCGCAGCAAGCAGGTCGTGGTCGAGAAGGTCAAACGCCGCACCATCGGCGGCCCGGCCGAGGCCAAGGCCGAGCCAGTTGCAGTCGCCGAGGCGCCGAAGAAGACGGCGGCGACCGCGCGCGCCGGCGCAGCGCCTGCCGCGCCCGCCGAGCAGCCCAAGCCGTCCGGCGTCGTCTTACGCACATTGACCGAGGAGGAGCGCGTCGCGCGCGCCCACGCGCTCGCCGATTCGCGCGTGCGCGAAGCGGAAGAACGCAAGATCGCCGAGGAAGAGGCGCGCCGCAAAGCCTCGCGCGAAGTCATCGACAAGACCGAGCGCGAAGCCGCCGAAACGCGCAAGCGCGAGGAAGACGAGCGCCACAAGCGCGAAGAGGAAACCAAAAAGAAAGCCGGCGAAGTCGCCAAGAAGCGTCTGGGCGAGGACGAGACGCGCAAACCCGGCCCGGCCGCCCGCATGGCGCTGGAAGCCGACGAGGACGAGGCGCCGCGCCCGCGCCGTCCCGGCGCCGCGCGTCCCGCCACTGCACGTCCCGCCGCGCCGCGTGGCGCACCCACGAAAGAGCGCGGCCGGCTCACGCTGGTCACGGCGCTGCGCGCCGACGAAGTGCGCGAGCGTTCGGTCGCCTCGTTCCGCCGCCGCACCCAGCGGCTCAAGGCGCATGCCTCCGACGAGCCGAAGGAAAAGCTGGTGCGCGAAGTCACTATTCCTGAGGCGATCACCATTTCCGACCTCGCCAACCGCATGTCGGAGCGCGCGGTCGACGTCATCCGCCTGCTGATGAAGCAGGGGCAGATGGCGACCATCAACGACACGATCGATGCCGACACCGCCCAGCTCATCGCCGAGGAAATGGGCCACACCGTGCGCCGCGTGGCGGAAGCCGACGTGGAAGAGGGCCTGTTCGACGTCGCCGACGATCCGGCGCGCAGCGTGCCGCGCGCGCCGGTGGTCACCGTCATGGGCCACGTCGACCACGGCAAGACCTCGCTGCTCGACGCCATCCGCTCGACCGACGTGGCGGCGGGCGAAGCCGGCGGCATCACCCAGCACATCGGCGCCTATCAGGTCACCGCGCCGTCCGCCGCCAAGGTCACCTTCATCGATACGCCCGGCCACGCCGCCTTCACGGCGATGCGCGCGCGCGGCGCCAAGGTTACCGATATCGTTGTGCTGGTGGTCGCCGCCGACGACGGCGTGATGCCGCAGACGGTGGAAGCGATCAATCACGCCAAGGCCGCGCGGGTTCCGATTATCGTCGCCATCAACAAGATCGACAAGCCGGACGCGAATCCTGCGCGCGTGCGCACCGAGCTGCTGCAGCACGAGATCCAGGTCGAGTCGCTGGGCGGCGACGTGGTGGACGTGGAAGTCTCCGCCACCAAGAAGACCAATATCGACAAACTCCTGGAAATGATCGGCTTGCAGGCCGAAATCCTCGACCTCAAGGCCAATCCGGAGCGTCCGGCCGAAGGCACCGTGATCGAAGCCAAGCTCGACCGCGGCCGCGGGCCGGTGGCCACCGTGCTGGTGCAGCGCGGCACCCTGCGCGTCGGCGACCTGGTGGTGGCCGGCGCCGAATGGGGCCGCGTGCGCGCGCTGGTCTCCGACACCGGCGACCCGATCGAGACCGCCGGCCCCTCGACCCCGGTCGAAGTGCTCGGCTTCTCCGGCACGCCCGACGCCGGCGACCGCCTGGCGGTGGTCGACAGCGAAGCGCGCGCCCGCGAAGTCACCGATTACCGCGCCCGCCAGAAGCGCGAGAAACACGCCGCGCGCGCCACCGGCATGCGCGGCTCGCTCGAGCAGATGATGGCGCAGGCCAAGACCTCCGGCCGCAAGGAGTTCCCGCTGGTGGTCAAGGCCGACGTGCAGGGCTCGCTGGAAGCCATTATCGGCGCGCTCGACAAGCTCGCGACCGACGAGGTGGCGGCGCGCGTGCTGCACGCCGGCGTCGGCGGCATTTCCGAATCCGACGTCACTCTTGCCGAGGCGTCGGGCGTTCCGATCATCGCCTTCAACGTGCGCGCCAACAAAGAAGCGCGCGAGGCGGCCGAGCGCGCCGGCATCGAGATTCGCTACTACAACATCATCTACGACCTGGTCGACGACGTGAAGAAAGCGATGTCCGGCCTGCTCGCGCCGACGCTGCGCGAGACCATGCTGGGCAATGCGCAGATTCTCGAGATCTTCAAGGTTTCCAAGGTCGGCAACATCGCCGGCTGCCGCGTCACCGACGGCACCGTGGAGCGCGGCGCCAATGTACGGCTGATCCGCGACAACGTGGTGATCCACGAAGGCAAGCTCAGCCAACTCAAGCGCTTCAAGGACGACGTCAAGGAAGTCGGCGCCGGCATGGAATGCGGCATGGCCTTCGAGAACTACCAGGACATGCGGCAAGGCGACGTCATCGAATGCTACCGGGTGGAGACGATTCAACGCACGCTGTGAGTCCAAGTCTCAGGCGCGCGCTGCTCTCCACGCGTTATTGACCAAGACAGCAATAAGAAAGGCGGCATGGCCGGTTCAAACCCGGCATGGCGCGAAACGAAATGGCACGACATAAATCCCATCATCGCGACAACGCGCCCGGCGGCGGCTCGCAGCGGCAGTTGCGGGTCGGCGAACT
>Ga0335078_10012735_pt1 | contig 12466 bp, 6 predicted proteins | sample Lox_Sample_32_FD_206711 | JGI IMG/M metagenome (GOLD analysis project Ga0335078, IMG submission 206711) | Soil microbial communities from Loxahatchee National Wildlife Refuge, Florida, United States - Lox_Sample_3.2 | ecosystem: Environmental > Terrestrial > Soil > Wetlands | place: USA: Florida... | reverse complement strand
CCGAGACGACGATCGCGAGCGGCCTGGCGGGGCTGATCATCACCATGCAGCCGTTCTGGATGGTGTGGTTTGAAGCGCTGCTGCCGGGCGGAGAAAGGCTACACGCGCCCACCATCGGCGGCATGGTGCTGGGATTGGCGGGAGTCTGCCTGCTGATGATGCCCGCCCTGGAGCCCAAAGCGGCGAACCGCAGCCTGCTGATCGGTTTTGTGGTGCTGCAGGTGGCCATGGCGGGCTGGTGCTACGGTTCGATCTACCAGCGGCGCAAAGCGGGCGTGGCGCATCCCATTGTGGCGGGCGGAGTACAACAACTGGCGGCGGGGGTGGTCATGGCGCCGCTCTCGCTGGCGTTCGAGGGACAGCCGATACACTGGAGCGCGCGCGGGTTAAGCGCCTTGATTTACCTGGTGATTTTCGGCTCGCTGGTGGGCTACAGCGCGTACGTCTATGCCATGGACCGGCTGCCGGTGGCTGTGGTTTCGATCTACCCCTACATCAACGCGATTGTGGCGGTGTGGCTGGGGTGGCTGTTCTATCGCGAACCGTTCGGCCCGCGCGAGAGCGTGGCGATGGTAGTGATTTTCGTGTCCGTGGCGCTGGTCAAGCGATATTCCCGCCACGCGGCGGGTTAGAGTGACCGACCAGCTTGGCGCCTAAAGCGCCGCCGGCCATGCTCAGGCAGGTGGTGAAGATGAAACAATTGGCCAATACGCCGAGCACTTCGGGAACGTTCTGCACCATGTTCAGAACCTGCTGGATGCGGGGATCGGGCGAACTCCTCATTTGCGCTTCGAAGATCTCGCGCATGCCGCCGGAATTCAGGAGAACTACAAACCCCGAGAAGAAGACGGCCAGGATGGCGAAGGTCAGGATGCCAGTCATCCAGCCGATGCGGACGCCCGCGCCGATGTTGAGGGAGGCGCCGGTCTTGCGCCGGTAAAAGAAGACGGCGAAATAGCCGGCGGCCAGCCAGTTCACATAAGGCAGGAAGAAGAAAGCGGAAGCGCCCACCGAAACCAGGGCCGCAATGCGCACGGCCGCGGGGTTGCGGAAATTCATGGGCAACTCGTAGCGCGGAGCAGCGGGGGGAAAGGCGCCGGCGGCGGCATCGTCTGTGACGTTAGGGGGAACCTGCCACTGGGCCGACTGAGGCGGCTCCGGCTCCACGGGGCCGATCTCACGCTGCGGTTTTCCGCATTTATGGCAGAAGACGGCATCGGGAGGCAATTGCGCGCCGCAAGTACAGAGTTCGGGCATGTCTTGAAACCAGTGTAGCAATCGCAGCCGAAAGATGAAGCGGGCCCTACCGCTTTTGATACTATTTTGGGCATGGCTCAAAACGTGTACCCGCCCAGTGCCGCCTTTGCTCTCAGTGCGCATGTGAAGGGAATGGAAGGCTATCGCGACCTTTACCGCCGCGCGGCGGAGAACCCGGAGGAGTTTTGGGGCGAGCTGGCGGAGAAGGAACTGTTCTGGTTCGAGAAATGGAGCCATGTGTTCGAGTGGAATCCGCCGCAAGTGAAATGGTTTGCGGGCGGGAAGACCAATGCTTGTTACAACGCGGTGGACCGGCACCTGGAAACGCACCGCAAGAACAAGATCGCCATCCTGTGGGAGGGCGAGCCGGGCGAGCAGCGGCAGATCTCCTACCAGGAACTGCACCGGCTGGTGTGCCGCTTCGCGAACGTGTTGAAGGGCCGGGGGCTGAAGGCGGGCGACCGCGCCATCATTTATATGGGCATGGTGCCGGAACTGCCGGTGGCGCTGCTGGCGTGCGCGCGGCTGGGGATCACGCATTCGGTGGTGTTCGGCGGCTTTTCGGCAGAGGCGCTGAAGGCGCGGATTCAGGACCTGGAGGCCGCGGTGGTAATTGCCTGCGATGGCGCGTGGCGGCGCGGCAAGGAGGTCCGGCTGAAGGATGCGGTGGACGAAGCGGTGGCCGACTGCCCGAGCGTGCACGACGTGATCGTGCTGCGGCGGACCGGCGGCACGGTGGCCATGCAGGAGGGCCGCGACCACTGGTGGCACGAGCTCGACGAGGGAGTGAGCGAAGTGTGCCCGGCCGAGCCGCTCGATAGCGAGCATCCGCTGTTCGTGCTGTACACTTCGGGAACCACCGGCAAGCCGAAGGGCATCGTACACACCACTGCCGGGTATTTGCTCGGCGTCACGATGACGATGCGCTGGGTGTTCGATCTACGCGACGAGGACACTTATTGGTGCACGGCGGATATCGGATGGGTGACCGGCCACAGCTATATCGTCTATGGACCGCTTTCGGCCGGCGCCACCAGCATGATGTACGAAGGCGCGCCGGATTATCCGCAGCCGGACCGGTTCTGGCGGCTGATCGAGAAATACCGCGTGAATATTTTCTATACGTCGCCGACGGCGATTCGCGCATTTATCCGCCAGGGAGACCAGTGGCCGGAGGCCCACGATATGTCGAGCCTGCGCCTGCTGGGGTCGGTAGGAGAGCCGATCAATCCAGCGGCGTGGGAGTGGTATTACAAGGTGATCGGCAAGGAACGGTGCCCGATTGTGGACACCTGGTGGCAGACGGAGACCGGCTGCATCATGATCGCGCCCATGCCGGGGGCGGTGCCGTTGAAGCCGGGGTCGGGGTCGCTGCCCATGCCGGGCATTCTGGCGGACGTGGTGGACCTGATGGGCAAACCGGTGGGCGACAATGCCGAAGGATTCCTCATCATTCAGCGGCCCTGGCCTTCGATTGCGCGCACGCTGTGGCGCGATCCGGACCGGTACCGCCAGCAGTATTGGGAACGCATCCGCGGGGTATACATGACCGGCGATGCCGCGCGGCGGGACGAGGACGGTTACTACTGGATCCTGGGCCGCGTGGACGACGTGATGAACGTCAGCGGGCACCGGCTGAGCACGATGGAAGTGGAATCGGCGCTGGTGCGGCATCCGGCCGTGGCGGAAGCGGCAGTGGTGGGCAAACCGCACGAAATTACGGGACAGGCGGTGGCGTGCTTCGTGACGCTGAAGAAGGGGAAGTGGAACCACCAGGAACTGGCGGACGAACTGCGCAAGTGGGTAGCGCACGAAATCGGCAGCTTTGCCAAACCGGAGCAGATCCGCTTCACCGACGCGCTGCCGAAGACACGGAGCGGCAAGATCATGCGGCGCCTGCTGCGCGAAATTGTCACCTCGAATTCGGTGACCGGCGATGTAACCACGCTCGAAGACCTCTCGGTAGTGACGCGCCTCGCGGCGCAGCACGACGAGGATTGACGCGGAAGGACACTGGCGCTAAAGCTCGGCTGCAACCCGCTCGATGACTTCGTCCCAATCGCCGGGGCGCTGCTGGCGGAAGATTCGCACGGAGGGATACCACGGTGTATCGGCGCGGTGGAGCAGCCAGCGCCAGTCGGCACTGTAGGCCAGCAGCAGCCAGACGGGCTTGCCGAGAGATCCGGCGAGATGCGCGACCGCTGTATCGACGGTGACGATCAGATCCAATTGCGAAATGGCGGCCGCGGTCTCGGCGAAATCGATCAGGTGGTCCGCCAGGCTCACGAGTCCGGCGGGTATGTCGGCAGTGGCGGCCCCGACTTGCAAGCTCCACCAATCGATGGCCGAGAGGCTGGTGAGAGGCAAGAGGAGGCCGGCGGGCAGCGAGCGGGCGCGATTGTCGGCGTATGCCGGATTGCCGGACCAAACCACGCCGATGGCGGTGCGGCCTGTGCGCACGCGTCGCGCCCACTCGGCCTGGACATCGGTGGGAATGGAAAAACGGGCAGGCGCGGGGATCGAATCCACTTCCGTGGCGAAGCGGTGGGGCAGGCTCATCAGTGGGCATTGCACGTCGAACTCGAGGCCGGCGGCGAACGGACCGACAATACGGTACCCGCCTGGCATCCAACTCGCCAGGCGCTCGAGGTGGGGAAGGACTTCGAGAGTCACGTCACCGCCGGCCTCGCGCACCAGTGGCGCGTAGCGGGCGAACTGAATGGTATCGCCGGCGCCTTGCTCGCCGTAAATCAGAATACGGCGCCCCTGGAGCGGTTCACCACGCCATAAGGGCTGCGTGAATTGGCGGCGCTGCTGGCGAAAACGCGACACCTGCCAGCGCCATTCGTATTCGTCGAAGCCTTCGCTTAAGCGGCCCGCACGCAACAGCGCGAGCGCAAGGTTATAGTGTATGGCGGGATCGTCGGGCCGCAGGGCGCAAGCGCGTCGCAGGTAGTGCTCGGCGCGGACCAGGTCGCCGGTGTCGCGGCAGACAACGCCCAGGTTAGACAGCAGCCGCGGATCATCGGGCAGGCTCGGCTCCAGGGCGGCCATGCACTCGAGTGCCTCAGCGAAGCGGCTCTGGCCATGCAGCAGGATGGCGCGGTTCCACAGGGCCTTGATCTCTTCGGACGTCATGCTGGGCCGGCTAAAGACTCCATGCCAGATTAGCGCGGCGCCCACAACGCCGCTAGCGGCAGAGCGTGCAGATTAACGCCGAACGGAACCGCCTCCGGACCGGTGTAAAGCACGATGCCACGGCAAAAGTGGGACCCGGCAACTTGCGCCAACACGCGCAGGCCTTTGAAATCGTGCGCGGTGACGGTCGCACTGCTTTTGACTTCAATACCTACAATCTCGCCCGCGGGGCCCTCGAGCACGAAATCGACCTCCGCGCCCGTGGCCTGACGGAAGTGGTAGAGGCGGACCGGGCGTTTGGCCCAACCGGCCTGCTTGATCAACTCAGCGGCGACAAAGGTCTCGAGCAGCGCGCCGCGGAGGGGCGCCTCGGCGGCCAGGCGGTTCTCGTCGAGGCCGAGCAGATAGCCGGCGAGCCCGGTATCGACCAGGAAGACTTTGGGCGATTTCACCAGCCGCTGGCCTGCGTTGGTGGACCACGCGGGTACGAGCTGGACCAGGAACGTGGTCTCAAACAGCGTGAAATAGCGTTTGAGCGTGCTCTGCGGAATGGCAGCGGAACGGGAAAGCTCGGCGAAATTCAGCAGCGAGGCCGAGCGCGCCGCAATCAATGCCAGCAGGCGCGGCAGGCTGCGCAGCGCCTCGACGTTCGCCAGGTCGCGCACGTCGCGCTCGAGGATGGTGGTGACGTAAGAACCGAACCAGGCATGGCGGCGCTCAAGAGAGGCCCGCTCGATGGCGGGCGGATACCCACCGGCGAGCAGCAGCGGTGGGACGCGGGAAGGCGGCAGCGAGGGCACGACGAGTTCCGGCAGTTTTTTGGCAAAGACGGCTTGTAGAAAACCCTCCGGGGTGCGGGCAAGCTCACCCTGCGAGAACGGCCACAGCGTCAGGATTTCCATCCTTCCGGCGAGCGACTCAGCGAGGCGTGGAATCAGCAGGACGTTGGCGGAGCCGGTGAGCAGAAAGCGGCCCGGCTGGCGGTCGCGGTCCACGGCGGCCTTGATGGCGAGAAACAAGCCGGGGGCACGCTGCACCTCGTCGATGGCGACGGGGCCGTCGATGCCAGCTAGAAAACCGGCGGCATCGTTCTGGACGGCGGCGAGCACCGCAGCATCATCCAGCGTGAGGTAGCGGCTGGGGGTGCCCTCTTTCGCCAGATGGCGGACCAGCGTGCTCTTGCCGGATTGGCGGGGACCATGGAGCAAGACCACAGGCGAATCGCTCAGGGAGGTGAGGAGCGGCGCGGTGGCGTGGCGTGGGTGATAATCAGCCATAAGATTGATAAAATTCGTCCATTCAATGGTTGATTTTACACCAAAAGACAGTTAATAGCAAGATTGGCAATGAGATATCGAAACCGGCGGGGGCGTTGCCCTGGGGAGCGGATGTATGCGCTAACATACCGGGGAGGAGCGCCCCCGGTTGGGCGCAGGAGATGAAATCCATGGCTCACGCTTTCACTCGCCGTCAATTCGCCCGCGCCGGTGCCGTTGCAGGGCTGGCTTCGCTGCTGCCGCGCGGGAATTTCGCCGCCACCGGCGCCCACAAGAAGGCCGTGATTCTGGCGGACCAGGAAATCGGCGTCGTCCGCCCGGAATTTCATGGGCACTTCGCCGAGCATTTGGGCTCGTGCGTGTATGGGGGCATCTGGGTGGGCCCGCAATCCCCGATTCCCAATATCAACGGCTGCCGCAAGGACCTGGTCGCGTATCTGAAGGAACTGGGCGTCCCGGTGCTGCGCTGGCCGGGCGGCTGCTACGCGGACGATTACCACTGGCGCGACGGCATCGGCCCGGTGGCCAAACGGCCCAAACACGTCAACACGAGTTGGGGCGGCTACGTGGAGGACAACAGCTTCGGCACGCACGAATTCATCACCTTCTGCCGGTTGATTGGCGCAGAGCCGTATTTTGCGGCCAATGTGGGTACCGGCTCGCCCAAGGAAATGCGGGACTGGATGGAGTATTGCAACTACCCTTCCGGCAGCACGCTTTCCGACGAACGCACGGCCAACGGATCACCCGAACCGTTCAACGTGCGCTATTGGGGCGTGGGAAACGAACTGTGGGGCTGCGGCGGAAACTTCCGTCCGGAGGCCGCGGCGGCCGAGTTCCGCCACTATGCCACCTTCGCGCGTCGGTTCGGCGAGGTAGCGCCGTTCCTGGTGGGCTGCGGTCCATCCAACGACGATTCCGCCTGGACGCGCGGCTTCATGGACGCGATCGGCAACCGGCTTCCAAACGGCTACTCCATGCACTACTACGAGCGGGGAAGCATGGCACCCACCGAATTCACTCCTCAAGCCGCGTACACGCAGTTCAACCTGTTTCCGAGAGTGGAGGCAGCCGTTATCCATCAGCGCGCACTGCTCGACGGCTACGACCCAACGCGGCGTATCGGTCTGATCCTGGACGAGTGGGGGGTGTGGGACCAGATTCCGCGCAGCGGGCCGGAACGCGGGTTGTGGCAGCAGTCCACCATGCGCAGCGCAGTGGCCGCGGCGCTGGGGCTCAACATCTTTAACCGGCAGGCCGACAAACTCTACATGGGTAACATCGCGCAGATGGTGAACGTGCTGCAATCGGTGATTCTGACGGATGGCCCCGCGGGCAAAACGAGCGTCCGCACCACTACCTATTGGGCCTTCATGCTGTTCAAGCCACATCGCGGCAAGACGGCGTTGCGGGTGGAGAGTGACGCGCCGCCGCTGCCGCTGGAAATCGCCGGGCGTGGAGGCCGCAGCGACGTCACACCGCCGGAACCCAAGCCAGATCTGTCGATTTCGGCGTCGCGCCAGGGATCGGAGCTGGTGGCAACGTTCGTGAACCCGCGCCACGATGTGGACATGACGGTGGATTGCGCACTACGCGGGGTCAGCGCCAAAAAGGCACAGGCGCAGATTCTGCACGATTCGGACATGAACGCCTCGAACAGCTTCGACAATCCGGACCGGCTGATGCCGAGACCGCACGAAGTCGCGGCGGAGGGGAACCGCATCCGGATCACGCTACCGGCGATGTCGGTGGCGACGGTAACGGCGCAGGTCGCGTAAGCATCGGACGGGCGGAGGCTACGTGCGCTTCCGCCGCACTTCGCCGCGAGCTAACATAACGCCATGCTGCGGCCTATTCGAGTGATGTCTTTGTTTCTTGCCGGTGCGCTTTCGGCCGCGCTGGCTCAGACCATGCAGGCTCCCGATATTACGCGGGAGCCCACTCTCTACGTGGTGCCTTACGCCCACCTGGATACACAATGGCGCTGGGAATTTCCACAGACCATCAGCGAGTACCTGCTGAAAACCATGCGGGTGAATTTCGACTTCATCGAGAAATATCCGCACTACGTTTTCAACTGGTCGGGTTCGAACCGCTACCGCCTGATGAAGGAATATTTTCCGGCGGATTACGCCAAGATCAAGCAGTATGTGGCCGCCGGACGCTGGTATCCGGCGGGATCGTCGGTGGAGGAAGGCGACGTCAACGCGCCCAGTGCGGAAGCGATCCTGCGGCAGATCTTGTACGGAAACACCTACTTCCGGCGCGAGTTCGGCAAGGCCAGCGCGGAATACATGCTGCCCGATTGCTTCGGGTTTCCGGCCTCGCTGCCTTCGATTTTGGCGCACGCCGGCGTGAAGGGCTTTTCCACTCAAAAGTTGAGCGCGGACTGGCAACCGGCGCCGCACGTGGGTGGTCCGGATTCGCCGGAGCAGACGCCGGAAGGCATTCCCTTCAACGTTGGAGTGTGGGAGGGGTTGGATGGCAAGATGGTGCTGGCCGCTTTGAATCCGGAAACCTACACCAGCAATGTATTCACGGATTTGAGCAAGACGCCGCCGGCAGCGGCCGAAACCGGGCGCGGTCCGCGGGAGCAGGATTGGGTGAAGCGCATCGAGATCGACGGCAAGGCGACCGGCGTTTATGCCGATTACCACTACATGGGTACCGGCGACACCGGCGGCGCCACCCGCGAATCGTCGGTGAAGCTGATGGAAGCGATTGTGACGCGGGGCACAGCCACAGTGGCGGAAGGCGCCCCGCCGGTCAGAGTGGGCGACGGGCCGGTGCACGTGGTGGAAGCCACCGCGGACCAAATGTTTCTGGACATCAAACCGGAGATGACGGCGCGCATGCCGCGCTGGAAGGGTGACCTGGAACTGATCAACCATTCGGCGGGATCGCTCACGTCGCAGGCCTATCACAAGAGGTGGAACCGGCAAAACGAGGTATTGGCGGACGCTGCCGAGAAGGCCTCGGTGGCGGCGCAGTGGATCGGCGCGCGCGCCTATCCACAGGAGCGGCTGAACGATGCCTGGACGCTGGTAATGGGCGGCAATTTCCATGACACTATGGCGGGCACGGCCACACCGCGCTCCTACGAATTCGCCTGGAATGACGACCTGATCGCGCGCAACCAATTCGGCGCCGTGCTGCGGGATGCGACGGAGGCAGTTTCGGCGGCGCTCGACACGCAAGGTCCCGGGACGGCAGTGGTGGTGTACAACCCGCTGAACATCGCGCGCGAGGATGTGGTGGAAGCCGGCATTTTCCAGACAGCCCCCAAAGCGGTGCGCGTGACCGGGCCGGACGGGAAGCCAGTGCGGGCGCAGATTTCGGGCGGCAAGGTGCTGTTCCTGGCGCGCGTGCCTTCGGTGGGCTACGCGGTCTACCATGTAGAGGCGGCGACGGCGGCGGTTCCGGCCACCTCGGACCTGAAGGTGCAGGCTGAGCAACAGGGCATACAGACGATCACGCATCTCCAGAACGCACGCTACCGGGTGACCATGAATTCGGATGGCGATGTTTCGAGCGTTTTCGACAAGGCACTGAACCGGGAACTGCTCTCGGCGCCCATCCGCCTGGCGCTTTCCACCGACGCGCCGCACCAATGGCCGGCGTGGAACATGGATTGGGACCAGGTGCACGCGGCGCCGCGCGCCTACGTCGGAGGGCCGGCGAAGGTTCGCGTGGTGGAGAACGGGCCGGCGCGCGTGGCGGTGGAAGTGACCCGGGAAGCCGAAGGCTCGAAATTCGTGCAGACCATCCGCCTGGCGGCGGGCGACGCGGGCAATCGCGTGGAATTCCAAAACGCTATCGACTGGCGGGGCCTTGCGACCAACCTGAAGGCGGTGTTCGCGCTTTCGGCGTCCAACCCCAACGCGACCTACAACTGGGGCATGGGCACGGTGGAGCGGCCCAACGAAAACGAGCGCCAATTCGAAGTGACCTCGCACCAATGGATCGATTTGACCGACCATGCGGGCGCCTACGGCGCCACCATCCTGACTGACTGCAAGAATGGCTCGGATAAATATGATGACCGCACCATCCGCCTGACGCTCATCCGCACGCCGGGTTTTCGACCCGACCAGCCGGCCAACCGGCGCAACTACAGCGACCAACTCAACCAGGATTGGGGCCATCATGAGTTTGTCTTCGGCATTGCGGGCCATGCCGGCGACTGGCGGCGGGCCGAGACCGATTGGCAGGGTGAGCGGTTGAACGACCCGCTGGTGGCCTTCCAGAGTCCGGGCCACGCCGGAACGCTGGGGCGCGAATTCTCACTGCTGAAGGTGAACAACTCGCGCGTGCGCGTGATGGCACTGAAGAAGGCCGAGATGGGCGATGAGTGGATCGTGCGACTGGTGGAACTGGATGGTAAACCGCAACAGAACGTCCATGTGACCTTCCCCGCCCCGGTAGCGGATGCGCGCGAAGTCAACGGGCAGGAGCAACCGCTGGGTTCGGAGGCTGCGCCGGCGGTGATCGCAGGTGGAAGCCTTTCCATGCAATTTGAGCCGTACCAGCCGCGCACCTTCGCGTTCCGGCTAGGCCCGCCAACCGCTCCCAAAGGAGGCGTACATTCGGAACCGGTGACCCTGGCTTATGACCTGTCGGTTGCGACGAACGACGATACGAAGACCACCGTTGGATTCGACGGTAAGGGCGACGCCATGCCGGCCGAGATGCTCCCAACCGAGCTTACGGTGGATGGTGTGCGCTTCACGCTCGCCGCGGCCGGAACCGGTAAACCGAACGCGTTGGTGGCCAAGGGACAGACGATCGACCTGCCGGCCGGCGAGTATAACCGCGTGTGGCTTCTGGCGGCGGCGGATGGCGACCGCAGCGCCACGTTCCGGGCCGGATCGCAGGCCATAGACCTCACCATTCAGGATTGGGGCGGGTTCATCGGACAGTGGGACACCCGCATGTGGAAAGGCCCGGAGACGCCGGAGCGTTGGGAGGTCTCGGCCAACCACGCCGTTTGGGACCTTTCGCCGGGCGCTCACAATGAACGCCGCGCTTACCAGCCTCGGTATCCGGAAGATTACCTCAGCTTGAGGCCCGGCTTCCTGAAGCCGGCGGAACTGGCTTGGTATTGCTCGCACCACCACACCGCGGAAGGCTTGAACGAGCCGTACGGCTACTCGTATTTGTTCGCTTACGCGATCGATCTGCCGGCTGGTGCCAAAACCCTGACGCTGCCGAACGACGACAAGATCCGGGTGCTGGCGGTATCGGTGGAGGAAGGGAATCCGCCGCTGCAGCGGCCGGCGCCGGAACTGTACTGAGTGCTCGGAGGCGGCGTAAATAGGTTCAAGTTCCACGCGATTTTTGCCGATATGTTAGTTGAGCATCGCGACTACGACTCTCGCCGCCAGATGGCGCAAGACGCGCGAGTGTATCGACATGGAACTGGCCTACAGGGGAAACTCGGAACCTGGCGGCGAGGCTCGGAGGGCCGGTGGCTCGTCGGAGTCCGCCGGTCGGATCGGGGCTAGAGATTTCTGGCTGCGTTTCCTATGGATCGGCTTGCTCCTGATCCCTTCGGGCTCGGCTCAGCGATATAGCTTTTGGCACTACGGCCAAGGCCAGGGTCTCAGCAATCTGGCGACGGAATGTCTGTTTCAGGATCGAACCGGCTACCTGTGGGTAGGAACGCAGAACGGCCTCTTCCGTTACAACGGGGCCGCTTTTACACAATTCGGCCAGGCCGATGGGCTGCCTAGCGCATCCGTCGAATCGCTGGCGGAGACGCCGGATGGCGTGCTCTGGGCAGGCACACAGGGCGGCCTGGCACGACGTAACGGCCTCCGCTTCGTGGCGATCAAACTGGGGAACCGTGTTGAAAGATTAGGGCACATTGCGCTGGCGACCGGTGGCGATGGCCGGCTGTACGTGGGTAACAATGCCGGCCTGTGGGTCTCCGCTCCCCCTCCTCCAGGCGCGGAGCGGACTTTTGCCTTTGTTCCAGGCCAATCTGGACTGCCCGTGCATGGAATTCACGTGGATCGGAACGGGGTGGTGTGGTATGGCTGCGGTTCACAGGTTTGCCGGCTTGCGAGCGGGGGCATCGCCACTTTCGGCCCCAGGGAGAACGTAGCGGCTGATCGCTGGGACGGCCTGTTGGTGGATGGCGAGGGCGGCGTCTGGATCCGCAGTTCGCAACGCCTGTTGAGGATGGCCCCGCACTCCGCCAGGTTCGAGCAGATCCGCCAATCGATCCCGAGCAGCAGCGATTTTGCCTCGCTGAGCGCCAGCCGGGACGGCGCGCTGTTCGTCCCGTCCGACGCCGGAGCGTGGGAGTACGCAAACGGGCACTGGCGGGAAATCGGCCGGGAAGAAGGGCTCACTTCGAGTTCGGTCAGCGCCGTTCTCCAGGACCAGGAAGGGTCGATATGGATTGGGCTTTGGGGAGCGGGGGTGGCACGGTGGATCGGGAGGAATGAATGGGAGGGCTGGACCCTGGCGGAGGGTCTCAGCAGCGACCACATCTGGGGGATCACACGCGACCGGCAGGGCAGTCTGTGGGTCGCTACCGACAGGGGCGTGAATCAACTGGGAGCCAAGCGAGGCAGGAAGCCTCCATCGTGGCGGGACTGGACTGCACGAGACGGTCTGGCGGGCGACTTGACCCGAGGCTTGGCGCTGGGCCCGGACGGCGGCGTATGGGCCGGCAGTTCGCCCGGCGGAATATCCCGAATCGACCCGGTATCCGGGAACGTCCGCAAGTGGTCGCTACCCGGCGGTCCGAGCACAGATCGCATCTGGAATCTTGTTTTCGATCGCAA
>Ga0335078_10012734_pt1 | contig 12466 bp, 6 predicted proteins | sample Lox_Sample_32_FD_206711 | JGI IMG/M metagenome (GOLD analysis project Ga0335078, IMG submission 206711) | Soil microbial communities from Loxahatchee National Wildlife Refuge, Florida, United States - Lox_Sample_3.2 | ecosystem: Environmental > Terrestrial > Soil > Wetlands | place: USA: Florida... | reverse complement strand
CATGTTTCGCTGGTGGCAGTGCAATGGACCTTCACCTTATTTATAGCGCTTGAAACCTGGCTCGTCCCTTTTGAGGGATACCTGGTCGACCGCATCGGTCCCCGATTCATGCTCGGCGCGGGCGCCGTCATGGTTGGGCTGGGATGGATTGGCGCAGGGCGTGCCGAAACTCTGCACAGCCTCTACCTCTGGTATGGGATCGGCGGAGTGGGCGCGGGAGTGGTCTATGGCGGCGCCATCGGCAATGCGCTCAAGTGGTTTCCTGACTATCGCGGCTTGTGTGTAGGCCTGACCGCCGGAGCCTTCGGCATGGGCTCGGCTTTAACCATCGCTCCCATCGCCGCCATGCTGAAAACGTCCGGTTACCAGCAGACCTTCATTGTGTGGGGAATCATACAGGGAGTGGTGGTGCTGGCTTCGGCGCTTTTTCTGGCCAAACCACCGGAAGGATGGACGCCTCCTGATTGGAAAGAGAAGCAGGCGAAGATCAAGGCTAAAGTAAACACCTCAGTGGCCGACATGACGCCATGGCAGATGATGAGCCATCCGTCATTCTGGGTAATGTACCTAATGATGACGATGCTGGCTTTCGGCGGGCTGGTGGTCACGGCACAGCTCAATCCCATGGCCGCTTCTTACCACGTCGATAAGGTGGTGGTGGCCTTCGGCATGACCGCGCTTGTGCTGGCCATCACGGTCGACCGGCTGCTGAACGGCTTGACGCGGCCGTTCTGGGGATGGGCCTCCGATCATATTGGCCGGGAGAACGCCGTTTTTATTGCGTTCGTGCTGGAGGCCATCGCGGTCTACTTGCTGCTTCAGCTTATCGGCCGGCCCGTGTGGTTTGTGGTTTTGTCCGGGCTGTGTTTCTTTGCCTGGGGCAATATTTTCTCGGTGTTTCCCTCCATTACCGCCGATCTATAAGGAAATAAGTGGGCGACCACGAATTACGGAGTCCTTTACACCGCCAAGGGAGTGGCGGCGGCTTTCGCCGGACCGGGCGCGGCGTGGCTGTTTGCCCGGACCGGATCGTGGAGCCGGGTGTTCTGGGCAATGATTGTGTGTGACCTGGTGGCAGCGTTCATGGCCTTGCTATGGCTGAAGCCGCTGGCCGCGCGAGTGGCGGAGAATTCCGTGCGAGCAGCGGCGACCAGAGCATCATCGCCGGTCAAGGTGCCGGCATAGAGCCTGCGCGGCCAGGAAGGTTTTCTTCCCGATTCAATCATCGTGTCCCAAATGGAGCCGGGGTGTAACGTTGGGGCGCCAATTTCCTTGCCACGCAGCCCAGAGCAGCCGGAACCGACGTATAATGAGATGTTTCTCCCATGAAGCGGATGTTGGTCTGCGGCGCTGAAACGCCGTTCTTCTTAATTCCCGGGCGTTTTTTTCAAATGCCCAATCTGAAAGCAAAGGACTCATCATGGCTACTACAACTCTTCCCGAAGCTGAAGTCGAAGTCGGCAAGTCAGAAGCCAAAAAGAGCGCACCCCAGTACGTTTATTTTTTCGGCGGCGGCAAGGCCGATGGCCACGGCAAAATGAAAGACGAACTGGGCGGCAAGGGCGCGGGCCTGGCGGAAATGACCAACGCCGGACTTCCCGTCCCTCCGGGATTCACGATTCAAACCGAAGCCTGCCGCGAATACATGCGGCACGGCGATGTGTCCAAGGAGGTCGACCGCCAGATGGAAGAGGCGCTGGCCAAGCTAGAGGCTTTGCAGGGTCAGAAACTCGGTATAGGCGAGACTCCTTTGCTGGTCAGCGTGCGCTCGGGCGCGAAGTTTTCTATGCCTGGCATGATGGATACGATTCTCAACCTTGGCTTGAATGATAAGAGCGTGGAAGCGCTGGCCAAGCGCAGCGGCAATTCACGATTCGCCCACGATTCGTATCGCCGTCTGATTCAGATGTTCGGCAACGTGGTGCTGGAGATTCCCAAGGCGGCTTTCGATGAGGTCTTCGACGCGAAGAAAAAGCAGCGCAAGAAAAAGCTCGACACCGAACTGACCGACAAGGACCTGAAAGAGGTCATCGCCGAGTATAAGAAGGTTGTCAAAAAACACGCCAAGCGGGACTTTCCGCAGGATGCGAACGAGCAATTGGTCATGGCCCGCGACGCGGTGTTTCGCTCCTGGGAAAATGACCGGGCCAAGCATTATCGCCGCATCAACAATATTTCCGACGAACTGGGCACCGCGGTCAATGTGCAGGCGATGGTTTTCGGCAATCTGGGCGACAGCAGCGGCACCGGCGTCGGCTTTACGCGCAATCCGGCGACCGGAACCAAGGAATTCTACGGCGAATTTCTGATGAACGCGCAGGGCGAAGACGTGGTGGCCGGCATCCGCACGCCGGTGCACATCTCCGAGCTTGAGAAGATCATGCCGGATGTATACCGGCAGTTGCACGAAATCACCACCCGCCTGGAAAAGCACTATCGCGACATGCAGGATTTCGAGTTCACCATCCAGGAAGGCAAGCTCTACATGCTGCAGACGCGAAACGGCAAGCGCACTGGGCTGGCCGCAGTTCGCGTGGCTATCGAGATGGTCGAAGAAGGCCTGATCACCAAAGAAGAGGCGATTTTCCGCGTGGAGCCGAACCAACTCTACGACTTTCTGGTTCCGCGGCTTGACGAGAAAAGAGTCAAGGTGGAAGTGCTCGCCACCGGACTGCCGGCTTCGCCCGGCGCCGCGGTCGGCCAAATCGTCTTCACCGCCGAGGACGCGGTAGCCAAAGCCGGTCACGGCACGAAGAAAAATCCCGTCATTCTGGTGCGCGCCGAGACCACACCGGAGGACATCCAGGGGATGGAAGTTGCCGTCGGCATACTCACCTCGCGCGGTGGCATGACCAGCCACGCCGCGGTAGTCACCCGCGGCATGGGCAAGTGTTGTGTAGCCGGAGCGGGCGACATCCAGGTCAACGAGCATACCCAGGAAATGCGAGTGAAGGGCCAGGTCTTCAAAGAGGGCGACTGGATCTCGCTTGACGGCACCAGTGGCCGCGTCATCAAGGGGAAGCTGGCGACGGTCGACGCGCGCCCGGACGATCCAGAGCTCATGAAACTGATGAGCTGGTCGGAGCCCTTTCGCAAGACCGGAGTGCGCGCCAACGCCGATATTCCACGCGACGCTATCCAGGCCCGCGCTTTTGGCGCCGAGGGCATCGGTCTCTGCCGCACCGAGCACATGTTCTTCGGCGAGAAGAAGATTCCCCACATGCGGGCGATGATCCTTGCCGACAACGAAAAAGACCGCCGAGCCGCGCTGAAGAAGTTGCTCCCGCTGCAACGCCAGGACTTCGTTGGCGTATTCCGCGCCATGGACGGCTTTCCCGTCACGATCCGTACCCTCGATCCGCCGCTGCACGAGTTTCTCCCGCGCCGCGAGGAGTTGATGGTGGATATCGCGACGCTCCCCTACGCGACTGCCAAGGACAAGAAGTCTCTGGTGGCGAAATACCGCGACTACGGCGCCAAAAACGCGGCTGATTTGAAAAAGGTCATGCCGGCGCTGCTCAGCCGGGTCGAGCAACTGCACGAGTTCAATCCCATGCTCGGGCATCGTGGCTGCCGCCTCGGGATCACGTACCCCGAGATTACCGAGATGCAGGCACAGGCCATCTTCGAAGCTGCAGTCCAAGTTGCGAAAGACGGCGTGAAAGTAAAGCCGGAAGTCATGATTCCGCTCACCGCAACTTTAAAGGAAATGGCCAACCAGGCGGCCATTGTGCGCCGCGTCGCCGACGAGGTTTTCAAAGAGAAGGGAAAGAGCGTCGACTACCTGGTCGGGACCATGATCGAATTGCCACGGGCGGCGCTGGTCGCCGACGAGATCGCCAAAGAAGCGGAGTTTTTCTCCTTCGGAACAAACGATCTGACGCAAACCACGTTTGGCTTCTCACGCGACGATGTAAACAAAGTCCTGCCGACCTACATTGCCGAGGGAATTCTGAAGCAGGATCCCTTTGCGGTGCTCGACCGCGAAGGTGTCGGGCAGTTGATACGGATGGCAACGGAGCGAGGGCGCAAGACGCGGCCGAGCCTGAAGGTAGGCATCTGCGGAGAACACGGCGGAGAGCCGTCTTCCGTGGAGTTCTGTTACCAGACTGGGTTGAACTACGTTTCCTGCTCGCCCTTCCGTGTGCTGACCGCACGTCTGGCTGCTGCGCAAGCCGCCGCCAGTGATCTGCTCAAAGTCGAGGGCGGAAGAACCAAGTAGGGCTGGCGTAATACAGAGGCTGCTTCTTGACTAAGCATGGGCGGGACGCCCGCGCCTGCATTTGTGGCTGCGGGCGGCAAGTCTCCTGAGGATTCCGCCGCACCGCAGCCCCTCATTCCAAATAAAACAACTCAGAAATAAAACTTCAGCCCAAGTTGCAGTTGACGCTCGGTATTCGCGGTAGAAGACACTACGCCGAAGAAACCCGCACCATCAGGAAGATAGGTGTCAGGGGTCCCCATGATCGGTGTATTGGTCGCGTTGAAAGCCTCGGCTCTGAATTCGAATCTCTTGGACTCGGATATGGAGAACGACCGGAACAACGAAAGATCCAGATTCCTGCCCCAGTCTGCGCGGAAAGTGTTTCGCCCCGAATTCCCGAAAGTTCCTGCAACAGGGTTGGCGAACGCTGCCGGGTTAATCGGATTTAATTTGTTCGGCGTGTACCCAGGGCCGGCGGCGTGAGGATTTCCCACCAGGTCTGCCAATTCAACGCCATTAAAGTTCTCGATCTCTGAAATCGAGTTATCGGTAGTGATGCTATAACGCGGTCCACTGTTCAAAGACAGGATTCCGTTGAGCTGCCAGTTGCCAATGACGTGATTTACAAGACTGCTGCTGGAGCTGAACCGTCTTCCCCCGCCAAACGGAAGCGGAAGCACAAAGCTGGTGACGAAGATGTGAGTGAGATCATGGGCCGCGGGCCCTCGATCCATCTTCAAGTTGTATGGGTCCTGGATAATACAACCGGAGTTGTAGCCGTCACAACCGGTGGTGAGCGCCTTTGACCACGTGTATGCAATCGTCCCCGTGACGCCGGAATGTAACCTGTATTGCGAGGAAATTTGCAGCCCGTTGTAGTCGGTGGACGAGATGCTCTTAGTGTAGGGTACTTGCGCAATTTGAATGTACGGATAAGGAACGGGTCCGTTGGGCGTGGAGGCAGCATTCGCCGTGACCGAGGTCGCGACGTTCCCGTTACGCGAACCTACATAGTTGATGGTGGCGACCGCACCAGGAGCTAGTTCCCGCTGGAATCCGAAATTCCATTGATCCGAATACCCGTTCTTGAGGTTGGGGTCGGTGTAAGGACTGCCATTTAGAGGTGTAAACGGCGACGGCGCCGGCTGAACTTTGGCCCAGGTGGTGTTTCCAAAGTGGAGTGGATCATTGGCTAGCCCGGTGGGTGGTCCGAAGAGATTGAAGCCGTCGGGCGCCCCTATGAATGCCACATTCGGCCAGAGCTGGGTGTAGTTCGACTGATTCTCAGTTAGACCCGCCCAGTTGTCATAGAATCTGGCATATCCCCCATGCATCGCGGTTCTGGGTGTCAGGCGATAGGCGAAACCGATTCTGGGCTGAATGTTGCCGTAGTCATCGTGGATGATTTTTCCGTTTTTCGCGATCGTGACATGCGCGGGCAGAGCTCCCCCAGGAATGCAGGGTGCACCCTGGGTCGCAGAACACGGCGGAGCCGGGTTCTGCAGGATGTAGGTCCCGTTGCTGAAGTTGAAGTCGCCAGTGATATCACTTCCGTTGGACGCTTTGCCTTCACGAGGATTGACGGTAATGTCGTAACGGAGGCCGAAGTTGAGAGTTAGCTTGTCGTTGACCCTCCACTGATCCTGGGCATAGCTTCCGATGACCTTCCCGCCGTGGAGCAGCGAATAGACGTTGTCCACTTCGGCGTAAGTTGGCACACCCAGTACGAAGGACGCCATAGCATCGCCGGTATTGGCGTCCAAATTCCCATTCTGCGTCTGCGACTGGTCAAAGTCATCCTCGGAACCGAAGAATGGCTGTTCCCATCCATAGGTGGCCACGCTGGCGCCGGTACGAAAGGTGTGCCGTCCAATAGTCTTGGAGTAATCGCCGCGGTATTCCCAGATGTTTGTGTAATGCAGCAGACCCTCGTAGTTGGTGCCGCTGATGTAGTTTTCACCGACTTGAACGGAGGGAACTCGGAGGCCACCAAACGGCGCGTGGTTGTAAAAATAGTTGGCGAATCCAGAGGTTTGGTAGTAGTCCGATGGAACATTCGTGAAATTTGGGGTGCGATTGTTCTGCGCCGAAACTCGACCAAAAGTCAGTTGCAGCACCGAACTTGGACCAAAAGTGTGCGTCCAGTTCACCGCCACGTTGTAATTGCTGTCCTTGGTATTTACTCTCAATTCCGGATAACCCCCGGATCCGGTAATCGGCTCCCAGGCTGCCGTCCAGCGCACGAAAATGCGATCCTTGGTGCCAAATTGCTGGTCGAAGCGGAGCGATATCTGATCTTGCCGGATAGTATTTGGAGTTGTATCGCGGCCATTCCATTGCGGGAAACCAGGTATTACTTGTGGTGCCGGGTAGAACGTCTGCGCAAATTTGACCGTTGCGGGGTTGATCATGCTGGCCGGAATCTTGTTGCACGGAGTCCCCGCTGCCTGGATATTCGCTGGGGCCGGGAGCGGATTCCCGCTCGTATCACACATAAACGGTTGCAAGGAAAATCCGGTTGCGGTCGTGGAGTCAGGGACGGAACTGAAGGGATTATAGATTTGAGTTATGCCGTCGAGATTGCTGAAGTCGCCGCCCAATTGCGCCGCGGTTGGGGTTCGATAAAACGAGTTCGACGCGGTGTTGTTGCGGAACCCCTCGTAGGAGGCGTAAAAGAACGTCTTATCGTGGCCGTTATAGTGTGGCAAAATAACTGGGCCACCGATCGCACCACCGAATTGGTTTTGCTTCAGCGGAGTCCTGACCGGGTTGAAATAGTTGGCGGCATCAAAAGCATCGTTGCGGAGAAATTCCCATACGTCGCCGTGAAACTGGTTGCCTCCTGACTTGGTGACCACATTTACAATTCCGCCGAGAACCTGTCCAAACTGAGCTTCATCGTTGTGCGATTGGACTTTGAACTCCTGGATGTCATCGAGTGTGGGCTGCACCGCATAGGTGTCGCGAATCGAACCATAGTTGTTAACGCCATCTAGCAAATACATGTTGCTGCGGTTGTTTTGGCCATTGATGGCGGGGAGAACGACGGTCCCGATTGGATCACCGATCCCACTGAAACTCTCGGTGGCGTTTACCGGACTGACTCCAGGCCCGAGCAATAGCATCTCGGTGAAATTTCGCCCATTCAAAGGCAAAGCGCTGACTTCGTTGGTCCCAATCACCGTCCCAAGTTCGGCTGTCGATGTCTCGAGTTGTACGGCGCCCGCAGAAACCTGAACCGTACTGCTGGTGGCCCCAACTTTCAACTCGAAATTAATAGTGGCGGTCTGATTCACCGCGAGTTCAAACTCAGAGGCCTTCTCGGTGGAAAAACCTTCTTTCGAAACTGTAGCCGTGTAATTCCCAGGGCTGATGTTAACCAGGGAGAAGTTTCCGGTCGAATTGCTTTTCGTCTCTTGCTTGAAACCGGTCCGGGTATTCGTGAGAGTGACGGTTGCATCTGGCACTACGGCCCCAGAGGGATCGCGGACGGTGCCGTTCAGCGCGGCAGCCGCAGTTCCGGCTTGAGCGGCCGCAGTTCGACACATGGCAACATTCAAGGCCAAGCCCAGCAATGCAAGAATCAGGACGTCCCGGACTGCAGAAATGGGAGATTGCATATGCAATCCTCGCAGTCTTCCAGGGTTGACAACCCCAGGAATCGAAATTTTCGATTGGTCGAACCAATACGACCGGAAAGTAGCACCCCCGGATTTGTGCTGTCAAGCCTTTTCTGCCCCTGGATTTGGGGGCGAAACGTGATCGTCCCCCCTTTCACGTGCGTACCACGATAATGGGGCCTGGAGCAGCGCGGACGGATCCGGGCGCGAAGCTGAGGTTGACGCCGAGCTTGCCATCCTCCTACAATCCCTCGGCGCATGGTTCAGCCAATGATGGGTGACACCAGTGGTAGCCTTCTGGACAAGCAGCCCTGCTGTGCGGATAACATGAGGTAGGGAACCCTCCAGCTCGAGTGCATGGATTACGGCCTCAAAATTCGCCAGTCAGGTGCGGTGGACTTCCTTTCTTTGGGTGCACTGGTTCACCGTCTCGACCCGGGCATAGTCCCTTTCCGCAAGGCCGGCGAGTGCCGGATTCACGTCAGCGGCGGGGAGTTCAACGTGGCGGCGAATCTCTCGGATTGCTTCGGCCTGCGGACCGCAATCGCCACAGCCATGGTCAACTACCCGGTGGGCGATCTGGTCGCCGAGCGGGTCCGCGCCATGGGAGTGCAGCCCTTCTACAAGAAGTTCGAGCACAACGGAGTCACCGGACCCAACATCGCCATGGTTTACAGCGATCGCGGGCATGGAGTGCGCCCCCCGGTGGTCTTTTATAATCGGGCCAACGAGGCCGCAGCGCAGCTGAAGCCAGGTGACTTCGACTGGAAGAGCATCTTTGCCGGCGGAGTACGCTGGTTTCATAGCGGAGGAATTTTTGCGGCGCTCTCCGCGACCACGCCGGAGCTGATCGTCGAAGGCATGCAAGAGGCAAAGAGGTCCGGCGCCATCGTCTCGTTCGACCTGAATTACCGCGAAAAGCTGTGGACATTGACGGGAGGGCGGGAGCGGGCGCGCCAGGTCTTGGGGCAGATTGTGAAGTCGGTCGACGTCCTGGTCGGAAACGAAGAGGACCTGCAGAAAGGGCTAGGCATTCCCGGCCCGGAAGCCAGCTCCCATTCAAAGCTCGATACCACCGCTTTTGTGAGCATGATTGACCGCGTGATCGACCGCTATCCGCAGATCAGGATTGTTGCCACTACCCTGCGCGAGGTCCACTCCAGCAACCGCCATAGCTGGGCGGCAGTCGCCTGGATCAATGGGCAAAGCTTCCCTTCCCCGCGCTGCGATCTGGATATTCACGACCGGGTGGGCGGTGGAGACGGATTCTCCTCGGGATTTTTCTACGGCATCCTGACCAACGAACCGCCGGAAGAAGCCATGAAGCTGGGCTGGGCACACGGCGCGCTGCTGACGACGTTTCCGGGAGATACTACAATGGCAACACTTGAGCAAGTGCGGGCCTTCGCCCGTGGCGGGTCGGCTCGAATCCAGCGCTAGTTATGGTCAGCAATTCCATCGTCGAAGCCTCCCTGGTCGGTACGGGCCAAGCGGAAGCCGATCTCTCGTTGCCTGAGCTGCGTGAAGTTCTGCTGGAGGCGCTCTCGACGATTGAACCGGGTTCGCGAGTTTTGGCGATTGTCGCGGACAAAACCCGAGACGATAACACCAATATTCTGTTTCCCCTGGCCGCGGACCTGCTCTCGCAACGCAGAATCGCTGCGTTTGACGGATTAGTCGCGCAGGGCACTCACTCGGCCATGAGTGACGCGGAGAAGAGTCACAAAATCGGGGCTTCCACTAACTCCATCCGCGGGCTGGGAACCATCTTCGATCACGACTGGGCAAATCCTCAGGCGTTAGTCACGATCGGCGAATTAAGCGCTGAGCGCGGGCGCGACATCACCGGCGGATTGATCGAGCAGTCGATCCCGCTGAGAGTGAATCGCCTGCTGGCGCCGGGTCTTTACGACTTGATTCTCATTTTTGGCATGACCGTGCCTCACGAAATCGCCGGCTTTTCGGGTGGCGCGAAATATTTTTTCCCCGGCGTAGCCGGTCCGGAACTGACCCACGCCACGCACTGGCTGGGCGCGCTGTCAACTATTGAAAATACGATCGGACGCATCGAAACGCCTCCCCGACATCTGTTTGAGGCTGCCGCCGATTTTGTTCGGGCTCGTGTAATTTCGCTCAGCTCGGTGGTCAGCCGCGAAAATCGGTCGCGGCTGCGTACTCATGCGCTCTTTTGCGGCGATTTTCGTTCCGCAGTCCGGCACGCAGCGGAGGTGAGCCGCCATGTCCACATCAAATATACGGGCCGTAAATACAAGCGTGTGATTGCACTTCTGGACGAGCACTTGAACGATCTCTGGGTGGGCGGCAAGGCAAGCTATCGTCTGGGCGCTGTGGTCGAAGAGGGCGGCGAGCTGATCATCTACGCGCCGCATGTGAAATGCGTCTCCGGCACGCACGGCCCGCTAATCGAGCGTTTTGGCTATGCGCCGTTGGAGAAGATTCGCGAGCTGGTAGCGCAATCACCAGAGCTGCAACAGAATCTTTGCGTGGCGGCTCACCTGGCGCATGTGAGCTTTGCCGGCCGGCGGCTAGCCGACGGCAGCATCGTGCCACGGTATGCCATCACGCTGGCTACGGCTCTCGACGAGGCCACGTGCCGGCGGGTGAATCTTGGCTACATGGATCCTGCCAAATTCCATCGCAGGGATTATGAGAGCGACTCTGATACTTTGATTGTCGAGAACGCCGGGCGGGATTTGTACCTCGTCAAGCCGATAGAAAGCTGACGCGCGGGCGCGGGGCGCCCGCCCCATACAGTTTGACTTTAGCGCGGGGTCAGTTTGAATTGCGCCGCTGAGTTAATACCATCCCCATCCAAGCGGCTAGGCCGGAGTCCAGCGCTGTAACGAACGGCGCAAGCAGAAAGATTGAAAGGAAAACTCGGCAGAAAATGAGCGTGCTAGGCCCCTGAAGAAACTTGTTCGCGCCGCGGCGAGGCTAGGGATTGTGATAGACCTCTTGCATCTTCGCCCAGGATTTTTCCCCGGCGAGCGGAATCTGCATGGGATCCGTGGTCGAAAGCCATTGCTGGTTGCGCGGCTCGGCAGCCAGTTTCGCCATGTCGCCTTTGTAATCGGAGCCGGTGTATTCGTAATAGCCGAACAGGTAGTACTTCCCGTCATCGAGCTGATGAATGTAGATGGAGAAGTTATGCATGTGATACTTCGTCAGCAGGTCGCGCACCCCAGAATTGGAAGCGGCATGTAACGCTTCGTAAGCGCTGATCTTATCCGGCTTCATCCCGATGACCATGCCAACGCGCTGCACATGCGCATTCTGGCTGTAGGCAAAGAGTCCGGTTGCAATCACCGCGGTCAGGACTGCCAGTGTGGAAAGAATGATCATCTTCATGCATCCTCTCAGTATGCAGGCTCGCTACCTTTAGGCTCGAGCCATTGTTTGGGAAATTTAGCACTCAGGCCCCACTTCCCCATTTCAAAATTGCTGAATCCGACTTTCAATGCCGGAGATTCGGGTTTCACGGTAAAGTCGCGATTCTTCGGATCGACAAAAAGTGGGTCAGCAAAAATGGAGTTCTGGTCGAAGCCGAGTTTCCGCCATCCGTCCAGATCGTAGCGCTGCGGGTTCCGTTTTCCGTCTTCCGATCGCAGCTGATCGACCACCGCCTGGAATTCTCCCCCGACGGAATAGAAGCAATTGTTGTCGATCTTCTCGAACCATGGGCCCACCGCCGGAGGAGCGATGACGGAATAAATCATCTGCGGCCACCACGGCCATCCGTCGGGCCACTTTGCCTCTCCTGGGTCCATGACCGTGATGTTATTGAAGTACTGATCGTGATTGTCATTATTTCCTACGTGGAAGCACGGCGCTCCGCGCGCCAGGTACCAGATGTTGTTATGCACCTTGCGATAGGCGCCCTCGCGCAACTTCATGCTCACGCCGCCGACGGAGATATTGTTGTAGATGTCGTAGTTGGAAGCGCCGTCGTCAAGATCGAGCCCCCAGCCGGATTTCTCGTCAAAGAAGTTGTTACGAATGATCACCGGTTCCATAGCGTCGACCAACGCTTCCCAGACGTCGAGGCTGCGATCAGTCGTATAGGTTCCGTGGGATTGCGCCAACGACCATCCGCGGTCCCGGCCCCAGGCATTGAACGGACCATGGTCGCTGGTCTCGCGAACGGTGTCGTGGGTCTGGTTGAATTCGATGACATGCCCGCCCCAGGTCCCGTCCCCGATGCAAATGCCGGCACGCGGCATGTTGTAAATCAAGTTGTGGCTGGCGGTAATGCGCTTGGCGCGCGAAATGTAGACGCCGGCGATCTGCTTGCCATAAAAACCGCAGTCGTGAATCAGGTTGTTGCTCGCCTGGCACTCATAAGGAAATGCGCGCTGCGTGCCGTTGGTTTTTTCCAGGTCGCCGACGAAGCAGATAGCGCTGTCTCCGGTTTCGGTGAATTTGCAGCCGGTTACCGAGAAGCCCCGATTGAAATTGTTGACGAAGACTGCATTGCCACCGACGGCGTCGAACCAACAGGCTTCGACCGAGCAATCGTGAGTTCCCTCGGCGAAGACCGCGCCCCCGCGATGAATTGCCCAATCACTCAGTGAAGGAACATCGTAGGGTGCGAGATAGGTGGTCGTGGTGTGAGCGATGCGAA
>Ga0335078_10012733_pt1 | contig 12466 bp, 12 predicted proteins | sample Lox_Sample_32_FD_206711 | JGI IMG/M metagenome (GOLD analysis project Ga0335078, IMG submission 206711) | Soil microbial communities from Loxahatchee National Wildlife Refuge, Florida, United States - Lox_Sample_3.2 | ecosystem: Environmental > Terrestrial > Soil > Wetlands | place: USA... | reverse complement strand
CGCCGTACGCTCAGAAAGACAATCGGTTCCGGCCGGTGATTAACAGAGCAGGACTTCCGTGAAATCGTCGCAGAAATGTCGCATCAGCGTCTCTGGCCAGCGCAGACACGTTTTATCAGCCAGGGGAGCCGAGAGAGGGGATCGCAGGATGCCGGCAAAGCGCCAGAGCCTGGCGGCCCGGCACAAGGCGGCCGGATTCAGCCAGGAACAGCTGGCGGAACGGCTGAGCATTGACCGCTCCACGGTGGCGCGCTGGGAAAGCGGTGAGACCGAACCCCAGCCCTGGATACGGCCGCGGCTCGCCCGCGTCCTCCAGGTCTCGCTCGACCAGCTCGACCGCCTGCTGGCCGCAGGCAGGCAGGCCGAAGCCGGGGCCGAGCAGCGCGTGAGCCATGCACTGACCTACCCCGGCAGCACCGATCTGGTGACCGTCGCGGGCCTGCGCAGCCAGGTACAGCACCTCGACGAGCAGTACGTCCACGTCCCGTCCTCGTCGCTGCTCGCCCGCGCCGGCCAGTGCCTAGGACAGGTGCGCTTCCTGGCCGCCCACGCCACCAGCAGCCGGATCCGGCGGGAACTGCACGCCGTCGAGGCCGAAGCGGCCATCCTCATGGGCCAGCTTGTCTGGGACGCCTCCCAGCGGCGCGACCATGCGTCCGCCCGGATGTACCTGGACCAGGCCATCGACGCTGCCCGCCAGGTGCGCGACCCGGCCGCCGAAGGCCTCGCGCTGCTCCGCAAGGCCATGATCGCCCTGTACGGCGAACGCAACCCAAGGGGCGGCCTCGCCCTGGCCAGGCAGGCGGCCGAGACAACCAGCCGCGTCAGTGACGTGCTGACGGGACTGGCCATCCTGCACACCGCCGAGGCCCACGCCATGCTCGGCGAACTGGCACCATGCGAACAGGCACTGGCGGCCGCCGACACCAGGTTCGGCCGCGTCGGCGAGCTGGACACGGCGATCGAGCTGTACTCGGCCACCCAGTTCGGGCGGATGGCCGGATCGTGCTACCTGTTCCTGCAGGACACCACGCGCGCGCAAGGCCTGCTCGAAGGCGCTGCCGCGCACAGCGACCACTCCAAGCCCCGGGCCATCGTGCTGGGCAACCTGGCCCTCGCGCTCATCCGCCAGGGCGACTTGGACGAAGCCGCCGGTCGGCTCCACGAAGCGATCGACGTCATCGAGCTGAACCGGGGCGGAGGCGGACTGAACATCGCCTTCACCGCCGGACGCGAAATGCGCCCCTGGCGGACCGTGCCCGCCGTCCAGGACGTCTACGACCGGCTGCTCACCCTCATGGCAGGCTGAGCGACCATGAAGGCATGACCGCCGCCAGCCAGGCCAAGCAGGCCATCCGCGAACGAGTCTGGTCCCGGCTCGAACACGCCGGCGTGGCCGAGCCCGGAGTACGCGGCTACATCCCCGCCTTCGATGGAGCCGCCCAGGCCGCCGGGCGGCTCGCCGGCCTCCCATCCTGGCAGCAGGCCCAGGTACTCGAAGTCGCACCCGACCGGGCCCAGCTGCCGGTCCGCATCCGCGCCCTGCAAGACGGAAAGCTCCTCTACATGGCAGCGCCCAAGCTCGCTACGCCCGAGCCGTTCTACCTGCTCGACCCGTGTAACCTGCCCGTGCCAGCGGTCGAGGCGGCGGACCGGACGGCAGCGGCCCGTATCGCCCCGGGCATCGCCATCAGCCACATGCGGGCGATCGACCTCATCGTCTGCGGCAGCGTGGCCGTCAACGAGCACGGCGCCAGGCTGGGCAAAGGCGCAGGATACTCCGACATCGAGGCCGCGCTGCTGGCCGAGGCGGGCCTGCTCAGCCAGCGGACGATCATCGCGACCACCGTCCATGACCTGCAAGTTCTGAACGAGGACCTGCCCGAGCAGCCACACGATTTCCGCGTCGACCTGATCGTGACCCCCGAGCGCACCATCTGGCCCGGCCACCCCAAACGACCAGAAAAGCTCAACCTGGACAGCCTCAGCCCCGACCAGATCGCGGCGATACCAGTACTGGCCCGGCGACTACCTCGTTGATGGATCATCATCGCCAGGACCACTTGGCCCCCGGAATGGCCCCCGGAGTCTGTTCGAGGCGTTCGATTTAATTCTCCAACCTGGTGGGCCGTACTGGATTTGAACCAGTGACCTCTTCCGTGTCAGGGAAGCGCTCTCCCGCTGAGCTAACGGCCCTCAATGCCTCGCCGAGATGCTACCAGAGCCGCGACCACTCTGCGCGCCACCGCGTCCCCGCGCGACCACCCGCCACCGCGCGACCACCCCGCCACCCCGCCAGCACCGATGATTCCATCCCTCCCAGACCCGCAAACAGGTGCCCATGACCGCCGCCCTGGCTAATCCGCCAGCATCCGCGGCAGCCCGAACCTCGCCAGGTTGCTGTTGTCGACAAAGCGCGTGACCGCGGAGATCCGGTCGCCTTCCAGCGTCAGCACGATCATCCCGTGCGCGCGGAACACCGCCGCCTGGGCTTCCCGCAGGTAGCAGCCGAACGCCGGCTGGCCGTTGGCCCGGACCGGGATCAGCCGGTACCGGCGCGGCCCCCACCGGTTGGTGATGTCGCGCAGGAAACCGGCGATGGCCTCGTAACCCTGGTACTCCAGCGTTACCGGCGGCATGGTGAACCAGGCGTCCTCGGTGAGCAGCGCGACGACCGCGTCAATGTCATTACCGGCGAACGCGGTGGCGAACCGCGTCGCGACATCCCGCTCCCGGGCCGAACGAGGCAGCGGCGCGCGCTCCCGCTCGGGACCGGGCAGCCGACCGGCCATGGTGGCCCTGGCCCGCTGCAGCGCGCTGTTCACCGAAGCCTCGCTGCTGTCCAGCATGTCCGCCACCTCGGAGGACCGGAACCCGAGGACGTCCCTGAGCACCAGCACGGCCCGCTGCCGCGGCGGCAGGTGCTGGACGGCGGTCACGAAGGCCAGCGCGACAGCCTCCTTGGCCTCGTAGCGTGCCTCGGGACCCGCGCCCGCGTCCGGCACCCCCTCGAGCAGCACGTCCGGATAAGGTTCCAGCCACAGCGGCTCACCCCGCCGGGTCGGCTCCGTGGTCAGGAAGTCCGGCCCAGCCGGCTCGGCCCGGGGGCGGCGGCCGCTGGCGCGCAGCGCGTTCAGGCACCGGTTGGTCGCGATCCGGTACAGCCAGGTGCGCAGCGACGCCCGTCCCTCATACTGGCCGAGTCCCCGCCAGGCAGCCAGCAACGTCTCCTGCAGCGCATCCTCGGCGTCCTGCACCGAACCGAGGATCCGGTAGCAGTGCAGCTGCAACTCGCTGCGGTACGGATCGGTCAGCTCGCCGAACGCCTGGTCGTCCCCGCCTCGCGCCAGTTCCAGTTTCGCCTCGGTCACCACGGCAGTCCTCCTCCACCATACGGACACCGCGGGCGCCGGAAAGTCATCGCTCAGCTTTCTGTCGGCCGGGTGTCTGTATCAGTGACAGACCACCATGAGAGAAGTGGGGAGCTAGCCATGTCGCAGAGCCTCATCCGCTACCGGACCAAGCCCGACCGGGCCGACGCGAACGCCGAACTCGTCCGCGCCGTCTACGCCGAACTGCACCGTACCCGCCCCGACGGCTTCCGGTACGCCACCCTCAGGCTGGACGACCAGGTGACGTTCCTGCATATCGTCCAGTCCGAGCACAATCCCAGCCCCATCCTGGCCGTCAGGGCCTTCGGCGAGTTCCAGGCCGCCATCCGGGACCGCTGCGATGAGCCGCCCGTCCAGCAGGCCTTCACCGAGGTCGGCTCCTACCGCTTCCTCACCGGCTGACCGTCACGGTCACGATCTCCTCCCAGGGCGTCGGCTTCAGTCCGAAGGCCTCCTCGGCGGCCGAGGAATCCATGATGAAGTCGTCGCGGAACTGGTACTCGGTCTCGCGCAGCTCGCGCATGAGCGGCCAGACCAGCCCCATCCCGTGCAGCAGTACCGGGGGGAGCGTGCCGACGCGGACCTTGCCGACCCCGGCGGCCTGGGCGAAGTCGTCGATGGCCTGGCGCTGACTGCGCGGCTCGTTCGACGGCACGTGCCAGGCACGTCCCCAGGCGCCGGGGTCAGTGCCCGCCATCACCAGCATCCGGGCCACGTCCTCAGTGAACGACCAGGTGTGCGGCCGGTCGGCGCGGCCGAGCACCGAGACGCTCCGGCCCTGCCGGACCCGGCGAAGGATCCGCTCGCCCAGCGCGCTTTCCGCGCCGGGCCCGACGAAATCGGCGGCGCGGACCTCGGCCACCCGGACCCGCCCGGCCTGGTGGGCGGCGAGCGCATCCTGCCAGACGCGCGCCCGGACCCGCCCCTTGCGCCCTGTCGCCGCTAGCGGCGTGGCCTCGGTCATGGGATGCGCCTGGTCGTAGGCGCCGACCCCCAGCGACCGCGCCGCGGGCCCGTACCCGTACAGGTTGGATAGCGTGACCAGCACCGCGCCGTTGCGCTCCGCTGCGGCGAGCACGCTGGCGGCTATCGGCGGCCAGTCAGCCGGCCAGCGATGATAAGGCGGGTTGACGCAGTTATAGATGGCCGAAGCGCCCTCCGCCAGCCGGGTCATCGCCTCCCCGTCCGCCGCATCCGCCGCCACATGCCGTAGCCCTGCGCCCCCCGTGCCGCGATAGCCGTCCCCGGTAGACCCGGACCCGCGACGGCTGACCACGGTGACCCGGTTCCCGCGCTCGGCGAGCAACTGGGCCACCCGGCTGCCGATCACGCCCGCGCCGATGACCAGACTTGACTCGCTCATCGGAACCTCCCTGCATCTAGTGCTCTCATTGGAGAGCAGTGCTCTCGCTTTCCATGATACGCACTCGGCGGCACGATTCAAGAGCAGTGCTCACAATTATTGTCATCGATCTCGTTTCTGTGCGATGATCGGCCGGTGAGTGATGCGAAAGACCAAGCCAGCGACGGCGGGCGACGCCCGTCCGCGCCGCGTACCGCCCGGGAACGGGCCCGGGCCGAGATCACCGCGGAGATCCTGGACGCGGCTCGCGGCTACCTGGCCACCGACGGCGCCCCGGCGCTGAGCCTGCGGGCCATCGCCCGGGACCTCGGCATGGCCTCGTCGGCGCTCTACCGCTACTTCTCCAGTCGCGACGAGCTGCTGACCAGGCTGATCATCGACGCATACGACTCGCTCGGAGCGGCCGCCGAGGCCAGCGAGACCACCGTCGACCGGACCGACCTGGCCGGCCGCTTCACCGCCATCTGCCAGGCGGTCCGGGCCTGGGCGCTGGCCCACCCGAACGAGTACGCGCTGATCTACGGCTCACCCGTGCCCGGCTACGTCGCCCCGGCCGACACCGTGCAGCCCGCCTCCCGCGTGACCGCCCTGCTGCTCCGGATCATCGTCGACGCCACGACCGCCAACCTGGCCCAGGCTGCCGATCCCCAGGTCGCGGACACCTGGGCCGCGGACACCCGGGCCGCCGATACCCAGCGGCTAGCGGCCGCCCTCGCCCCGATCCGCTCCCATCTGCCCCCCGCCGTCCCCGCCCCGCTGGTCCAGCGCGCGCTGATGGTGTGGACGAACCTGTTCGGCGTCATCTCGTTCGAGCTCTACGGCCAGCTCCATAACGTGGTAGGCGAGCCCTCCCGCGACCGCGGCACCTTCTTCGCCGAGTGCATCCGCCACTGGATCCACCTCACCGGAATCATCTAACCCACCAGCCCCATCAGCCCCGCTGCCCTCCACCTCAGAATTCAGACAATGTGACTCTGTACCGCAAAGATCGGGTACAGAGTCACATTCACCCCAATCCGCGACGCCCCAAGCCCCGAGGCCAGCCCCCAGGCCAAGCCCGCCTGCGCCCGGCAGATTAAGCTGTCCTCGCTGGTCACCCGCCGGTTCCCGCTCGAGGCGTATCAGGCGTATCAGGCGCACAGGGCGTACGAGGTGTACAAGGAGGCCTACCAGGTGCTACGAGACAGCTCAGGTGCCAGCCAAGGCAAGGTCATCCTGAATGTGAGCGCGCCGTGACCCGGACCCTGGACGCCGAGGTCGTCGTCCCAGCCCGCTGCGAGCTGGCCGAGGGACCGGTCTGGGACGCCGCCCACGGCCTGCTCCGCTGGGTGGACATCCTGCCCGGCCACGTGCACGCGCTCGATCCGGTCAGCGGCGCGCACACCTGGTTCGAGGCCGGCGACCCGGTCGGCACCGTCGGCCTGACCCGCGACGGCGGGCTGGTCTACGCGCTGGTGGACCGGTTCGCCGTTTCCGATCACGAGGGCCGGGATCTGCGGCCGCTGGGCGATTTCACCGTGGACCGGTCGGAAGTCCGGTTCAACGACGGCAAGCCGGACCCGTGGGGGAGCTTCTGGGCGGGCACCATGGCGTGGCAGGAGCAGGGCGGCCCGCCGTGCAACCTGTACCGGCTCAGCCCGGACGGTGCGGTCACCGAGCTGCTCGACGGCGTCGGGCTGTCCAACGGGCTGGACTGGACCGACGACCGTCGGCTGTTCTACTACGCGGACAGCAACAGCGGCCGGGTGGACCTCTTCGGCACCGACCCGGACACCGGCGAGCTGAGCGGCCGCCGCGGCTTCGTCGCGGTCTCCGGCGGCATTCCCGACGGCCTGACCCTGGACGCCGAGGGCTGCCTCTGGCTGGCCGTCTGGGGGTCCGGCGAGCTGCACCGCTACACGCCTGACGGACGCCTGGACACCGTCGTCAAGCTCCCGGCCACCCAGGTCACCTCCGCCGCGTTCGGCGGGGCCGACCTGGGTACCCTGTACATCACCACCGCCCGGGAGAACTTCACCCCCGCCGACCTGGCCGCCCAGCCCCTGGCCGGCCACATCTTCGCCTGTACCCCCGGCGTCACCGGCCGCCTGCCCTTCCTCTTCGGCCGCTGAGGACCTTCGGCACTACGCTGGGAACGCCCGTCACGGGCACCATAGTCAGTGTGGCCTGAAGTCAGTGTGGCCTGAAGTGCTTGGAGGTTCCCATGGCTACCAGACCCCATGACGTAACTGACCTGTACCTCGCGCCCGTGGCGCTCGCGGTGGACGCGCGGATCGAGGAGCTCAGCCACCTGGACCGGGACCGGCTGGCCTACGAGGTCGCGCTGGAGAGCGACTCACCGGACTTCACCCGGTCTATGCGGGAGGAGGCGCTGCTCAGGACGATTACGCACCTGATCGACGTGCACGACTGGACGTTCAGCTGGGATCCCCGCGGCGTGCGGATGTCGCACGATGCGCATACCTTCGTCCTGGGCATCCCGGCCATCTTCCGCGAGTACCTCGAGGACCGGCCCGAGACGTGATACCCGGATAGCATCGCCTGGTGTGAAACGTGACTCTGCCCAGGCGGTGCTGGCCGCCCTGCTGGACCGCTACCAGCCCGAGGGCGAGGCCGAGGCGGCCGACGTGCGTGTGGTGCAGGCGCTAACCGCGACCGCCGCCGACCCCTACCAGCGCGACCTCCCGCTGCACGTCACTGCGTCCGCGCTGATCGTGCACCCGCCCACCGCCCGGGTGCTGCTGCGCTGGCACCAGCGCCAGCAGGCCTGGCTGCAGGTCGGCGGTCACGGCGACCCGGGCGAGACCGACCCCCTCGCCATCGTGCTGCGGGAAGCGGAGGAAGAGACCGGCCTGACCGACCTGGAGCCCTGGCCAGACGCCGGGATCAAGCAGCTCGTCATCGTCGACGTCCCCCCCGGCAAGGGCGAACCCGCGCACCAGCACGCCGACGTCCGCTTCTTCATGGCCACCCAGACCCCCGACGCGATCCGCCCGGAGAACGAGCGCGCCCAGCTCCGCTGGCTGTCCCTGGCCGGCGCCCGCGACCTCACCTCCGAGCCCAACCTCAGGGAAACCCTGACCCGGATTGAGCCCCTGCTCGGCGGGAGCCAGCCCGGCCGCGCCTGGACCCGGCCGTTCCGCCGGCTGCGCCTTGCGGTGTCGGCTGTCAGGCCGCGGCGGCATCGGAGTCGCTAGGCGGCGAGGCTGTCGCTTCGAATATCTTCATCCAGGCGGTCGCGCTGGTTTCTTTTACCCGGAAGTGAACCTTGGAGTAGCCAGTCAGGTTCCGGTCGTGCCGGATAACCGTTTCGTAAATGAACGTCGATGCGATCATGCCAAGGCTGGCTCGGCTCGCTTCCATCGTCTTCTTAAGGACTGGAGCTTCCACTAGCCGTGCCGTGACTATGATCGCCTCGCCGGAAAACCCCATCCTGTCGCTGGCCACCGGACCGACGCCGATGGCGACCCTCAGCTGAATCCTGGCAGCCTCGTGGTAGACCCGGTTGTGTTCTTCCAGTGCCGCAGGTAGCCCCCGGTGCAACTGCTCGATGATCTGCGCGGTGGGAACGCTCGGCGGTATCACGATCAAGAGGCCGTCACCGCGGTCATCCCAGGACCACACGTCCGGTATTTCGTTCAGCATCGCATGGGTAATGCTGTAGAGCGCCTCCCTGATGATGCGGCGATCCTCGTCGGTACGCGTGCGAGCCCCGAATCCGGCTACGTCGCTCAGGATAATGGTGCAGTTCTCCCAGTTCAGTGACCGTGGACGCGGCGACGGGCGGTCGGCGTACAAATGGCGGCGAAGCCAGTCGGTGGTCGTCTCGCCCGCGAGAATGCCGCGGAAGTCGTCTGGCCCAACTGGCTGTTCGGTGAGCCGGTCATAGAGCTGGCACTCCACAATGCTGAGTACTGCCGGGTGAGCACTGATGAAGGCCGCGAAGTCCGCGGTACGCACCACCAGGGCTTGCACCGTCTCAAGCGCGATCACGCTGGCGGAACGCACACTGACTTGCAGCGCGCCGCGCTCACCGACCAGCTGCCCCGGGCCGCGTTCGGCCAGCACGCGTTCTGTGCCGTTCTCCTCGACGACGATCTTGGTCCGGCCGCTCAGGATCACTATCACGTGGTCGGCTCGTTCCCCTTCCTTTATGAGCCTGGCGCCGGCGGCGAACGTCCGCGAAAACGCGACCGACCGATACGCTTCCCGCTCGACCGGATCCAGGGCCTCCCAGAAGGCGATACCGGCGCCGTCACGCTGCCGGGGGATGCTGAGCGGAGGTCGATCGGCATCGTCCTGATAGGACGTGTCCCGGAAGCCGGTCAGCGAGGCTTGCGGGCCGTCCGATGTTCCGGACCGGCGCACGTGGCGCCGCCTATTGTGGATCACGGGATACAGTTGTGCCTCGGCGGCCCCGGGGCCCAGGTCATCGACTCGCTCTATCTCGAACTTGCACCTGAATATCAGGTTGCCGATCGACAGCGTCAGGTTGCTTAGCCAGCCGCCGCGGTTGCCGGAATCGCGGCGGACCGGACCAGCGTCCGGCGGACGGCTGATGTCAGGCGGTTCGGGAGGCCTGATCGGCATGTTCATGACGCCTCCTCCTTCCGCAATACCGGCGCCCGGAGCCGGTATCAGAGACGAAGGAGCCTTCTGGGATTCTCGTCATGCCGGAGTCGCCCCCTAGGTGTCTTCGGGATCAGGGCGGCGAAGGCAGCCGCCAGCATCCCCTTAACAGGCTGTGACTCATAGGTATGAGCGCCATCGCCCCGGCCCGTTCATCCCTAAGCCTGATGGCGGCAGGATAACATACCGGATAGCTATGCTCTATATAGCGAGCAGATAGTTTGTCATGCGACAACCTGCTAGATAGCAAGTTAGTTGTTAGCTCGTTTGCGGTAGTAGCTGGTTAACTCTGGCAGGTCGGTGGTCATACCACACATCCCAATGAGCTGTGCATCCATCTGAGGGAAGCTATACTGGCAGCTAGCAGGATGCGACATAGCAGTTTGCCGAACTTTGCCTGCTTTACGTAGAGCTACCGAAAGCGATGCCTCGCCATGGCAAGTGATCAAGGGCCGGTAGTCCAGAGCGCCATCCTCCGCAGCGAGCTTGTCCGCTTGCGTAAGGGCCGTGGGCTGACCCAGCAACAGATAGCCGCCGCGCTGGAGTGGTCGCCGTCCAAGCTAATCAGGGTGGAAGGCGGGGGCAGTTCGATCACGAAGGTGGATCTTGATGCCCTCCTGTCCGAGTACGGCGTCACCTCAGAGAGTACCCGTGAGCGGCTTCAGGCCCTCAACCGCGGAGCACGCGAGCGAGGCTGGTGGGACACCTACAAGGAGGATGTATCCCCGGAGTACCTCAATTACGTCGGCTTCGAGGCAGGAGCTGCGTTCCTCAGGCAGTTCCAGATCGGGTTCATCCCTGGCCTGCTGCAGACCGCCGAGTATGCCGATGTTGCCACCCGCATCGGCCCGGTCGACCCGGACAAGGTCCAGTCGTTCGTGGACTTTCGGTTGCGACGTCAGGCAGAGCTGAAGCAGCGGTCGTCGCCTCCTCGGCAGTACTTTGTCCTGGACGAAGCGGTGATCCGCCGACATGTGGGAATCGCCACGAATCGGTCCATCATGCCGGACCAGCTCCGCCTCGTCGCTGACCGGGCCGACCAGGACGACCTGATCACGGTCCGGGTGATTCCTTTCAACACCGGCGCTCACCCCGGGCTGATCGACCCGTTCATCCTGCTGGAGTTCGAAGCCGGACTACCCGATGCTCTATTCCTCAACACCGACAGGGAGTCGTTCACCATGGTTGTCGGCGATGATCCTCAGGTGGCGAAGTGTGCGGAGCACTTCGAGACGTTGCTGGAGAGCGCGCTGTCCGCGGAGGAGTCAGTCAAGCTCATGCGCAGCGTGGCCGACGAGATATCCTAGCGATCTTTTCAAGCTCATTTCTGGCGGCCTACCATTTCGCTATCACTTGTGCTGTTATGCAGATCTTAGGGGTGGCCGGGCTTGCCGCCTATGCACTTTTAGCGAGGGCTGCGCCCTGCTCCCGGCATGCTGCATTGTCGTGCTCAGATTGTTACTTTACGTGCTCCGGGGCTTGCTGTTAGACTCTCGCTCGCTGCGTGGCGCACGCCCCAGCGGTTATGTGAGCGGAGAGGACTCTTAATGGCCACGCAGCCCGACCGGTACTCGACTGTTACCTGGCGTAAGAGCAGCGCCAGCGGAGGGGCTGGCGAGTGCGTCGAAATAGCCACGGCAGACTCATTTGTGCTGGCCAGGGACTCAAAAGATCGGTCAGGCGTGGCACTTGAGTTCACTACCGGGCAGTGGCTTGGATTCCTGCGGCGCGTCAAGAACGGGAAGCGTGCCGAAGCTGAGCTATAGAGCCGCTTAGGGCGAAGTCCGGGCTTTGCTGCCGACTCGGGAATTCCCCAGGCGGCGTAATCATTTTTGACCCCGCATCAGATTGTCCCCGTCTCCGGAGATAGATTCGAGCGGTTTTGCCTTAGCGCGAGGGCGGCAACGACTTCCCGTGGCATTATCCTCGGAACCGGCCGCCACGGCCGCGGCCGTCAGGGGATTATTCTTTCACTATTAGCCCGTGAATTAATTGTGACCAAGATTTGCCCGTGCCAACGGGTCGCGGCTTGCTCCGCATGAATGAAGCAAAGCCGTGGGCTGCCGTCGTGCTGTGAAGGATGTTCATTAAGTGATAGATGTGCGTTTTTGGGCGAACTCCGCGTCATAAGCTTTGGCGGCGAAGCACAGTAGCCTTGAAGGGTCCGATGAACGGAGGATCCCTCAATGACTCTTCGGCCGCAGCACTCGACACTTATCTGGCGCAAGAGCAGCACGAGCGCTGGAGCTGGCGAATGCGTCGAGGTAGCCAAAGCAGATGCGTTCGTACTGGCCAGGGACTCCGATGATCAGTCAGGGGCAGTACTCGAGTTCACCCCCGCGCAGTGGCTTGGATTCGTGCGGCGCGTCAAGAACGGGGACGCGGTTCGGGGCTGAGGCCCGAGGGCCACGGCCTGTCCGCTATTCGCCGTCTAGCAGCTCCCTGAGGCGCCGCATCCTGTCGGGCCGCTCGGCCGCGAACCGCTCGAGGGCCGGCAGGATGTGCGCCTCGTCCAGGTGCGCCTCCTCGATGACCTCGGCCACCGACCCGCCGGTGCGCCACCGGTCGTCCCAGTCCGAGGACAGCGAGTACTCCCTGACCAGCGGCCCGTCGGCCCATTCCCGCATCAGCTTGAACGCTCCGTTGGTGATGATCATGGCGTCGAGCCGCTCCGCCGCGCTGGCCACCGACCGCCGGTACCCGGCAGGCTGCCGCGCGAACAGCTGCGGGCTGACCGCCGCGACGATCTTCACGTTGATGCCCTGGGCGTCCAGGGCCGGCAGCACGTTCACCAGGTTCCGCGTCGGCATGGTCCCCCGGACGAAGACGGTGCCGCCGCGGGGCAGCCCCGGCCGGTAGTGCCGGAGCACGTAGGCCCCCCGCGCCGCGGCCAGGTGAGAGGGAATCCCCAGCGCCTCCCGGTCGGGGATCTCCACCGGCGGGCGGGTGAGGTGCAGCGCCACGATCGGGACGTCGGTCGCGAACGCCGTGCCGAGCAGGACCGGCACCTCGTTGTACTCCCACGGGTGCAGGTCGATGACGTGCCCCTCGGGGAACAGCTGGGTGACCCCGATCGAGAAGA
>Ga0335078_10012732_pt1 | contig 12466 bp, 9 predicted proteins | sample Lox_Sample_32_FD_206711 | JGI IMG/M metagenome (GOLD analysis project Ga0335078, IMG submission 206711) | Soil microbial communities from Loxahatchee National Wildlife Refuge, Florida, United States - Lox_Sample_3.2 | ecosystem: Environmental > Terrestrial > Soil > Wetlands | place: USA: Florida... | reverse complement strand
AGTGGCCGGCCGGGCCGGCTCCGGCTGCGGCCGCGCGCGCCAGCCACGCGTCGCCGCCGGGGGTGCGGCGGACGGCCAGCGGGGCGCCGTCGGCGATCAGGTAGTGCGGCGCCGCCTTGGTCACGGTCGTGACCACCACGTCGCCTGGCCTCGGCAGGTCGCCGGACCCGGTGCCGGCGGTCCCCGTGCTGGCCGACAGGGTGTTGACCGACGGGGTGAAGTGCACCAGCCGGTTGTCCCGCGCCCGGCCGGACATCCGCCTGGTGGCCTCGTCCTTGCGGCCCTCGCCCGCCGCGACCAGGACCTCCACCTCACGGCCGACCAGCCCCTGGTTCTCGGCGAGTGCGATCTCGTCGACCAGCGCGACCAGCCGGCCATACCGCTCGGCGACCACGTCGGCAGGGACCTGGCCGGGCATCGACGCCGCCGGGGTGCCTGGCCGGATCGAGTACTGGAACGTGAACGCGCCGACGAACCTGGCGCGCCTGACGACGTCGAGCGTGTCGGCGAAGTCCTGCTCGGTCTCGCCGGGGAAGCCGACGATGATGTCGGTCGTGATCGCCGCGTCCGGGATCGCGGCCCGCACCTTGTCGAGGATGGTCAGGTACGAGTCGCGCCGGTAAGCGCGGCGCATCGCCCGCAGCACCGCGCTGGAGCCTGACTGCAGCGGCATGTGCAGCTGCGGCATCACGTTCGGCGTCTGCGCCATCGCCGCGATCACGTCGTCGGTGAAGTCCTTGGGATGCGGCGAGGTGAACCTGACCCGCTCAAGCCCGTCGATCTCCCCGCACGCGCGCAGCAGCTTGCCGAACGCCAGCCGGTCGCCGAACGCCGTGCCGTAGGAGTTGACGTTCTGGCCGAGCAGCGTGACCTCAAGCACCCCGTCGCCGACCAGCGCGCGGATCTCGGCAAGCACGTCGCCGGGCCTGCGGTCCTCCTCGCGCCCGCGCAGGCTGGGCACGATGCAGAAGGTGCAGGTGTTGTTGCAGCCCACCGAGATCGCGACCCAGGCCGAGTACGGCGACTCGCGCCGAGCAGGCAGCACCGAAGGGAACCGCTCGAGCGACTCGGCGATCTCCACCTGCGCCGTCTGCTCGATCCTGGCTCGCTCGAGCAGGGCAGGCAGCGAGCCGATGTTGTGCGTGCCGAACACCACGTCCACCCACGGCGCCCGGTCGGTGATCGCCGCCCGGTCCTTCTGTGCCAGGCAGCCGCCCACCGCGATCTGCATGCCGGGGCGGCTGTTCTTGACCGGCAGCAGGTGCCCGAGATTGCCGTACAGCCGGTTGTCGGCGTTCTCGCGGACCGCGCACGTGTTGAACACCACGACATCGGGCGCGGCGCCCGAAGCGGACTTGCGGTACCCGGCCTCCTCAAGCAGCCCCGCCAGCCGCTCGGAGTCGTGCATGTTCATCTGGCACCCGTAGGTGCGTATCTCAAAGGTCCGCTGACCTCCCGCGCCCGGCATGCTCCCTAGGGTAGACGCAGCGCCAGCCGGCCAGGCACCGTCGGCCGCCGCGGACCATTGACACCGGCGCGCCGTGCTGGCATCGTCGGTCCACCGTCGGCCTTTGCCGCGCCACGACGCCGTGGCCGGCCAGCCAGCCCTGGAGTCATGGTGACCGACCACGCCGCCGACCTGATCATCCTGGAGCCGGCCCCGGTGGCCGCCCCGCTGTGCGAGCTCGGCGAGGGTCCGTGCTGGGACGCGGCCAGCCAGTCGCTGTACTGGGTGGACATCCCGCCGGGACGGGTGCACCGGCTGGACGGCCGCGGTGAGCACTGGTCATGGGATGTCGGCCTGCCGGTCGGAGCCGTCGTGCCGAGGGCGGCAGGCGGCCTGGTCATGGCCGCGGGCAACGGGTTCTACGCGCTGGACACCGACACCGGCGATGTCACCGAGCTCGCCCAGGCCCCGGGCAGGCCGGACACCAGAATGAACGACGGCAAGTGCGACCGGGAGGGCCGGTTCTACGCGGGCAGCATGGCCAGCGACGAGTCGCCCGGCCAGGGCTCGTTCTACCGGCTCGGCACCGACCTGTCGGTCACCGAGGTGTACGCCGGCGTCGGGATCTCCAACGGCATGGGCTGGAGCCCCGATGACCGGCTGATGTATTACATCGACTCGTTCGACTACCGGGTGGACGTGCTCGACTACGACCCGGCCACCGGCCAGATGGGCGACCGCCGGCCGTTCGCCAGGCTCGGCTCGGGCGACGTGGTGCCCGACGGCCTGGCGGTGGACGCCGACGGCGGCGTCTGGGTCGCCGTCTGGGGCGGCTCGGTGATCCAGCGCTATGACCCGGGCGGGCGGCTGATCGGCGCGGTCCGCCTGCCGGCGGCCTACGTGACGAGCTGCGCGTTCGGCGGCCCAGGGCTCGACCAGCTGTATGTCACCACGGCGGCAGGACCGGGCAGCTGCGCTGGCGCGCTGTTCACCTGCCCGGCCGGAGTCGCCGGCCTGCGGGCCTACGCCTACGGCGGCTGAGCAGCCAGTTCCCCGGTCAGGGCGAACACGGGCAGATCCGATCTGTGCGGTCTGGCCGGTCGTTGCCGAGAACATCGCCGGTTGTCGCCATTCGCCGCCAACGTGACCGGCCGGGTAGGGCACGATATCCCTATGACGGACAACGCGACGGCGATGACGGATGGAGTGGTCGGCTCACACGGCAGCACGGCCGAGGGCGCCCCGGAGCAGGTTCTGCCGCAGGTGCGCTACGGCGAGTGGCCGTCGCCGATCACCGCCGCCCAGGTCGCCGCGGGCCGACTCAGGGTCGCCTTCCCGACCGTCATCGGCGCGACCACCTGGTGGCAGGAGGACCGGCCTGAAGAGGGCGGCCGCACCACGGTGATGCGCAGCTCGGGCGGCGGCGAGCCGATCATGCTGCTGCCCGCCCCCTGGGCGGCCCGCAGCAGGGTGCACGAGTACGGCGGGCTCGCCTACCTGCCGGTGCCCTCCGAGGTCGCCACGGCCACGCTCGCCGCGTCCGGCCAGCCAGCCGGCGGTGACGTCCCGATCGTGTTCGTCAACTTCGACGACCAGCGGATGTACCTGGCCGGACCTGGGGTCGCGGCGGGCACCGGCCAGCCGGTGCCGCTCACCCCCGACCCGGTCGCTCCTGGCAGCGCGTTCCAGCCCGCCGAAGGGCCGGACGGCACCGACCGCGGCACCGGCCGGGGTGCTGCGCTTGACGCGCGCGCTCTGCGTTATGCCGACTTCGTCCTTTCGCCGGACCGCACGGAGATCTGGTGCGTGCGGGAGCGGCACGCGTCGGGAAAGGTCACCAGGGCCATCGTCGCCGTGCCCCTTGACGGGTCGGCCGCGGCCGACGCCACGGCGGTCCGGGTGCTGGTGACCGGCTTCGACTTCTTCGCCTTCCCCACGCCCTCGCCGGACGGGAACGTGCTGGCGTGGATCTGCTGGAACCACCCGCACATGCCGTGGGACGGCACCGAGCTGCGGGTCGCGCCGTTCGCCGACGGCATTCCCGCCAAGAGCCGGCTGATCAAGGGCAGCAACAGGGAGTCCGTGCTCGCGCCGGTGTGGCGTGACAACTCCAGCCTGTACGTGGCGACCGACTGGACCGGCTGGTGGAACATCTACCAGATCGGACTGCGCGGCGAGCCGCCGCAGGCGCTGTACCCGGCCGACGAGGAGTTCGCCGACCCGCTCTGGCAGCTCGGCGCCCGGCCGTTCGCGATGCTGGGCGACGGCAGGCTCGCGGTCCGGCATGGCCGCGGCGGGGCCGGGCTCGGCATACTCGACCCGGAGACCTCCGAGCTGACCGAGGTGACGCTGCCGTTCACCGAGTTCCTGCCCGGCATCTCCGCCGATGGCACCACGATCGCGGCCGTCGGCGGTGCCCCCAGGATCGCCGATTCGGTGGTCAGGATCGACGCGTCAACCGGCCAGGCCGCGGTGCTCCGCTCGGAGATCGGACAGCTGCCCGACCTGGCGTACCTGCCCGAGCCCAGTCACGTCGAGCTCGAAGGGCCCTACGGCCGGGTGGTGTACGCGATCATCTACCCGCCCGCCAACCCGGGTGTGACCGGGCCGCCGGAGGAGCGGCCGCCCTACATCGTCTGGGTGCACGGCGGCCCGACCGGGCACTCCACCGCGCGGCTCAGCCTGGAGAAGGCGTACTTCACCAGCCGCGGCATCGGGATCATCGACGTCAACTACGGCGGGTCGAGCGGCTACGGCAGGCTCTACCGCAACCGGCTGAACCGGGAGTGGGGCATCGTCGACGTCGCCGACGCCAAGGAGGCGGCACGGTCGCTGGCCAGGTCCGGGCAGGCCGACGGCGCCAGGCTCGGCATCCGGGGCGGCTCGGCGGGCGGCTGGACGGCGCTGGCCGCGGTCACCACCGGGGCCGTCGACGACCCGGTCTTCAGCGCGGCGGTCTCCTACTTCGGCGTGTCCGACCTGCGCGGGTTCGCCGAGCTCACGCACGACTTCGAGTCGCGCTACCTGGACGGGCTGATCGGCCCGCTGCCCGGCTTCGACATCGTGTACGCCGAGCGCGCCCCGGTCGGGCACGTGAACCCGAATACCTGCCCGGTGCTGCTGCTCCAGGGGCTCGACGACCCCGTGGTCCCGCCGCAGCAGTCCGAGAGCATCGCCGCGGACCTGGCCGCGCACGGCATCAGGCACGCCTACATCGCGTTCGAGGGCGAGTCCCACGGGTTCCGCCGGGCGGACTCGATGATCACCGCGATGGAGGCTGAGCTGTCGTTCTACGGGCAGATCATGGGCTTCAGGCCGCGCGGCGTGCCGGAGATCAAGCTCACCGACGGCGCGGCGCACTGAGCTGAGGTGGGCTGGGCCGGTCCCGGTCAGCGGGCCCACTCCGTCGCGCGCGACTCCCTGATCACGGTGACCCTGATCTGCCCCGGGTAGGTCAGCTCGTCCTGCACCTGGCGGGCCACGTCGCGTGCGATCACCTGTGCGCCAACGTCGTCCACGGCACCCGGCTTGACCATCACCCTGATCTCCCGGCCCGCCTGCATCGCGTACACCTTGTCCACGCCGGGCTGCGCCTGCGCGATCTGTTCCAGCCGCTCCAGCCGCCTGACGTAGGCCTCAAGGGACTCGCGGCGGGCGCCGGGGCGCCCGCCGCTGATCGCGTCGGCCGCCTGCGTCATCACGGCCTCGATGGTCTTGACCTCGACCTCGTTGTGGTGCGCCTCGATCGCGTGCACCACGTCCTCGTGCTCGCCGTAACGGCGGGCGATCTCGGCGCCGATCAGCGCGTGACTTCCCTGCACCTCGTGGGTCAGCGCCTTGCCGATGTCGTGCAGCAGGGTGCCGCGCTTGATCAGCGCCGGATCCAGGCCGAGCTCGCTGGCCATCATCCCGGCGATGTGCGCGGACTCGACCAGGTGCTTGAGCACGTTCTGGCCGTACGAAGTCCGGTACCGCAGTTGGCCGAGCAGCTGGGCGAGCTCGGGGTGCATGTCGATGATGCCGACGTCGATCAGGGCGTCCTCACCGGCCCTGACGCACAGTTCCTCGATAGCCAGCCTGCTCTGCTCATAGGCCTCCTCGATCCGCTGCGGGTGGATCCGGCCGTCGGCCACCAGCCGCTCGAGGGTCAGCCGGCCGACCTCACGGCGGACGGGGTCGAAGCAGGAAAGCAGCACGGCCTCGGGCGTGTCGTCGATGATCAGGTTCACGCCGGTGACCGTCTCGAAGGCGCGGATGTTGCGCCCCTCCCTGCCGATGATGCGGCCCTTCATGTCGTCGGCGGGAAGATGGAGCACGGAGACCACCGACTCGCTGGTCTGCTCGCTGGCGACCCGCTGGATCGCGAGCGTGACGATCTTCCTGGCGCGCTGCTGACCTTCCTTCTTCGCGTCCTTCTCGATGTCCCTGACGATCAGCGCGGCCTCCCGTTTGGCCTGGCCCTCGATGATCGCCACCAGCTCGCCCTTGGCCTGCTCGGCGGTGAGGCCGGCGACCCGCTCGAGCTCCGCGTTCCGCTTGGCGTCGGCCTGGTCAAGCTCGGCCCGCCTGGCATCCAGGTCGGCGGCCGACTGGCCGAGCCTGGCGCTGAGATCGTCCAGCCGCCTGGCCTCGTCGTCGAGCCGCTGCTCGCGGTCGGTGATCCGCGCCTCCCGGCGCTCCAGGTCGGCGCGGAGCTGCCTCAGCTCGGCGGTGACCGCACGGACCTCGTCGTCGAGTTCTCGCCGCGCGGCCGCGGCGCGCTCGGCGGCTAGGTCCGCGGCCTCGACGATCGCGGCGGCCTCGACCTCGGCGGTCCGCATGATGGCGGCCGCGTCCACCCGCGCGACCTCGATCTGCGCCGCACCAGGGTCCTGGGCCACCGCCTCGGCCCGAGCCACCGCGTCGGCCTGAGTTGCCGCTCCGGCATGCGCGGCCGGCTCGACCTCCCCTGTTCCCCCGACGGCCGTGGCCGCAACCGGACTCCGCGACAGCCCCGGGCGGCGGCCGGAGACGCGAAGCGCGACGATGATCGCGACGACCGCCGCCAGGAGAGCAACGGCGGTGATGCTCACCGCCACTATCACCACCGTGCCGTTGCTCACCGCGCGACCCTTCCGCTCGAGTGGTTCCGGCCTGCTAACCGCCCGGCATCCGAAACCAGTTCCTAGCGAGGGTTACCGCGCTCAGCGTTCCCCGCCCGGCGCGATGCCCCGGCACGCCGAGAAGGCGCACCGGTGCGCCGGCACGCTACGCCACCACCCAGACACGGACCGCCGAGCACGCGGGCCATGCCCTCTCCTGGTGCGCCATCTCCCCTTCCGGGCTCCGCGGCCCTCGTCGGTCACTGCTGGCCGCTGCCGGCCAGCCCATCCAAGTGGTACTGGCGCCACGGCGGGCACTTCCTTACGGCAGCGCCGCCCGGCCGCTCATCACTGGTCGCCCGTTGTCCATCTGTGCGCAGGCGCGGTGACACCTCACTGTCCGTGAGGCTAAGCCGACGACGACGGGACGGTCAAGCGCGGTCCGGCGCAGCGGGAGCCGCCCCCGGTCCCGCTGCCGCACCACGCCGACCCGAACGGCGCCCGAACGTCGGCCAGCGAGCCCGTCGGCTCGGCGCTGCAACCAGATCGCCGGGCCCTGCCCCGCCCGGGCGGCGAACCTGCTGGCCACCAGCGAGCCGAGCAGTCCGCCCACAGCGGGCGGCCGCGGCCGCCGGGGCTAGCGCCATGGCCGGCAGGGAGTGGTCGCAGAGTGTCAAGGGGGGCGCTGACGATGGTGACGTCGATGGCGGCCCCGCAGGCGACAGGGCTCGCCGCTGCTCGGCCGGCCCTGGTGCTCGACCCCGTCTTTGTGATGAAGGATCCGGCGAGCTATCACGCGCCGATCCTTCACAAAACGCGCGGCACGCGCCCGGCCGTGGAGCTAGCGCCTGGCCTTGCCCGAGCCGAAGAAGTCGGCCGGGATCTCCGGCGGCACGCCCGTCGCCGTCGGCGTGCCGGGCACCATGCTGCCCCGTGCCACGAACACCACCCGCGCGACCAGCGCTGCCGCCACCGCCGCGGCGCAGCCCCACTCGATGAGCGCCACCCACCAGATCGACATGTCGTTGCCCGCCGTCAGCGAGTGCACGAACGCCGCGGGCCAGGCGAGGTAGGCCAGCCAGTGCACCGCCCGCCAGGCGCGAAAGCCGAGCCTGACCCTGAGCAGGCTGGTGATCACCACAGCCGCCGCGAGATCAACGGCCAGCGTGCCGAGGCCGATCTGCGCGGTGCGGTAACCCGACAGGAACGGCAACACGGTCGCCGGCCAGCCGATCGACACGAACGGGTCGAGGATCGCCGTCACCACGTGCAGGGCCAGGAACGCCACGGCGAAGAGCGCGAGCGTCCTGTGCAGTTCGACGAACACGAAACGCGGCCACCTCGCCGGCGCCGACCCCATCCGCGCGGTGATGCCGAGCACGACGACGACGGTGAACAGGACGAGCAGCACCAGCCCGCTCGCGCGCGAGATGTACCAGAGGTCCTGCGACCCGAACGCCGCAGTGGCCAGGCGCACCATGTCCTCCGAAAGCCCCACCTGTCCCAGCCTGTCGCGCCAGCGACGCCCTGGCTAGGGTCGAAGGGCCTTCGGCGGACAGCGCGGCCCCAACCCGGACCGCTGACCTACTCGCATCAGTCCCGCTCCATCGCCCCGCCCGCATCTCACCGGGCCAGTGCTAACTCGGCCGACCAGTGCTTAGTCGCCCGGCCAGGCTTACTCGCCGGGCCAGTCCGAGCCGAGCGGCTCGTCGTCGGAGTCCGCGCCATCGGTCCAGCCCGGCTGCTGGCCTTCCGCCTCGAGCGCCTCGCGCACGACCCGGTAGGCCAAGCCGGACGGGTAGCCCTTCCTGGCCAGCATCCCGGCGAGCCGCCTGACCCGAGCATCGGCCGGAACGCCGGCCGTGCTCGCCAGCCGCCGCTCGACCAGCGCACGGGCGGTGGCCAGCTCGGACTCCGGGGTGAGCCGTGCCATCGCCGACTCGATGTCGCCTCGCTCCACGCCCCGGCGGCTGAGCTCTGCCGTCAGGGCCCGCCGGCCGAGGCCCCGGCCGACATGGCGGGACTCCACCCATGCGCTCGCGAACATGGCGTCGTCGATCAGGCCCACCTCGGTGAACCTGGCCAGGACCGCGGCCGCCGCCTCGTCGGGCACGCCGCGGCGGCGCAGCGCATCAGCGAGCTGCGCCCTGGTCCGCGGCGCCGCCGTCAGCAGCCGCAGGCAGATCAGCCGCGCCACCGACTCCGGGTCCGGCTCCAGCTCCAGCTGACCCGCCTCCACCGCCCGGGTGCCCGCTACCTGGCGCCGGCCTGCCCGGGCAGCACCTCAAGCGCCGGCCTGCCCGTCGTACCGGAAGCCGCCGCACCGGAAGCCGCCGCCCCGGGCGCCGTCGTGACATCGGCGTCCAGTTGCGGCCCGATCCCCAGCTTCTCCTTGATCTTCTTCTCGATCTCGTTGGCCACGTCCGGGTTCTCGCGCAGGTAGTTCCTGGCGTTCTCCTTGCCCTGGCCGAGCTGGTCGCCGTCGTAGGTATACCAGGCGCCGGACTTGCGCACGATCGTCTGCTCTACGCCCAGGTCGATCAGGCTGCCCTCGCGGCTGATCCCGATCCCGTAGAGGATGTCGAACTCGGCGACCTTGAACGGCGAGGCCATCTTGTTCTTCACGACCTTCGCCTTGGTCCGGTTGCCGACCGGCTCGTTGCCGTCCTTGAGCGTCTCGATCCGCCGCACGTCCAGCCGCACCGACGCGTAGAACTTCAGCGCCTTCCCGCCCGTGGTGGTCTCCGGGCTGTTGTGCACCATGACGCCGTCGACGAAGTAGTTGTGACCGCCCTCGACCTCGATGTCGAACCTGCTCATCGAGCGCGTCGGCGGCTTGACGCGGACGTTCAGGATCCGCGCAGGCTGCGGGCGCATCTCCGAGGCCGCGAGCACCGGCTCCACAGTGAACTTGCCGCGGAAGCCGGGCAGCAGCTTGTACTCCATCGATGGATGGATATACGGAGCCACCAGCTTCTGGAACTTGGCCGACGCTGCGGTGGTGAACACCAGCACCGCCTTCTGCCGGGCTCCGCTCCTGACAAGCTTCACGTCCAGCCTGTGCGTATCGCGCAGGTACTCGGCGATCCTTTCCCGTGACCCCGGGCTCATCGCCTCCACGCAGATCGTGATCCGCCCGGATCCGCCCTGGGTCCGTTCCTGGACGCCCTTCGACCTGACCGTGAAGCTGCCGTCGTCGGCGTACCAGACCGCCAGCGCCAGCGGCGTCAGCGCCTTCAGGTACTCCCAGCTCAGGTGCTTCTTCCCGTCGCCGAAATAGACGGCGTCGTGCAGTTCGGCCAGCTCGGGCAGCGGCGTGAAGTCAGCGAAGACCGCTCCCTTCGCGTTCGTCCGCCTCGAGCACCCGATGTTGCCCAGCATGGAGACCTTCCAGTCAAGGTAGGCCGCCTGCTTCGCGCTGTGGCCCAGCCGGAACCTGGTCCCGGTCCGCCCGCGCAGATTCGGCGAGAGGTTGCCGTCGCCCATCAGCGATCCGAGTACCAGCTGAATCTGCTGGTCGCTCAGCAGCTTCGGCTCCGCCGTGATCACCCGGTCCCCGGCGATCAGCTCGCCAGCCGGACGGTAACCGCCCGGAGTCTGGATCAGGTGGTTCTCCGTGGCGGCGAACTGGGCCCGGCCGTTACCGCCGGACTTGGCCACGGTGAACTGCAGGAAGCGCTCAGCCCGGCCGTTGTTGAACCAGTTCACGATCCGGCGCGGAACGATTTCGCCCGAGTCGGGGTCATACGACAGCACCTCGACGTCCAGGTGCTGATTGACGATCTTCCCGATCTTCTCCTGCGTGCCGTCCGCGAGCGTCACCCTCGTCCCGTAGGACACACACCCGAACATGACCCCGATCTTCTCGCGCAGCTGGTTGATGAAGATGGCCGTGGTCTTGGTCTGGTTCAGGGCTCCGGCGATCTTGCGGAGCGCTTGGGACATCAGGCGGGCCTGGAGGCCGACGTGGCTGTCGCCCATCTCGCCCTCGATCTCGGCTCGCGGAACGAGCGCGGCCACCGAGTCGATCACGACCACGTCGATCGCGCCCGAGCGGATCAGCATGTCGGCGATCTCAAGCGCCTGCTCGCCGGTATCCGGCTGCGAGACGAGCAGCGCGTCGGTGTCGACACCGAGCTTCTTGGCGTAATCGGGGTCAAGCGCGTGCTCGGCGTCGATGAACGCCGCTATCCCGCCGGCCTTCTGCGCGTTCGCCACCGCGTGCAGCGCGAGCGTGGTCTTGCCGCTGCTCTCCGGTCCGTAGATCTCCACGATCCGGCCGCGCGGCAGGCCGCCGATGCCGAGCGCGACGTCGAGCGCGATCGACCCGGTCGGTATGACCTCGACCGGAGCGCGGGCATCATCACCGAGGCGCATGACGGCACCGCGGCCGAACTGACGCTCGATCTGCGCGAGCGCCGTCTCCAGGGCCCTGTCCCTGTCCCCGGCCCTGCTGCTGCCAGCCTTGTCGTTCGGTGCCATCTGAACTCCTGTCGGGATCGAAGGCCATGCCGAGCCTGCTCTGGTGCTGACGCTACGCGCGGGCACCGACAGTCTGCGAGCAGTCTGCGAGCACTGCGCCGACTGCCAGCCGGACCAATGTAACGAACAACTGTTCGATCATGAAACCGACGCGCCGGCCGCCCCGAAAGATACACCGAGCCGCCGAATCAACCCGATCGGCAGGCCAGCCGAGCTCGCACCTCGGCGGCCAGCCAGGGAACGTCCACCGGCACCGTCGTATCGACCGCGATCAGCTCGCCAAGGCCGACCGGCCGGTCGAACTGCTCCTGGAACGCAGGCGTCAGCGCCCTCAGCACGTGCACCGGGTGTCTCTGCGCGACCCTGGCGGCGTACCGGGCGGCCGCCACCTCCGTCGGGCAGTCGCAGTACACTTCCACGAGCCGGCCGCCGAGCGCGGTGATCCTGCCCCGCTCGTACTCGCTGCACGGCCGGAAGTTCGCCTCGAGCACGACCGCGGGCGCGTCGGCGGCCAGCGCCCACAGCAGTTCCATCGCGGCCCCGCCGAGCCGGCGCGACCACGCGAGATCCGCCGCAGGCGCGCCGAGCCCGTCGTGCAGCGTCTCCTTGATCCGGTCCTTCCCGAGCAGCGCGAACCGCAGCTCGGCGGCCAGCGGCCCGGCCAGCGTGGTCTTGCCCGACCCTGGACCGCCGGAGACCAGCACGACGCGCCTCGCGGCCGCCGACCACCCGCCGGGCCCGCGCAGAGCAGGCCCGCCAGGCTCAGCGGAGCCGCTCGGGCACATTGAAGGCCGCGCAGACGGCCCGCCAGACCGCCTTGGTCTCGTCGCCGTCGGCCAGGGCCTGCTCGACCGTCCGACCATCCAGGCCGGCGATCACGAAGTCCCTGGCGACGCTCTTGGCATAGGCGGCGCCGAACTGCTCATCCATCCGGTGCCAGAACTCGCTCAACCGCACGGCCGACAGGCTACCTCGCGCGCGGCGGGTCCCCGCCGCTCCCCGGCCGGGAACGCTCAGGCGGCCCGCTGGTCGAGTTCCCTGGCCACCTGCTCCGCGCTCATCCCGTGGTGGCGGAACACGCTGCGCAGCCCGCGCTTGGCCTGGGAAGCCAGCGTGGCGGGCGGAACGGCGAGAACGGGGCAGGCGGCGTGGGCCATGCAGTAGCGGGTCACCCGGCCGTGGCCGATCCTGGCCAGCGGGCCGCGCCGCCCGGCTCCGACGATCAGCAGGTCATCCATGCCGCTCGCGAGGTCGGTGAGGACCTCTCCGGCCACGCCGCGGGCGATCACGAGGCTGGTCTGCACATCACCCGGCATGCCGCCCCAGGCGCTGTCCACGCAGTTCCTGAGCCGCTGCCCGGCGGCACGCTGCCATACCTCGCGCAGGATCGGCGACGGCGCGCGCCGATCGGCCATGTCGCCACCGGGCGGCATCCAGGCATGCACGACGACCAGCG
>Ga0335078_10012731_pt1 | contig 12466 bp, 12 predicted proteins | sample Lox_Sample_32_FD_206711 | JGI IMG/M metagenome (GOLD analysis project Ga0335078, IMG submission 206711) | Soil microbial communities from Loxahatchee National Wildlife Refuge, Florida, United States - Lox_Sample_3.2 | ecosystem: Environmental > Terrestrial > Soil > Wetlands | place: USA... | reverse complement strand
CCGGCGCGCACCGGTGGCGGCTCCGGGGCGGCCGCCGCCGACGGGCGGCGACAGGAGGGAGCAGGGTGAAGCTGTTCGCCTGCGGCGACGTGGTCCCGGGGTGCGACACCCGGTGGATCGGGTCCGACGAGGAGGAGATCGTCGCCCGGGTGCGGGCCCATGTCCGCGAGGCGCACGGCATCGCCGAGGTTCCCCGCTCCCTCATCGCCGAGATCCGCACCCGCGTGGTGAGCGCGCCCTGACCGATGCTCGGCTGGCCCGAGGACCCCGTCACCGAGGTGCCCCGCACCCCCTGGCCGTCGGCCCTGCGGGCGGTGATCGTGGGCGACGACCTCCGCTGCTGGTTCCAGCCCATCGTCGACGTGCGCGACGGCAGGGTGGTCGGGTACGAGGCGCTGGCCCGGATCGAGGGCGCGGCGGGGCCCATGGGCCCGGCGGCGTGGTTCGCCGCCGCCCGGGCCCACGGCGTCACGGCGGAGCTCGAGGCGGCCTGTCTGGCCAAGGCCCTGTCGCACCGCCCGTCGCTGCCGCCGGACTGCTTCTTGAGCGTCAACGTGGGCCCCGGTGTGCTCACCCACCCCCGGCTCCTGGCCGTGCTCGACAGCGAGGTCGACCTGACGGGGGTGGTGCTCGAGCTCACCGAGCACGTGGCCCACGACACACGGGCCGACGTCGCCGCCGCCCTGCGGCCCTACCGCGAGGCGGGTGCCGAGGTGGCCGTCGACGACACCGGCGCGGGGTCCGGCGCCCTGGCGCACCTCCTCGGTCTGCGGCCCGGGGTGATCAAGGTGGACCGCAGCCTGGTGACCGACGTCGACCGTGACGGCGGCAAGCAAGCCGCGGTGCGCGCCCTGGGATCGGTCGCCGAGCGGATCGAGGCCCGTCTGGTGGCCGAGGGCGTGGAGCGCACCGAAGAGCTCGACGCGCTGGCGGACCTGCGCGTCGGTCTGGCCCAGGGCTACGTGCTGGCCCGGCCGGCACCGCCCTGGCAGGGCGTGGCCGAGGAGGTGGTGCGCCGCCTGCACGCCCGGGGCGCCAGGAGCCTGGGCAGGGGTGGGACCCTGCGGGACGTGGTGGCGCCCAGCATGACGGTGCCCGACGTGGCCGCCGCCCGGCGCGCTTTCGCCACGCGTCCCGAGCTCGACTGGGTGGTGGTGCTCGACGGCGGCGAGCGCCCGGCGGCGGTGGCCGACCCCGAGTCGGCCGGTTCGGGCACCGCCGTCAGGGCCGTGGCGCTCCACGTCGACACCCCCATCGCCGAGGCCGAACGCCGGCTCGTGCTCCACCCCCCCGCACCCGGACCGCCCGGTGGACGCACCGGTCCCGCCGGCCCCGAGCCGGCGACGGCGCCACGGGTGCAGCCGCTCGTGTGCGTGGACGACCGGGGCAGGTACGTGGGCATCGTGCCGGTCGAGCGCCTCGTCGGGCGCACCGGCTCGCGCTGAGGGGCCCTGTCGGTCAGGGCCGCGCCAGCTCCCAGTCCCGGCGTGCCAGGCGGCACACCCGCAGCGCCACACCCAGGACGGGATGGCGGGTGTCGCGCTCGACTCGCATGCCCAGGCGTTGCATGACGCGTCCCGAGGCCTCGTTCTCGGGTTGGTAGATGCTCACCACCTCGTCGAGCCCCGGGGCGCCGAAAGCGTGGTCCAGCGCCGCCCGCGCCGCCTCGGTGGCGAGGCCCCGGCCCCACCACAGGGGGTCCAGGCGCCACCCGATCTCGACGGCGGGGAGGATCTCGGGCAGGAAGGTGGGCTCGGCCAGGCCCACATAGCCGACGAGGCGCAGTGGGTCACGCAGCTCGGCGGCCCACAGGCGCCACGGCGCGCTGCGCTGCTCTTCGAGGCGTCGCCGCAGGAAGGCGGAGGTCTCCATGGCGGTGAGGCCGCGGCCCAGGGGGTAGCGCCACACCTCGGGCTTGGCGAAGATGGCGGCGAGGTCGGGGCCGTCCGCGGGTCGCCACCGGCGCAGCCGCAGGCGGGGCGTGAGCAGTTGGACCGCCACCCCGAGATTCTGCCGCCCGGCCCGGGGTCCGGGCGCCCGCAGGACGCCCCCCGGCGACCCGGCGTGCTCAGAGGGAGCCGATGCCCACGCTGCGGAGGATGGCGCGGGTGATCACGCCCATGTCGTCGTAGGGGAGGGTCGTCGTGTCCCACCACCGCACGGCGGAGGTCTCCTCGCCGTCGGGGCGCGGCTCGCCCCCGGTGACCACGGCCCCGAACACCGAGACCACGTAGGCCGTCTGGTCGCCGTTGGGGTAGGTCACGCGGTAGTCGGGACCACCCAGCACGGCCAGGACGGGGCCGAGCGACACCCGCACGCCGGCTTCCTCCTCGGTCTCGCGCACCGCCGCCTCCTGCGGGGACTCGTCGGGCTCGACCGCGCCGCCGATGGTCGCCCACCGGTCGCTGTCGATGAGGCGGACGAGCAGCAGGCGGCCGGCGTCGTCGCGGGGCAGGACCGACACCGACGGCAGCACGAGCAGGTCCGTCCCCACCCTGGCGCGCAGCCGCCTGATGTAGGGGGCGGCGGGCACGGTGGGGCATGGTACCGGCCGGCGCTGGCGCCACCGCCCGCCGAGGTGCGTGACGGCCGGGGCTCGTACAATGCCGGCCGTGGTGGCGCCCGGAGGCAGGGGTCGAGCGTGGCGCCGACGCCGCCGCGGTGCGGTGGGCCTGGTGCTGGCGACGGCGGGCACCGCCGTCCTGGGCGCCTGCGGCGGGGCGGCGGGCACGGCCACCACCACGTCGCGTCCCGCCGCTGCGCTCGCCACGACCACGACCGTGGCGGCCACGACGCCCGCTCCCGCCGGCGCCACCCCGGCGTCGCTCGTGAACCCCTTCATGGGGACGGGCGTGGGCGGGGCGAGCGTGGGCGCCATCGACACCTTCCCGGGGGCCGACCTCCCCTTCGGCATGGTGCAGTGGAGCCCCGACACCTCGCCCGACCGGTCCCAGGGTGGCGGTTACACCTACGGGGACTCGGCCATCAGCGGATTCAGCCTCACCCACCTGAGCGGGCCGGGGTGCGACGGCGACGGCGACATCCCCGTGCTGCCCACGGTGGGCGCGGTGGGCGGGAACCCCGAAGCCACCACGGCGTCGTTCTCCCACGCCCACGAGGCGGCGCATCCCGGGAGCTACGCCGTGACCCTCGGGCACCCGGCGGTCGGGGTGCAGCTCACCGTCACCACCCGCAGCGGCCTGGGGCGCTTCGCCTTCCCCGCCGGGGGGCAGGACAACCTGCTGTTCAAGGTGAGCGACAGCGAGGCCGGGTCGACGGCCGCCGACGTCACCGTCGTCGGCGACGACGAGGTCCGGGGATCGGTTACGGGCGGGAAGTTCTGCGACACCTCGGGCCCGTACCGGCTGTGGTTCGTGGCCCGCTTCGAGACCCCCTTCCGCTCCTTCGGCACCTGGCACGGCACCAAGGTGACGCCGGGACGGCGCTCGAGCACCGTCCCGGGCTCCGGTGGGTGGGTGAGCTTCGGCGCCGGCGCCCGCGGGGTGGAGATGCAGGTGGCCATCTCCTACGTGAGCGCCGCCGACGCCGCGCTCAACCTGAGCGACGAGGCGCCGGGGTGGAGCCTCCCCGCCCTCGAGGCCAAGGACACGGCGACGTGGAACGCCCTGCTCGGCCGGGTGGCGGTGAGCGGCGGCACCCTTGCCGACGAGGAGACGTTCTACTCCGCCCTGTACAAGTCGCTGCTCGGTCCCAAGGTCTTCGACGACGACAACGGCGACTACCTGGGCTTCGACGGCAAGGTCCACGTCGCCAGCGGGTACACGCAGTACACCGACATCTCGGAGTGGGACATCTACCGCTCGGAGGTGCCCCTGCTGGCCCTGCTCGCCCCGCAGACGGCGAGCGACATGGTCACCTCGCTGCTCGACGACGCCGCCCAGGGCGGCGCCCTGCCCAAGTGGGCGTTCGCCAACTCCGACACCAACTCCATGAACGGCGACTCCGCCGATCCGGTGATCGCCGCCGCCTACGCCTTCGGGGCGGGCGACTTCGACCTCGCCCAGGCCGTGGCCGACACGGTGCGCGGCGCCACCGATCCCAAAGCGACCGACAGCCAGTTTACCTTCCCCGAGCGCCAGGACCTGGCCGAGTACGAGAGCAAGGGCTACGTGGCGGCCGGCACCCGCGACCTCACGGCCTACAACTACACGGTGGGGGGTTCGGAGACCCTCGAGTACGCCATCGACGACTTCGCCGTCTCGCAGCTGGCCCAGGCGGCGGGCCAGGGCTCGGTGGCGGCCACGTTCCTGACCCGGGCGCAGAACTGGCGCAACGAGGTGAACACGGCCACGGGCTACATCGGCGCCCGCCGCGCCGACGGGACGTTCCCGCCCGGGCCCGCTTTCCAGCGGTCCTCGCAGCCCGACGTGGGGCAGGTGGGCTTCGAGGAGGGCAACGCCATCCAGTACACCTGGAGCGTGCCCCAGAACCTGGCGGGGCTCTTCGCCGCCCTCGGGGGCGACAACGCGGTGGTGGGCAAGCTGAACACGTTCTTCACCCGTCTGAACTCGAGTCGCAAGCAGCCCTACGACTGGGCCGGCAACGAGCCGTCGCTCTTCGCCCCCTGGGAGTACGACTACGCCGGTGCGCCGTGGCGCACCCAGGGCGTGGTGCGCCGCATCGAGACCCAGCTCTACGCGGCGACACCTGACGGCGAGCCGGGCAACGACGACCTGGGGGCCATGGCGTCGTGGTACGTGTGGGCCGCCCTCGGCCTGTACCCCGAGGTCCCGGGGCGGGGCGAGCTCGTGCTCGGCAGCCCGCTGTTCCCCCACGAGACGGTCACCCTCGGCGACGGGCGGTCCATCGTGCTCGACGCGCCGGCGGCGGGCGACGCCGATCCCTACGTCCGAAGCGTCGAGGTCCAGGGTCTCACGCCGGGATCCACGCCGTGCGCGACGGGTGGCGCCCCGGCGCCGGTCGCCTACGACTGCCCGTGGCTCCCCGCCTCGGCCACGGTCACCGGCGCCACCCTGGAGCTGAGCGTGGGCCCCTCGCCGGACCCTGCCTGGGGCAGCGCGGCGGCTGACGCCCCGCCCTCGTTCGGCGGCTGAGCCCCGGCCGGCACTGGACCGGGCGCCGGACCCCGGGCCTATACTTCCCCGGCTCGCCGCGACGCAGGGGAGGGGGAACTCTGACACGAGGCTCCGGCGGCCACGGCGCGGTCGCGGGCCCCGCACCCTCGTGCGGGCGCCGTGGGGGGAGGACCGGGGACCGCGCACAGCCGACCGCGCCGGCGACCGTCCGGCGCCGAGCTCCGCAGAGGGCACCGATGACATTCGTTCCGCACCAGAGGCGCCGCGGGCGCCACGTCGTGGCAGGGGGGATCCTGGGGCTGACCGCGCTCCTCGGGGCGGCGTGCGGATCCTCGCACCCGGGCTCGCCGTCGGCCGTGGTCGCCGGGCAGGTGTCGAAGTCACAGCTCCCGAGCTCGGGCGCAGGCGGTTCGGGCTCGTCGGCAAGCTCCACCATCCCCCTGGCACAGAGCAACCCCATCACGGCGCTGTTCACGGCGCTGGGCAGCTTCCAGTCGTGCCTCAAGGGACTCGGCGTGACCTTCATCGGCGCGCCGGTGGCCAACGACCCCAGTTCGCCGGCCAACAACCCCTCCTATGTGAAGAGCCTGACGACCTGCGCCACGCGCAGCGACATCCTCCAGGCGCTGAAGAACGAGCAGAACGCGCAGGACAACCTCACGCCGTCCCAGGTCCACACCGAGAACAAGGAATACCTGAAGTGGCGCACGTGCATGATCGGCAAGGGATGGCACGTCCCCACCCCGACGCCGAACGCCAAGGGACTCCTGTTCTCCTTCGGGGGTGGCGCGGGCAGCGTCACGGGCATCACACCACCGACGGGCAAGTCGATCCTCGACACCGGGGACATGGAAGCGTGCGCGTCCAAGGCGATCGGCTGATCGCAGCACGGTGAACTGGCGCGCCCTCCTCAGACGGAAGTCGGTCCTCGCCGTCCTGGGCGCGGTGGTGATCGCCGCCGTCGTCATCCCCTGGACCCTGAGCGGGGCCGGGGCCAGCCAGGGCAACGCCACCATCATCCTGGCGCGCGTCGAGCAACGCACCCTGCAGAGCACGGTGCAGCTCACGGGCACCCTGGCGCGCAAGAGCATCCGCAACGTGACCGCCGCCGCCCAGGGCCTCGTGACGGCGGTGGGCGCCACCGACGGCGCCACCATCCAGGCCGGGCAGACCATGTTCAGCCTGAACGGGCGGGCCGCCGTGGCCGAGCCCGGCAGCACGCCGTTCTTCCGGGCCCTGGTCCCCGGGGACGTGGGCGACGACGTGCTGCAGCTCAAGCAGATCCTGGCGGCAGCAGGCGACTACCCGGGACCGGTCAGCGACGACCAGTTCACCGAGCAGACCCAGTTCGCCCTGGCCCAGTGGCAGGCCCAGCACCAGTACCCCAACACCACGCCCACCACCACCGAGACCGCCAACGTGGTGCTCCAGCAGGGGACCGGCTACCAGCTCGGCGCCCAGGACTCGGCCGGCATCACCATCGGGCCGCCGCCGGCCCAGACCAGCGCGGCGCGGCGCGGGGGCGCCGCCACGCTCCTCGCCTACCCCCGCGACCCCGCGCCCTCGGTGTCGATCCAGTCGGTGAGCGACCAGGTCCCCCAGGGCCAGGCCGCCGCCTTCGTGGTGAGCGCCACGAGCGCCCCCGCCGGCGACCTGACGGTCAACCTGAGCTACGGGGGCACGGCGGGACCCGGGGACGTCATCTCCCCGCCCTCGTCGGTCACGATCCCGGCCGGGGCCACCTCCGCCACGCTCGACGTGGCCACGCGGGCCACCACCGCCGTGGAGGCAGAGCCCACGCTCACCGTGTCGGTGACGGGGACGGGCGGGAGCGGCTACAACGTGGGGGCACCGAGCTCGGCCCAGGTCACCATCACCAACGGCAACGTGCCCCAGCTGACCATCACGGGCGCCACCACCGTGTCGCCGGGGTCGTCCGCCACGCTCACGATCACCGCCAACCAGGCGCCCCTCGCCGACACCCAGGTCCTGTTGTCGGTGGGCGGCGACGCCGCGCCCGGGTCCGACTACACCCCGCCCGACCCCGTCGTGACCCTGCCCGCCGGGGCCACGTCCGCCACGGTCACGGTGGCCACCCTGGGGAGCAACACCATCAGCCCCGACAAGTACGTGGTCGTGGGCATCTCGCCCTCGCCCGGCTCCTACACCGTGGGCACCCCCGGCTCGGCGGTGGTCACCATCGGGGAGCGCACCGGGACGCCCGTGGCCACCTTGTCGTCGGCCACGACCTACCTGGCCAAGGGCCAGCCCTACCAGGCGGCGGTGAACCTGAGCGCCCCCACCAGCTCGGCGCTCACGGTGAACCTGACCTACGGCGGCAGCGCCGTGGTCGGCACCGATTACAGCGCCCCGCCGGCCAGCGTGGTGGTGGCGCCGGGCCAGACCACGGCGCAGGTCACTGTGCCCACCGTGGCCGGGAACAAGGTGGAGGCCAACCGCACCCTGAGCGTGTCGCTGGCGCCGGGCTCGGGCTACAGCGTCGGGACCCCCAGCTCGGTGGCGGTGACCATCAGCACCCAGGTCCTGCCCAAGCTGACGCTCACGGCCAGCACGGGCTCGATCAGCGAGGGCGGGGCCGCCTCCTTCACCATCACCGCAGACCAGGCCCCCACCCAGGACACGTCGGTCAACTTCGCGGTGGAGGGGACGGCCCAGCCCGGGCAGGACTACCAGCCGCTGGCGGGCGTGGCGCTGCTGGCGGCGGGCCAGACCTCGGTGACGGTGACCCTGCAGTCGCTCGAGAAGGGGGTCACCTTCGAGCCCACCGACATGATCAGCGGCGATTGGCCGATCCGCGTCGGCACCGTCTACGTGAAGGCGGGACAGTCGGTGATCCCCGGTGCCCCGATCCTCGAGCTCACCGAGCCCACGGCCTCGGTCACGCTCCAGGCGTCACCGTCGGACCGCACGAACCTGGCCGTGGGCCAGCACTGCACGGTGCAGATCTCGGGGGGCGAGGACCAGGTCTCGGGCACCATCACCGAGCTCGACGCCACCGCCACCAGCGTCACCTCGGGCCAGGGCGGGGCCTCCCAGGTCTACGAGGGGCGTGTCGACTCCTCCGACCTGGCCAGCCTGAACGGCGCCGACGGCTCGACGGTGTCGATCAACGTGGTGGACCAGCAGGCCACCGACGCCCTGACCGTGCCCATCGCCGCGGTGAAGCAGAACGGCGTGGGTGACGACGTGGTGCGCGTGCTCGGGTCCACGGGGTCCATCAGCGAGGTGCCCGTCCACACGGGGTTGTCGGAGGGCTCCTACATCCAGGTCACCTCGGGGCTGCGCCTGGGCCAGACCGTGGTGGTCCAGTCCGACCAGGCATGACCCTCGGCCCGACGCCGCTCACCGCCGCGCCGCAGGCGCAGCCGCTGCTCGAGCTCGACCGGGTGTCACGCGTCTACGGCGAGGAGGTCCCCGTCTACGCCCTGCGCGAGGTGTCGCTGGCCATCCACGCCGGCGACTTCCTGTCCATCATCGGGCCCTCGGGCTCGGGCAAGTCCACCATGCTCGGGCTCCTCGGCGTCCTCGACCTCCCCACCTCGGGGGCGGTGCGGGTGGGCGGGCAGGACGTGAGCGTGCTCGACGACGCCACGCGCTCGCGCCTGCGCGGCGACGCCATCGGCTTCATCTTCCAGCAGTTCCACCTGGTCCAGCACCTGAGCGCGGTGGGCAACGTCGAGACGGCCCTGCTCTACCGGGGCATCAAGGCCAAGGAACGACGCCGGCGCGCCCTCGACGCCCTGGGTCGCCTGGGCCTGGCGCATCGCGCCGAGCACCGGCCCACGCAGCTGTCGGGCGGCGAGCAGCAGCGCGTGGCGCTGGCCAGGGCGATCGTCACCGAGCCGCTCATGATCCTGGCCGACGAGCCCACCGGTGCGCTCGACTCGGCCAACGCCTCCCATGTCCTCGAGCTGTTCCAGGGCCTGCAGTCCCCCGAGCGCGCCGTGGTGGTGGTGACCCACGACATGACGGTGGCCAACACCGCCCGGCGCATCGTCGCCATGCGCGACGGCACCATCGTCTCCGACGGGCCCGTGCCGGTGGGGGCCTCGGCCCGGTGAACTTCCGCGACCTGCTCACCGTGGCCTGGACGGGTCTCACCGCCCGTCGGGTGCGCACCGTGCTCATCATGGTGGGCCCCGTCATCGGCGTGGCCGCCATGGTGTGCGCCGTGGGCCTCACCGAGAGCGCCAAGGGGTCGCTGCAGGCCCAGCTGGCCAAGCTCGGGACCAACCTCATCATCGCCCAGGCGGGCGGGACCTTCGGCTCCCAGAACCCCACCTTCCCGTCCAACGCCGTGGCCCGGGTGGACGCCATCTCGAGCGTGGCGAGCGCGGCGGCGACCACCAACGTGTCGGGGGTGATCGCCCTGCCCATCAGCGGGGCCAGCAGCTACTACGAGGCCTTCCCGGTGCCCGTGCGGGCGGCGGACCTGGACCTGCCCGCCGTGCTCAACGTGCCCCTGCTCGACGGCCGCTGGCTCGACAGCGCGGACTCCCAGCTGCACACCGACTCGGTGGTGCTGGGCTCGGGCATCGCCAAGCAGTACGGGTACGTCCCGGGTGAGATCCGCACCGTGGCCCTCAACGGGACCAATTTCGGCGTGGTGGGGGTGCTCGGGTCGGTGTCGCTCGACCCCGATCTCGACAATGCCGTGTTCGTCACGCAGTGGTCGGCCAAGCACGTCTTCCACACCAACGGCCTCCCCAACCAGCTCTACGTACGGGCCGCACCGGGCACCACCGCGGCCACGGCCAAGGCCATCCCGACGGCCATCAGCCTGGGCGGCCCCGACCAGGTCTCGACGCAGGTCCCGAGCGACGTCCTCCAGGCCCAGGCCCAGGCCAACCACACGCTGCAGGAGGTGGCGCTGTTCGCCGGCCTGCTGGCGCTCACCGTGGGCGGCCTGGGCATCGCCAACGTCATGTCCATCTCGGTGATCCAGCGCTCCTCGGAGATCGGCATCCGCCGGGCCGTCGGGCACAACCGGTCGAAGATCGGATTCCAGTTCCTGCTCGAGTCCCTGTTCGTGGGGGTCCTCGGGGGCGCCGTGGGTGCGCTGCTCGGGGTGCTCATCGTGTACGCGGTGTCGGCGCTGGCGCACTGGACGGTGGTCATCGCCTACGCCGAGATCCCCCTGTGGGTGGGGCTGGCCGTGGCCGTGTCGGCCGTGGCGGGCCTCTACCCGTCGATCAAGGCCGCCCGGCTCGAGCCGCTCGAGACGCTCCGCCTCAGCTGACGGGGCCGCCGCAGCTCAGGTGCACGCCACCGAGGAGTCGCGCTCGTCCACCCGGTCCGACCCGCCGCCGCCCACGGGCACCAGGACGTCGTAGGTGGCCGACTGGCCGGGGCCGAGCGTGCGGGGGGCGGTCGCCGCCGCCGTGCCCGTGTACAGCTGCGCGGGCGAGCTCACGGTCACCTCGCAGGTCGGCGTGGCCGCCGCCGCGCTGTCGTTGGTGACCGCCACCGTCACGACCACGTCCCCGTCACCGTCGGGGGACAGCTGGGCGATGGAGGAGCGGTAGCTGGTACCGGGAGCGAGGACGTGGACGGCCACCACCACGGCCACCGTCACCGCCACCAGCGCACAGGCGCCGAGCGCCACCGCCCGGGCCGTGGCGCGGTGATCGGGTCCGTGGTGCCACGGACCGGCGCCCGCCCGGGGCGCCGCGCCGGCGGGGGCTCCCCGGGGCCCGCGCCCAGCGCTGGGCACCGGCGCGCCCCGGGGTGGGCGTCTGCGGCCGGCCAGGGCGGCGGAGGGCGGGCGTCGAGCGGGCGGCGACGGCGGGCCGACACGCCGGGTCGCCGGTGGCCGCCGAGCGGGCAGGGGTCCGTCGGGGGGACGCGCGCCGGACCGGAAGGCGGCGTGTGGCGCCTGGTTCCGTCCCCGATCCGGTGCTGCTGGTGTCGTCGGCGTCGCGCCGCTCCGATCCGAAGGATGACCGTGCCCGTCGGCACTCCTTCACAGAGCCGTTGTCGAACGCACTGCCTGGGCGCAGTGTACCGGGCCCGTTCCGGCGCCACCCGGAGCGCCCCGTGGGGTGCTCCCGAGTGCGGTCGACCCGGTGCAGCGAGGTCGCCTGTCCTGTGTCGCGGCCCCGGGAACGGATTCCATGCGCAGTACAATCGGTGAGGGCGAGTCGCTGAGGGGAAGAGGGGGGTATGCGACGGGGACGACCCGGGCTTTTGCTGGTCCTTGCCCTCGGCCTGGCAGCGTGTGGCACGACGGCGGCGATGACGCCGCCCGCCCACGGCAGCGGCGCGCACGGCGCCGCCGACCCCAGCGGGAGCCTCGCGGCGAGCACGACCACCTCGACCACCGAGACCTTCGTCACCATCCCGCCCGCGCCCCCCGGGTCGCGCCCCTCGGCTCCGACCACGGCGCCGGGGCGAGGCTCCCACGCCTCCACGACCACCACCACGGCGGCCACGTCGACCCTGCTCGTGCAATTCGGCTCGGGCGACGCCGACTCCGACCAGTTCACCGTGACGGCGGCCTCGTGGCAGCTGAACTGGTCCTACGACTGCGCTTCGTTCGGCCCGGTGGGGAACTTCATCACCACCATCAACGGCTACGGCCAGGCCCTCAACACGCCCGACATCGGCACCGACCAGCTGGGCTCGCACGGCACGGGAAGCAACACCTACGACGACCAGGGCACGTTCAACGTCTCGATCGACTCCGAGTGCAGCTGGTCGATCGCCGTCATCCAGCACTGACCGGCGACGGCGGGCGATCGCGGGGCTCCCCCTCAGACCGGACCGGGCCGGCTCCCGACGGCCAGCTCCACGTCGTAGGACCACAGCTCGCTGTGCAGCGCGACCGGCGGGTGGTGGCCAGGGCCCGCCACCCCCCGGTGGCCGTGGGCGAAAGCCGGCGACGCCACCCACGCCTCGAAGGCGGCCTGATCCCTCCACCGGGTGAGGACCAACCAGGTGGCCCTGGCATCGGTGGGCCGCAGGAGCTCGAAGCCCTCGAACCCCTCGGCGCCCTCGACGGCACCGGCTCGCTCACCGAAGCGGCGGGCCAGCTCCTCGCCTCCGTCCTCGGGCACGGTGATGGCGTTGATGCGGACGACGGTCATGCCCCATCATGACGCGCCCTGACCCGACGTCCCGGACGCGGCCGGCGGGGACGAGGTGGCGGAGTAGACCGGCATCATCGGGCAGGCGGCGGCGACGGCGGGGGAGCTGGCCGCTCCCGCAGGGGGTGGCACCGGCGCCGCCGGCGTGAGGACGCCGGTGTTCCCCGAGGTGGGACTGCCCGTGCCCGAGTTGCCCGTGCCCGAGTTGCCCGTGCCCGAGTTGCCCGTGCCCGAGTTGCCCGTGCCCGAGTTGCCCGTGCCCGAGTTGCCCGTGCCCGAGTTGCCCGTGCCCGAGTTGCCCGT